>Ga0255336_101107_pt1:5000-23997 | contig 23997 bp, 17 predicted proteins | sample MeOH1_35cm_T3_17_FD_189102 | JGI IMG/M metagenome (GOLD analysis project Ga0255336, IMG submission 189102) | Sandy soil microbial communities from University of British Columbia, Vancouver, Canada - MeOH1_35cm_T3_179 | ecosystem: Engineered > Artificial ecosystem > Sand microcosm >...
TTGTTTTCGCTGCTTTCAGGCCGAAGATTCAAGCCTTACTCTTTACCACTCAGCAGCGTCCGACGTTTTAGCGAACTTTCTAAGATTATCAATCTCTTCATATCTTGTCAACATCCTTTTTCGTTTTCTTTTCAGCGGCTTTCGCCTCGAAAAGCACGAATCAATCTGTCGATCGTTCGCAAAGCGCAAAATGTCAAAACATCCTAACGGCTCAAAAAACGCCGCGAAGCCTAGGCTTCTTTACATCAATTGCAGTGACTTGGGTTTGGATTCGGCTGGCCCTTGGCTCATTGCCGCTATCAAAACGCTTGGACTGCGCTTCGTCTTCCCTCATCGCCTTCTATCTGGCGCCAGGTGCGAAGCTCATTTGTTACCGCCACACTGATATTACTGAGCTTGCCGTTACTTTGCAAGCCGTCAGCTCACTGCGACTTCCTGAGAGTATCAACGACGGACCTGCTGTGCAACCTAAAAGCCTGTTAATAACTCCGCTTTTCTGTCGAAAACTAGGATTATCCCTTTATTTACGGGCATTTTATCGGTATAAAATTTTCTCTTCCGCCCCACATAATCCCTCTCAGCGCACTCGAAAGCTCTGAATCATCGAGGAAAATACCGGTTTCAATGTCGGATAGTCGGCCTCGGGAGCTACAAAAATCATGTAGCTCACAGCGCCATCCGGGCGAGCTACCGTTACCAGAAGATCTCGTTCCGCCATAGCTGAGCCTCCACTGACCACTGGAGAACGTCCTTTGAGCTCAACAGCGTTTGCCGGCTGGCCATTAACCGTCATCGTCGTCAGATTGCCTGCCTGCTGAAGTCCCCCATTCTGCTGACTCATTTCCCTGACAATAGCGGAGGTCGCCTGAGCCAACGTATCCGCATTCGTCACCGGACTCTGGAACCGAGCCCCGTCGACGATGGCCCCATACGCAATCCCTGACTGCCCAGCTCCGTTCTGTGGCACAAATGCCATACTTCCGTTCTGCCCTTCTCCCTTTTGCCAGCTCTGCGGATAGCTGATGGAAAAGGACCGTCCGTTATAAAAGACCATGCGGTCGTCCACACCCAGGGCCGCCCTGCTCAACCGGGCAGAACTCTCCTGTCCCTGTCCGCCCCCGGCGTTACCTGCAGCGGCGGGAATCACCTGAGCGGGTCCACCTGCCACCAGCGCGTACTTTCCGCTCTGCCTCCACGCCCCGGCCTGCACCTCTTTTGCGTTATAGGCCTTTTCCTTGGTCGACAAGTCTCGCGCCCGCGTAAACGCTGCCGAAGTCACCGTCGGATTAGCCCTTCGCGGAAGCGTCGCGATCTCTGCGCCAACGTACTGCATACGATTGCCCGGATTGGGGTGATCGCTGAAGAGCTGCGCCCCGCCCTCCCCGTACTTTGCCTGAATCGTCTCGAAGAACTGCGGCAGACCGCGCGGATCGTAACCGGCGTCATACAGGATTCCAGTCCCCAGCAGATCGGCCTGCTTTTCGTAGTCGCGAGACATACGCAGAAAACCCAGGCCCGTCGCCATTCCGATTCCCTGTGTCGCCAACGAACCCAGAGCTCCGTTGCCCAATAAAATCGAAGCCCCAAGCTGCCCCAGCCCTGCCCACGTTCCCACCGACTGCTGCTTGGTCATATTGCAGGTGGAGTGGCGCATAACGACGTGAGAGAGCTCGTGCGCCATCACTCCAGCCAGCTGTGCCTCTGTCTCGGCCGCGCGAATCGCACCTACATTCACAAACATCGCGCCGCCCGGAAGGGCGAAGGCGTTGATCTCATCGCTGGCGACGACGTGAAAGTTGAAGGGCCAGCGATATCCCGGCGTAACCGCCACCAGCTTTGCTCCCAGCTGGCGCACATATTGCGAGAGGGGAGAGTTATCCGGAAGAACCGGCATCTGCTTGAAGACCTCGGCGGCAACCTTCTCTCCCTCGGTCTGCTCCTGCTCCACGGTGAAAGCGTTCTTGCACGGAGGCGGCACCTGGAATCGGGCCCACGCAGACGGCGCCGCTCCTCCCAGAATCAAGCCAGCCAACAGAATCTGCCGTGCAGTACGTCCGTATCGCAACATAATCCACCACCCTCTCGAATCAATGACTGCAATCACGCAAAACAACAAAACTCATGCCTGACCGTAGGGATTCATGCCTCACGAAGGCTTCGCAATCACCCCGAGGTCAGCCATTCCATTGACGAAATACTGCACCGCCAGGGCCACCAGCAGCAAGCCCATGATGCGCACCAGAATACGAATCCCCGTATCGCCCAGAGCACGAGCCACTTTGTCCGAGTTACCCAGCACGAAATAGCAGATTGCCGCCGTAATGAAGATCGACGCAAGAATAGCCACCATCTGCCAGCGATTCTGCGCCTGTCCTACCAGCACCATCACGCTAGCGATGGCGCCGGGGCCGGCCAGCATGGGAATCCCCAGCGGAACAATACCCGCATCTTCCTTGCTCGCGGCAGCTTCGGCGTCTCCGCTCGCCTCCTGCGTGGGAGAGCGCTTCGCCTCGAGCATGTCCAATCCGATCAGAAGCAGGATGACGCCACCCGCAATCTCAAATGCGGGAAGAGTGATTCCGAACATCTTGAAGATGTACTGGCCCGCCAGCGCAAAGGCGCTCAGAAAGATCAGCGCCGTCAGCGAGGCCTTCCGCGCCATCCGTCTTCTGCGAGCCTGGTCGGCCCCGGCGGTCACCGCAAGAAACGTCGGCAACGCAGCAAAGGGATCCACCAGGAAGAAGATGGAGCTGAGCGCAAGCACCGAAAAACGCACGTAAATCGAGTGCTGCAGGCCGTAAAGGCTCACCGACGCGTGGGGCTCGTAGAGCACATCTCATTTTCCCACGACGGACACTGTTCCCGTCCAACCAACGCCTATACATCAGCTTTCTCACTGGCTCCGCCCCCGGACAGCTGGCTATAATGGATCTTCCACGCGAGGAACTCACATGCCCATTCAGACCACAGCGAATATCTGGCACAACGGACAACTGATCCCTTGGGAGAAGGCCCAGATTCACGTCATGAGCCACGTCATCCACTATGGCTCCTCTGTCTTCGAGGGAATCCGCTGTTACACCCAGCCCTCCGGCGCCGGAGTCTTCCGCCTGCAGGAGCACATGCAGCGGCTGATCGACTCCGCCAAGATCTACCGCATGCCTCTGCCTTATACCGTCGACCAGCTCTCCGCTGCCGTCGTCGACGTCATCGAGGCCAACGGAGTCGCCCCCTGCTACATTCGCCCCATCGCCTTCCGCGGCTATGGCGAGATCGGCGTCAACCCCCTCAAGTCTCCCGTTGAGGTCTACATCGCCAACTTCCCATGGGGCAAGTATGTTCCGGGGAACGAGGGCGCAGATGTCTGCGTCTCCAGCTGGTCGCGTCTGGCTCCCAACACCATGCCCTCGCTGGCGAAGGCTGGAGCCAACTACATGAACTCCCAGCTCATCCGCATGGAAGCCGAGGTCAACGGCTACTCGGAGGGCATCGCGCTCGACGTGAACGGCTACCTCTCCGAAGGATCGGGCGAGAACCTCTTCCTGGTCCGCAATGGCATCCTCTACACCACACCGCTGGCCAACTCCGTGCTTAGCGGCATTACCCGAAACTCTGTCATCACGCTGGCCCGCCAGCTGGGCATTGAGGTCGTGGAACAGGCGCTCCCCCGCGAGTTGCTCTACATCTCCGACGAGGCCTTCTTCACCGGCACTGCTGCGGAGGTTACACATCTGCGCTCAGTCGATCGCATTATGGTCGGGGACGGCACGATGGGACCAATCACCTCTGCCCTGCACGAAGAGTTCTTTGGAATCGTCAACGGACTCAAACCTGACCGCTACAACTGGCTCACACCGGTAAACGTCAAGGTCGCCGAGCCCGTAGGAGCTTAGTCAATCAAGAAAATAACGATCGCGGTGGCTGAGTTCAGCTGCCGCGATTTTCATTTGCAGAGAAAAAAACGAAGCGCAAGGATGACACTTTCGAGGGAGTCTTCGACAGCCCTCTCAGCCAACAGCGTGCGGTAGTCTTATAGAAACAGCTTGATCGCCGCGTTCCCCCCTTGGAGGCTCATGTCTACTGTTCTAATTACCGGTATCGCCGGATTTATCGGATCGAGCATCGCACGTGCTCTTCTAGCTGAAGGAGCTCAGGTTCGCGGACTCGACAATCTCTCCACCGGCTCAATGGCCAACATCGAAGAGATCAAATCGAAGATCGACTTCCGCAAAGCGGATGTACTCGACCAGGATGCCGTAGCCCACGCCTGCGCCGGAGTGGATTACGTCTTTCACGAGGCCGCCATTCCCTCTGTTCCCAAGTCGGTCGACGATCCCATCGGGACAAACGGTCCCAATCTCACCGGAACCCTCTACGTTCTCGAAGCCGCGCGCAAAGCGGGCGTGAAGCGTGTGCTCTATGCTGCGTCTTCGGCCGCCTACGGCGACTCCCCGGAGCTTCCCAAGGCCGAGACCATGCTGCCCCTGCCGCTCTCGCCCTACGCCGTCCAGAAACTCGCCGGAGAGCACTACCTTGCCAGCTACTACCGCGTCTACGGGCTCGAGACCGTGTCCCTGCGCTACTTCAACATCTTCGGTCCACGCCAGGACCCGTCGTCTCAGTACTCCGGAGTTCTGGCCCGGTTCATCTCCCTGATGCTCGCAGGACAGACGCCGACCATCTATGGCGACGGCCTGACCAGCCGCGACTTCACGTACATCGACAACGTCGTCAGCGCGAATCTGCTGGCTGCCAAAGCTCCTGCCGAGCAGGTCGCCGGTCGTGTCTTCAACGTCGCCACCGGAGACCGTACGACCCTGCTTGAGGCCTTCGCCGAGATCAAGCGCATCACCGGCTACTCCGGCGGCCTAAATCACGCTCCCGAAAGAGAAGGCGACATCAAGCACTCCGTCGCCGACATCACCGCAGCGAAGACCGCCTTCGGCTACAAGGTCGTAGCCGACCTGGCCTACGGCCTTGAGCAGACGATCGAATGGGCCAAAGAGTCCGTCGCGGCTATCTGAGCAGAATGATCAGGATGCCTCCCGAAAGGGAGGCATCCCCTCAAAGGGAGTGCAGGTTCTTGGGCATATTCCGCATGCCGAGGACATGAAAGTCCTTCAACCCGCCCTTATTCACGTAGGCCAGACGGTTGTTTCCGTTAGGGTCGGTCGGGATGAGGAAGAAGCCCTCCTCCAGAACGAAGTCGCGGGTGTTGCTGATGATCCCCTCGATCATCTCTCCGTCGTAGAAATAGATTCGCACCCAGAGTCCGGGAACGATGGGAGCGTTCTCGTGGAAGTGCAGAGCCTTGTGACGAACATCTCCGTCAAAGGTCTTCACGAAGAAGACCGCCTTCGCATTCCGGGTAGGAATCTCTTCCGCCTCTCCCGTGTCGGCGAGAGTCAGCTTGATCGTCTCAAGCGGAGAGTGAGGATCGTTGCTAAGCAGTTGCTCAATCGAGCCAAGTTCGCTGATTGGTATGGTCCCACGCACGGTTCGATCTTCGAATCGGACAACAATTCTGTGAACGCCTTCGGCCGCGGCAGCGGCCATCGCAGCAATCTTGGCGGCTACGCGCGATCTTGCGGAGATAGATCGTACTGTTTGATCTTGTAGAGCAGAGCCTTGTAACTGATCTGTAGATCGTTTGCCGCCGCTTTGCGGTTCCATCCAGTTCCCTCCAACACCTGTGCAATTGCGGCCGCCTCAGCGCCGCCCTTAAGGTTCTTTACCAGAGCCTTCAATCCTGCACCGTTCGCTGGTTCCGCTGAAGCTCCTGTTACCGTCTGGGGTGTCGCCGGGGCAAGTTCATCCAGAATCGCCCGTTCATCACCAAGAACCAGATAGCGGTTAACAACATTTTCGAGCTCACGGAGATTTCCAGGCCAACTGTGTGCAGACAACGCATCCATCAGCCTCTGGGAGAATGGCAGAGGGTCACGATCGTAACGGCGTGCTCCCTTGCGCATAAAGTATTCAGCAAGTACCGGAATCTCTTCCCGACGATCCCGCAGTGGAGGAATGTTCAGGGTGAAACCGTTGAGGCGATAGTAAAGATCTTCGCGGAACGTCTTGTTCGCCATCGCCTCTTTCATATTGATATTCGTAGCGGCAATCACCCGCACGTCGACCCTCATCGGAGAGCGGCTTCCCAGCCGTGAGAAGGTACCGTCCTGAAGGACCTGCAGCAGCTTTGCCTGGAGGATGGCCGGCATCTCTCCGATCTCGTCGAGGAAGATCGTTCCTCCCGAGCAGATCTCAAACTTTCCGGGCTTCGTCTTGACTGCGCCGGTAAAGGCTCCCTGCTCATAACCAAAGAGTTCGCTCTCCAGCAGATCGGCCGGAACAGCGGCACAGTTCACCTTGAGGAAGGTGTTCTGGCTGCGGGAGGACATCTTATGGGTATAGAGCGCAAGAATCTCTTTTCCGGTTCCGCTCTCCCCCAGAATCAGCAGCGGGATATCGGCGCGGGCGACAAGGGCCGCCTGGGACTCCAGATCACGCATCCGCTTGCTGGAACGCACAAAAGAATGGGTCTCATTGAGAGGAATCTCCCGCGGCGAATCCGCAGCCGCCCCCTTCCGGTCCGGCGAGATAAGGTGTTCCTCAATCGTCTCTTCGACGTCGGTTCCCACGAAGGGCTTCATCACGATGGCACGCACGCCAAGACGGATGACCATCTCGAGATCTCGCAGCTCAGCCGAGCAGGACAGCACAATCACCGGAAGATTAGGCCGGGCACACCGGATGTGCGTCAGAAGCGGTAGAGGATCACGCCCCGGATGCAATGCAAGCAAAAGGATATCGGGCTCGTCGTTCTGCTCCAGACGATCGAGAAGGGATTGCTCTTCTGAAAAGAGATTGAGCGCGTAACGGTCGCCCAACGTAAGACGAAGATAGTCAAGAACTGCCAGGTCAGGTTCCAAGATAAGAACCTGAGGACGGGACTTAGCGGCTGATTTCAAAGCAGACATACCATAAGACGGAGAAGCCGACATACCAACACCCCTATAGTGCCGACTCGGGTACCTTCGCCCAAGCCGTGCGAGCCTGGCTGGTCATTCGAAAATTTTCGGGTTCCCAGCCTTCGTACTGTAACTCCTACCACCCGTGAAGTGGGGAGACTTCCGGTGAGCTACTAGCGAAATTTTAGTTCGGAATATGCAATGTGTGACACAAAAATGTTAATAATTTTGCCGACAAAAGAGAAAAAGGTTTACCACTCTCCCCTGAGAGAGAACCCTACTTTCCCATATCCGTGGTGCCAAGTGGTAAAAAAAGAACATTTTTATCATGAGATTACCAAAGTAAGTCTTGCTTTCCGCGCCCCCCAAAAATCCCCATAAATGACACTCCAGAGTTCATTTGCCCAATAATCTTCACCACAAGGTCATCAGTTTTCCTCTCTGAGCTCTGAAATGGATCCCGGCTTCCAGGAATTGGCGCGTCACGTGCTTACCTGAACCGTATTGCATTCTTTGCCTTGATACCCCAGATGGGAAAATTACTTTGATTCATACTGCCGAATCCGCTGCCTCCTTCAGTCTGCCGCCGATGGATATCCTTTTCGGCAAAACCGCAGCTATGCAGGCTGTTCGTAACAAAATAGAACGGGTTGCCGAGACAGATGTACCGGTACTCATCCAGGGAGAGAGCGGGACCGGAAAAGAGATCTGTGTTCAACTGTTGCACTCCTTATCCCTCCGTTCTCGAGGAAGCCTGGTGAAGGTCAGCTGTCCGGCCATTCCCCACTCTTTGCTCGAAACAGAGCTCTTTGGCTATGAAAAGGGTGCTTTTACCGGCGCCATGGGCACAAAGCTGGGACGAGTCGAGCAGGCCCATAATGGAACCCTCTTCCTCGACGAGGTCGGAAGCCTCGATCTCAACGTTCAGTCCAAGCTGCTTCAGGTGCTGCAGGATGGCACCTTTGTTCGCGTGGGTGGGCACGAGTCCCGCTCCATTGCGACCCGCCTGGTATCGGCTGCCAACGGCGATCTGAGGACCCAGGTCGAGAGTGGAACCTTCCGGCTGGACTTTCTCTTCCGTATCAACGCGGTAACCATCAATCTTCCGCCCCTGCGCCAGAGGATTGCTGACCTTCCCGTCCTGATCGATTACTTTATCGAGCACTACTCCCGCATCTTCCGCCATACTCCTGAGCTGCTCTCGAAAAGCGCCATGCGGCTTATGCAGACCTACCACTGGCCGGGAAATATCCGTCAGCTCGAGAATCTGATCCGCAGCTATGTTCTGATCGGCAGCGAAGATGCCCTGGTCGCCGAACTGATTCCGGAGCAGTCCCGAAACGGCATCACGGCCGAGATCGACCTTAGCGAGCCGATCTCTCTGAAAGACATCACCCGCAAGGCAACCCATGACCTTGAGCGCCAGATCATCCTGAAGGTTCTGCAGGCTAATAGCTGGAACCGTCAGAAGACCGCCAAATGGCTCCAGATCAGCTACCGGTCTCTGCTGTACAAGCTTAGTGAAGCAGGCATGCCCGAGGTTCCGCCCCGGCCCCTGCGCACCTCAACAGTAAAAAAAAATGATCCGGCGGTTACCCCGGCTCATTCACCTTCTCTCTCACGGACGCGGACCTACCAGCAGCCCTGACCTCCAGGCACCAGGCAACGTCAGGAGCGAGGTGCCGCATTACCCTCAAGCGTTCTCTTCAGAATCGCCTCGACATCGTCGCTGACGTCGGCCCAGCTTCGGCCATGGCGCCTAGCGATGGTGTCGGCATCCCATGGCTGCGATAAGACCTCGTCGAGTCCCTGAGCCAGCGCCTTCGCATCGTGTGACGGAACGAGACGCCCGCTGGTGTTATCCATCAACTCCGGAATCCCCCCCACATTCGTCGCCACTACAGGCCTCCCGGAGGCTAACGCCTCAATGACGACATTGGGACAGCCCTCTCGATAGCTTGGAAGAGTTACCAGATCGGCCGCGGCCATCCACGCCGCCACCTTGTCGGTAGAGCACGAAGGAACCAGCCTCACCCGATCGGATACGCCGTTGGCGGCAACGGCGTCTGCAAGCTCCTGACGGGCGGGTCCATCTCCCACGATCCATGTCTGAAGCCGCGGTCGGCTGTCTTTCAGGCTGGCAGCCGCCGAGATCAGCTCCCCCAGCCCCTTTGCCATGTCCAGCCTCCCCACATAGACCGCCACCTCGGCATCCTGAGGAAGCTCGAGAGCGGATCGCGCCTCACTGCGGTCTCGCGGATGAAAGATCGACGTATCGCAGCCATTGAGGACTGCCCTGCTCTTCTGTGCAGGAGCCCCCAGCCGCAGCGCCGTCCGCAACAGATCGCCGCTGACCGTGACGGTGAAATCCGCCTCGCGCAGCACCCGGCGCGTAAGCCCCTCACAGAGAGGAGGGATGACATTGAGATCCGAGCCGATCGCCGTCACCACAAACGGAACCCGAAGCGCCCGGGCTACCCTCCGGGCAGCATCGCCGTCCGGATAGACGATGTAGTTCAGAATGATGTCGGGACGATACGCCCGAACCCTGGAGAGGATGCTGCGGGATGCCGAGAATCCGTTCAGAGGACGCGACACCGCCGGAAGAGCGAGGTAGGGGATATATTCCACCTCCACCCCGGCCACCTTGTGCTGAAAGTCGATCCGACGGCCCGCTCGGCTTCGCGGTGTAAGCATCGGGGGATACTGCGACTCCGGATAGAAGACCTTCAACTCGCAGTGCTGCGCGAGAATACGAAGGGTCTGATACGCCGAGTGACCGGCCCAGGGCTCGTGCGAGGTCGGAAAGTATCGCGTGATCACCGCGACTCTCATGTGTGAACTTGCTCCTGCTGGTTATTCTCGGCCATACTCACCAGCTTCTTGAGCAGGGCAGCATAACGGGCTGCAATAGGACGGCGATGATATGCCGCAATACGATCGTAATCAGGCCGCGGTGGAGGCGTTGAAAGCTCAATCGCCTCAGTCAGCATCTTCGCAATCGACTGCGGATCGTTGACGTCGGCCCACCGGCCCGCTCGAGTCTCTTCGATAAGTCGACGCACATCTCCATCAGGATGAACCGCCCCAAGAATTGGCTTGCCACCACCAAGATAGTCGTAAAACTTTGCTGCCACGTTGATCTTGTCGTGCGTAATCAGCAGGAGGTAGTCCGTGTCGCGGATAGCCGCAAGGGCCTCGGCCTGTGGAATAAATCCCTTCAGCTCGATCGTATCCCCAAGCGATAGCAGCTGCTCGCGGTAGACCGGTGCCTCGATATGGCCGATAAAGCGGATGTGCAGTCGCGAGCAAACCCTCTCAGGCAGACTTCGAACGGCCTCGACAAAATTGCCCGGAGCTGTAGAGCCATAGACCGTCCCGATATACGTAAGGACAATCTTCCTATCCGAAGACAAAGCCAGGGGGGACGCCTCCTCCGCAGAAGGAGGAGCGAGATCGTAGCCATTCGGAATGCAGAGAAACTTCTCCTGCGCCACATCGGGATACCGCGCCTGAAGCTCGCGACGAGCCGCCTCCGTTACCAGGACGACCGCAGTCGCATCGCGAACAGCCTCGCCCTCCGTCGCATAGGCAACGCTCCGAGCCCGGCTGTTGCTGTTGAAGCTGACGAGATCCAGCGTCGTGCTGATCCACTCATCCCGAAAATCCACAACAATGGGCAACGCAGGAAATATCTTTCTCAGCCGGGTAGCCAATCTGACACTGGAAAACGGAGGTACCGTGATCAGGACCGCATCAATCCTGCGCTCACGAATGATGCGGACTGCAGCTGGCAGAGCAAACGGCAGCCAGCCCACCTGAGGATCAGGCAGAAGCAGATTGCCTATGAGCTGCTTCAAAGGATTCCCGCCCTTGCGAACCTGCTGAGGAGCGGCAGCCGCAACCGGCTTTCCCTTGCCTCCCGTAACCGCCTTCTTCACCGACTTGCGCAGCCAGAAGGGGAGATCCAGCGTCCACGACCGATGCACGGTAACGCTCTCCGGGACCTGCTGAAGCAGAGTCAGGTCTTTGCCCACGGCAGGGGCATTACGTGCTGTCAAAACGTCCACCCGCACCCCATTCTCCGGCAGGTACTTCGCCAGAGATAGAGCTCGCAACACACCGACACCAGCTGCCGGAGGAAAGGAGAACGTAATCAGCAGAAGATTCAAGATCAGCGAGCTCCGGCCGGTGTTCCCGTCATCTCCTGATTCAGGCGAGATCCGGGATAGAGAGGCCCCGTAAGCGCCTCCACGGCGCAAAACATGTCGTAGGCGCTCGCCCATCGCAGCTCTATGCCGCGCTTCTGCGTCTCTTCATAGAGCCACCGGAACATCTCTTCCAGGCCTCCGGCGCGCGCGCCCGTTCCCAGAAGAGTGTCGGCGTTATCCTCACGGGCTCCATGAGTGTGGACCTTCAAAAACAGCTCGTCCCCCACTTGAGGAGCAAGATCGAGCCAGCGCTGAACCCTGTGCTGCGTCGGAGGATCGTTATGGGCGATCTCGCCCATCTCCACCCGGGGAACCAGACGTCCGGCAAAACGAAGTCCCGCAGGCCCGGTGATCATCAGCAGGTCGCCGCGCGATCCGCCGCCGACGGTGGCCTCGATACCGCGATCAAACGCCTTAGGCTTCCCCGGAGTTCCTGTGCACCAGTAAACCTGGTTGATGATTCGACCCTGGGTCGGCGACGGAATCGACGGCATGGTGAAGTCGGCATAACAGCCCAGATCCCGCAGCAGCTCGATCTCCCCCGTCAGCCCGCAGTCGAGTCCGTCCGGGCGGGAGTTATCCAGAGCCCAGTTGCCATGGATAAAGCCGAAGACCATGCGGCCCCGGTGATCGTGCAGCAAGCCGTGATCGTTACGCAGACGGCGGCAGAAGTCGCTTATCTTCCGAACGAAGCCCTCTGCGGTCTCCTGGTGATGATGGATATGGACTTCGACATCTCCGATGCCCTGCCGGGTCATCTCCGCAAGCGGGGCAAGCAGTTCAGTCCGATACTCTTCCTGAGGATAGAAGAAGCTGTAACAGGGCATGCGCCCGGCGGCGTCGCGAGGAGCTGCGCCTGCAATCCGGGGCCACGCCTCCTGCCAGCGGGCTACACGCTGAAGAGCGGTCTCCATGGAGGCCTTCTGGCATAGCGGCTCGTAGTGATCGGTAATGGCAACCCATAGCCGTCGAGGACTGGACTGACCCAGCGCGCGACGGACGCGGTCGCGAAAGTAGCCTGGAAACCATAACTCTGCATGACGTGGAAGCTTCATAACGGTTTGGCCCGAGTAAAATCGTACGATAGGGATATCAGAACGCGGGTCTGCTCTTTAAAGCCCTTGCCTGTTTCCCATCTCGTGAAACGCCGGATGTCTTAGTATGGCATGTGCGACTTCGGCACCTGTCTTTATTCTATGGGACTTTTTCTTTGACTCTATGGGACTCTTTCTAACGCTACTCTATATTTTGACGGCGTACCTCGGTCCCCAGACCTTGTGGGGGCCGCTCTACGAGTTCCATATCGAAATCATTCTGGCCACGCTGGCATTCGCAGCTTCCCTGCCCAGGATTCAACAGTCGAAGATCTTCAGCATTCCCCAGACCTATGCCCTGGTCGGCATGTGCATCGCCGTCTTCTGCTCCATGGTGCTTACGGGGTGGCTGGGCTCCATCCTGCCGGCAGTCCTCGGCTTCATCCCCAATGCCTTCACCTTCTTCCTTGTCGTTGTGAACTTCAGGACGAAGAGACATCTGCAGCTGCTGGCGCTGACGCTGTTCATCGTCAGCGCGTACACAATTTACCGGGGATACGCCGCGCTCAGGGTCGAAGACTACCTCAATCCCTACCTCATGCCCCAGGGAGACGATGAAGGTTCGCGCTTCTACCGTCTGCGCGGCATGGGCTTTATCAACGACCCCAACGACTTCGCCCAGGTCATGGTCAGCCTGATTCCGTGCATGTTCTTCTTCTGGAAGAAAGGCAGCCTGCCGCGAAATGTTCTCCTGGTCCTGTTCCCGGTCGGATGGCTGATCTTCGGAATGTACCTGACTCACTCCCGCGGCGGAATCATCGCCCTGCTCGCGGTAGTCCTGTTCGGAATACGCCGTAAGATCGGCACCATCCCCGCAGCCATCCTCGCCGGAGGGCTCTTTGCGATCACCAGCGTCGTCGGCTGGTCCGGTGGCCGCGATGTCTCCGTAGAAGCTGGCTCGGGGCGCATGGAGGCCTGGGCCGTCGGCCTCGATCTCATCAAATCCCACCCGCTCTTCGGTGTAGGATTCGGCCGATTCGGCGAATACTTCTTCATCACGGCACATAACACCATCGTCGTCTGCGCGGCAGAGTTGGGCATGTTCGGCCTCTTCTGGTGGGTTATGTTCGTTCTCCCCACGGTTCGGGACGCGGCGGTCTGCACCTTTTCGAAGAAGCCCAAGCCCGTGGCAGAAGATGAGTTCTCCTACGACCAGTCCTTCGGCAGCCGCCGGCAACCCGTAGCGCCACTCAACCGCTCGCCCTACCAGGCGTCGGCCATCGAAGCGGTAGACGCGTCTGTGATGCTTGAAGAGGCAGAGCCCGGCGATAGAGAAGTAGCGACACCTCCTCACCTGGCTTTGGAGCCCGAAGAGGCACAACTGCCTCCTCCCGAAGAGATCGAGCGCATCGCGAGGCTGATGCTGGTCTCCATCATCGGATACTTCGTCGCAGGATGGTTCCTGTCGCGCGCCTACATCATGACGCTCTTTATCTATGGCGGCATGGTGCAGGTCATCTACCGAATGGCGCTGATCGAAAAGATAGCGCCCCCCAGGATGAAGCCTCTCAAGATAGTGCAGTACTCCGCGATTGGCTCGATTGGGCTGATCTTCGTCGTCTATATCATGCTGCGGCTACAGCACCTGGGCGGTCACTAAGCGCAAATTTACATCGGCCGGAACGCGCTGAAGATCATCTTCAGCCCGCGCATCGAGTTCGCCACAAGGATCAATCCCAGGGCGAAGTAAACAAGAGTCACTGCATTCGCAATGTGGTAGATCACGCGGTTCTCGCGATACTTCGCGTAGCGGGCCTTGCCCAGACGCTTCTTGAGAAACAGCGTGTAATAGTGCACCGCTGCCACTCCCACCGCGTGCCACAGGCCATAGAGCACGAAGTTCCATCCCGCCCCATGCCAGATCCCCATCAGGATGAAGACGATGGCGATCGAAGCCGCAATGCAGTGTGGAGCCGAGGCTGGCCCAAACTGCCGTATCAGGACCTTCGACAGCGGCACAAACACCATGTCGCGCATGTAATTGGTGAGCGTCATGTGCCAGTGCGCCCAGAACTCCTGCAGGTTGCGCTTGCTGAAGGGACGGTCGAAGTTCTCCTGCACATGAATCCCCAGCAGACCGGAGACACCGATAGCGATATCGCAGAAGCCTGAGAAGTTCAGATACAGATACGCGCAGTACCCCGCAACCGCAATCGGAAAGTCGATCCAATGGTGTGGCAGACCATCGGCAAGCAGACCGTCGTACGAAAGCTGGTTCGCCAGATTGCCCAGAAAGACATACTTCGTCAGTCCGATCAAAATACGTCCCCAGCTCCGGCCAATGGGCGTAACCGTGCGATCCGGCGTTGTCAGCGAGTTGTGAAAGGTGCTGTAAGGGTTGATCGGGCCAATAGAAAGCGTAGGCACAAAGAACGCAAACGATAAGTACTCGGAGAATCCCGGCATGGGAACGATGCCGTTGCGGATCTCGTGCACCATGTATGTCAGCCGGAAGGCCATGTAAGACAAGCCGAGGAAGAAATCCGCAAAGACTTTATTCGAGAAGGGTGCAGGAACAAAGCCCTGCGTCCAGTCCCGGGGGACATACTTCACCAGGACAAGAATCAGAAGCGGAAAGAAGAGCGGCAGCCATGAGCCCAGCTTCTTCTCCAGCAGAAGATACTGCACCGCCACCAGAAGGACATAGACCGCAAACATCACGGTCGAGAAGATGAAGTACTGCTTCACATCGTGAAGCCGCACGCCATAGGTCCCTCGCGAAATACACACCGCCAGCGCGAAGACGAGATTGACCGCAGCAAACGTGGCCATGCGCAGCTTGCCCGCAGGCAGGCGCAGCACAATCCATGCTGCAAGCGGGAAAAAGAGAAATGGGACCGCCAGAGTGACCAGCAGCAGAGAATTCGACAGAAAATGGGTCAGGCCGGGCGGCATCGAAGTACAGTTCCTCCAGTTAAAACGCCTGATAGACGAGATTGACCGACAAAGAGTCGGGAGTAATAAACAAGGTCAGCGTGATCGCCGCCACACATAGAGCGAAGAGAACACCGACAAGAACAGGATTCGTCTTACTGGACTGCGCCGCCATGAGCCTCCTTCGCGTAGAGCTCCAGCAGAGCAGGCGTAATCGCGCGCGTGAAGAACTCTCTTCCGTTGTCGTTGAAATGCTGATCGTAGTAGTAGTTGTTCACTTCGGAGGCAGGCGTATCCCGAAAGAGAGCCGCCGAAGAGATCCCCAACACCGGAGCCGAAGAAATGCCGATCACATCCGGCCAGTACATGCGCTCCGGCACGCGGGTCATTCCCTTCTCCGTGTCCTCCGGGATGTGCATCATGACGAAAGGAACGTGATACTCCTTCACCAGATCGCCGATCTGGCGTCCCCAGTACCTGTGATACGGCCCCAGAGCAAGACCGTCGAAGTCGAAGTTCTTATCGTCCGCACCATGCGCAACGACCGTATCCAGAGAAATCACCGGAGGCGTTCTCGGCTCAGGAACAAACGGGCCGCCAAAGTATCCCACCGCCCCATACTCCGACTGCGAACCCAGCGTCGCTACCATCTGCTGGTTCTGCACCAGTCGATTGGGGCGAAGATAATTGACCAGCTGCCTCGGAGCCCCCAACACCTGAGCCCCATAGATCGCCATCCTGTCGCGGAACGGAAGTCCCGCCGTCGACTTGGGAAACTCGCCCCAGCGCATCCAGCGATACGCCTGAATGTGCGGCGCATCCCCAATCAGCGCCAGCGTAGGCATGTTCATCACCACCATGCCGACCTTGCGATGCTCCAGCAGGTCATGCATCAGCATGTACTGCATATCGAGCCCCTGCCACTTGAGCGCAAGCCTGCTGACCTTCGCGGGGCGGCCAAGCTGCGCGCTCAACTGCTGCTGCACGTAGTTCATGTCCACACCGCGCACCAGCAAAGAGCTGCCCACAAAGAGGATGTCGACAGGCTCCTTCTCCTCGAAGATCTGCTGTTCGTCGAGTGGCCCCGTGCCCGTTTCGACACGAATGCCGCTATAGACGCGGTCGCGAGGAGGCAGCCCCGCCACCGACATCAGCACCGGCAACGACAGCAGAACAGCAATCACAAGAATCAGGGCCACCGCATGGCGGTTCGACCAGATCGCGGGGAACATTATGCCTTCACACCCTCGCTCATGCGGCGCTGAATAAGGTCGGCAAACTCACCGAGGTTCTTCGTCGCTTCAACCTCGCCCACGCGAAAGCGGACATTGAAGGCCTTCTCAACTCCCAGCACCAGCGAGATCTGCAGCAGCGAGTCCCACTCCTCCACATCGTTGGCGCTGAGCTCAGGCGTAACCTTGACGTCGTCCAGGAACACGTCGTCGAAGACAGTTTGCATTTTGGCAAGAATTTCAGTTTGCGTCATAAGTTCTCCGGTCGATCTGAATATGTGTTTTTCGAGGTGTAAAGTCTTCCGTCAATAGCTGCCAGGTCGTGCACTCAGGCGTCTCCTCGACGAGCCCAAAGCCCATGCGAGGAAAGAGATCCCGCACCATCCCATTCTTTTCCGTAAGAAGATAGTGGCCGACAACCTTCGAGCAGCCCCGTTGCTGTGCGAGACGAACCATCTCGTTGACAACCTCATCTTCCATCTGCCGCTTCAACACGCGGCAGCTCATTAACCACGTATCGACAACAGCCGTCTCTCCTTCAACTTTTACAATCACGACCGAGATAAGGCCGTTGTCTCCAAACTTATCGGCGAGCCTTACGCTGAATCCGTAATAATTCGGGTCGTCGATCAGCGCCTCCACCTCGGCCTCGCTACGGCGGCGCGTAGTCACGTTGAATTGATTGCTCTTGTTGATCAGCTGCGAGATTCGAGGAACATCCACCGGCGTGAACTCGCTGATGACGCTATGCATCTCCAGCGAGGCCAGGTAGGAGTCCATATCGGTCCCCGAGCTCATCGCCTGCACCCGCGCAGCCTGCTGCTGGTACTGCTCGCCGCGCTGCAGGTCGTCGGCCGTGATGGAACGAGGCTCGAACAACCGGCAGTTGAGAAGCTGTGAAGCATACTCCGCAGGATCGGGCCCTAGCCATATCGTCTCGATCTCCGGAACGAACTGCTTCACAATCTCGATCTCAGCCGGGTTATCGTCCACAAAGACAATCGAATCCAGCCCAAGGTTCAGCTCCTGCGCAATCCTCCGCAGGTTCTCCGACTTCGGCTCCCAGTTCGCCTGGAAAGAAGCAATATCCTTGAGCCGAAGCACCATCTCCGGATGCTTCTCAAAAGGCTCGGCAGCATTCTTGTAATCATTCTTGCTGCAAACTGCCAGAACCACGCCCCGCTTCGCCAGCGATGCAATCGCCACCTGGAACTGCCGGAAGGCCTCGCCACGAGGATGCGTTCCGCCAATCTCAATCCCCGTCATGCCATCATCGCCGATCACACCACCCCACAGAGTGTTGTCCAGATCGAGCGCCAGTACCTTCTTCGAGGACCGGTGCAGTGAAGCGACGATACCGGCGACCTCCCGGGCAATATCCACGGCAAAGTCCGACGAGTAGAGCTGCTTGGTCTCGAACCATGCGCGGGGATCGTGACAATTCGCAACTCCGCGGCGAGTCGCCAGGAACTCCGCATCGCAGACATGAACATAGGACGGCACATTCAAACCGATCTCAAGATTGACCAGCTTGCGGAAGCTCCAGTTCGAACCCAGCGTCCGCACGCGAAAAGGCCCGGGATCGAACTCCGCCGCCGGCATGAAGTTCGCAAGGATCACCTCTGCGCCCGAACGCTCATGCGCCGTCCGGCAAAGGCTCAACAGATCTTCCGCCGTCTTCGCAGCCTCTGCCCGCTGCAGCTCGGGAGCATCGGTCATCGAGCCGTGATAAGTGCACCGCTGATTCGATGGGATAAGAAAGATCACATCCGGCTTGAAGGCATAAAGCTCGCTGTCCGGATCGAGGATCTCGGAGATGTAGTTGTCGTAATCGCCCTTCCACAACTCCGTATCCCACCATCCGGTCGATGACCCGGCGCCAATCATCTGCTGCACCAGCTCGTGCAGAGGATACAGGCTCGATCCACCCACTATCGCCAGACGAATCGTCTTGTCGGCTCCGCCGGGAATCCCTGCTCTCACCGCCTTCTTGCGCAGGGTAGCCAGGGCAAGCACCTCGGAGAAATCAGTGGCATTGCGCGTGGCTGACCTGAGCGCAGGCCATATCTCCTCCGACCTTTGCCCAAGAAGTTCGCGTACATCGTCCAGACCAACCTTCGACTTCGGAGGCAGGGCTACTGCTTCGCTACTCATACAGAACAGCTCCTTCTGTGCACATAACTCTGATTGCATTGAGACAGGCAGGGCATGGGACAACCCTGTCCTTCTTGCAGGAAGGCGGATCGCGGCCATGTACGGAACCCTATCAGCATACCGTTCCGGCAGGCCTGTGAGTTTGCGTGGCGCCTAGTATCATGTAAATTCGACAGGGACTCATTGTCTTTTCTTCCAGAAACGGGACCAGTGCAGCGCCTCGCATGAAGATCGTTCACGTTGTCTACAGTCTTGAGATGGGCGGGGCGGAGATCCTCGTGGCGCAGCTCTGTCGTCTTCAGAGAGAGCATGGCCACGACGTCTCGGTGATCGCATACAGCAATCTCGGCACCCTCGGCGAAAAGCTCCTTGCCGAGGGCATCCCCGTCCTCGTTCTGGGCGAAGCTCCCCTGCCCCGTACCTTTCTGCGATTTGTCCGCGAGCTTCGCAAGCTTCGTCCCGAT
>Ga0255336_101108_pt1 | contig 23936 bp, 21 predicted proteins | sample MeOH1_35cm_T3_17_FD_189102 | JGI IMG/M metagenome (GOLD analysis project Ga0255336, IMG submission 189102) | Sandy soil microbial communities from University of British Columbia, Vancouver, Canada - MeOH1_35cm_T3_179 | ecosystem: Engineered > Artificial ecosystem > Sand microcosm > Unclassified ...
CAGTTGTCTCTGGCAAGCAAAATGAAAGGAAAGCATGGTACCAATGACCCGAATCTGGGAGCGGCTCTACATCGGCAACCGGATTGATGCTGAGTGCCTCGCCAAGTCGAATCCGTACGCTATCACGACCGTGATTACGCTATGCGAAGAACCGGTAATCCAGCGATCTCCCGGCATTAACTATCTACACCACCCGATTCAGGACGATCACTTCCTCGTGCAGGCAGCCCTGGACGCGGTCGGCTATAAGAGTATCGACGCAGCGCTCGAAGAAATTGCAGAACAGAGGCCAATTGTCTCGCCATCTAGCACCCTATTAGCGGCGGTCCGGAGTGTTTGCGATAACCCTCTCCATGTCCAAGTTTGTACGTCGAAGTCGTGTGCCGTAACTCCCGCTGAGAGCCTCCAGTCGTATCGATCCCTGCATATCCTGAACAGTATGATATACTATCCGCTATAGGAGTGCTATATGGCTACCTTGGCCTATCCTGCTACCCGCTATTCGGTTTCCCCAATTGTCGATCTCACCTCCAAAATCGAAAGGCAGCGTCTGAGTCCCTCCGCAATAGGGGCCTTCTTCAACATCATGGAGGCCTGGCATGTGAAGGATGAGGATTCCAGACAGTTGCTTGGGGGGGTGACGAATGGTCCTTATTACGAGCTGAAAAAGGATCGGCATCGAGTACTTGATGCCGATAAGCTGACGCGGATCTCGTACCTGATCGGAATCTTCAAGGCATTGAACATCCTGCACGGTAAAAAGCTTGCAGACGAGTGGGTGACACTTCCGAACACGAACCGCATTTTTGGAGGTATTTCTCCGCTCGCGTACATGATCAAGGGCGGTACTCCCGCCATGCAAACTGTCAGACGCCTTCTTGATGCTCGACGGGGAGGGGTATGAGCCCCCTCCCCAGTACGAGTTTCATCCGCCGCTCCGCCACTCACCGGCTCATTCCCTCCAAATATAGCGATCACGGAGATTCCGTTCTCACGTGGATCGCGGATGATTCAAGCCAACTCGCCGACATCTTCGACCTCGATAATGCTACAAACGACCGCCTCTTGGCTGAGAACGAGCTGTTACCTGCGATCGGTATCGACGAGTTGGTCTCCCGCATCCCGTGCGCTTCTATCATCAACGCCGCTTTCACCCATGCGCATCCACTTGGAAGCCGATTTAACGGGCCAGATCGAGGAGCGTGGTACGCCGCGTTCGAGGTTGAAACATCGCAGGCCGAAGTCGCATTCCATAAGAGCGTAGACCTTGCCGAGATCGGACGCTTTGAAGACGAGGTGACGTACGATGACTATCTGGCGGATTTCAGAGCAGACTTTAATGACCTGCGAGGCAATCAGGCGTTCTCGGAATACCTGAATCCGGACAGCTATGTTGAATCCCAAGGTCTCGCCGAGCGGCTCTTGGCGTCTGGTTCGCTCGGAATTATCTATCCAAGCGTGCGCCGCCCCCAGAAAACCTGCATTGTGTGCTTCCGTCCAGCGCTTGTGACCAACGTGAGAAAAGGCGAGACATACCGCTTTGTTTGGAATGGGAGCCCAACGCCCACGATTACCATGGAATCATAAATGCCGCTGCCTTCCCCATGGACCCCTCCCCGCAGCCGAGATTTCCTCTTGCTTTGATCGATCCGCGCAGCAACCCGATGCGCCGATCAACCTGACGCAACAGCAGAGAGCCGCCGTCGGTCGTGAGCCGGTCGGAGGAAAACTCCGCCACCATCCGGCGTGAAAAATGTGCTGCAAACTCGAACGATTCTTGGGTACACTCTGTCATAAGAAAGGCCGTTCGTTGCGTGGTTTTAGCTAAGTCTCGATAACGTAGTTATGCCCGAAACAACGGCCTTTTGCCACTCAAAACAACTTCTTAGAACCTACCCTGGTGAGAAATCCGGGCTAAGTTCATCGTCCTTATCCGGTCGGCGGATTAGTATCTTTAAGCGCCAAAGGGGCGTGAACTCGCAATCGCCTGAGTCCTTTGTTTATGTCAGAGCGAATCATAATTTGAATAATCTAAGATTAAATAAACAGCTCTGGATCCGCTTATTCTGTACTTGAGGCAATTTCTTAGCAGTTTCTTTCGCGTGCTCTGGGGCCCTTTAGCCATCAGTGCATCCCTATTTCGCCGCGCCGAACCGCATGTCAGCGAAACAATCGTTCCACTCTGCACAGATAGCTGATTTTGGCGGTCGTGCGTTTTACTGTTTTTACTATTTTCACCATCTAATTTTGTTGTCAGCGACTGGAAGCCGCCGGCGACGGCTGGAGTGGACAGGAATAGTAAGTGTAAGCTGGTCAGCAGCTTGCGCTCGGTAAGTCCTTTAACGTCATGAGGGTGCGCGAAGGTCAAAGGTGAATCCCTTCTTCGGCACCAAGTTTTTTCAATAGCTTACCTCATTCTTACTAATCTTTGTCATTGACTGGCGTGCGCTGGCTGCCGCTGGCACTCGCTGCAATGTAGTCACCCCAGCCTATGTTCGCTTCAATTCTAGTCGCCTGCGGAAATTAGCGGAGAGTGCCTATTATGTCTGTTGGTATGAGGGTGCTGAGAAACTTTTCGTAAACATCGGCCCGGAACCAGATGTTGCTCAAGTCGCACGAAGCAGAAAGCAAGCAGAGATCGAGTTCATCGCAGCTGGTGGAAAGATCAAGGAAGAACTCAAGGATGAAAGCGAAACCCGCACCAAGGTGAGCGCCGCGATCAAGGAGTACATCGACGACTGCCGTGGCAGGCAAGGTAAATCAGGATATGGCCTGGCGAAAACGAGCGTTGACGCGTACAGCTATAGGCTTGGTTTTCTTAAGCAGTTCTCCGTGGTGGGAACTTAATATTGCTCTGGCGCGCATAGCCTGGCACCAGAACTCTTCCATGGCGATTGGAACTACTCCATCCTCCCTCAATGACAACACTTTGTGCAGTTTATTTATGCGCGAGCCCTAAGCATATGTTTGAAAGATTCTGAACAAACCACGGTGAACCGATTTCGCCGCCAGTTGCACCGCCCGCCAGACTCATAAAGACGTCCGGCGGGTTCAGGTCAGCATTACCGGGAAGGGGCATCCTCCTCGCAATGCAGCTCAGAAAATCCTACAACAAGGGCCAGTTTGGCGCGCTCGTATCTGATGGCTTCAAATTACGAGCAGCAGCCCGCTGTTGCAAGTCAGCGATATTTTCTTTAATTGGGATTTCTGCAGGACACACTGTGTTGCAGAGCCCGCACTGAACGCATTGGAAAGCTCCGGAGAATGCGGCTTGGCTAATGCGATCAGCCTTGTCTTCGGTATCCATAGCCCGCTGATAGATTTGCATCATTGCGCCTGGGCCGATGAAAGACTCCCAGCGCTTCTCTACTTGCAGTGCGGTACACACCGCGTAGCACGACATGCACTCTTTGCAGCGATTCAACGGGTTAAGAGTTTCCCACCAGAGCTTTGCCTCGATCGGTTTTGGCTTGACGATCGGGTCAAGAGTCTTGATCGAGACACTGGAGTTGAGGAAGCGGTCATACGTCTTGCTCCTGTCAATTACCAAGTCGCGCACCACGGGAAAGCCCTTCAGCGGCTCCAGTGTATGCTCCTTTCCCTCAGTCAGCGGCGCGAAGCAAGCCAATTTTGGTACGCCATCCACCATGACGCCGCAACGGCCGCAGCCACCGAACCGGCAGTTGTAGTCGAATCCGATCGATTCGATATACTGATTGATATAGCGAAGTGCTTTTAGTGCACTCAGCTGGCTAATGTCTTTGTCTTCGTACGGTACCGTATAAGTCTTGTAGTACGGCTCCTTATCAACGCTCGGATCAAACCGCTGTACTTTAATCGTGTATGTAGACATGAACTTAGCTCCTAAATCCGTTCCATTTATCTATCGCGTTAACATCGCTAAACGTGTACGTTCGGGACCCGCATATCTACGGGCAGCAGGACCTTTTTAACCTGCTCTGCGGGGAACACCGTATCTACAATCGGCGTCTTTGTGACCGTCCATTGGCCGTCCTTCTGCATCTTCACCCAGACGTTCGCCAACCAGTTGTCGTTATCCATAACCGGATAATCGGTGCGGAAGTGGAATGGCCTGGTCTCCTTGCGATACAGAGACCCGTAGGCAGTTCCAATCGAGCAGAGGAGCATGGATTCAACTTCCATAGCATTCCTCCAATCGCGGTTGAACTGCTTTGTCTTGTATGGCACGTTGATCCTAGGCAGGTCTTCCTTCTGAATTCTGAGGAACTCGTTCAGAGCGGCGGTCATGCCTTTCTCGTCGCGAATTAGAGAAAGTCCCTTATAGAACGTATCCTGGATCTTCTGGAACACTTCAGTCACCCGGATGGGGTTAGACGGAGTGTTCTCTAAAAGACCGTAGTTGCGATTAAGAACGTCCTGTATCGCCGCAACTGAAACCGCTGGCATCTTAATATTTGCGGCCTTTTCTGCCGCAAATTTTCCGGCTAAATGTCCCTGGGCGAACGAAATCATTGAAGTCAGCTCAGTGAGGTTATGAACAGCGCAGAACAGGCCTGGAATCTCGGTCTCCGTTGTGTGTGGGTTGATCTTGGGCTGGGCGCACGAGCCGTAGAACTCCGGTATGCACTCAACCAGCTTGTCATGTTTATATCCGAGTGCAGTCTCGGCCTCTCTCAAACGGTGACCATACAGAGTGTCTCCGAGATTGGTGTCGGTATACCAGCGCGTAACATCCATCATGATGCCGTTGCCGGAGCCATCACCAGGGGTACCGTCGCCGTGCATGATTTCCTTAGCGGAGGTGATGATAGCGCCGAGGAAGGCAGCGCCGGGATAAGCACTAAGCTTGGGATCCAAGAAGAATCCCTTTGCGACGTTCTCTCCCTTTTTGTTGTAGAGGACATCCCAGCTCTCGCCGTTCAACGCGGCTGCCATGGCGGGTTCGAGTTCGTTTCTCGCCTTCATTCGCGAACCGTAGGGACGGAACGCCTCCAGGTCTGCATGGAAGAATTCCATATCCTTCATTGCCAGTCCATGACGCATGAAGATTGCATGCCCTTCTCCCGTCAGTTCAGGACCGTTGATCGTGTAGCCAGTATTCCAGACGTAGCCGCCAGTCGCCATAACGACTGTCTTGGCGCGGAAAACGTGGGCTTCGCCGGTATAAAGGTTAATGCCCACACCCCCAGCAACGCTCCCGTCGGGAGCGCGAAGAATATCAACCACCATAGTGTTGTCGAATACATGCACTCCAGAATGAATGATGTGCTGTGCCTCGTGTCGTGCGCGATACTCATAGACGAAGGTGATCGGACCTCCGTCGTCCATATGTGCGACGTTCCCCTTATCGTTCCGCTGCTGAACTGTGCCGCACTGCTCCGCGAAGGCGATCGGGCGGCCTTCCTTAGTCGCCTTACAAAGCGCGAGATAATTCTCCTGGTCGATGATCCCGCTGCAATCGACCAGAAACGCCATGACCGAGTTCTTGACGTCGCCTTCATAGAACTCATTGGTGACGAACGTGTGGCCCCAAGCCATTCCCGATCCCCCCGAGTGGCCAGCAGGTCCCTTATCGATCATGCTCACGTTGAGACCAGCCTTCACCGCCTGCCTGGCTGCAGCCATTCCGGCGATGCCCCCACCGATGATCAGAACATCTGTATCATGGGTGATGTAGCTCCGATCTGTTTTTCCATTGTGCGTCTTTGTAGCAGCACTAGTCTTCCCATTGGATTCCTTCTTCGTATCCCCAAATGCTACCCCGCCCGATGCAGCCGTTGCTGCCGCCCCGAGCACAGCAAAGGCACTACCCCTCAAAAAATTTTTCCTTGTAATCCCCTTTTGCGGCTTTTGATCGCTATCTGTTACTTTCGATTTTTCATCGGCACTCATAATTACTTCTCCTTATTAAGTACGTGACACATCCTGCCATCACGCTAGTTCAAAGCTCTCACTTGTAATGCATTCGATCTGAGAGCAGCTCTGATTCCGTAAACCATCCATGGCTTAGGCTTATTTATCTACATATTGCTTGGTGGAATTGTCACAAAAATATTCTTTTTCGCGTCCGGGCCGCGACGAGCGAGTTGGCGCATGACTGTGATTCACAAAAGCCAAGTCTGGACCACCCTACTTAGCATCACTGTGTCGTCAGAGTAACCAGCGAGTGCTAAACCCCGCAATCAGTCCAGTTTCCCCGGAACGTGCTCCCAAGTCCTTGAAGATCTCTACAACTGGCATAAACTGGAGCCATGGCGTTGGCCAATATGAGTAGTTGATCTCCCATTCTTTTTCTGAGGTCAACCGTGTTGTGCCCAGCGAGGTAAGATGGTTGTTATATGCGCCCGATATCACATAATCGTGAAACCCAATGCTAATGAGATCCTTTGGACGTCCCGGAATTAGTCCTGGGAATTGCACCGCGGCAAGATACTCTTGGTTGAGCTTATTCAAATCCGAAGGGGTTAACGCAAACCCGAATCTGAGGTCGATGCCTTTGTTCGATTTTGCGACCGGTCTGAACAACGGTTGGTTAGCCATGAACGCCACGTTGTAGTTTCCGCTTTCGAATTTTTCGGTATTGAAGTTTTCGAATTTCGTTCCGTTGTAAGTCGCGCTAAACCTATATAAGCCCGCATACCGCTCGCGAGCTTCTTTTCTTATAATCGGCAACCCGCCGCTATATCCAACTTCGCTGTTCCAGAGTCCTCCGCCGTTAAATTTAAAATGATATCCGCCGGGATCGTTGTCGTATGGGCTTCGGTAACACGGCTTGGCCGGATTGAGGCATCCTGGGCCCACCTGCGCCATGTTCATCACGTAGAAATGATGCGGAAGATTCACTTTCACGACAGCCGCGGGTGTCGAGGCAGGGTCTGGCGTAAGTCCTGTCTGAAAGCGCGACTGAAGGTTATAAAGCAATTCATTGGTTACCCAGTTGTAGGTGTCAGGAGGAAAGTTCATTGTAAAGAAATCCATTCCTGCTATTTGACCAACAAACAAATTAACGTGTCCTTTGAAGAGGTCTTCTTGGACCCACCAAGAGTCCAGTCGGGTTACAGATGCGCTGAAGTATCCCTGGGCATCTGCAAGAGAACCGGTCCGCAAGATCATGGCCCCGCCGTTCTGCCATACGCCGGTAATATGGAATCGGGTATTCTTAACGCCAACAAGCTTGTTGAGATCGATGTCCAATGTGCCACGCACACGGCTAAAGCCGTCTTGCGTATACCTGTAGCCGCCGATCGGGTTTGCAAGCAGCTCGTTGAAGACCTGGAAATCGAAGTTCACACCATCTTGCTCTGCGAGTTTTCCCCGCAGTCCGCCCCATTCACCGAACATATGGGGTCTTGTAAGAAAAGATGAAGCCCCTGGCGACTCGACCGATGCCTCGTCGGAGACTGTTGAGTCCTGTGCCACGGCCATTTTCCCAAGTGCTACGCACGCTAGAAAAATGGCAATCATATAGATGGTCAGACCGGACCGTAAATGAAACCAAGTCCGTCTGGGCATTACATTTCCGCGATAATCAAATGAGTTCATATATTGACCTCCTTAGAGGAGTTTAAGATTCAATGCGCAATGCGTTACAGTCAGCTCTACGCTCCCCTGATATGAAAGCTCGTGAACCAGAGGAGCCCTCGGCAAGGTGACGTGCTACCTCGATGAGTTCCCGAGGACATACGTCACAAGCATTTGGATAAGCAGCTAACGGCTTTCATTTACGGAGACATACAGTATTCGTGCATGCTCGTTTCCGTACTAATGCACGTTGCTTGCCATCATGTTTGACCGCACTCTTAGCTGGTATCACTTGTTATATTTAAAGAGGATTTTGTGTGCGTTTTAAGATAAACATGCACGTTACCAGAGAGTATTCTCGTCAATAAAAGTGACGACCTTCAGTGTCACGTCGTCGGATTTGCGACGACGGTCGTCGCATTTTCAAAAGCGACGATTCTCCCTTTACTTGCAGGAGAAGTAACGCAACGGGATCTTAAATAACCTATGGCCAATTGAAGTTGTGCGATTTCTTGCTCCCGATGGAGAACCTGCATTAAAGGGGGCATCATTTGAATTTGTAGATGCAGGTGCGTGTAATCGGGCAGTAACTGCTTGCTTCGATCATCCATGGTGTGAGCGGGGAGTATTTTAGGGAAGCAATTGCCTATGCCGGACCAATCGCTGCCGGTGCCACCTTGACGCACCGCAGAAATCCTCGGCGATGGACTTAGGTTTTCTACCGAGTCCGCAGGGTGCGACGTAGTTCTATTAGGTCAGGAGTTGTTATGCCCAGGCGTTGTAATCTAGAGTTAAGTGTGGTTCTCTTCATGCCAAGTCGGATAGCTGCCTTTGAAATGAATCCTTTATTTTCCCGGAGGATCTTAAGAATATGCTCGCGTTCTATTTCTTGCAGATTGGCATCTGACGCTGAGCGGGGACGTTCATAGCTTGGCAACGCAGGAGAGCCCCAGTCCATTTCCTCAAGATACAGAGCCGATACCCTTAGAACCGAGCTTGGAGACAGAATCACCGCCCTTTCGATCACGTTTGCTAATTCCCGAACATTGCCAGGCCACTGAGCGCGCTCCAACATGTTCATGGTTTCCTTCGGCACAGACTCGATGGTTTTCCCCACTTGCGCTGCATACTTATTTACGAAGTGAGCCACGAGCAAAGGAATATCTTCTCTGCGTTCTCGAAGAGGTGGAATAACAATCGGAAAGACGTTTAGCCGATAATACAAATCGCTGCGGAATTGATGGTCGAGCATTCGCTGCTTAAGATGTTGATTCGTGGCGGCGATAAATCGGACATTAACCTGAATGGAGCGCGTTCCACCGACCCGCTCGAACTTCCGCTCCTGCAAGGCACGAAGAAGCTTCGGCTGTAGTTCGAGAGGCATTTCTCCTATTTCATCGAGGAAGAGTGTCCCATTGTGCGCCTGTTCGAGACGCCCAACAGTTTGCGCGTTAGCACCGGTAAAGGATCCTTTTTCGTGTCCGAAGAACTCACTTTCGAGCAGTTGCGCCGGGATTGCGGCGCAATTAACCTCTACAAGGGGCTGCGAACGCCGTGCGCTGAGACAGTGAATCGCGCGTGCGACCAACTCTTTTCCCGTTCCTGTTTCACCACATATGAGCACGGTCGCATCGGTTGAAGCTACGTTCTCGACCTGTGCCATCAACTCTCTTACCACCCTGCTCTCTCCGATAAACTCAAACACCGGGTCCGCTCTCCGGATACCTGGAACCAGATAGTGTTGTCTTTCGCTACCGGCGCTGGTGAGTTTTGCAATTTCCTGCGCTGAGAGTATGTTCTCAACCGCAATAGAGAGTTGCGAAGACATATCTGTTATTAGATGTTCGTTGCCGGGCGCATATGTGCCTCTATGGTTGTAGGAGACATCGAATATTCCGAGCATTTTCCCGTGCGCAAGTAACGGGACTGCAACTGTCGCGAGCGCTCTCTCGTTCGTCCAGATTCGCGATTCCGTACCTCTCCCATTCCGATTGGCCAACCTGGTAAATTGCACTCCATCAAGTAACACCGGCTTCTGCGAGGCAAATGCGGCGCTCGTCGGGTATCCATAGTCAATCGGACTGATTGTGCCGAGGTACTTCGATTCTGCACCGCTTTCCAAATCCAAAGCTACCCATCGAAACACCTTCGAATAGCTATCATGAAGAACGAGCGCGTATGAATCCGCACCTCCAGCCGGACGGAGAATCTGGGCAACTTCATGGAGCAGATCTCTGAAGCTCAATGTTTTGGCCACTGCGTTGTTTACATCGAGCAACACTCGCAGTCGGTTTCGCTCTTTTGAGAAACCTTTATCACAATTCTTCAACTGAGGTGGAGTCCGCCATAAGTCCTCCAATAAAGGTGCAATCAGCAAGCCCACTTCTTGAAGGAAGAGTGTGTCCTCGGATGTGATGCAAGCTGAAGGCCGGCGCATGAGAAGGAGCATTCCCAGCTTACGCTTCTTAGTAATGAGAGGAACGAGAATACAGGAGGCATTCGCCCTTGGCTCGGCGAGCAAGTCTGTGGCTTCCGATTGAGCAGTAGCGTGGCAGAGATACTGAATGAAGCCTTCCGATAAACCGAACTTGCGCGCAGCCTCCTCAATACATGCAGACTGTGAAGCGCTATAAAGCCTGACGTGGCCCAGGATAGGCTCTTTTAGAAGTATGTAAACTTGTTCGAACTGAAGAGCAGAACGCAGCACTTCGTCAATGCAAGTGGCAACACGCGGAATGGCGTCGCACTGGGCGATCGCTCCACAGAGATGGTGGAGAATCGCAAGGCGCGAAGCGTTGTCAAGACGGGTAGGCATTGCGCAAGCATTCCACTTTGTATTATCGAGACGTAAAGTAACACGTGTGTACTCCCGGTTCAATGCTTAAGCGCTTCGAATAACTTTTACTGTATTTTTCGACGATATTCCGTCGCTTTTGCCCGAAGCGTCGATCAATGCGGTCCCTGCAGTCCCGCCAGACATGGCGAGTGACGATCTTCATGCGGTTGCGGCTGCGGGTGCAATGGCGGAGCATCGGGCAGCCATCGTGAAGACTGTATTCCCAAACCTTACCGCCGAGTACATTGGGCAAAACCAAAGGCCAGTCGAGAAGATCATCCTCACTTCTGACCAACCCGGCTTGCCCTCCTATCGCCGTGACCTTGGCACTGTAGATCGAGCGCATCTGATTCTCCTGCCTATGCGTTGTGAGCACCAGGGATGTTTCTTCAACTCTCTGCGCTTTACCGTCTCAAGAAGATCTTGTGGCTCCCAACAGTCCCCGCACGCGAGGACTGTTGGGTTCGTTTTGTGCCTGCCCGCCGACTTATCGGCCGACAAACAGGAAATATTGGCGTTTAGAAGTCCACTACCGTGCCGTTGTAGCAGCACTGGTAGATCTTCTTGATCTCCTCCAACGTGGGCTTGCGCGGGTTGGTGCCGGTGCAGGGATCGGCGAGGGCGTGCGCAGAGATCGCGTCGAGCTTCGCGTCCCAGTCCTTCTGACTGATGCCGTATGCCTTGAAGCTGGGTTCGATGCCTACAGAGCTACCCAAGACGGCCACGGCTTGCGCGAACTCCTCGGCGGTCTTCTTACCCAACAACTGCGCCAGTTGCTCGTACTTGCCGGTAGCGCGCGAGTTGAAGCGGATCACGTTGGGCATGAGGATGGTATTGGCGCGTCCGTGCGCCACCCCGAAGGTTCCACCCAACTGATGCGACATCGAGTGCACGATCCCGAGGATGGCGTTTGAGAAAGCGATGCCGCCCAGGCAGGAGGCGTCGTGCATCACCTGCCGTACTTCAAGATTCGAGCCGTCAGCCACCGCCTTGGGCAGGTTCTCGAAAATGAGTTTGACCGACTCCACGGCCACCGCGTCGCTGTACAGGCTGGCCAGGACGGCGACGAAGGCCTCGACATCGTGCGAGAGCGCGTCCATGCCGGTGTTGGCCGTTATATGCGGCGGCATGCTCAGGCACAAATTGGCATCGACAATGGCCAGGTCCGGGCAGATCTCATAGGTGACCACGGGATGCTTGATACCCGTGTCGGTGTCTGTGATGATGGCCGCGCAGGTGACCTCGGTGCCGGTTCCGCTGGTTGAGGGAATCGCCACAAAGTGCGCCTTGTTGCGCAGCGGCTTCACCGTGAACGGCTGGCAGATCTGCTCGAAGGTCGTATCCGGATACTCGTAGAAGATCCACATTGCCTTGGCCGCGTCGATGGCCGAACAGCCGCCCAGACCGACGATAACATCAGGCTCTTCGCGGTTAAAGACCTCAAGGCCGCGCTTGACAGTTTTGACCGAAGGATCAGATTCAACGCCGTCGAATACCACCGAAGCAATGCCTGCTTCCTTGAGCAGCGCAATTGCCTTGTCGACAAAGCCAAACTTCTTCATGGAACCGGCACCGGTAACGATGACGGCCTTCGTGCCTTTGACGGTCTTCAAGTTCTCAATCGAGCCTGGACCGTGGTATGTCGTACGTGGAACGATGAAGGAAGACATGTATTTTTCCTCGCTTGCGGAATATTGACTTTAAGATTAAGAAAAGGACGGCGACTTCTCGGATTACGCCTCCGAGTTCCGCCCTCGTGCGCGCGCACTCGCCGTCGGACTATGATGAGCCTGGACAGAGACATCAAGACCAAACTGCGCGGGAGAACGGAATCCATAGTGTCACGCGAGTGGAGGCGAATCCAATGAAAAGACCTGACTGGATGATAGTTTTTTTCTATGAAGAGCGGGACTGGTTTAGCGTGCGCCGGACACTGCGCTACATAGCCGTTCCACTACCCCTTCGCAATGCGCCACTTCCATGAAGCACTGCACCCGATACTCGGGCCGCGCACGCTTCGCGTCCGGCGGCACTAGAAATCCGACAGTGCGGAAATATCCCGGCTGGCAGAACGGAACGGAACGCAATCCGCTGTCTTCAAGCATCCGCGCTACCGACTCCGGCAGCACGCTCGACCATTGTCCCGACATCAGGTGATCGCGTAGCACGGCGAGCGAATTGGTCTCCATTACCTGCCCCGACCGGGGCAGCGCGGCCAGGTCGCCCGGCAGCGGCGAATCGGCCAGCAGGCAGAGCGGGAGCGTCATCATATCGGCAGCCTTCACGCTGCGATGCTGCGCGCCGAGGCTTGACAGCACTGCAACATAACGCTCCTGGAAGAGCGGGAACGTCCGCACACGCGGCGGTACTGCTTCGCTGATTTGCGCCAGTGCGAGATCAATGGTGCGCTCCGACAGCACCTGCGGCAGCTTGTCTTGCGCATAGGTTTGGATCGTCAACCGCACATTGGGATAGCGTTCGCCAAAGGCAAGCGAGATGGGCGAGATAAGCGTTGCCGTGTCGGCAACGATGCCCACGTGCAGCACCCCGGTAACTTCCTGCTTCAGGCTTTGAATCTCAGCCCGCAGACGCCGGCAGTCCTCTTTCATCTGCCGCGCCCAGCATAGGACGACTTCTCCCTCGGCGGTAAAACCTTCCAGGTGCTGTCCTCTCTTCACAATCAGCACCCCCATGTCTTCTTCCAATTGTTTGATGCCCGCCGAAAGCGTGGGCTGCGAGACATGACAGACCCCGGCGGCGCGGCCAAAATGCCGCTCCTGCGCCAACGCGAGAAGATACTCGTAGTTGCGGATAATCATAGGCTCACGCGTGTGTACCCTATATTACCCAACACCAAGCCAATGTTGCCAGACTCGACAGGTTGGAGGGGTTGGAAGCCCGCTTCCTTCCAGGCTGCAAAAACTCATCAACCCTCGTCCAACCATAGAAGCAGATCATCAAGCAATTCTGCTTGATGACTCGAAAGGCTTTCCGCCATTGTAGGCTTGAGCGTGTACGCGCAGGCGGTCACAGCGGCCAAGCGCCAGGCCCGGTCAGGTCCTTACGCCTGTTGCGGGGGAGTTGATGAACCTCTGCTATGAAGAACCGGCAGAGGCTGTTGACTGATGAGCAGTGGAAGTTGATAGAGCCGTTGTTGCCTGCGCCAAGACTGCGGCCGGGCCGGGGCCGCTCGATGCTGGCCAAGTGGGTCGGGACAGACGAGTTATTTGTTGGAACCGCTGATCGAAGTACTTCGGCGCTACGTCATCTCCGTCAACAAGCTTCATGGCGACGACACGCCGATTCCAGTACTCGCGCCTGGCAACGGCAAGACCAGGACTGGAAGACTCTGGACCTACGTTCGCGATGATCGCCCTGCCGGCGATCGCCGCGCCCGCTGTGTGGTTTGCTTATTCTCCTGAGCGTAAGGGCGAACATCCCCAACAGCATCTGCGCGGGTTTCGCGGATTCTTACAAGCTGACGCCTACGCTGGTTTTAACAGGCTGAACGCAACGCATCGCCTTGACTGTAAGCGTCATTCCCCTCAGACCCGGCGTCGGCGTACACTGCTCCCCATGAACAAGGCCATCATCGGAATCACCCTATTGCTGACAATCGCCGCGAGTGCGGAGGGGCAGAATCGTCCGGTGGCCGATTGTTCGGATATAACTGTACTCGACTTCAAGAATGCGACAGTGATAGCGACCGGGCGAACCTTTGCCTTTCAAGATGGCAAGGCATACAACTCTGACACCCCCGGCAACGAAAAGTCCGACTGGGAGGCAACAATAGAAAAGGATACGACGGTCAGTCCGGCCCCTGGAGTCAAGACTCGGTTCTTGCTGATTGACGACTCGCACCTGACCGGAACAGGGTCATGGCTGTACCTTATGGGGTTCCGGTGTGAGCCCTCGAACTCCCATTCACTCATCGGACGCTTGCACAATGTTTTTGAGATGAGGAAATCCATAGCGTCGCGGAATGGAACATTGTGAACCACCCACATTCATTAAAGAACAGCCTTCCTTCGGCTTGAGTGGGTGACCAGCTCACTCCCCCTCTCTCCCTCTGTCGTATCGCCTCTGCTCTGCTCCTGCCCCTGTATAATCAATCTCGATAGCGTTGGGATCGGGGGATCGCCGCCCGCAGTGCTTACGCCGGCTTGCCGGAGAGTGCGTTGCGAGGGGAGGAAAGTCCGAACTCCACAGAGCGGTGTGCCGGATAACGTCCGGGAGTGATGGTTTCAAGACCATCCGACGGAAAGTGCCACAGAGAATATACCGCCTCGCAAGAGGTAAGGGTGAAAAGGTGCGGTAAGAGCGCACCGGGCGTTCAGTAATGAACGTTGCATGGCAAACCCCACACGGAGCAAGACCAAATAGGGACGGAGTGACTGCAATGCGCAAGCATTGCAATTCTGCGAGTCGGCTCGGTTCGCCAAACGTTCGGGTAGGTCGCTTGAGCGGCGTGGTAACGCGTCGCCTAGACGAATGATCGCCGCGGCAGCAATGCCGTACAGAATTCGGCTTACAGATCCCAACGCTGTTCTGAATCTTTTGAACCTCACGCAGTCAGAGTGCTCTCGCCCTTGATTCCGCAGAGGCATACGAAGCATCTATAAGCCATGACAGAAACCGCACTCGCCGCTGAACAACTGACACACCAACAGAAACTGAATCAGCTCGCCGAGGTTGCCGTCCACGTAGGACTTGCTCTCGAACCCGGACAGGAGCTACTCATTACCGCATCGATTGATGCGCAACCGCTCGCACAGCGCATCACCGAGCAAGCCTATCGTGCCGGAGCTTCACTGGTCACCACTCTCTACACCGACGACGAAGCAACACTCATGCGCTATCGTTTTGCCCCGGACGAAAGTTTCGACCGCGCTCCCAAGTGGCTCTACGACGGCATGGCCGCAGCCTTCAAAAGCGGAGCCGCGCGCTTGGCCATCACTGGCGCCAATCCATTGCTGCTCTCCAATGAAGATCATGAGAAGGTGGGACGCGCCAACCGCGCCGTCTCCCAGGCCTATCGTCCCGCGCTTGAATTGATTACCCGCCACGAAATCAACTGGACAATCGTCGCCAGCGCCACGCCCTCCTGGGCCGCCGCCATGTTCCCCAACGATTCTCCCGACATTGCCATCTCCAAGCTGTGGAACGCGATTTTTGAAACCTCGCGCATCAATACCGAAGATCCCATTACCGCATGGCGATTGCACGACACCGAATTGCAAAGGCAGGCAGCGCGTATGAATGAAAAGCGCTACGCCGCCCTGCAATACCGCGGCCCCGGAACCGACTTCCGTCTCGGACTCGCCGACGACCATCTCTGGATGGGCGGGGGCACCACCTCCGGCAACGGACTCTACTGCATCGCCAACATCCCAACCGAGGAAATTTTCACCACGCCCCACAAAGACCGCGCAGAAGGAACCGTCACCGCCACCAAACCTCTCTCCTATCAGGGCACGATGATCGAAGGTATCCAGGTACGCTTCAAAGACGGACGCATAGTCGATGCACACGCCACCCGAGGTCAGGAAGTTCTCGAAAATCTGATCAACACCGACGAAGGCGCGCGGCGTCTCGGCGAGGTGGCCCTTGTGCCGCATTCCTCACCCATCGCCAGCAGTGGACTCATCTTCTTCAACACGCTTTTCGATGAGAATGCTGCCTCTCACATCGCGCTCGGCCAAGCCTACAGCAGTTGTGTGCGCAATGGAGACAAACTCAATCCCGAACAACTCGCCGCCAAAGGAGCAAACGAAAGTCTCATCCACGTTGACTGGATGATCGGCTCTGAGAAGCTCGACATCGATGGCATAACTGCTTCGAATGTTGTCGAACCTCTCATGCGCCACGGCGAGTGGATCTAGAGTGGTTCCATTCCTTGTTTACAAGCCTGCGGTAGAGTCTCCCTCTACCGCAGCTCCACCACAATCGGTGTGTGGTCCGAAGGCTTCTCCTGCCCGCGTGGTCCCTTGTCGATCTCACATCGTTCCAACCGTCCCGCCAGCACCGGAGAGAGCAGGAAGTGATCGATGCGAATCCCGCGATTATTCTTGAACGCCTCACGAAAATAATCCCAGAACGTGAAGCATCCACCCTCCCCCGGATGCAGCTTTCGGAACGCATCCGTGTACCCCATCTCCAGCAGCGCGCGATACACCGCCCTGGGCTCTGGCTGAAACAGCGCATCCTTCGCCCACGAAGCAGGGTTATGGCAATCCATGTCTTCCGGAATCACGTTGAAGTCCCCGCCCACCAGCACCGGAACATTCTCATCGCGCCACATGCTCATTTGCTTTTTCAGCCGATCCATCCACGCCAGCTTATAAGCGAAGTTCTCGCTCCCCACCGGATTCCCATTCGGCATGTACACGTTCACAATCCGAATGCCGTCGATCACCGTCTCCAAAAAACGCGCATGGCTATCCTGGGCATCGCCACTCAGAGTCGTGCTGATCGTCTCTATCGGCAAGCGCGACAAAGTAGCAACGCCGTTATAAGCCTTCTGCGTCACCGCCACGCTCTCATATCCCAGTTCCTTGAACACTTCCGCCGGAAACTCCGTGCCCTTCAACTCCTGCAACAGCAGTACATCCGGTTGACACGCACTCAGCCACGTCTTCACATGCTCCAGACGCGCCCGAACCGAATTCACATTCCAGCTAGCTATTTTGATAGCGATCTCTCCAAATGAACTTGTCTTCTTCCATTCGCTTAATGCACTTCTGTATAGAGAATGGTCGTGCTCTCTCTTCCGTTGCCACGGTGTCCCATATATGACAACGTCGGCGGCAGTTGGCCCACTCAACGCTCCTTTCGTTGATTGGGGTGCCTAACCTTAATTCTGAGGTTTCTGATCAGCGCTTCTTGTGCTCGGCCACTACCTGCTCGTACACATCGAGCATTCTGCGCACCGATGCTTCCCACGAAAAACGCTGTGCCTGTTCAATCCCGGCGGCCTTCATACGCTCGCGCAAGCACTGGTCGGTCAGTACGCGCTGCAACGCGCGGCTAATCTCAAAAACGTTCTCGGGATTCACCAGCAGCGCCGCGTTTCCCACCACCTCGGGCAGCGCGGAAGTGTTCGACGCCACCACCGGAGTCCCATGCGCCATCGCCTCCAGAGGCGGCAGACCAAAACCTTCATACAGCGACGGAAAGACGAACACCTTCGCCATATCGAAGAAGATGCGCAGCACGTCAATCGACACATAGCCAAGGAAACGGACATCGTGCTGCATTCCGCTGCGAATCACCGCCCGCCGTATGTCAGGATTCTTCGAGACCTCATCGCCGATGATGATCAGCTTTAGATCCGGAAACGCGCCCTCCTTCGCCAACTCCGCCTTTAGCGCCGAGAACGCCTCGATGATCCGAGCCACATTTTTGTGCGGACTAATGCGCCCGGCATAAAGCAGGAAGGGAGAATCCACCTGGTAGCGCCCCCTCACCATCTCCTGTTCTCTTGCCGTCGAGTGCCCACGCAGAAACGTTTCATCCAGCGCGTTGTACACCACTTCAATCTTTTCCGGCTTCACATTGAAGTAGCGGCCCACATCGCGCTTGGTAAAGTTCGACACCGCAAAAATTCTTGCCGCGCGATGCATCACCTGCCGCGTCATGTACGAGTGCAACATCCGGCGCATCCCGTTATTGGTCCGCGCCCTGTACATATAATCCAGCAGATCGTGCACGGTAACGACATAAGGGACGTTCGTCATCAGCGGACGCCAGGAAACGTGCGGCAAATGAATCAGGTCCACCTCTTTCGAGGCGATCACCCTGTGCATCTCCAGATAGGTCGCGAATGTCGCTTCGGGATTTTGCAGAGGAAGTAGATGAAAATTTTCCGGCAGCGCCCCCAATTGTTCGAAGCGCGCCGCAGCGCCAACCAGAAAATATTCGTTCACCGAATCGATGTTGCCAAGCGTCCGAACAACGTTCCGAATGTAGGTCGCAAGACCGAACTCATACATCCGCCGAATGTCGATCGCAATGCGCATGCGATAAGTGTACCCGCACCGGAGGTAGTCACAACCTCGGAATGCTCCTCTTTTGTAACCGACGATTAACCAGTCCGACAACCTTCAGCTGGCCAAGGCAGTTACGAAGGGATTAATGTGACGTGCCCGCCCGCGCACCGGAGCTCCAAGCCAGCACACATATATGGGCGGGGCCTGGCGCCGCGCCGGGAGTGCCCGGAGCCGCCGCCGCTATTACGGCGAGCGTAGGGAGCGGAGGCACAACCGAGTCTCGCGCCTTTGTTTTTTCGGTGAGACGAATACTTGCCCAGCCCCGCACCCATAGCGGGGCTGCTGTTTTTGCAACGAACTGGCGCTGGCCGCGAGCACCACAACCCCCACCGAGGCGCTCTTCGGTTACACTTCCCTTTCCGGCTTCCTCTATGTCGATTTCATTGCTGGCGCAATTTGTTAAACAGACGGCGCTCGACGAGGGATTCTCCCTTTGCGGCATTGCACCGGCTGCGCCTCTGCGCGAGCTCGACTACTTCCCTGCCTGGATTGAAGCTGGCTACCACGGGGAAATGGAATACCTGGCAAAGACCAACGAAGCGGGAGAGCTGCGGAGAGCAGCACTGGCCAACGTCGCTCCATGGGCTCGCTCCGTGATTGTGTGCGCGGCAAATTACAACTCGGCTACGCCTTACTCGACTGAGTGTGACGATCCGGTGCGCGGATGGATTTCGCGTTATGCGTTTATTGAAGCGGACTATCACGAGCTGCTGTTGAAGCGGCTGCGGCGCATTGAGGCACGCATGGTGGAGCGCATCGTCGATGATGGTCACGCGGCACCGCGCACCTGGTGCTATGTCGATACCGGTCCGGTGGTGGAGCGCGTACTGGCGCAGCACTCGGGAATTGGATGGACGGGCAAGAACGCCTGCATTCTCAATCAGCAGCTTGGCTCGTGGCTTTTTCTGGGAGTGATTCTAAGCTCGCACGCGCTGCCTCCCGATCTTCCAGCAGCCGACCGCTGCGGAAGCTGCACGCGTTGCCTGGACGCCTGCCCGACAAATGCTTTTCTGGGGCCGCACAAGTTGGACGCAACACGCTGTATCTCCTATTTGACGGTTGAGCAGCGTGGGGCGGTCCCGGAAGAGTTGCGCGAAAAAATGGGGCGGCATCTCTTTGGCTGCGATATTTGCCAGGACGTTTGCCCGTGGAATCGCCGAGCCCCAGTCTCAACCGATCCTGCGTTTATCCCGCGTACCGAACTCGTCAATCCCTCACTGGAGTGGATTTCAGGTATGAACATGGAGGAGTTCCGGCGGATCTTTCGAGGATCTCCTGTAAAGCGCGCGAAGCTCACGGGATTGCTGCGTAACGCTGCGATTGCAATGGGAAATAGCGGAGATCGGAAATACCTGAATCGCTTGCGCGAGCTGGCGCACCACCCGGACTCGGCCGTAGCCGAACACGCGCGCTGGGCGATTGCAGGATTGGAGGCGACACCGGATGCCGACGCCACGCCATAGCTGGGCGACCCATGACAGGATCGAGGCCGATCCGATTTATGCCAGCCGCCTATTCTCCCGGCGCTCGATCGATGTACGCGCACGCCTGGTGGCGATGCACTCCGGAGGAGAGCGCATGGTCGTCCACGCACGTACCTGCGACCTCTCGCGTAGCGGTGCCGGATTGACGGTTACACGCGAGCTGCCGTCCGGCGTTGAGGTGATCCTCTACTTGCAGCTTCCCGGCCACGAAAGTCCGCTCTGCCTGCAGGCAGTCATCATCCGGCGCAAGGGATTTCGGGTTGGACTTCAATTTGTACGTCCCACCCCGGAACAGCGCCTGCTGCTGAACGAACTCTGCTACCACTGAATTCGAGCGGACAGCATCCAAAGGAATTGTCCGATGATCTTCGGCTGATAAAGGAGAAAGCTGCGATGCGTGCGCGATGGTGGTTCCTGATACCGTTGCTTTTGCAGTGGACATCCGTATCAGCCGCCCAGCAATGGTTCTCCGTTCAAACCGATCACCTCGTGAGCTACTCCGATGGCAACGACCGGGGGGCACGCGAGGCAGCGTTGCGCGGCGAACAGATTATCGCCGTCTTCGGCCAGGTCTTCCATCGTAAGGACCTGACGCTGTCCACGCCTCTGCGCGTGCGCGCAACACACGTTGCGAATGCGACAAGCAAGGACGTGCTGGTGCGCACCCCGATGGCAAACATTGTGACCGTCGATCTTACGCAGCCAGATCCTTGGGAGCCGGCGACGAAGGCAATCGCCAGCCTGACGTTGGAAGATAACTACCCGCGAGCACAACCATGGTTTGACTCCGGGATCACCAGCTATCTTGGCGGAGTGCGATTCACCGGCGAACAGATGCGACTCGGAGCCTTGCCTCCAGGGATCGTTCTGCCACATGGTGAAGAATGGATTCCGCTGGGGAAAGTATTCCAGCTCAACGACCCCTCACCTCTGACGGCGGCACAGCGCCAGAGCTTTGAGGCCGAATCATGGGCGGCCATTCGATGGTTGATCGAGAGCAGCCGTCTGGCGCAGGCGGGCGTTTATTTGAATGCCGTGCAGTCGCGAGGAGCGACCCCGGAGCGGGCGATGGCCGAGGCATTCTCGATGGACTTCGCCGACCTCGACCGCGAGGTGCGCGAATCGCTGGCGCAAATTTCCGCAAAGAACATGCCCGCACCACGCGTGGATAGCAGCCTCTTCAAGTCGCAAAAAGTTTCCGCCGCGGACATGCATGTGTTGGAGGCGAGCCTCTCTCTCTTCGGATCAGAATCGGACGGCACGCTGCATCAACTGGTAGCGTTCATGCGCCAAAATCAGGAGAATGCGGCGGCGCATCGCGCGCTGGCATGGGCTTTCCTGCTTCGCCACGATCTGGAAAACGCGGTAGAGCATATTCGCCGCGCACTGGCCTTGGATGATTCCGACGCATCGATGCACTACCTTTACGCGCGGTGGGTGAATCAAGGCGAGGAAAACACAATCAAGGTGGAGTCTGCGCAAACCCGCATGGGCACTGAACTGAAGGCCGCGCTGCAACGTGATCCGCGCTATGCCGCCGCGATGGAACTGCTGGGGCTTGCGGAACTGAGCGATGGCGCGGTGAAAGCTGCAGAGGCAAATCTGCGGCGCGCCTCGGCCCTGAGTCCGCGCAACAGCCGCTATTACCTGAATCTCGGGCGAGCCCATGAGGCGGCTGGCAATCTGGAGGCTGCGCGCAATCTCATCCTGTACGCGCGAGCGGGAGGAGATTCCGCGATCTCACGCGATGCCGATGAGTTGTTGAACCAACTGGGCAAGCAGAAGAAACAGCAGAAGCAATGGGAGGCGATGGGGATGCATGCCGACGCTGCTGTCGATCCCAACGCCAAGCATAGTAGATACGACAACCTGCACGAGGCCATCGAAGAGGAAGAACGAGCCGAGGCCCAGTCCAGAAGCAAGAGCCCAGCACCGCGGGATGACAAACGAAAAATCGAATATCTGAAGGGACACATCGTCAGGGTGCAGTGCAGTTCACCTCCGAGTGCCGACTTGACGGTGAATTCCGCCGGACAAATCTGGCAGATGCACGTTGCCGATCGCAACGTGATTGTCCTGATCGGCGTGGACCACTTCGATTGCGGATGGCACGACGCCGCAGTATCGATCAACTACAAACAGAGCGGGAAATTGCGGGGCGATCTGATATCGCTGGAAGCAGATTGATGAGTGTCGATGAAAGAATCTGCTGCAAGAAAATGGCCCTCCGGGGGAATGAGGGCCGATTTAAGATGACTAAGATTACCCGCGGCTAACGTTCTGAGCCTGCAAGCCTTTTGGTCCCTTTACACACTCGAACTCGACGGTCTCGCCTTCGTTCAAAGTGCGATAGCCATTTTCTTGAATAACAGAATAGTGAACAAAGACATCTTCACCCGTACTGCGCTGAATGAAGCCATAACCTTTTGCGCCATTAAACCACTTAACCGTACCCTTTTCTTTCACGATAGACTCCTTTCACATCTCGCAAGAGAAACAGTGATCACGCGGAACCGCGATGCAGCCAAAGACCATCTGCCAAACAAATCCGGATTCCAGCATCTTTTCAAGCTTCACGGCCACCGGGTCGCGATGCGTAAAAGATGCTGGAATCCGGATTCGACTGCCAAATCGACTGCCAACTGCACATCAACTTCTTCCTTCACTGCGCCGCAATAACCACCGCTTAGAACAACATTTAAACGGCAATTCAAAGAGCATGGCATATTTACAGCAACTTACATTGCTTGGCAAGCAAATGTTGCAGCAGGTGAAGAAATAGTGAAAACCCAGCTAAAAATGCGAGATTTGTGAAACGTAGTGCATCGGAATGCGCGGAACTCAGGTGTTTCCAGAGGCGGTGCGGATGATCGAGGTGAGCTGAATTCGCTACAATGGTTCAGAGACATCATGACAAGCGAAACAACATCTCCAGGAACGGCGACCGCCGTGGCCGTCGAAGTATCTGCGGCCAAGAACGATCCCATTCAAGAACTGCGCACCTCCATGCTGCAAACTTTGCGGCGCAATGGCATGTCCACGCTGAAATATCTGGGCACGACGGAAGTGCATACGTATGCATTTTCAGTGGCTGCGAATGCGATTCTGTCGTTCTTTCCGGCGGCGGTCTTGCTGCTGACGATCAGCCGTCGCGTGTTTCATTCGCCCGCGATGGTGAAGGCGATCAAGCGGATGTTGGTGGCGTATCTGCCGGACAATCAGTCGTTCATCGTCTCAACGGTGGACTCGATGTCGGCAACGCACAAGATACAACTGGTATCGATCGTGATGCTGTTTATCAGTTGCACGGGTGTGTTTGAACCGCTGGAAGTGGCGCTGAACTCGGTATGGGGATTCAAGTCCCGCAACTACCTGATGAACCAGGTTGTGTCGCTGGGACTGGCTTTGGGATGCGGTGTGCTGGCGTTGTTGAGCGTGGCGGGGACGGCGGGCGTGTGGGCTCCGGCAGCGGAGGCGCAGGTCTGGTTGAGCAATCACATTGGGACAGGCTTCGTGTACTCGATCATCGACAAGGTGAATGTCACCATTCAATTTGTGGCTCTAAAGGCATTTGGGATGATCGCAAGCGTCACGATCTTTTTCCTGATTTACTGGCTGCTGCCGAATGGCAAAGTGCCGTATCGAGCGGTGCTACCGTCAGCAATTATTACGGGCTTTGCGTGGGAAATCTCGAAGTTGCTTTTCGTGGCGTGCTTGCCGTTGCTGGATTTTCATGAGGCCTATGGGCCGTTCTCGGTGTCGGTAACGCTGATTTTCTGGTCGTTTTTCTCAGGGTTGCTGCTGCTGGCGGGAGCGCATCTATCGGCACAGGACATACGAACGGCGGAAAGACAGTCTCTGATGACTCCGGCAGCGGAGAAGGAGACGATTCACCAGTAAGATAATGGTTTTTCGGTAAAGAAATAACTAGTTCGTCATGAGTTGTGCGGGCTTTGGGAAGATTGATTGGAATGACAACAGGCACCCCTTGCGGGGTGCCTGTTGCGTTAATGGTGGTTTTCTCGTGCGGGAAAATCGATTGCTGGTTGAGAGGCTTTGGACCAC
>Ga0255336_101110_pt1 | contig 23911 bp, 27 predicted proteins | sample MeOH1_35cm_T3_17_FD_189102 | JGI IMG/M metagenome (GOLD analysis project Ga0255336, IMG submission 189102) | Sandy soil microbial communities from University of British Columbia, Vancouver, Canada - MeOH1_35cm_T3_179 | ecosystem: Engineered > Artificial ecosystem > Sand microcosm > Unclassified ...
ACGTTATCTGAAAGCTAATATACAAAGTAGTTTATGGAATATTTTTATTATTTATTTTGTGGAATAATGTTATAATAAATCTAAGGAATCCAACGAAAAGGAGTGATTCAAAATGAAATGGAAAGAAGTAAGGACGTTATATCCTGATAAATTTGTAAAATTTGAAGTTATAGAATCACATACTCAAGATGGAAAAGAATACATTGATGAAGTTGCTATCATAAGGGCTATAGAGGATGGAAAGGAAGCAATGAAGGAATTTGTTAATTGCAAACCCGGTCAATTGGTGTATAGTACTAAGAATGAGCAACTCATAATTCAATTGGTTAAGCATGTGGGAATAAGAAGGAGTGTATAGAGTGAATAGATTGCAGTTGAAGGATGGCTTGCTTTATACATCTATTAAATTACGACATGAAGAGAAGTGTATTATAGTAGATGATGTTACAATTGACACCGGAGCATTTCATACTATAATAGCTCCAGATTGCCTAGAAAAGCTTGATGTTGCATTTTCTGATGAAGATGAATTGATTAAAGCTTCTGGATATGGTGGAACTGTTTCTTATTCAGTGAGAAAGAAAATAGATTCAATCGAGTGTGGAAGTATAAAAATCAATGATATTAAAATTGATTTTGGAGAAATAGATCCAAATGAAAGAGTTAATGGGCTAATAGGATTGGATTTCTTGAGAAAAGCCGGAGTTATATTAGATTTAGTTGATTTGGTAATGTATATAAAGAGTATTTAACGCCATCAGATAACAAAAAATTGCCGTTCACCTTGGCTGGGAGCGGTACTTTTTATATAGTTAAGTGTAAAAATATAACTATAGTTCAATATAAAGGTTAGAGCTGGACTGCGCCAAGGCATATACTAGAGGCTAAGTGCAGTAGCTCTAAGCCTCTAGTACATCGGCAATTAGAAACGTTAGTTGAAATTCAAGGTCAATGAAAGTGCACGTTTACGGAGTTAATTTTTCTTTACATTTTGTGAAATAAAGTAAAAATTGTAATTGTAAGAAGATGCGAACTTAAGATTATTTGTATGATATTGGAGTAATATTATGGTTAAGCAAGCTGATGAATATGATATACCAATTATTGAAGAAATACTATTAGATGCAGTAAACTGGATGTCTAAAAGTGGACTTCAAAACACGTGGAATGGATCAAATGTGAAGTGGGCTAATCTATCAAAGTCTTATAAAATAAATAATTTTTATATTGCGTATCAAAATGGATTACCAGCTGCTTGTATGGCTTTAACAGATTATGACCCAATTTTTTGGCCTAACATTCCAAAAGGAGAATCTTTATATTTGCATAAGGTTGCTGTTAAACGTACATTTGCTGGAAGAGGATTTGCAAAAGAATTAATAGATTTTGCAAAAAATTTAGCTCAAAATTATTGCATTAATGCAATTCGCCTTAATTGTAATCAGCATCGAAATAAATTAAGGACAGTATATGAAAATGAAGGATTTATATGTGTGGAAGAGAAGACTTTTTTTGAAAAGCATGATACTGCTTTATATGTCTTCAATGTTAAGGATACTAACCCCATATTATAAGCGTAATATGAAGTTAATTTACCTCACTTCATAATCTTTTAATAATGTAAACTACATTGAAAGAAATTCTTTGGGAAAATCCTACGCATATAGATAGCAAATAACCTAGAACATCAACTAACAAAATTTTGCCGTCCGCCTTGGTAGGTGGATTTTTTCATATAGATATGTGTAAATTTATGGATTATAATCTATATAAAGGTTAAAGACAGGTGGCTTACCAAGGCACATTCCTTCACCAGCGCAAGCTCAGCCAAGAGGTATTCCTCTGGGGTCCGGTTCAGAAACGTCGGCCATGCGAAACGTTAGTTGAAATCTAGTACAAAATGCCTGTGTAAAGGAGAAGCATGAATGAAACAACAAGAGTTTATTAAATTTTTAAAATTAGGACAAAAAGAATTCAACAACATAGATTTAGAAGGCGATTTTATAAATGAGGATTTAAGTAATCTCGTATTTGAAAATTGTTTTATTGTTGCAGACTTTACAGGTGCCAATCTTCCTAAAACTATATTTTCAAATTGTAATTTAAAGACATGTATATTTAATTATTCGAATATGGAAAAATCAACTTTTATTTGCGATTGCCTTGATGCTACTAGTTTTAAGTTCTCTCAATATAATGATATTACATTTACAGGGAATTCAGCTTACAGTTCCGATTTTTCAAAGACAATTCTAGATGAAATGACATTTGAAGAATTACCAGGATTTCATATTGTTAACATACATGCAGGCTGGTTTGAGATAATGCTAGCAGGTAAAGAGAAAATGTCTATCATAACAGCTTCAGATTATTTAGGGAATGATGCACCAAAAGAACTACTAGAAGTTTTATGTGAGATGTGTGAAAGTAGTGATTCAAATATTGAAAGATGGTTATGCTGGGATGAAGAACCTGGGGCATATATCTGGAAATTAGTAAGGCGTGGTGAAAGAATAGAAATTACTGTTTGTATTGCTAAACGAGATTCTGATGAAATAGATTTAGATGATAGAAAAAATCTTTATAAAGAAGAAATTTATAATGTCGATTTTGAAATAGAGGGGAATTTCAACTTTTTTACAAAAGAGGTAATAAACTCATTTGAAAGGATAAAAAAAGCTAAAGGTGAATTAAGTTATGAAGAACATTGGGGGCACTTTCCAAGTAATGAGTTAGCAAGGTTAAGGAAAGCCATAAGAAAGAAGTAAGTGTGAAGTTAGACTTCAACTAACAAAAAATTGCCGTTCGCCTTGGCTTTGAAAGACTGCCAAGGCACACCTGCGACACTAAGCCAAGTCTGGCTAAGCGTCTCGGTGTAGGCAATCGAGACGTTATATGAAACACCCTTATTGAGGTCTAATTTTAGTAGTCTTTATCCCTAATTAAAAAATTAATATAAAATCCAACTGCAGAATTTTATAAAACAATCGCAATTAATTGGAAGTTTTAGAAGACTACTATAAAATTAGTTTAGCAAATCCCGCAAATAAAATTTAATCTAAATATAAGCTGCCAGAAACTATAGCGACATATTGGATCTTCATCTATAGCTCCAACTATCATCCTGGCGGTGATTAATAACTAGCAATGTCTTTGAATACACATCGAGTTCAAACTTTAGCTTCTAAGAATCGTTTTTTATATAGGATTGTGTAAATTTATGGTTTATAATCTATATAAAGGTTAAAAATTAGAGAGTTGCTAAGGCACATTCCTTCACCGGTGCAAGCACGCCAAGGGGTATTCCTCTGGGGGGCGGTTCAGGAACGTCTTGAGTGCGAAACGTTAACTGAAATCCTTTTGAAGGGATTGCGAAGTTTTAGATAATATTAAATCTAAAGGGGTCTGAGCCTCGTTAATAAAAATTTTCAAAATAAAAGACTTTACACTGATATGTGTAAAAAATGATGTTTTTAAAGAACATGTAAAAAATTAAGGTTAACTTAAGGTATAAGGGAGGAACACTTATGGTTGATATTAAAGAGTCTGATAAAGAACTCTCTATAATAATCAAAGATAAATACTTAAAGATTGGTCTCTATCCGTCAGATGCTTTCACAGGTGCAGATGAATTATTTATCGGTGCAGCAAGATCTTTAAGTGATAATGGGCAGTCTTGTGAGTTTCTTGGATTTAATACAATGGGCGAACATGTTGTATTAATTGACGGTATTAAATACTTCACTTCCGAAGGAGTATATGATAATTCTTCACTCTCATATGAAACATTTGTTATTGTTGAGGATGCCGAGCAAGACTTCATAGAAGGGTTTTTCAGTAATAGAGTAAAAAGAATATTGGGTGAACTTGTAGATAAAAAAATATAGATGTGCCATTCATATATTTAGGACACACCTAATTTGGAATCGTATATAAATTCGTATCATTCAATTATCAAAGGGAGGTTTGTTAATGGATAAGAAACTATATTATTTTTTAGGTGCAATATTTATAATTACAAGTGGTTTTCTTTATACAGTAGAAAGAGGCATTGCTTATTATTCCTGGATAGGACAAATGATGTCTGCTTCTCATACATTAAGTTTTCCTACTAATCCTCAACTACCAAATTTGTTAACCAATATCTACATACCAGTATATATAATAATAGGTGTAGTTTTTATGTATTTAGGGTATAGGGAAAAATAGTATAAGTAGCTCGGAATATTCATATATTCTACATGGAAAGAGCATTGGGATAGTTGTAATTTCGAATACAGCGCCGGCGGACTTCAGTTAACAAACATTCCCGTTCGCTGCGCACATCCTTCAGCCTAACCGAGTTGAAGTAGCTCAAATACTAAGATAAGAGTTATCTTAGAATTTAGCTACTTTTGTAAGGCTGGAGGACGTCGGGAATCTGAGACGTTATCTGAAATCCTTTGGAAGAGATTGCAAAGATTAAGAGAAATTTAAATCGAAAGCAGGCTGTGTTGCATTAGTAATAGAATGTGAATAAAAAGGTGAGCTAAAAATGTTAAAAAGATGTATTATGATATTTCCTAAATTCGATAATGGACAGATAATTGATAAAATTAGAGAGCTATATGACCCTCTTGCCAATCGTGTAAGACCACATATAACTCTTGTATTTCCTTTTGACAGTGATATAAAAACTACTGAACTAAAACAACATATATCAGCTGTATTATCAAATATAACTCCGTTTGAAATTTTTCTTAATGGAATAACACCAACAAACAATTTTGGTAAATATATATTTCTTAATATTCAAAAGGGTTGTGAAGAAATCATTGAAATACATAAAAGATTATATACAGATATTTTAGAAAGCTATTTTCCAGACTGGCTAAAGGGTAAAACGTTTCTACCACATATGACTATTGGAAATTTTGATAATGAAGAAAAGTTTCAAATTGCAATTAAAGATACAAGAAATATTACTGATTCTTTTAATACTATTGTCAATGAAATAAGCGTAGAAATCATTGATGAAAATGAAGATTCCATTATTGAAATTAATATTCCTTTTTAATAAATATTTTATTTATAATTTATTATGGGACAGTATTTAAGTGCGAAAAAGTACTGAGGGAGGTAATTATGTTTATTTATCTGTTACCCATTTGTTGTGGTTCTTTATGGTGGTATTTATCTTTGTATGGAATTATTATTGATTTTAATAATAAATCAATGGTTAGAAACAAACTGATTCAAATGTGTATTGCAACTATCTGCATTGTTATTTCTTTAGCAGTTCTATTTAGTTTTCTTGTACATTAGAAGCTTTAATAAAATATGAAAGGTTAAAAAGTAGGGGAAATAAGGAAGATTAGCGAATAAAAAATATTCTTATATGATGAACAATAGTATATTATGGCACAATAAATTTTTATTTTATAGGGGGAATTATATTTGGAAAACACGTCTGGGCATGGTCTGTTTACAACTATACCTGAGGAAGTAAAAAGGTGGAACTGGGGAGCTTTCTGGCTGACATGGATATGGGGATTATTCAATGGGGTTTATATATCCTTGTTAGGGCTTATTCCAATTATCAATATATTTATGAGCTTCTATCTTGGTGCAAAGGGAAATGAGCTTGCATGGAGAAGTATGTATTGGCACGGAGAAATAGACTTTCTAAAAATACAAAAAAAATGGGCTATTGCAGGGTGGATAACTAGCATATTGTTTTGGTCGGGAGTAATTGGTTCAGAAGTGGACAAGTACCGTGAAATAAAGCTGTCAGATGGATTGGCAAAAGAGGCAATAGCTATATTGGTAAAGGATGAAAGAGCTAGAGAGCTTATAGGTAATAACTACTCAATAAAATATAATATGGGAAGAACATCAATTACCACATCCGTAGAAACTCATTATGTGAGCCACAGTTTTGTAATAGAGACGGAAAAAGGACTGTTTATGGTAACAAGCAGCCTGAAAGAAGGCAGTAAAATAACCAAGGTGGAGATTGGTGATTTCTCCAGTAATGACTCTAATTTAAAGAGAATGGAGATAGAAGTGAAGGTGGATTAGCAGCCCATGTTTGAACAAAAATAAATGTGACAAGCAGTGCCAGTTCATTGCTTGTCCAAATTTAGAAGAAATCATGGTGGAATTACTATATCTTAAAAAATGTATAATTACAGATTAAATATTAATTCGGAAATTTCTTTTATTACGAAAGACATAATGTGGTATTTGTGGGGCAAACCTACGCGTATAAATAGTAAGAGCTCTAAAACATCACATAACAAAATTTTACCGTCCGCCTTGGGAGGAGTACTTTTTTGATATAGAAGTGTGTAAATTTATGGTTTACAATCTATATATAGGTTAATAAATGGGGATTTGCCAAGGCATATTCCTTCACCAAGCGCAGTCACGCTAAGGTTCAGGAACGTTATCTGAAAGGATATGTAAATGGGAGTGTAGTTTCGTTACTAAAAAGTCATAGCGCACATTTATAGTTTTTTACGAAATATATTTCAAAAAAGGGGGTTCTAAATGATAGAAAAAATTATTAGGAAGTGGTGGTTTTATGCTATTTGTATAGTGTTGCTTTTTATACCTTCTATAGTTCAGCAACATGTTTCTTCTGAAAAAGCATCATTAATTGTTCAAGAAGTTATGCAAAATCCATTAATTTATAAAGTTAAAGAAATTTTTCCGATAGCTAAAATCTGGATAATATTTTTACTGATAGGTGGGCTTATATGGAAAAATAATTTTAGAAAAACATTTGCAGTATCAATAAGTATTTTATTTGCTTTTATTATGATTTTTCAGAATGTATCATTAGATACAAGTTTTGGATATGCGATATTATTAGGTAATATACTATTACAATTTGTTGTAATTTTATCATGGATTTATGAAAGTAGAGTCTGCAAGAATGATTTTTCTAAACCAAGATTACGTTGGTGGAATATAGTTCTATTTATTCTTGCATTTATCGCTTTTTGGATGCCAGCACTGAATGGTAAAATGTATTTTTCAATTAAAGATTTGATCATGAATGAATCAGGATTAACGTATTGTATGGTTATGCCAATAATATTATCAATTCTATTGCTATATTACCCTGGCATTAACAAGATAACATTAAGAGTAACATCTTTTGTTGGTTTTTTATTTGGCATATTGAATATGATAACCTGGTTTGTACTGAATACAAGTTTTTGGTGGATGGGCATTGTTCATTTTCCACTATTAATTATTAGCTGTATAGGCTTAGTATTATCAAAGAAACATGAGTAAGACATATCGATTAAAATAAGCGAAGAACATATCCCATCAGATAACAAAAAACTCCCGTTCGTTTCGGCATGAAAAGACTGCCAAAACACATTCTTTCGCCAAGCGCAGTCGCGCTAGGGCTCAAGAATGCCGGGAGTTAGGAACGTTATACTGAAATCCTTTTAAAGTAAGTGCAAATTTAGAGTGAAGATTAAATTTAAGGGATCTGAGCCATTTATGTAGGATATTGAGAAGTAACTTATAAGAATTCAATAATAAATAAAAAAAGGTGAAAGTAAAATAATGATTGGATTAAGAAGAGGAACGGTTAAGTTATTACCTTATGATTACAGATGGGTAGAGCTATACAAACAGGAAGAAAAACTATTACTTTCTTTAATTGGAAGGTACGTTATAGACATACAGCACGTTGGAAGCACATCGATAGAGGGACTTGAATCAAAACCTATCTTAGACATTGCTGTAGGGGTTAAGTCCCTAAACGATGTTGAGAATTTCAGAAACTTATTGGAGAATGCAGGATACCAATATAGAGGCAGTGCAGGTGTCGAAGGAAGGGTAATGTTCGCTAAAGGAGGAGAAGATTCAAGGACGCATTATTTACATATAGACGCGTACGGTGGAGAATTGTGGAAGAACCACATCTATTTCCGAGATTATCTGCGGTTAAATAAGAAATCAGTTGAGGAATATTCAAGATTGAAAAAAGATTTGGCAAGTAAATTCAAAGAGGATAGAAATTCATACACCAGTGCCAAAGATGACTTTATTAATTCCACACTGAAAAAGGCAAGGGAAGAGTTTTCAAAGAAATAAAGCAGCTTCATCTAGCTAATATTTAAGATGTAACTGTAATCTATAGCATACTAATTAATTAAAGTAGGTGTTGAAATGGAAATTAAATTATTTGAGCCCAAATATAGAGATGATATGATATTTATGATTTTGGAATCAAAAAGTGCATTAGGTAGGATACCACACCTAAATGAAGATTTACTTGATATCACTGATAATTATATTTCAAATGGAAATATGTTTTGGATAGCAATTGATGATAATGACAGGGTTATTGGAAGTATTGGAACTAATATTGTTTCCACAAATGAGATGTGGTTAAAAAGGCTTTATGTTAAATCTACATTAAAAAGGCACGGAATAGGGAAGAAACTTTATAAACAAGCAGAAGAATTTGCTATACAAAAGGGAATTGATACGATATATACAAGATTCTCAACTGATTATGTTGAAGCACAAGAATTTTATCCATCGATGGGATTTGTAGAAACAGCACCTTTTGAGATGGTAAAATATTTAAAATAAATCCTTAGATTATTTCAAAATATTATGACAAAAATTCACAATATTTGAATTAAACGTAGCTAAAATACTAAGATAAGAGCTATCTAAGAATTTTAGCTGCTTCTGTAAGGCTGGAGGATGTCGCTAATCCGAGACGTTATATGACATTTTAAATCTAATAAGTTTTACATTTACGCAATACATTTTTTAAATTGCATAATGAAGAATTACAATTGTAAAATATTCTATAATGAATTTAACATATGATTAGAATGTTAGTTCTAGCAAAAATTAATGAAAGGAAGAGAATAGTGAAAAAGAAATATTATTGGCAAAAATAATAACATATTAACAATAGAACAAATCAAACAAAGCTACACTAAAACCGATGAAAAAATATTAAGTACTCTAGAATATAAAAATTATGGATTAGTGGAAAGTCAAGCTTCAACCATGGCTAATCACTTTGCTTTATACAATGTGAAAACGGGAAGTAAAAATACACTTCCAAATGGTATTAACTTTATTGATACTGCAAAAATATTTGATGAAAACAATATTATTCTCTATGCAAAAGGTACAAATTCTGAAAGTGCCTGGCAGGGCTTTCCCTACGAAATTGATTGCATAAGAGGAATAGGAAACACTAATCAAGATATAGAGTTCACTTCAATAGACAAAGAAATAAAATTTCCTATAGATAAATCACTTTCTTTGAATGGAAAGGAAAAAGAAGTACTGACAGATATAAGAGTTACTGTAAATGGATTTCAAGTATGTTTTGGTCCTCAAAAAGGAAGTGAAGTAGAATTTATGGCTGATTATGTAGATTGTCCATCAACAAGCTTATCATACGATGATACAACTGGAGAATTTTCTCTTAAATTTCAAGACACTATAATTGACAATTCATTATTAAAATTAAATGAAATATCTCAAAATAATACCTTTATTAAATCTTTAAGTATTAAACAGAATAATAATACAGCTATAATAAAGATAAGTCTAAATGATCGAGCTAAATATTATACTGGGAAAAAAGGCAGTACAGACTGCGGTATAGAATATAAAGGAGATATCGGTATTCCATACATGGATATAGAATTTTTCAAAAATAATATATTTTAGAGCATAGCTTAAATTTACATCTTTCTTATATTGTGAACTAATATGAAAACACATTTATATGGGTAATTTTCGCCATAAGTTTGTTAAGGATTTGGACGGAAAGGAAGGTAATTATTATAGTATTATTCCAAATGATTATCCATTTAAGGAATTGCCATGTGAGTTGCTTAAGATGGATATATCAAGGTGGCATTATTGAACAAAGTATATTGGTATAGGATATAATCATGAGGAATTAAACTATGATAACAAAGAAATTGAAAATGTTGAAAAGGAACTGGATAAGATACATTTAGCAGTTTCTTGCAATGGGATCAATTGGATGAAAAGGCTTAATCCACAAGAAGCGTTAGATCAATTAAAGAGATACAATCAAAGAGATGTAACTGAACTAGATTGGATATATGATTATGAAAGTTATTTTAATTACAGAATAGCTGCTAAATAGTAGAGACTATTTAGGAAATAGGACGTCGCCTAACAAAATGTACAAGTCCGCTTTGCATGAAAAGACTGCAAAGCACACCTGCGAGCCTAAGATAAGAGTTATCTAAGGCTCTCGGCGTCCTGAATTCGAGACGTTAGTTGAAATCCTATTGAAAAATATTTTTTTATAAAGGAAAGAAAAAATTACTGTATAAAAGAAAGTACCAAGAATATTTATCTTGATGCTTTAAATATGGAGGTTAAAAATGCTGAGTTATCGTAATTTTGATAAAGAGAGTGATTATAATATTATGCGTCGTATAGTCCAGTATAATTGCTTACAAAATGGGCATTTATATCCTCAGCTACATATAGGGAATTTGGATTTTGAAAGATATGTATGGGAAGAAGATCCAGAAATATTGTATAAGAATACTTGGATTGTATCTGATAGTAAAACCGAAATTGGTTTTATCACAGCCGGTGAAGACGAGTTCATCATCACCGTTCTTTTAGATTTTCAACATCTTACACAGGATATACTGAAATATATTGAACATAATTGTTATAAACAGGGGGCGACTATTGCAATAGAGGCTAATAGTGAGAACAAGCTGTTAAGTAGTATTTTAGAAGAAGAAGGGTATACTAAAACGGGTTATTTTCGTTTTTGCGGTATTTGTGATTTATCTAAAATATCGTCATATCCGCCATTGCCGGATGGATTCAATATCCGATTAACGCAGAAGAAGGATGTAGCAAAACGTGTGGAACTATTTGGACTGGCTACTGGAGGAATAGGAACAACATCAGAAAGATATGAAAGAATGATGAACTCTCCTTCATACGGTGATGCAATGGATTTTGTAGTTCAGACGCATAGTGGTGAAATCATTGCTTACTGTACAATATGGGACGACCCTATCAGTAAGAAAGGAATATTAGAACCTATTGCTTGTGTAGTGGAGCATCGCTGTAAAGGCATCATGAAAAGTGCTTTATTATATGGAATGAACCTATTAAAAGAGCGCGGAACTAATTACATTTATGTTAGCACAGGTGGCAAAAACATAGCTTCACAGGCACTGTATAAAAGTGTTGGCTTTATAGAATATGGAATAGACTGTGAATGGCAAAAAACTCTGTAATATTTTAGTGTAGTGCTGCGGACTTCAACTAACAAAATATTGATGTCCGCCTTAGCTGAAGGATTTTTTAATATAGCTATGTGTAAGATATGATTTATAATCTATACAAAACAATTAAATTAATCAGGACTTGTACATAATAAAGGAGGTTTCGGTTTGAGATTTATTTACTATTTAAAAAAATTGAGAGATGGCTATGTAATTAACCAAGTGAAGCACATTAAGCTACCTTATTTTAATCCATCGCCTACTGTTAGAAAAAGGATAATATTTTCAGGAAGAGTGCAGAAGGTAGGATTTAGATTAGAAATATATGAATTAGCGAAACGGCTAAACTCAACTGGTTGGGTTAGAAATAGAAATGATAGAAATGTTGAGGTTGAAATACAGGGGGATAATGAGAAGATTATTTTCCTGATTAAATATATGGAATCATTAAAAAGAGCATCTGTTCATGATGTGGCAATAAACGAAATACCGATTGTAGATGATGAGAAAGATTTTGCCTTAATAAAGGAATGATTTTAATTCGCAATCTTTATTTATTGTTGAACAACTGTAGAATAATACTAACAGTAAGTATTCCGTAGTAATCATTTATTGAAAGAGGATATTGAAATGAAAAAAAGAGTACTATTTATTATTATAAGCATATTCTCAATTACTCTTATTGCATACTTAGCGATAAGAACTATGACTTCGTTAGATGATAAGCAATTAACTCAAAAACAAAAGCTTGACGATTTTGAATATATGTACTCAATACTTAAAGATAATTACCCGTATTTTGAGGTTAATAAAAGACAAAATGCTGTTGACTGGTTATCGAAGAAGGATAAATATTTATCTAAAATAAAAGCCACCAATGATGATGATAGTTTTTTTAAGGCTTTACAGAGTATTTTGTCTCAATTGAATAATGGGCATGCATCAATGTTAAATAAGGATTATTATTTACTTATGAAAAGCCTTTACGAGCAAGATACTTCTCGAGATAAAGCATGGCTTAAGCAGTTAAACAACGCTACAGCAAAAGAAAGATACTCAACGATGCTAAGTTCAAAAGTTGCACCTCTAGATTCAAATTACATAGCTCCTAATAATGTGAAAACAAGCATTTTAGAAAAGGATAAGATTGCTTATATGGCTTTACATTCATTCAATTCCTTTAATATTACAGGTGATATGAAAATAATAACACCTTTTTTGCAGAGCATTAAGAATTACAAAGAATTGATAATTGATATAAGAGGTAATGGCGGGGGTGACTCAAGATATTGGTCTGATAATATAGCTCCAATGTTGCTTAATAAACAAGTAAATGATACACAATATTTGGCTTTTAGAGGGGGAAGTTTTGTTGAACAATTCGTTAAAGATAGATTTGGCTTCGGTTATTCTAGGCTTCACAAAATTTCTGATATTGATAATGGGACTTTGAAAAACCTTCCCCCTGAGCTAAAAGAGGAATTCAAATATTATACTAATAATAATATATCTTATGCCCCTAAGAACTCTATAGGATTCAGTGGAAAGATTTATTTACTTGTAGATGGTGGTGTATTTTCATCCGCTGAAGCTTTTGCTGTCTTTGCGAAAGATACAGGTTTTGCAACTTTAGTAGGAGATAAAACAGGTGGGGATGGTATTGGTTTTGACCCAGCAGTTTGTACCCTGCCGAACAGTGGTTATATTTTCCGCTTTCCATTAGAAATGGGTCTTACATCAGATGGAACGAGCAATTTTGAACATAAGACCGAACCAGATATTAAAGTATCGGCAAAGATTGGGACAACTACATCAGATGATGAAGCTATTAAAGCTGTATTAAAACTTATAGATTAATTCGCAATCTTCTTTTTATAAGAGCTATGTAAACCTTTAATAAATTTCTGTAAGGCTGGGGAACTTCGGCAAGCCAAGACGTTATAGGAAATACCCTAATCAAGGGCTAATATTATTGTAGTCTTAATTATAAAAAATTAGTAAATATCGAACTGTAGTTTATATTAAAACATCTATAATTATTGGAAGTTTTATGGGGACTGCCATAAAATTAATTTAGCAAACCCGCGATTAAAGTTTAATCTAAATATAAGCTGCCAGAAACCATAGCAATATATTGGAACTTTATCTTTAGCTCCTACTATTACCCTGGCGGTAGCTCTAAACTAGTAATGCTTTGAAAGAAAAATTTAATGAAAAATGTAGCATTTAAGGATCGTTTTTTTATATCAAACATAGTGATGGCAGCTGTTTTAAAACGCGAAGGAAGTTTTATAACTTTTAGGAATATTGCCAAATAGTTAGTCTGTTTATCCGTGATAAAAGTTTAATCTAAATATAAGCTGCCAAAAACTTTAGCAATATAATGAAACTTCATCTGTAGCTCCAACTATCATTGTGGAGAGAATTAAAATAGTAATATTTCTGAACATACATATAATACAAAGCTGCTTTCTAAGCATGTATATCAAATATAGTTATGGCAATTGATAGAGTACGCGAAGAAAGTTTTGTAGCTTTTATAATTCTAATTTTAAGTAATTATTTTATTATAATAAGTGTTGCGGGTACTTCATATAACAAAATTCTGCCATCCGCCTTAGGATGTCTTTTTTTATATAGAAGTATGTAAAATTATGGTTTATAATCTATATATAGTGCGAGCTGCGAAGCAGAACGCAATAGCGTGATGTTTCCTCTTGAAATGGAAGCAATTCTATTTCATTAGTAAGTTATTAATGTACAGTAGGAAAATCCTATCAGGTAATACCTAACCAGTAGCCTGTACCGAGTCCTTGGAGTCGAAGCGGTAACGTTAGATTTAAGCGTAGGACAGGGAGCAAACGAGCCAAAACGAAAGTGAAGCTATCGAGCCACGAAATGATTATCTAAACGAAGAGGTCGATACTGTTATATAAGGAGCAGACAAAATTCTATACATCGCATTGGTGAGATTTATAGAACTCTTCCGAGGTCCAAGGGCTTGGCGAGTTTGATGATAAGTGGTTGCTTTTTAAATGGTTGAATAGAAGAAGCCAAAGAAAGAGTTACACTGTTGATACATTCCATAATGGACTTCTGAAAACCTTTCCGTTATTAGAACCAAGAATAAGCGTTAGCTTATTCTATAGATGATAAAATATGATGTGAAGAGCCGTATGCCTTAATAGGGCACGTACGGTTCTGTAGAGGAGTATAGACGGTGACGCCTATATTTACTCAAGGGTTAAAAAGGAGAGGTTCCAAGGCACATTCCTTCACCGGCGCAAGCTCAGCCAAGGGGCATTCCTTTAAAGGTCCGGTTCAGGAACGTGGGCAACTCGAGACGTTAGTTGAAATTCCAGGTCAGTGGAAGTTTACGCTTACGCAGCTTATTTTTTCTTTACATTATTATGGCATAAAAAGTCGCAATTATAAAATTTCACGAGCTAAATGAATATTTTAATATTGACTCTAACCTAAGGTTAGGATTTAAAATAACCTTAAAAGGAGGTAAAGTCTTGAAAATCAGTGAGTTTGCTAAAAGGTCTGGAGTAACTGTAAAAACATTGCTTCATTATGATAAAATTGGGTTATTACAACCATCATTAAAAACTGAAGTAGGTTATAGAATTTATTGTGATGAAGATTTTATTAAGTTACAACAGATTACAACACTTAAATTTATTGGATTATCACTTGAGGAAATAAAACAAATAATAAATAAAAATGCCCCCAATATAGAGAGTATAATCAGTATTCAAACAAAAGCGTTAGAGGGAAAAAAGAAGCAGATCGAGACTGTTATTGCGGCTTTGAATAAAGCAGAAAAGCAAATAAAAAATAATAATTTTCTGGAAGTTCAACAACTTATTGATATTATCAAGATAACAAATATGGAAACAGTAGCAAAACAAAGATTTGATAATGCAAGTAAACAATATGTAACAGACAGTTATTACTGGAGGGCTAAAACAGCAAAAGTAATTAATCAAATAGTTAGTCCCAATATGAATGATGTGATATTGGATTTAGGGTGCGGTACAGGGAAACAACTAATAGAACTTTCTCAGAGAGTAAAATCAGCAATTGGAGTAGATATTAGTGAAGGAATGATTGAGCAGTCTAAAGAGAATGCCGAAAGTGAGAGAGTACACAATGCTGAATTTTATATAGGTACATTTGAAGAGCCTAACTTAAATGTAAACTTACAAATAAAGAATGTTACAAAAATTATATCAAATTATGCATTACACCACTTAACTACAGAATATAAACGTAAGGCAATAGAAAAGATGATTAATCTATGTGGAGAAAGTTTGCAGAGGATTATTATAGGCGATTTAATGTTTTTTGAAAATCCTAATGATTATGAAGAAGAATTTGTGACCGTGGGATACGGACCAAAGGTAGACTTTCCTTCAAGTGTTGAAGAGTTAAAAAGTTGTTTTTTAAATTTTGATTTTACTATTGATGTATACAAGTTGCACCCCCTCGTTGGAGTTATAATTGCTTCAAGAAACAAATCTTAAATGAAAATAATGTTTTATATAAGATGCAATCTTGTTATAATGTAAGCTACCTTGAAAGAAATTCTTAGGGAAAATTCTACGAATATAGACAGTGAATGACCTGGAACATCAACTAACAAAATTTTGCCATCCACCTTGGTATTTTAAAACGAAGCAATGTGAAGAAGATTGGAGGCACTTTATGGACATAAAATATCCAGACTATAATAATTCTATTGTGAATTTGGCTTGCTCAGTATTGAAACATTACGGAGCAGAAAACCACCATGAAACTTTAGCAATATTTGATAAATACTTAAATAAAAATTATAAAAATGTTGTGGTCATATTATTAGATGGCTTAGGAGTAGATGCCTTAGAAAACCATCTTAATAAAGGAAGTTTTTTGAGAAGGCATTTTGTGGCAGAAATATCTACAGTGTTTCCACCCACCACAACTGCGGCAACAACTTCCATTGAAAGTGGATTGACACCTAAGGAACATGGGTGGCTTGGTTGGAGTTTATATTTTAGCGAAATAGACAAGATTGTTAATGCTTTTATTAACACGCTGGGAGATTGTGATGAAAAAGCTGCTGATTATCATGTGGCAGGAAAAATAATTCCTTATAAAAGCATATATGATATTATCAATGAAACTGGTAATGCTACAGCTTACAGCGTGTCACCCTTTGGTACCAATAAAGTTTCATCACATATTGAAATGTTTGATGAGGTAGAAAGACTTTGTAATCTTGCTGGAAATAAGTATATTTATGCATACACTCCACAACCTGATGCTACTATGCATGAATATGGCTGCTATAGTAGTGAAGTAACTTCATGGGTGAAAGAACTAAATGAAGGCGTAGAAAAAATGTGCCAAGTGTTAAATGATACTATTGTTATTGTAACCGCAGACCATGGGCATGTTAATTTGAACTATAGGTTTGTTAGCGATTATCCTCAGCTTGTAAAGATGCTAGTAAGGCCAATTTCCATTGAAAGTAGAGCCGCTTGCTTTTATGTAAAAGAGGAGTATAGAGAGCAGTTTAAAGAGGAATTTTACAAAGCCTTTGGCAAAGATTTTTTATTGTTTTCCAAAGCGGAAGTCTTAGAAGGAGAATTATTTGGAGAGGGTCAAGCCAATAGTAAATTTGAGGAGTTTATTGGTGATTTTTTTGCAGTTGCCATTGCGGATCAAGGTATTGTCAACAGTCCTAAATCCAAACAGTTCATATCTAATCATGCAGGAATGACCAAGCAGGAGATGATGATACCATTTATTGTGTTTGAGAGTTCGAAACATTAACATATATTGAAATCGCGCTTACCATAGAGAATGCAAGACCTGAAAATTCACATAACAAAATGTTGCCGTTCGCCTTGGCTGGAAACTCCTTTGATGGGAGATAAGCTATAATGGGAAGTATATGTTTTACCTAAGAAAATCAAAAAAAGCACCAAGGCACATTCCTTCGCCAAGCCCGTCGGGCTAAGGTTCAGGAACGTCGGCAGCAAGAAACGTTATATGAAATTTTTGAGAAGCAGAGCGACAAATCAAAGGTTAATAAAGTATTTTCTTAAGACACAATTGTAAAAAATTAAATTTTTGGCAAATGTATTTTTAAAATATAAATATAAGTTTTATTTTTAGCAGTATTCACAATGTAAATACTACGATAATAAACTTCAGTTGTAAATTAATGACTTAAAAGGTGGGATATTATGAATGCATTTTTGACAGTAATACCAATTATGCTTTTAAGATATGGACTATTGAGTACAATAAATAAAGAGGCATCTCAACGTGCAAGTTACTTTGCTCCATTATTGGGGAAAGAAAAAGTGGCTTATTGGATTTATCAAATTACGACTGCTCTTATTTTGTTATATCTATTGTTACTCAAAATCAGAACAGACTCGGAATGGTTTTATATCGGTCTGATAATCTATATTTTAGGAATTATTTTATATACTATATCTATAGTAAATTATGCTAAACCTAAAATAAATGGGATAAATGTGAATGGATTATATCGAATATCTCGCAATCCCATGTATATTGCATATTTCATTTATTTCTTGGGTTGTGCATTGCTTACACATTCTTGGATACTGTTTGTGTTACTAATAGTTTTCCAAATATCAGCACACTGGATTATTCTTTCAGAAGAAAGATGGTGCATAAAGAAATTTGGGGAAGAGTATATAAAATATATGAATAGAGTAGGACGCTATTTTTAGATAACATAAAGAAGAACTTAGGGACAGATGGAATAAGGCCGTTGCAGGTGAATTTATTGAAAGAATCCAACCAAAACAAATATAGGGAGGAAATTTTATGCAAAGTCCTGATATAAGAAAGGTAGAGATTTTGAAAGAATATAAATTACTAATAACATTTTCTAATGATGAAGTAAGATTATTTGATATAAAACCATACCTAAAATATCCAGTTTTCAAAGCATTAAATAAAGAAAGTGAACTAAATATGTTTTCAATTGTTGATGGAACAATTGAATGGAAATGTGGCGCAGAGCTAAGTGCTGATACTTTTTATCTAGGTAGTATTAACATAGATAAATCAAAGCTTAAAGAAATGTAAAATGATTTAAAAATTTAAAAGATTATTTTAATGGGATGAAATTAGAATAACGATTATGTGACTGGAAAAGATAGCACTACGTATAACAATATACTGCACATCGGCAATACGAAACGCTATATGATATTTTAAATCTACGTAAACTTATGTTTACAAATCTAATTTTTTTATTAAAGGCACAAATTGAAAAGATGTAATGTAAAAAATTGTGTAATAAGGATTATTTAAATCTTTTGAAAGTAAAAGGAGTTGGATAATTAAAATGTTCGATTATATTATCATAGGTGCAGGTATTGGTGGTCTAAGCGTCGGAAATTTCCTTGCTAAATACAATAAAAAAGTGCTCATACTTGAAAAACACAATATTCCTGGAGGACTTGTTACATCTTTCAAAAGGAAGGGAGTGCAGTTCAATCTCGGTATCGAAAGCCTATACGAACTTAAAAAAGGGCAGACAATACCACAATTCCTGGAGTTTTGGGGGACTACTATTAAGGCACAAAAGAATACTGGAGATATTTGCTGCTTCATTGATGGGAGAAGATATAGTTTCCGGCATGATAGGTTGAAAGATGACTTTATAGATGCTTTCCCAAATAACAAAGATGATGTCAATCACATTTTTGATATCAACGAAAGAATGTATAAGGAAATGAATTCTGGAACTGAAGCACCTAAACCACCATACGAAATGAATTTACTTGAACTTTTGAAATTCGTTATTAACAACTTTATAAAGAGACCTACCCTTATGAAATATGGGATGAAAGATGCCAGTGTTGTATTGGACAAGTTAACACAAAATCCTGTTTTGCGTTCTGTCATTTATAGCAAAGGGATTTTTCCAATGGTATATATGGCTTATGCTTACCGTTTTAATGTTATTGGTAAGGATTATTATCCCACAGGCGGTATGCAGTCTATTCCAGACGCGACCGTACAGAGTTTTGCAGCGAATGGTGGAACTATTAAACTAAACACAGAAGTTACGGAAATCCTTATTGATAACGGCAAAGCAATTGGTGTAAAGACTAAAAATGGAGATTGCTATTATGCAGGCAGCATTATTAGCAATGCATCACCACACTTTACATATGATTTGCTTCCTGACAGTCTATCACAAAAATGCAGCATGAAGCAAAAAATTGAAGCTAAGGAAATTTTCCCACCGTTATGTGCTTTATTTATGTCTGTAAAAAGTGAATATGACTTCGGAAATACAAGTTGTTTTTCTTTTCTAAGCAGTACTAACTACAAGGATAATTACAAAAACTTTACACCTGAAAATTGTCCCATAGAGATGATTGTATATCCACAGAACGAAAGTGATGAAAACAAGGCTGTAGTTGCACTTTTGCCAATTCCTTACGAGTACCAAAACTACTGGGAAACTAGTACAAAAAGAGAACGTGGTGAAGCATATTATAAGCTTAAAAGTGAAGTAGTGGATACTGTTCTATCAAGGCTTTATTCATCGCTTGGCTATGGATTTAAGGATAGTTTAGTGCTGTCGGAACTATCAACCCCGATAACATTTGAGAGATATACTTACAGCAAAAATGGGTCGTTTATGGGTTGGGCTATTGATTCGAAAAATTACGGAAGGTTTTTAAAGCAGAAAACTGATGTGCCTAATCTATATCTATGCGGGCAATGGGTATTCCCAGGTTTCGGTGTAGCAGGTGTAATAGCAAGCGGATATTATCTTGCAAAATATTTACTGAAATCGGACGGTATTGATTTAGAAAGAGATTATAGAAATTATTTTACGCAAGATATTTAGAATAAACTTTAGTTTTATTTCTGTATTATATTCTAATATTATGAATTACAAGAAGTGTCTCGGTGTCGGAAATTCGAGACGTTATATGCAATTTTGGATAAACAAAGTGATACATCAAAGTACCATAAATTATTTATTTGATGCAAAATTGTAAACAAGGTCGAATTAATAAAAATTATTAAAATAAAAGTTTTAAAATGTGATTGAGAGGTTAATGATATGGAAGATTTTAAATGGACAATTACGAAATCTGAACATCTCGTTAAGGACAGATGGATTTCTTTACGGGCAGATACATGCAAAATGCCTAATGGTAAGATTGTTACTCCATATTATATATTAGAATATCCAAGTTGGGTAAATGTGGTAGCAATAACCAAACAAAAAGAGGTTGTTTTAGTACAACAATATCGCCACGGAAGTGAAAAAACACTATTAGAATTACCATCAGGTGGGATGGAGAAAACAGATAAATCTCCAGTCGAAGCTATTAAAAGAGAGTTGGCTGAGGAAACAGGCTATACAGGTTCAGAATTTATCCATACTTGCACTATATCTGCTAATCCAGCTAATCATAATAACCTTACCTATTGTTTTCTAGTGTTAGATGTTGAATTAACTAAAGATATTCATTTAGATGAAACGGAACAAATTAAGGTAGTACTAAAGCCATTAAATGAGGTAATTACTAGTCTTAAGGAGAATAATTTTTTACAAGCATTGCACATTTCATCATTATTTCATGCTTTGATGTATATGGGAATGATAAAATTTTAATTTGGAATATCTTCTAGTTACGAAGTTATTTGGAATTCTTTAGAATAGGCTTAATATAAAGTGTAGTAGAAAAAACTACATATAACAATATGTTCAAGTTCGCTTTGCATGAGAAGACTGCAAAGCACACCTGTGAAGCCAGTGCTGTCGCTCTAGGCTTCTCGGTGTCTTGAACAAGAGACGTTAGGTGTAATTTTTGATATACAAAGCAATAATTTAAAAGTTTTTTTGGTTAGGTTTTATTGAAATAAAAATTATTTATATTTATGGGGTGATAAAATGAAAAATATAGGAATGATTGTGGCTGTTGAAATAGAAGCAGTTTTAAATAAATATGGAATACCAATTGAGAAATTAGAATTTCCAGGATATTCGGTATATCAATATCAATTAGGTGAAAATAATTTATTTGTTATACATAGTGGAGCAGGAGAAATTGCTGCAGCTATGACAACACAGTTTTTAATATCACAATTTAAAGTAAATATTATTATAAATTTTGGTGTTGTAGGTGGACTAACATCTGAAATGTCACTAGCGAGAACGTGCGTTGTTGAAAGTGTTGTTCATTATGATTTTGATACATCAGAGGCTGATGGATGTGAAGTTGGAAGATATCTGGAATATCCTACTATCTATATACCAACAACAAAAGAAATTGTAAATAAAGCGCTTGAAATTGAACCGTTATTAAGAAAAGTAATCTGTGCTTCTGGGGATAAATTTATTGCAACAAAAGAGAAAAAAGAAGAATTACATAATACTTTTAATGCAGATATATGTGAAATGGAAGCTGCTGGCATTGTGTTGACTTGTAATAAAAACAAAATTCCATGTTTGTTGATAAAAACTGTATCTGACAGCATTACAGGAGGAGTTAAAGAGTTTAAAAATGCTGTTAATGAATCTGCAAGAATTTGTATTGAAATAACAAATAAAATTCTTAATAATTTTTAAACACAAAATATATATTTACAATGGGCATATGATAATTAATATATATTTTTTATGGTGATTATAAGGCTAAAGGTAAAATCAATTTATTTAAAGTTTAGTTGCAAAAACTACACCTAACAAAAAATTCCCGTGCAGCTTGGCTTGAAAAGATAGCCAAGCCGCACCTGCGAAGCTAAGAGAAGAGATCTCTAAGCTTCTCGGCGTCTTGAACAAGGAACGTTATAGGAAATGGCAATGTCGGGGTTGTTCTTTGAGGCCTCAGTATTTTGTTTTGGCTTTATCAAAAATTAGTGATTATTTCATAATAGGAAAATATTAAAAATATGAATCATTGATAAAAAACGATAAATAGTAATTTGAAAGAGAGTGACATATATGAGATTAGAAACCGGCAGGACAATTCTTCGTCGCTTTGAAAACAAAGACTTAGAGGATTTAAATGAATATTGTAGTCAAGATGGTGTTGGGGAAATGGCTGGATGGAAACATCATGATAACTTGTTAACTTCAAAAGAAGTGTTGTATAAAAATATTCAAAATGAGAATATTTTTGCAATAGAAAATAAGGAAAATAGGAAAGTGATTGGTCATATAGCAGTAAAAAGAGACTCTGAGAATGGAAGGGAGGATACAAAAGAATTGGGATTCGTATTGAATCGTACCTACCAGAATCAAGGAATTATGTCAGAAGTAATTTATCAGATTCTGGATTATCTTTTCTCTGATGATATAAAATATGTGTATGCTTGTTGTTTCCCAAATAACATGTCTTCTAAACGGTTAATCGAAAAATGTGGTTTTACTTTTGAACAAGAAGGTTCATTCTATTCAGAATCACTTAATAAAACTTTTAAGTCATTTGAGTATGTTTATAGTAAAAATGATTGGCTGTTACAGATGAAACATTGATAAACCCAACTTACATAGATAATTTTATTTGCCATATTTATATTTTACGTTGTACATAGTGAAATTAATTTCATAATTGAAAGAAATCTTATCTAAGTACTATTGGCCTGATTCCTATATATAGCAACTGATAGTTGACATATTTGTAAATAGTAATTGGTAGAAATAGGCGTGTTATTTATGTACCTTTAAACAGAGGTGATAAAAATGAAATTTAAAGATAAATTACAAGCATTAAGAAAACAAAAAGGAATGTCACAAGAAAAGTTAGCAGAACAAATAGGAATATCAAGACAAGCAGTTGCAAAATGGGAATTAGGTCAATCATATCCTGACATGGATAAACTAATTATTTTAAGTGATTTGTTTAGAATAAGTATAGATAAACTTCTTAAAGATTATGATGATGAAAATTGCTCATACGAATATATAAAAAAACAGAATTATATAAACGAAAAAATAATAGATTTCTTATGTCGTGCTAAAAAAGCTACTTATGCAGGTAAAGGGGCAGAGAGTATTTCTCCAAGGCCTAATTCACATGATTTGCAGTATGTAGAAAATAATTTAAAGTATATAGACACATACTTGGGTGGAGAAAAATTTGCTGGAGAAGAAGCATTATGGTATGATGATTTACCAATTTGGTCAATGAATTATATTGGTTGTATTAAATAACTTATAGTCATGGATATAATGTAAGCGTAAAAAAACAGACGCCTAGATAGATAAAGTTGATCTTGTTAAAATTACAGATATTAAGAACAATATTTATATACCAGTAACTGAAACTGCTGCGTAAAGAGCAATACTTAAGGAATTATCCGCATCGAAACGTTAGAGGAAATGATATATTTAAGAAAATTTACTCAGCAGCTAAAAAATATAGATATAGATGAAATTGATTTGTTAGTTATTCCTGGGGGAGAAGCAAAGAATATTTATAATAACTCATTTTTAGACGAACTACTGATAAGATTAAATGAAAAGAAAAAAATAATTGCGGCAATTTGTGCTGCTCCAGTTACAAGAAATAGTTGATTTCTTTAAATTTTATAAAGATGATAGTAATTAAAACTAATAGAGCATATTGTGT
>Ga0255336_101111_pt1 | contig 23901 bp, 21 predicted proteins | sample MeOH1_35cm_T3_17_FD_189102 | JGI IMG/M metagenome (GOLD analysis project Ga0255336, IMG submission 189102) | Sandy soil microbial communities from University of British Columbia, Vancouver, Canada - MeOH1_35cm_T3_179 | ecosystem: Engineered > Artificial ecosystem > Sand microcosm > Unclassified ...
TTGATTTAATGAATATTTATAAAAAGCTCTTTGAGAATCTGGAGTCCGAAATTAAGAGCTACACTTTAGAAAGCCTTAGAACTCATTTACTTAATTATGAAGATCAGCCACCTCTTTTATATCTAAAGGGAGCTTTAGGAGACCTTCCAAAAACCTCAGAAATCAAATATGTCATAATTGACGAAGCCCAGGACTATACGCCGCTGCAGTATGAAATTTTCCATCAGCTTTTTAAGGATGCAAGCATAACAATGCTTGGGGACCTAAACCAGTCCATAAACCCTTTTATGAATGTGGGAAATTATAATAATATTGTACATATATTTCCACAGAAAAATACTTGTATTATAAACCTTACAAAGAGTTACAGATCCACTATGGAGATTACTGAGTTTTCAAGAAGACTTTTAAATAAAGTAGCTAGGTCTGAATATGTGGAAAGAAGCGGTGATAAACCCTTAGTTCTTGGTTTTCCAGAAGAAAAGTCTATAAAAGAAAGAATTCTAAAGGATATAAAAATGTACAAGGAGGAAGGCTATAAATCCATTGGAATAATAACAAGGACAATTAAGGAAGCCCATGAGGTATATGACTTTTTAAAGAATAATGCGGAAGTTAAATGTATAACCAGGGATGATGATGAATATATAAATGATACCCTTGTTATCCCATCTTTTCTTGCCAAAGGTTTAGAGTTTGATGTTGTGCTTATTTATAATGCAGGAAAGGATAATTACAGCTGTGAGGAGGAAAGGCTGCTGCTATATACAGCCTGCACTAGGGCACTTCATAGGCTGTGTATATATTACTCCGGAAAGCTTACACCGCTGCTTGAGGAAAAGATTAATATATTTAAAAATTAAATAAATAATTAATGATTAAGAATAAAGAAAAATTCTCATAATTCTTTATTCTTAATCCATTATTTTTTACTGTATTTCCACAGTAACCTTTTTCATCTTTTGAGGAGTAAGAGGTTTATTTTGGTCATCTTTTTTTACACTTACTATTTTATCAACTTCCTCCATACCTTCTGTAACCTTCCCAAAGGCAGCATAGTCACCATCAAGCTGAGGAGTATCCTTTACCATTATGAAAAACTGTGAACCAGCAGAGTTTGGATCTTGACCTCCTCTAGCCATAGAAATTACCCCTCGAGTATGCTTTAGTGGATTATTAAAGTTATTATTAGAAAATTCTCCAGAAATACTGTAGCCAGGACCTCCTGTTCCATTACCTTCAGGATCTCCACCTTGAATCATAAAGCCTGGAATAACTCTATGGAAAGTAAGTCCATCATAGAAGCCCTTTTTAACTAGACTAATAAAGTTATCTACAGTTTTAGGTGCTATATCAGGATAAAGCTCTACTTTAATCTTAGCTCCATCTTCTATTTCAATAGTAACCATAGGCTTTTTGCCAGTGTACTTACTTTTATAAGCAGTAGTAGTACTGCTTTGATTAGTACTGGTAGTATCCTTTTGGGTGCTTGATGTTGAATCCTTTGGCTTTCCACAGCCGCTTAGAGATACAGTAAAAACTAAAGCAATTGCTGGTAGTAAAAATTTTCTTAGCTTTTTTAAATTCATCTAAATCGTCTCCTATTGGTATATTTTCAAGTAATACTATTTAGTATGTTATCAAAAAGAGCAAATAAATTCAATAAAATTATTATTGCATGCACTTCTTAAAAAGTAACAGGTTTATAAAATCATAAAAAAGAAGGTGCACTAAAAGAAAACTTTTAGTGCACCCTATAAAGCTTAATTGATATTTGAAATGTATTGTGTTTGATTAATATCAATGGTCTGATAAAGGTAATGATTATCGTTAATATAAAGATTGAAGGCATTAGGGCTGGCCTGAGTCTTTATTGGATTATTACCCTTCAAGTCAGTTTTAATTATATATCCTAAACTATCTCCCTGTGTACTTAAATAATAAATTCCAGTTTCATCTGCAGTAAAGCTTACAGGAGTGATATCCAGGGTAGTTTGTGATTTGTCAGTAAAGTTATAAGTTTTTATATTACCAGGCTGCTGATTATCAAGCAGGTTATAATAGAAGGTATCATTAACAATTGATAAATTATATATATTACCTGGAATTGATAAGCTTTCGGGATATGCATACTGCTTACTTAGATCAAAAACATAAGTCCAGGTATACATAACTTCGATACCATCTGAATATTTGGGAACTTGTGTGAAAACAATATGATCGTTTTTTGCCCAAATTTTATTTACCTTGATGTCTTCATAGAATAACTTTGAATTTTCAGTTCCGTCTATCTTAATTTTGTAAATATTGTTATCGGACATATTTACATAATACAGATACTCCCCTGAAAGCTTAAAGTCTCCGGAGGAAGAATCAGACACTTTAGTATTGCTGCTGCCATCAGGTTTCATCTTATATAATTTGTTATTGTCATTTAAATTTGAATAATAAATCCAGCCATTAGAAACCTGTATATTCTGCATTGTTAGCTGATTTAGATTCATTATATTGTTTCCATCCGAAGCACTGCTATAAATAGATGAGTCTTCTGTATTAACATAATAATATTTATTATCCTCGCTGGTGAAAGCTGCCGCTTTATCTACTAAACTCTTGGTCTTTGCAGATCCATCTTTATTCATTACATAAGTTTCAAAATTTTTATTAGTTTCAACATAAAATAATTTTCCACCAGCAATATTTATTACAGAATCACTCTTAACATCAGCAATTTTAGATTTATCGCTGCCATCATTAGTTATTTTGTAAATATTATTATTATCTGAGGTATTTGCATAATATATTAAACCATTTGCAACGTTTAAGCCTTTAGCGGTGTCACTAGTAACTTTTATAACATTTTTACCGTCCATATCTGCCTTATATATGCATTTATCTCCATGACTTATATAAAAAATATGATTATTTGATATAATAAATTTGTCTACATTTTTTAAGATATCATAATGCGCTCTACTCTTAAGTGTCTGAGTTTGAGTAGTTGCGTCCCAGTATAAGTAGTATATGTCATTATCAACAACTGAATAATCCCAGCTGCTGCTAAGATTCGAAAGAAGTGTTTCATCACCGCTTCCGTCCGGTTTTATTCTATGTAGTTCTTTAGAATGGTAATGATCAATATCTCTTACGTAGTCTGCAAGGAAGTAAATATAATCTGAAGAAGCCTGCATAAAGTCAACAGGATAATCTGTCATTAAAGCTAACTGTGAGCCGTCTGTCTTCATCCTGCAAAGCCCGCCTTCACTATCTACATAATATATCCAATCACCAACTACATTCATATGGCTTGCATAAGGATCATCTGAAAGCCTTTGGCCGCTAGAATCACCTATCTTCATTTTATAAATTCTTTGATAATCGGATTGATTAGCATAATATATCCAGCCATTGCTTTCTGCTGCCAGCCCGAAGTTTACTAAATTTGATGCAGTATTACCAGATTCGATTCCAAAGGATGGAATTACCTGCCTCACTACAGTATCTGGAAGTACCCCTGTTCCACCAACAACTTTAAAATTATATATATTATTATATTTAGCTTTTACTAAATTCATTGTACTGTTAGGAACATAGTAACTTACTAGTATAATAGGCGATGATGTTACTGGAGCCAAAGCTGAGCATGCTAAGGCATCAGGGAAATTTTCACCGTAAGCCACATATGTTGTTTCAAAATTTATATCTGCTGCAAATCTTTCTAATACCGCAGTATTAGTTGCATATCTGTCTAAACCTGATACACGTTCAAAACCAGGTAAGCCTGAAACCAGTGAATCCGGTAATACACCTTTACCACCAATAACGTAAGTTTTAGTAATATTGTTATCTTTAATATACTGACTGATATTAGTTGGAATATTATTCTTTGGAAGCAATATAATTGGCATTTGTTTATTTGCCGCAATAGGCGCAACTGAAAGTGCGTCTGCAAAGCCATCAGATGTGACTACAGCAATTTCGTTTCCAATTCCTTTAACTTCCTTTGCAATAGCCAGAGAAGTTTCGAATCTATCCTTTCCTGCAAATCTTGAAACCTCAATTCCTTTGCCTTTTAGTTTGTTTTCTATTGCCTGCGATACTACCCCTGCTCCTCCTACAATAATAATCTTCTTAGCTCCAAGTCTTTGAATCTCGTTTTCAACCCTTGGATCAAGAGAAGCACTTGGTGTGAGTAAAATTGGAGCTTTATTTTTTCTTGCTAAAGGTGAGGCACAAAGTGCATCCGGAAAATCTTCTCCATAGGCAAGAATGACTGTATCTGAGCTCTTAAAGCCGTCTTGGGATACTGCTATAGCAGTTTGATACCTGTCAATCCCGGATAATCTCACTTTATTCTCTACAGCATAAGCTTTAGAAGTAGCAAAACCACAGACAGTTATTAATACTGCTGCTAGTATCAGTTTTTTCTTAATGTTTATCAACTAATCTCCCCCATTATATTTTTGCATTTAGATATGATAAAGACCTTGGAACCAGTATATCAGAACAATTGGGGGTGCTTCCATGGTAATTTGAGGTAATGTAATTAGCGTTTTTACATATCTTCAGCGTAATCGGTAAATTCTGTTATTATAAGAAAATGTGGCACAAGAAACGTCCCTATGCCACATCATAGGAGGAAATTTCAAAAATGTGGTGAATATAATATGATATGCATTTTTTGTTAGGAGATTAAGATTACATGAGTGAATTAATTGCAAAATTTAAACTTACCTCAGATTTAAAGAAAATATTTGCACTTTCTTGGCCAGTAATGCTGGGAATGATACTGCAAAGTTTACTTGGAACAGTTGATATGATATTTATATCAAAGCTTGGTATTAATGAACTTGCAGCAGCATCATTAGGACTTACCACAATAAATGTGGTGTTTGTTTTATCAACCTTAGTTTCGGCTGGTACGATTGCACTTGTAACTAGAAGCTATGGTGAAGGAAATATGGATAAAGTAAGACAGTACAGCTCTGAATCCTTTCTGCTTTCAGCCATAATTGGAGGAGTTCTAAGTATAGTAAGCTTTGTCTATACTAAACCATTAATAAATCTATTGTATAACCCAGATGCTGCAATATTGGATTTATCCTATAAGTATTTATCTGTCTTATTTTTAGGTACCATATTTGTATTTATAAATTCAGCATTAAGAACTATAATGCAGGCCTTAGGAGATACAAGAACACCGCTATATGTTTTTGGTGCTTCCAACATACTTAATATGGTGCTGGCACCGCTTTTAATTTTTGTTTTTAAATTTGGAATTACAGGGGCGGCACTGGCAGCAGTTTTATCCTCAATTTTTTCTTTTATCTTTATTAATTATTTTTTAATAAAGAAGCTATATGAAAGTAATATAAGAATATTTTTAAAAAGCATGAAGCTTGAAGTAAAAAGCAGTACGAAAATCTTTAAAATTGGAGGGTGGGCTTGTCTGCAACAGCTAGCAAGGCCATTAACAGGAATGCTTATGGTAAGACTTGTATATCAAGTTGGAGGTAAAGATGCATCAGCTGGCTTTGGTGCTGGAGGAAATGTATTTAATTATACTTTCATATTCCTTGTTGGCCTTTCCACTGCAATAGCCATAATGGTTGGACAAAGCCTAGGAAGGGGAGATAAGGAAGCCTGTGACAATATAATAAAGGAAGGAATGAAGCTTGCAGTAATAAATATGCTGATTTTTGCATTGCCTTATTTTATATTTCCGGACTTAATGATGAAATTATTCACTAAGGATATTAATGTAATAAGCGAGGGAGTTCACTATTTAAAGATAGTTTATCTTGGCGTAATTTTTGTTATTTTCCCAACTATATATGGCGGAGTATTTCAAGGAGCAGGAGATACCTTTCCTCCTATGATTTCATCCATTACTGCAAATGTTATTCTTAAGCTGCCCTTAGCATATTTACTTGCAATAGGTTTTAAAATGGGCACAAATGGTGTATGGGCCTCAATTGCTTTATCTGTAGTTATAGAAGCTATAATAATAATTTATTATTTTAATAAAGGTAATTGGAAGGAGAAGAAGATTTAATATGCTTATACTTACTAAAAACTCTAAGTCTATAATGGACTTTCTAAAAAAAGATCAATTAATTAACCTAAACATCATGGGAATTATTGAAAATGAACCTAATGTAAACATATTTGTTGACAATGTGGAAAACCCTAAGGGTATAGTTGTGGATAACGGTGACAATTCCTTAGGAATAATGTATACAAAAAAAGAGCATAGAAGAATGGGCTATGCTGAAGATGTTACAATAGATTTAGCTGCAAAACATATTGCACAAGGGAAAATACCCTTTCTTCATATAATAGAAAGAAATAACATGTCTCCAGGACTTGCTAAAAAATGCGGCTTTGTGGAGTGTGGAAAGGTTGTTTGGTTTGGAATTAAGGTAGGGAACCCTGGTTAAAATTGGATACTAAAATCAACATAAATTTTAATACATTGGTGGAACGGGGACGTTTCTCGTGCCACGAAAATAGCCACGAGAAACGCCCTCATGCAGCATTATTTTGTTTTTTTCCATCCATCAACATACTCTTCTAAAATTTTGTGAAGCACTTCTCCGATTATAGAGTAGGCCTCGTCATTTAGATTTGCTAGAGATATTCTTATGGACCATTCAGGTCCCTGGAAACCGCCGCCGCTAAGTAAAACAATTGAAGATTCTTCAGCTAAGCGATAAAGGATTTCAACAGGCTTATGATTATTATTAAGATATTTACTAAATTCTTCACCGTAGTAGAAGCAGGCCCATTCTAGCAAATCAAATTCTGTATAGTAAGCAGCATCATAAGGATCCTTTCTTAGATCAAGTCCAAGTCCTTTAAAAAGCAGCTCTTGCCGTCTTCTGCAAATTTCCTTTGTAAGCTGTTTATAGAGGTTTTCATTATCTAATAATGCAAAGGCTGAAAAGAAGGCCATCTGAACCTGCTGTGGAGTAGAAAGTCCTGCTGTGTGGTTAAGGGCTACCTGTCTGCTGTCCGCTACAATTCTGTCAATAAATGGAATGTTTTCAGGATTTGTAGATATTCCGCTATAGCGCTTTTTTAATTTTTCTATTTTATCTTCTGGAAGCTCTTTTATAAGCTTATCAAATATATTATTTTCATGTACAACTATTGTACCAAGACGCCAGCCTGTTACACCAAAGTATTTTGAATAGGAATAAACACCTATTGTGTTATAAGGCAAATCAGCCATAAGGGAGCGAAAGTTATCTACAAAGGTACTGTAAACATCATCTGAAATAACCATTAAATTAGGATTATGATTTTTTATAATATCTATAAGATATTTAGCAGACTCAGGTCTTATAGCAACTGATGGAGGATTACTTGGATTAACTGCAAATAGTGCCTTTATATTTTTATCTTTTAGTTTATCGAGCTCTGAATTAGGGTACTGCCAAGTATGAGTGCCATCTGCTGTAAGCTCTGATGCTTTTATAAAAACAACTTCAAAATCATAGCGTGGAAGCAGGGGGATTTCAAGATAAGGAGTAAAAATAGGAACCATAAGTGCTATTTTTTCTCCCTTCTGAATAAGCTCATTTGCAATCATGGTGTCAAATATATAGCACATGGCTGCTGTAGCTCCTTCAACTGCAAATATATGAAAATCATCTTCTGCCATGCTATTGTAACGCAGCTCTTGAACAAGATATTCATGAACCACTTTTTCTATATGTATAAGCATTCTATCAGGTACGGGATAATTATCTCCAATAATTCCATCTGTTAATTCATGAACCCAATTATCAGCATTAAAGTCCAGAGTATTAATTCCATATTCTATTATGGACTTTAAAAGCTTAATTCCCGGGAAATCAGGATGCTCTTCTATATAATTAAAAAGCCTGTCACTTATTCCTTGCTTTTTTGGTATTCCAGCTAAATCACCATTTTGCCATACTCTTTTCGTTTCTTCTACAGCAAATAACCCAAAGGCAAAAAAGGCCTCCCTTGGTGTTGAAGCTGTCCAATTAGGATTTCCACGCCCAGCATCAAGCATTGCATGAGCACTTTTTTTTCTTTGGCCTTCAGCAAGACTTATTAACCTGTTTTTAAATTCAAAGGGACTTATTTTTCCATATATATTTTCAATTTCTTTTCGATGAACATTGTTTGCATCCATATGAGGTCACATCCTTATTTATAAAGATAAAATTAGAATGTGTAAATTTAAAAAGATTATGTAATGAAAGAAAAGTAGTAGTAATTTAAAAGAAAGCATAAAAAAATTATGAAAATACTGAAACCGCTGAAGGGCTTATATAATAGCTTCCTTCAGCGGTTTTGGCGTCTAATAATTCTGTCTTAAAAAATTTTTAATTATTATTTAAAAAGTATTCTTTACTTTTTAATGGCAGCCAGAGCAGCCACTGCAGCCGCCTTCAAATTCAAGTAAAGGCCTTAAAGTCATACCTCTGCCTTCATTTTCTTCTGTAGATAAAATAGTTAGTAAGCCATATTCATCTATGATAGAAGATTTAACGTAAAAGGTAATTCCATTTACTTCTTGAACTATGTCATCATCTTCCTTTTCGCCTTCAGCAATATTAAAGGAAGGACCGCTGCAAGCTAAGCCAGCAAATTCTATTCTTATTTTATAATCATGTATGTCATTTTCATCTAAAAAAGCTTTAAACTCTTCTGAGGCTTCATTACTTATTATTATTTTATCCATAATAACTTACTCCTTTATAAATAAAGTTTTGAAAATGATTAGTATTTGATAATTAATTTCATTTTCTATATATTTATTATGCTATTATTTAATAAAATTTGCAAGTGAAATTATATAATAAAAGTGATAAAATTGAGCTGCTTCCTTAAAGCAAAGTTATGTTGTAATAATTACTTTACAAATATAGTAAAAGGGATGTGAACTATGGTATACTTGTTTTATGGCTATTTTGAGTAACCTAGCCGTTGGGAAGCGGCGAGTACTGGTTACCCAGTACAGAGGATTACTAAGGGGTGGTTTTCATAGAAAAGTACATTAATAGATTTAGAGTCTTTATGTTTGTGTATTGGGGCATGGTACTAAGTGTAACAGGTATGTACACAATGTACATTACTCAGCTTGGGTTTTCAAAGCAGGAAGTAAGTATAATTGCATCTATATATACCTTTGCTATACTTATAGGACAAACTTTTATTGCATACCTAGTAGATAAATTAAGAAAGACAAAAGCAGTTATGCTTATTACCATAAGTATGGGAATAATGGTAGGAGTATCAATTAATTTTGCTAAGGTAAACTGGCACTTTTATTTATTGCTATTTATATGGGGATTTTTTGTGGTAGGTCCAAGTTCCATTTCAGAGGCTTGGACTTTAAATACTCTTAAAATCCATGGCGAGCAAAATAATTTTGGCAAAATAAGAGGCTTTGGCTCAATAGGATATGGCTTTTCTGCCATAGTTCTCGGCTTTTTACTAAGCAGGTTTGGCTGGCATATTTATAGCTGGTATGTTACTTTATTAGTAATTTTCACTTTAATATTAATACTTATGCTAAAGGATGTTAATCCAAATGTTGATGAGGGGAAGGGCAAAAATACAGAGGTGATATCTTTTAAGGAGGCTTTAGAAGAAGTTTTTAAAATAAAGCCCATGCTTGTTATGATAATTATAATGTTTATGTATACCTTTGTTATGAGAGGTATTTATAACTATTTAGGAATACTTCTTTCTGATTATGGCGGTGGTCCCATGAGTTTAGGCTTTACTTATTTCTTTGATGCAGCACCGGAAATAATAACCTTTTTCCTAACTGTGAGCCTGCTTAAGAAATATCATGGAAAAACTTTAATCTTCGCAGCCTTTTTACTTCAAATAGTTAGGCTTTCAGTAATTTTAATATTTAATAATGCTTTGGCAGTAATAATAATGGGTATATTTTCTGGCTTTGCCTATGGCCTTTCTGCAGCCTCTTATAAAACCTATATATATGAGCTTGCACCAGCTAAATATAAGACAAGTTGTATGAGCATTGCTGAATCTATAATTGGGCTTTCAGGCGTGATAGGCGTACCCATATTTGGACTAATTATTTCAAAATTTAATGCTAATGCTGCTATAGTATTTGGACTTATTATATATATTATTGTTGCAATAATTATATTAAAGGATATAATAACTTCTAAGAAAGCTTTTAATAAACAATGTCGGATGGTGTAAATATATGATAAAAAATGATTACTTAACTACAAAACTGAAGGAACTCTCAGAGCTAATAACTAAGGTTTTAAAGTCCAATGACAGTAAGCAGCTGGAGGAAAGCAGGGAAATGGTCAATGAAGCCTTTAAAAGGCTTTTAGGTTTAAACTCGGAGCTTGCAGGCAGCCTTTCCTATATTGACTTAATGAAGCTTGTAGGTGCCTATGAAGCAGCAGAAGCTTTAAAGTTTGTAATTCTGGCTCAGCTTTTAAAACTTGATGGAGATATGAATAAAGCTGAAGGTGAGGAAATAAAAAGCTTTAATATATATTTAAAGAGTCTTAATATTTATATTAAAGCAGTTATACTAGATACTGACTGCCTTGAGCAGGGTGAGAAAATAATAGATGATATTGTACATGAAGTCGAGGAATATGAGCTTCCAAAGGAAAGCAGATTACTTATGTTTAACTACTATGAGCTTGTAAATAAATTTGATAAGGCTGAGGATATGCTCTTTGATCTTCTAGAGGATACTGATAACGAGGAAGATGTAGTAGAAGAGGGAGTTAATTTCTATGAAAGGCTTTTAGAAAAGCCAGAAGAAGCTTTAGAAGATGGAAATTTACCTTTAGAGGAAGTACAGGAAGGCATAAAAAGACTAAAGGAATTAAAATAAGGCAGGTACAACATGGATAAAAGCGTAAAGATTTTAGGAATAGATTTTTCTAATAGAAGCTTAAAAGAAACGGTGGAGCTTATAGATAAAAAGCTTGGTGAAAATAGGGACAAAACCTATCATATCATTACTGCTAATCCTGAAATTGCACTTGATATAGAAGGAGATGCAGAGCTTAAAAAAATATCACTTGATGCAGATTTAATAACAGCTGACGGTATAGGAATAATTTTAGCCTCTAAGTTAAAGAAGGAGTCCCTGCCGGAAAGAGTAACAGGCTATGAATTACTTTTAGAGCTTTTTAAGCTGGGTAATGAAAAAGGCTTATCCTTTTATTTCTTCGGTTCCTCTGAGGAAGTAAATAAGGAAGCTACTGAAAAGATTTTAAAAACTTACCCTAATATTAAACTTGCCGGAAGGCATAATGGATATTTTAAGGGTGAGGAAGAATTAAAAATAGTAGAGGAAATAGAAGCATCTAGGCCGGATTTTCTCATAGTAGCACTAGGAGCGCCCTTTGCAGATAAGTGGATTTATAAATATAAGGACAGACTTACTTCTAAGATTACCCTAGGTGTGGGTGGAAGCCTTGATGTAATCTCAGGTAAGGTTAAACGAGCACCGGTTCTTTGGCAGAAGCTAAACTTAGAATGGCTATATCGCTTAATTTCCAATCCTTCAAGGTGGAAAAGACAATTAAAGCTCCCTGTTTTTGCAGTTAAGGCAATTGCAGAGGCTATTAGAAATATATGATTTTAAAATAATTATAAAAAAGAAAGTTAGCGAAAATATATAAAATATGTTACATGAGCTTAGAACTTCTTTTAAAGCGTTCAGCTCATGTAACATATTTTATATATTGTAGTTTTTTCTCATTTTATCTATATTAAAGATTATTTATTTTCAATTTTAAACCAATTAATGAATTCTTCAATTCCTTTTTCAATGGAGACCTTTGGAGCATAATTTAGAAGCTTTTGTGCCTTCGAAATATCTGCAAAGGTATGAGCAACGTCTCCTGGCTGCATTAAGGTATAATCCATTAATGCCTTTTTTCCTAAGTTTTTTTCAATTAGGGTAACTAAATATTCAATATTAGTTGGGTGTGAGTTTCCTAGATTGAAGATTTCAAAACTGCAATTTAAGTTCATAGAACTTATAATGCCATCTAGGATATCATCTATATAAGTGTAGTCTCTGGAACTAGTTCCATTTCCAAATATACTTATAACTCTTCCTTCTGAAATCCGACTTGTAAAATTATATATTGCCATTTCAGGTCTTTGCCTAGGTCCGTATACTGTAAAAAACCTTAAACAAACTATAGGAATACCATAAAGATTATTGTAGGTCCTGCAGAACAACTCTCCAGACGCCTTAGCTGCGGCGTAGGGTGAAATTTGTGATTGAGCGTTGTCAGTTTCTTTAAAAGGTAAAAAATTCTGGCCATAAACTGAAGATGAGGAAGCAAAAATAACCTTTTTAATGTTATATTTTCTTGCACATTCTAATAAGTTTACAGTGCCTTTAATATCTACATCAATATATTCAAGAGGATTATTTATAGACCTTCTTACACCAGCTAAGGCTGCCAGGTGAATAATTATATCTACTGAATTAAGATTGAAAATAGAAGTTAAAAGATTTTTATCTTGAAGGTCTCCATCAATAACCTTGTAATTTGAGTAAGTTAGCGCATTTTTTATATTCTTTATTTTAATTAAAGGGCTATAGTAGTCATTAAAATTATCTAAATTGATAATATTGTAATTAAGAGCTAATAACTTTTCACAAAGGTTTGAACCAATGAAACCTGACCCTCCAGTAACTAATACAGTTTTCATAATCGGCCAACTCCCTCATATATAAATCCATAGGCTTTTATTAAGCTAGGATCATAAACGTTTCTAAGGTCAATAAAAATATGATTGTTTACAATTCTATTAAGCATATTAAAATCTATATTTTTAAATTCCTCCCATTCTGTAATAAGAATAATTGCATCACTATTAATAGAAGCGGAGTATAGGTCACTGCAATATTCAATATTAAGACTTGGGTAATGGTGTTTTACATTTTCCATAGCCTGAGGGTCATATACTTTAATAGAGGAGTTTAATGCCAGTAAGGCCTTAATAATTGGTATAGATGGAGCTTCTCTAATATCATCTGTTTCGGGTTTAAAGGCTAAACCTAGTATTGTAATATTTTTATCTTCAATGAAGCCTATGGTTTTCTGTATTTTATCAAGAATTATTTTTATTTGATTATAATTTACCTCCACTGCAGCTTTTACTATTTGAGGTATATAGCCTATTTGCTTACCGGTAGTTAATAGTGCTCTAGTATCTTTTGGAAAGCAGCTTCCTCCATAACCTGGTCCTGCATTTAAAAACTTTGGTCCAATTCTGTTATCCAGTCCCATAGCTTTAGCAGCTACAGTAACATCAGCACTGCACAGTTCGCACATGTTTGCAATTTCATTAATAAAACTTATTTTAGTTGCTAAGAAGGCATTAGAGGCATATTTAATTATTTCAGAGGTTTCAAGGTTTGTTTCAATAAAGGGTATTCCTTGTTTAATAAGTGGCTCATATATTTTTCTCATGACAGCAAGTGCAATTTTACTTTCACCGCCAACTACAATTCTGTCAGGCTTTAAAAAATCTTCTATGGCAGTTCCTTCTCTTAAAAACTCTGGATTAGAAATCACGTCAAATTCAATATTTATATTTCTGCTTGTAAGAATGTTTTTCATTAATAATTTGATTTGCTGTCCAGTCTTTACGGGAACTGTGCTTTTGGTTACTATAATTTTATAGCAGTTCATTAAGCTTGCAATTTCTGTTATTGCTTCAAATACGTATTTTAAATCAGCGGAATCATCGTCTTTTGTAGGTGTGCCAACTGCTATAAAAATTACATCTGCAAAATCTAACGCTTCCTTTATGAATGTGGTAAAGCTTAGCCCTTCGTTTATTGAATTATTAATAACTATTTTATCAAGGCCGGGTTCATAAATAGGGATAATACCTTTTGTTAGTTTATCTATTTTATTTTCATCAGTATCCATACAAAGCACCTTCATGCCAAGTTCCGCTAAGCATGCTCCTGTAACAAGCCCAACGTATCCAGTGCCTATTACTGAAATATTCATATAAAATCCCCTTTACTGCCATCTTCGCAGTCTCTTAATTTGTTTACCTTTGTACGCTATTTATGGCATTTAGTACATTTAGAGCTACCTTATCCCAGCTGTGTCTTTCTTCAGCTATCATTCTTCCTTTTTCACCAGTCTGCATAGCTATATCAGGATTTTTTAGGAGATAATCGATATACTTTACAAAAACAAGGGGATTAGTATAGTCATCTATAACATATCCATTACCAAGTCCGGAAACCACCTCAGCATTTCCACCTCTATTAGTAGTTATTATTGGAACACCAGCTGCCATTGCTTCGTAATGAACCCTTGCTAAGGGCTCTCTCCATTGTGAAGGACATACAAAAATATCAGCTAGATTATAGTGTGCATAAACCTCAGAAGGAGGCAGGAAGCCAGTAAATATTATAGGACCAGTTAATTCCTTGGAAATAGTAATTAAGGATCTAGTGTAATCATCAACCTTGTTTCCGCCAAACCATTTGCTTCCAACAATTACTAAGGCAACTCTAGGATACATACTCATAATATCTTTCATAGCTTTAAGCAGTATATGGACTCCTTTTTTCTCGCTTAATCTTCCTACGAATAGAACTACTTTGTAATTTTGAATATTATACTTTATTTTAAGATTTGCTTTATTAGCTAGTCCTTCTCTAGACCAATTAGTTTTGTATTTTTCTATATCAGCCCCTGAATAAATTACATTAAGTTTATCTCTCGCTTCTGGATATAAAGCTGCTACCCCTCCTGCAATAAATTTGCTTACGTTATTTATATATTCTACTGTTTCAATACATTTTGCAGCTCTAGGGGGAGTTATTTTTTTAGGCTCAAACATTTCATTATGAAGGCTTAAGCTGATTTTAGCATTCGGAAATCTTTCTTTAAGGTCCAGCACCCAATTTGGTCTGTTAAAAACTTGGATTAAATCATAGGAGTTATCAAGGACATTTATAACATTTGCAATATATTCTATCTGACTGCCTCCAGGGACTCTTATATATCTTACTCCGTCCCTAATTTCTCTGTCTGGAAGCTTAGGACTGCTGATACAAAAAACTGTTATTTTGTGATTATCTTTTAAATAAGGCAAAATACCTTCAATATATATTTGAATAGCTCCACCATCCACAGGTGGAACAGGAAGTTTTTCAGTACAAATAAATGCTACGTTCAATGCTGTCACCACCTTTATAATAATTCCTTTAAGAGCTTAAGTTTAGATTGTTCAAAATTAGCAATTCTTTCAATATCTGAATCTTTAACTGGCTTTTCACTAATAAATATATTTTTTACTAAACCGTAGAATCGGTGAGGAAATAGCAAATCTATATATAAAACTTTCTTTTCCTCTTTAGATAATGGATTAATCTCGGAGTACCAATCCAAAATATCATTTAACATTTTACCTTGCCATTTTCCAAGAGGTTCTTCATATTTAAATATTAGTTTTCGTAAATCTCTCATAGGAAAGTCAAAGGTAACACCATCTAAATCCAGTATTATAACTCCATTTTTACCAAGCAGTGCATTTCCGGGGCCATAGTCTTGGTGACAAAGCACCTGGGACTCATTATTTTCTGATAATTCATTATAGGAGGAAGCTGAAATAAGCTTTTGAGCATTATCACTGAGAACTAACATTGGATCAACTGCTTTAATATAGGAGGAATAAGGACTTGAGGATTTTTTGTTAACAGCATCCTCTTTCCATTTTTTTAGCTTATTCCCCATGGATTCATATTGATTAGGCCATTTGTTTATTTTTGAAGAAATCCTATAAGAAGCATCTGGCTTGTATCCTTTAGAAGCTAGGTGAAAGGCTGCAAGACCTTTAATTGCATAAGCTAAATCTGAATTATTATTGAAATTTAGTGGTCTTCCCTCCAGCCACTCATATAGGACGAAGAGTTCATTGTTATGCTGGAGTATTGCTTTATTATCCTCTGTTAATAGAATGCCTGGAACATTTCCTCCATTAGAGTTTACATAAATTTGAGCATTTACTGAAAAAGAGGCCTTCTCATAAGATTGTCTAAGTCTTTTTAGACATAATAGAGAATTATTATATTTAATTTTCCATACAGTTTTTATGGTGCCGCTTTGAATAATTGAAACATCGTTAGCTTTAATATTATAGCCTTTCAGCACTTCTTTAGCTAAATTAATAAGGTGACTAGGAGATTCAATTAAGTTGCTTTCCAAATTTCATCCCTCCTTTTCTGTCTTAATTTTGAGCTACTTTTTCAATTATCATATTAAAATTATTTAATAGCGGATCAATAGTTTTTTCGAAGGAATACATATCTTTAATTTTCTTAGTATAGCTTTCAATAGACCATTCTTTATCCCTTTGATAATAAAATTTGTTCATTGCACCAAGGAAAAGGTGAGGGAACATTAAATCATATTTAACAACCTGCCACTGATCCTTAGTTAATGGATTTTTGCTTTGATAATAATTCAGTATCTTTGTAACAAGGTCTATATCCCAGCTACCATATTTTTTTAATATTTTATTTAAAAGCTTTCTTATATCTCTTGCTGGTATTTCTAAGGTTAAAGAATCTGTGTCTAAAATATAGAACTTTGAAGAAGTCATAATTAAATTTCCAGAAGCAAAATCTTGATGACAAAGTCCTCCAGAGGCCGTAATTTTACTAACCCATGCAGCATACTCCCCCGTTTTTAAACCCTCAATAGCTCTATGACCTCTTTCATAAAAGTAAGGGAAGTCATTTTTTACTAATTTACCTATTTCGTTATTCTGTGTTTTTGTTAGTTCCTCTTTATAGAATTTATTCATATCTTCAAGCTGATAATTATATTCTTCAATCCAGGTGCCAAGATGGTTTTTCGGCTTTGTTTCTTCTAAAACCTTAAAGCCTATAGATGCCTTATGAAAGTTTGCAAGACCTTCCACTATAGCTATTAATTCCTTTGGATTATTATAATCAGGAGCGTTGCCATCAACTGCATCTGAAAGCACAAAGCATATTCCATTGTATTTAACGTATTCAGCACCATCATTTGTTTTATTAACTGGAGGTATATTAACACCATTACTAATAAGATAATTTATTGCAGATAATATGAATTTAAAAGTAGCTTCTGAGTTAGATATTTTTTTTAATACCTTTAAACCACTTGAAGTTTCAATGAACCAAACACCTTTTTTTCCTTTGTAGGAATTGTTCTTTATAGATAAAACCTTAATAGGGTAAAACTTAAGAACTTCAACAATAGGCTCTGAATTAATGTTCTCCAAATAAATCCCTCCCTGAATTGCTTTACTGTATTCAAAAATTTTAGTTGTTTTATTAATTGCTGTGCTCTTGAAAATCTAATAAAGGGGGAACGGCCCCCCTTAAAATCTATTAATCGTCTTCAGAGTTTTCTTCTGGGTCTGGTTTTTCCCATGAAATTTCAACAGAAAATGCGTCATCTTCTGGAGTAACCTTATATCTAACTTTTACTTCAAGATCTAATTCACTTGGAAGTAATACTGATTGACCTTCAATTTTAAGATGACCATTCAATAAATTAGTAAATAATTTATTTAAATCTTGTCCGACTTTTGATGATGAAGTTGTTAGTAATTCGCCATATTCGTATTTCATGTATATACGCCCCTTCCTATATTTCAATTGAACCTACTACTAAGTTCTGATATATAATATTAAGGGTAAATGATTTTTGCTACTCAATTTGAAAAAAATATGGCAGGAGAGCATTATTTATATAATTATCAATATTAGCTGCTGAGTGCTGTATTATATTTTCAAAATATTAAAAAAGTATTGAAATTTACCAAAATTTCCTGTAAAATATATTTAATTATACAAGGGATATAATAATCAATAATTGTTATGTATAGAATAAGGAATAAGAGGAGGGTAGATTATGGCGAATATAGTTGGTACTGTTAGTTTTATTTTCAATAAACATTGGCAATATAGCAGCTCCGTTACAAAAAGCGCAAATTCCTATTTCAACGGGAGAAGTGCGTCCATTTTTAGAATAAGTACTGACTATTGTATAAATCCATGATTCTACGTCTTCTACTAGCTTAAATAGCTAATAGTTTAAGATTTTTTAGGAGTCAAGGCTTTATGCTTTGAATCCTTTTAGTTTTTACTTTTTTAAAAATAATACACTTTCTTCCATAAGCCTTTTACTGTTATTCTCTTTATTTAGAGCTATAACAGAGGGCTTATTTTATTTTCAAGAAACTTGAAAGTATAACTGTTTTGGAGGATTTTAATATGAATATCAATAATAAATTAAAACGAAATATATCCGTAAGTTATGTGTATAACTTTTTATTGCAATTAAATATTACCTCGGCTATATGGGTTTTGTATCTAGCTTTCAGAGGAATGTCCTTAGTCCAAATAGGAATTTTAGAATCTATTTATCATATGACAGGATTGCTTTTTGAATTACCTACCGGTGCTATTGCAGATGTGTATGGAAAAAAGTTCAGTGTGGTGGTTGGAAGGGCTGTAAGTGTAATTTCCTGTATTCTTATGATAACATCAAACAGCTTTTGGGGATTTGCTATTGCTTTTGTTTTAAGCTCTGTAGCAATGAATTTAAACTCTGGAGCAGCAGAAGCATTAGTTTATGATAGTTTGAAAGAATTAGGACAGGAGGAAAAATATAAAAGAATATGGGGAAACCTAGCTTTCTTTATGTCCATTGCACAGGGGTTAGCTGTTTTGCTTGGAGGAATATTAGCAGACATAAGATTTTTGTATGCCTATGTGCTGGGTACCATAATACAAGCAGCAGCTTTTATATCAGCTTTTAGCTTTAAGGAACCACCCATTAACTGCGAGAAAGAAGAGCCACAAGGAAACCCAATAGTATATCAATTAACAACAAGTATAAAGGTGCTTAAAGAAAGGAGGATGGTGCTTTATCTAATATTATTTTCTGCCTTGGCAGCAAGCCTTCAAACTACTGTGTTTTTCTACAGTCAAAGGTATTTCTCAGATATGAGCTATTCAACTACTGCAATTGCTATAATATGTGCTTTAAGCAGTTTGATTGAAGCATTAAGTTCAAAATATGCTTATAGGTTTGAAAAACTATTCAAATTAAGAGGAACCTTAATAAGCATAGCAGTAGTAAATATATTTGCATTAACAGGGCTAGCCGTTATAAAGAATTTATCCATAGCATTCTTTCTTTTAACATCAATTACGGGAGGCTTGGCCTTTACAATTTTTAGTGATTATATAAATACAAGGATACCATCAGAATACAGGGCAACAATATTGTCCTTTGACAGCCTATGCTTCAGTATATTTATGATCTGTGTATTCCCTTTGTTTGGTTTGTTAGCAGAAAAAATAGGCTTTTCAAAAACCTTTGGAATTATAGCAATACTATATATTCCGGTAATGATATTCTTAATGTTAAAACTTAAGGAGCACAAAAATAGAGAGATAGTTGGAGGTTAAAGCCCTAAATGGGCTTTAACGGGTTGCCTTGGGAGCCCAGTGCTACGACGAAGAATGAGGAGGAGTAATAATGATAGAATTAGCTTTAAATAAATTACAAAAATACTATGGAGCCACTAAGGTTTTAGAGGATATAACCTTTGATGTGCAGACCTGTGAGAAAGTAGGCATTATAGGAAGTAACGGCTGTGGGAAAAGTACACTTTTAAAAATAATTACAGGTCTTGAAGGCTATGACAACGGCATGCTGTCAATTAAAAGAGGATCAGCCTTAGGATATTTGGAGCAGATGCCAACTTACCCGGGTGGATTTAAGGTAATTGATGTATTAAATATAGCTTTTGAAAAGGTTGATACATTGCATAAAGAATTAGAATTAATAGAAAAGCAGCTTTCAAAGTGGATGAAACTAATTTGGAGAAGCTATTAAATAAACATTCTCAGCTGCAAACTCTTTATGAGAGCCTAGGGGGCTATGAAAAAGAAGAAAAGTTAAGTAAAATTTGCACTGGACTTAAGATAAATGATAACTTTAAGGAAAGATTATTTTCTGAGCTTAGCGGCGGAGAAAAAACTACAATAATCCTAGGCAAAATATTACTTCAAAGCGTTGATATATTATTACTGGATGAGCCCTCTAATCATTTAGATTTAGATGCAATGGAGTGGTTGGAGTCCTATCTTAAAGAGTACAAAGGTGTGGTAATAATAGTCTCCCATGACAGATACTTTTTAGATAATGTAGTAACAAAAATAATAGAGATAGAAGATATGACATCAAAAGTTTATTATGGGAATTATACCGCTTTTGTAAAAGAGAAGGAAAGACAGCTGCAACTGCAAATGGAAGCATTCTTAAATCAGCAGAAAAAGATTAAAGCTATGGAAAACTCTATTACTCAGCTAAGAGATTGGGGAAATAGGGGGGACAATAATAAGTTTTTTAAAAGAGCAGCCAGTATGCAAAAGCTTCTGGATAAGCTTCAGAAAATAGATAAGCCTCAGCTTGAAAGAGATAGTATTAGTATAAATGCCAATGCTGCAGGCAGATCCGGAAATGATGTGGTTATAATTAAGGATATATACAAGAGCTATGGTGAAAAAGTTCTCTTAAATAATGCGGAGCTGTTAATAAAAAATGGTGAAGCTGTAGCATTAATAGGATCAAATGGCTGTGGAAAAACAACCTTAATCAAAATTTTGTTGGGAATAGATGCAGCTGATGCTGGGACAGCGTCCCTAGGAAGCTCAATAAAACTTGGCTATTTGCCTCAAAATATAAGCTTTGAAGACGAGAACAAGACAGTATTAGAATGCTTTAGAGAAGATTACGTAATAAGTGAAGGAAAAGCAAGAGAATATCTTGCAAAATATATGTTCTTTGGAGAAACAGTTTTCAAAAGGGTAGGAGCTCTTTCAGGCGGTGAAAGAAGTAGATTGAAGCTAGCAATGCTTATGTTCAATGAAGTTAATTTTTTAATCTTAGATGAGCCTACAAATCATTTAGATATTGACTCCAAAGAGGAATTAGAGGAATTTTTAAATAAATTTAAAGGTTCGCTGCTGTTTGTATCTCACGACAGATATTTTATAAATAACACTGCAGCTAGAGTAGTAGAATTATTCCAAGGCTCTATTATTTCCTATAATGGTAATTATGAATACTATAAAGAAAAGTCTGTGCAGTTAAAAAGTTCAGCAATTACTTTAACTAATAATTATGAAGCTGAAACCAAAACTGTTAAATCCAAAAGTACAAAGCCATGTAAACCAGTAGAAAGGGTTAAGAATCAATGGCAAAAACAAAACCTAGAAGAGCAAATAGAAAAATTGGAGGAGAGTTTGAAAGTTATAGACGGGCAAATCAGTAAATTTTCCTGTAACTATGAAAAATTAAATGCCTTATATAATGAAAAGCTAGTGCTGCAAGAGGAATTAGATATATTGCTGGAGGAGTATTATTCAGAATATGACTTATGATAATTGGAATAAGTGGGAAAATGGTTTTAAACATACAGAAGTAAATATTAAGCTGCCTAAATTTAAAATGGAATATGAGGATGAGTTAAATAAAAATTTTAATAATATACTATAGATAAATAAACCTAGTTAATTTACAATAAACTTATATTAAAATAATAAGTGCTAGTACGAAGGAGAACTCTAATATGAATAAACTAAAATTAAGTGAAAGTCAACTTAAAAGGATAAAAAATAATAATCATAAGGAACCAACTCCAGAGCATGTCCATGGTGGAACCTATTTTGGTGAGAGAAAAGATGGAAAGATGGATGGAGAAGGAATTTACTTTTATAAGGATGGAAGTAGATACGTTGGTCACTGGAAAGATAACAAAATGGATGGACTAGGTACTCATACTTGGATTAATGGTGATAAATATATAGGCGAATGGAAAGATGATGAAAAGCATGGTTATGGCATATATACTTGGTCAGATGGTGAAAAGTATGTTGGTCAATGGGAAAATGGCGAAAAATGCGGTGAAGGCGTATATACTTGGTCAGATGGCGATACCTATGTAGGTCAATGGAAAAATGATTTAAGACATGGAGAAGGAATACATACTTGGAGTGACGGTGAAAAATATGTAGGTCAATGGAAGGATGACTTTAGAGAAGGAAAAGGCATGTATATTTTTGCAGATGGAGAAACACAAGTAGGAAATTTTAAAGATAATCAGCTCGTTAAATAAAATATGGCAATAAAATATTTGCACTATGATATTAATAATAAATAAACTATTAGACACTGAAAAGCTTAAAGCACAGAGAACACTGATGGCATTTCTAATTATATAAGTGCCGTCAGAGTTTCTACGCTATCCCCGAATATTCAGTGTCAAATAGTCTTTTATCTAGAATTTTTTAGTTCTTCATATCTAAAGCAGCTAGTCAAATGATCATTAATAACTCCTGTAGCCTGAAGATGAGCATAAATTATAGTGCTCCCTAGAAATTTTAAACCTCTCTTTTTTAAGTCCAAGCTTACTTTATCAGAAAGCTCTGAAGTAGCTGGTACCATACCAATATCCTCTATATGATTAACTACAGGTTTATTATTTACAAAGTGCCATATATAGGTGTCAAAGCTTCCAAACTCCTGCTGAATTTTAAGAAAAAGTTTTGCATTATTAATAGAGGCTTCTATTTTTTTCCTATTTCTTATAATGCCTTCATTTTGCATTAACTCTTCAATTTTATTTTCATCATACTCAGCAACCTTAGAAGCCTCAAAATTATCATAGACAATTCTATAATTTTCTCTTTTCTTAAGAACTGTCAGCCAATTTAAGCCAGCTTGAGCTGATTCTAAAACCAAAAATTCAAAGTGCTTTCTATCGTCATGTACGGGGACTCCCCATTCTTCATCATGATACTTTACATATAATTCATTTGTACCACACCAAGGACATCTGTTCATTTTAGCACCACCTTTAGATTTAAAATACAGTAATAATAGTAAGGAGTCAACTACAAATTTAAGCTGAGGTACTATGTAATAAGGATGGAATATATTTAGTAAATAATGATTCTATACTTAATATTTTTGCATATAACTTAATTAAAAAGCAAGGTGGAAAAAGATCTTATTTTTAAGAGTAGTAACAATGGCCAATTTATATGGTAAAGATATAGACCTGAAAAAGGTAAAGCGGCTATGAGATAATAAACAGGGGGAGAATAAAATGGGGAGGGTTTTAAATTTTTTAATTGTGCTTATTTTTATAGTGTTTTTTTCAACATATATAATAAAAAACTATTATTCTGTAGAAGCATTTAATGAAATAAGTACTGCTAAGTTAAATAATAATATAGCTATAGAAATCATTTTAACACCTTCTCAATATGAAGTAGATGATAGTGAGCAGGTTAGAAGATATATTATCAAGGATAATATTATAGCTTCAGCTGCTGCTACAGGAACAGCAGGAACTTCTGCAGAAGCTATTGAGGTAACTAATATTGTTTATTATTCAGGTAGTAAAGAGAAAAAACAGCTTGCCCTTACTTTTGATGATGGACCAGATGAGTATTATACAGATAGAATCTTGGATATCTTAAAACAGTACAATGTGAAGGCAACTTTTTTTGTAATTGGAAAAAATGCAGAAATGTACCCAACTACCTTAAAACGTATTGAATATGAAGGACACATAATAGGAAGCCACACCTATAACCATGCGGATCTTAATAAATTAAATGAAGCACAAATACGTTCAGAACTATCAAAAACAGAGGCTGTGTTAGACAGTACTTTAGGTCATCATACAAAACTAATGCGGCCGCCCTTTGGTAATAACAGTAAGGATACAATTAAAGCTGTTTCTAATCTTGGGTATAAAATTGTAGATTGGTCAGTAGATACAAAA
>Ga0255336_101112_pt1 | contig 23864 bp, 25 predicted proteins | sample MeOH1_35cm_T3_17_FD_189102 | JGI IMG/M metagenome (GOLD analysis project Ga0255336, IMG submission 189102) | Sandy soil microbial communities from University of British Columbia, Vancouver, Canada - MeOH1_35cm_T3_179 | ecosystem: Engineered > Artificial ecosystem > Sand microcosm > Unclassified ...
GTGACCACAATTCGTCGTCTATGAGTTCTTTAGGCATTGCTTCCTGTCAGGCAAAACAAGACAAGAAGTTAACACCAAGTCAGAAAAGTTAACAGACCCAAAACTTAATTTCGCAACAGCTTCTAAGTCTATAAGCCCATTAAATCCAGTATCGCAGCGAGGGGACCGAAACATGTATTACGAAATACGCACGTATCGCATCAAGACCGGCGCTGTACCCACCTATCTGAAGCTCGTTGAAGAAGAGGGGATCGAACTGCAAAAGCGGTATCTGGGTCAACTGGTCGGCTACTTCTTTTCGGAAATCGGCCCGCAGAATCAGATCGTGCACATCTGGGCCTACCCGAGTCTCGATGAAAGGGAACGCCGCCGTGCCGCGCTCGCTGAAGATCCTGCCTGGCGGGCCTTCGCACCAAAGATTCAGGCGCTAATGGAAGAGATGGAAAACAAGATCATGAAGCCGACGCGTTTCTCGCCCCTGGCCTGAGCGCCCCGATTTCCCACGTAATCAATGCAGCGATACCCAACCGATTCCCAAGGACACTGAGATGAACAGCATACGCACCCTGTTGATGACGCCGCTGCTTGCTTCGTGCGCAGCAGCCTTTACCGCCGCGCCGGCGCTCGCTGCCGATCCCATCGTTTTCACGAGCTGGGGTGGAACAACCCAGTCTTCCCAGCAGAAGGACTGGGCGCAGCCGTTTACACAGTCGAGCGGCATCAACGTCCTGATGGATGGTCCGACTGACTACGGCAAGCTCAAGGCAATGGTGGACAGCGGCAACGTTAACTGGGACGTCGTGGACGTCGAGGGTGACTTTGCCTTTGCCGCGCAGAAGGCAGGGCTGGTCGAGCCGATCGATTACGCAGTGGTCAAGAAAGAGGAGCTCGACCCACGCTTCTCGACCACCAGTGCGGTAGGCAGCTTTTATTACTCGTTCGTGCTTGGCTACAACAAATCGAGCTTCAAGGGTCCGCAGCCGCAGACGTGGGCCGATCTGTTCGACACCAAGAAATTCCCGGGCAAGCGCACGTTCTACAAATGGTCGGCGCCCGGGGTGATGGAAATCGCGCTGCTCGCAGACGGTGTGCCGCCTAACAAACTCTACCCGCTGGATCTCGATCGCGCATTCAAGAAGCTTGACACGATCAAGGGCGACATCGTCTGGTGGAGCGGCGGTGCGCAGTCGCAGCAATTGCTCGCGTCCGGGGAGGCACCCATCGGCATGTTCTGGAATGGTCGCCTGCATGCGCTCGAACAAACGGGCGTTCCGATCGGCATTTCGTGGAACCAGAACCTGACCGCTGCGGACATGCTCGTGATTCCCAAGGGGGCAAAACATAAGGATGAGGCGATGAAGTTTCTTGCCGCTGCAACGAGTCCGCAGGCGCAGGCGAAATTTGCAGCTGACACCGGGTATGCGCCGATCAACGTGAAGTCAGCCGCGATGCTGCCTCCAGCAGTCGCAAAGACGATGCCGGACCAGTACAAAAGCTCGCAGATCAACCTCGACATGAAGTACTGGGCAGACAATCGCGATGCGATCGCCAAGCGCTGGTACGCGTGGCAATCGAAATAAGCGTCGGCAAGGCAGCGGTCCCCGAGGCGACGATCAAACAGGCGGCGCGTAACAGCAATTGAAGAGATGCAGGTGACACCATGCCCAACGTTATAAGTACCATTGCCCGTCCACCGGCGACACCCGCGCGCCGACGCCGCGACTGGCGCAGTATCCGCCTTCTGATACCGGGGATCGTGCTCCTTGTCGTCTTCTTCCTGTTGCCGGTGCTATCACTCCTGTTGCGCAGCGTGCTGGAGCCGACGCCGGGGCTGCAAAACTACCAACAGCTGCTCGGTTCTTCGACCTATCTGCGCGTGTTCGGAAACACCTTTCTGGTTGCTACCGTCGTGACTGCGGCGACGGTGGCGATCGGCTTTCCGACCGCGTGGCTGCTCGCCATTGCGCCGCGCCGGTTGAGCTCGCTGCTGTTTTCCATCCTCCTGCTGTCGATGTGGACCAACCTGCTCGCACGCACATTTGCATGGATGGTCCTGCTGCAGGCAACGGGGCCCATCAACCGGCTGTTGATGGCGATCGGCGTCATCAGCGAACCCTTGCGTCTGGTGAACAATCTGATCGGCGTGACGATCGGCATGACGTACATCATGCTGCCTTTCCTTGTCATGCCGCTGCACGCGACGCTACGCAGCATCGACCCCTCGACGCTGCGCGCCGCGGCAGTGTGTGGCGCGAGCCGCTGGCAGGCGTTCTGGAAGATTCTCGTGCCGCTGGCGATGCCCGGCATTGCATCGGGTGCGCTGATGGTATTCGTGATGGCGCTCGGTTACTTCGTGACGCCCTCTCTGCTCGGCGGCGCACAGTACATGATGCTCGCCGAACTCGTCGCGCAGCTCGTGCAGCAGTTGCTGAACTGGGGCCTTGCCGGCGCAGCCGCCTTCGTGCTGCTCGCCGTAACGCTCTCGCTCTACGCGCTTCAACTGCGCTTTACAGGCAGAGCGCGGACCACCACCGGAGGCCGCTGACATGTTGCTCGATTTCGACCGTTTAGGCGCGCTTCGCTGGGCGCTGCTTGCGATCGGCGCCGCCGTTGCGCTGTTTCTGCTGCTGCCCATTATGTTTATCGTCGCCTTGTCGTTCGGCGATTCTCAGTGGTTGATCTTTCCGCCGCCGGGATGGACGCTGGAGTGGTATCGCCAGCTTTTCACCGATGCAGGCTGGATCGATTCGCTGCTGACGAGCGCGAAGCTCGCGGCAATCGTCACGGTGCTGTCGGTGCTGATCGGTTTTCTCGCTTCGCTGGCGCTCGTGCGCGGCAGGTTTCGTGGACTCAATGCGGTGCAGGCGTTCTTCCTCACGCCGATGGTGCTGCCGGTCGTCGTGCTGGCCGTGGCGCTTTATGCCTTCTTTCTGCATATCGGCCTGAACGGGACGATGACCGGCTTCGTAATCGGCCATCTGATTATCGCGTTGCCGTTTTCGATCATATCGATCAGCAATTCGCTATCGAGCTTCGATACCGCACTCGAAGACGCTGCGTTGATCTGCGGGGCTTCGCCGCTTGAAGTGAAGTTGCGTGTGACTTTGCCCGCGATCCGGCTCGGTCTGTTCGCCGCGGCGATCTTCGCGTTCCTCGCGTCGTGGGACGAGGTGGTGGTGTCGATTTTCATGTCGAGTCCGACCTTGCAGACATTGCCCGTGCGCATCTGGGCGACGCTGCGGCAGGACTTGACTCCCGTCGTCGCGGCAGCGTCCTCGTTGCTTGTCGGGTTGACGACCATTCTGATGCTGGCCGGCGCAGTGCTGCGCCGTGCCCGATAACTGAGGTAACTAGCCATGACTTCCGCATTCCTGCAAATCCAGCGCCTGCGCAAGACGTACGACGACGTCGTTGCCATCGATCAGGTATCGCTCGATGTGCGCAAGGGCGAGTTCATGACCTTCCTTGGGCCATCCGGTTCGGGCAAGAGCACGACGCTCTATATCGTCGCGGGCTTTCAGGAACCGACCGAGGGCCGCGTGCTGCTCGACGGCAAACCGCTGCTTGCAGTTGCGCCGAACAAGCGCAACATCGGCATGGTGTTCCAGCGCTACACGCTCTTTCCGCATCTGACAGTCGGGCAAAACGTAGCTTTCCCGCTGCGGGTGCGCCGCCGTTCCGAGGCGGAAATCAGGAAGAAGGTCGATCAGATGCTCGATCTGGTTCATCTTTCGGAGTTGCGCGACCGTATGCCGGCCAAACTCTCCGGCGGCCAGCAACAGCGCGTGGCGATCGCGCGTGCGCTGGCGTATGACCCGCCCGTGCTGCTGATGGACGAGCCGCTCTCCGCGCTCGACAAGAAGCTTCGCGAGGAAATCCAGCTCGAACTGCGTCGTATCCATCAGGAGACCGGCGTGACGATTCTCTACGTGACGCACGATCAGGAGGAGGCGTTGCGTCTTTCGGACCGCATCGCCGTGTTCAACAAGGGCTGCATCGAACAATGCGGGACCGGCGAAGAACTCTATGCGAACCCATCTTCGCGCTTCGTTGCCAACTTCATTGGCAATTCGAACTTCCTGCCCGTGCGCATCACAGCACGCGCCGCTGAGCAATCGAGTGCCGTCTTTCCGAGCGGACATAAGGTCGCGGCCACCGGCAATGCCGCGCTACCTGCGGGCGGCGACGGCACGCTGATGGTTCGCCCGGAGCAGATCCGTATTCGCGCTGCCGATGCCGCGAGAAGCGCGACAGGCTTGCCCGTGACAGTGCGTGATATCACCTATCTCGGCGACGCCATGCACTATTCGGTAACGACGCCGTGGGAACAGGACATGTCGGTACGGATGCCCGCCGGCGATCATCGGGACAGCGGGATCGTCATTGGCACGCAAGCCTGGATCGACTGGGACTCGCGCGACACGCGCCTGTTCGCGCAGGCTTGACCGGGCACCGCGATGCATGAACCCACCTCCTCCCTGAAAGTCGAGCGCCGAACGACTACGCTCAGAGAGCTTGCGCTTGAGAAATTGCGTAGCGCCATCTTCGATGCGCGTTTCCAGCCGGGCGACCGGCTGGTCGAGCGGACCTTGTGTGACGAACTTGGCGTAAGCCGCACAGTCGTGCGCGAGGTGCTACGTCATCTGGAGACAGAAGGGCTCGTCGATACCCTACCGAATCAGGGGCCCATCGTCGCCGTGCTCGATCTCAACACTGCAATGGAGATCTACGAGATTCGCGGCCTGCTGGAGGGCGAAGCAGCATCCGCCTGCGCCCGGCTTGCCAACCCACGCACCATCGACGATCTGGAGGAATTGATCGACCGGATCCAGCTCGCTTTTCATGAGCAGGACTATCACTCAGTGCGGGTGCTTACGACGGCGTTCTATGAGCGCATGTTCACTGCGGGGCACAAGCATGTCGCGTGGGAAATCGTGCAGTCGCTGACGGCGAGAATCAACCGTCTGCGAGCGTTGACCATTGCGTCCGACGGTCGCGGCAGCCAGGCGGTTCTGGAAATGCGTCAGATTCTCGCCGCGATACGCGCAGGGGACGCGGCATCCGCGCACAGCGCCGCAATCACGCATGTCAGCCGGGTAGCGGAAATCGCGAGGAAGTTGCTGGTTGAAGGGCAGGAGCACCTGCACCTGAAACGAGCGGGGTGATCTTCATGCCCTTGCTCTTCGAGCGGGAGCGGCAACAGAAAAGGAGAATGCCAGTCTTTGCGATCAGGCCTTCTGCAGGAAAAGCACATTTATCGACACGCCCGCACGTTCCCTGCGGGTTAGCGCATTTCACAACAAGAGGAGAAGGCGTGAGACACCGTAGTATAAAAATAAACATCGCGTGTTTATTGGCGGGGAGCGCTTTTGCCGGATTGAACGCGCACGCACAGTCGTCCGTCACGCTGTATGGCGTGATCGACGAAGGCATCGACTATGTCAGCAACAGCGGCGGCCACTCCCTTTGGCGCATGCGCGACGGTACGTATGACGGCGTCTATGGCAGCCGCTGGGGCTTGAAGGGAAGCGAGGACCTTGGCGGCGGTCTGAGCGCGGTGTTCAGGCTGGAATCGGGTTTCAGCACGGAAAACGGCCAAAGTCGCCAGGGAGGCCGCCTGTTCGGCCGTCAAGCGTATGTGGGCTTGGCAGATGCGCGCCTCGGTACGGTCACGCTTGGGCGCCAATATGATTCGGTGGTTGATTATCTCCAGCCGCTCACGGCGCCGGGACAACTCGGCGGTCCGCTAATCCACTTGGGCGACATCGACAACACGGACAACTCGTTCCGCGTCGACAACTCCATCAAATACGCGAGCCCCAAAATCGGCGGCCTGACCTTTGGTGGACTTTATTCGTTCACCAACACCAACGCGCCCGGTCGTGGCACCACGGGCCTGTGGAGCGTCGGCGCCAACTATGCGTTTGGCGGCTTCAATCTGGCCGGCGCCTACCTTTACGCGAAGAATCCCGCGTTGCTCCTGACCGACGGCAACTACGTGGGCAATACCGCCGGCGCGGCGATCGGCGCGAGCGGCCCGTTCAGCTATGTGGGCAATCCGGTCAACGAGCAGATCTTTGGTGCGGCAATCAACTACGCGGTGGGTTCGGCGACACTTGGCCTCGACTACACCAACACGAAGTTCAACGACGCGAACGGCACACAGGGAACCGTGATCTTCACCAACTACGAAGCGTGGGGTCGCTACAACCTGACGTCGGCGTGGTACGTGGGCGCGCAGTACGTGTACACGCACGGTAACGTCGGTTATGACCAGTCGATTCCGATCTATCACCAGGTGGGACTGACGACGGCGTATGCGCTGTCGAAACGCACTTCCGTGTACGCGATGGGCGTGTGGCAGAAGGCGGCGGGCGCGGCGTCGAACGCCGATATTTTCGATGGAGCGGTGGCATCGGCGTCGTCCAGCAACCATCAGACCGCAGTGCGCATCGGCATATATCACCAGTTCTGATCGTGGCGTGCTCCATCCCGAGGCGGAGTACGGTTTCGCCCCGAGTTTGAATCGCGCGATCCGCCTTGCAGCGGGTCGCGCGACACTTTTTTGGCAACCCCCTTAGGAATGACTATGGAATTGGCAACCCAGTTGAAGGATCCGCTGCTGTTTCGACAACAGGCTTACATTAACGGTGAATGGCAAGGCGCCACGAACGCGGAAACATTTGCGGTTCGGGACCCGGCAACGGGCGAGATCGTCGGCAGCGTTCCTTTGATGGGCGTGACCGAAACACGCGGGGCGATCGACGCAGCGAACGCAGCTTGGCCCGCCTGGCGAAAGAAAACCGCGAAGGAGCGCGGCGCAATCCTGCGCAGATGGCATGACCTGATGCTGGAAAACGCTGATGACCTCGCGCTGATCCTGTCGACGGAACAGGGCAAGTCGCTCGCGGAGGCGAAGGGGGAAATTGCGTACGCAGCCTCCTTCTTCGAATGGTTTGCGGAGGAAGGCAAGCGCGTGTACGGCGACACGATTCCTACGCCGGCGAGCGACAGGCGGATCGTCGTAGTAAAGGAACCGGTGGGTGTGTGCGCTGCGATCACGCCCTGGAATTTCCCGGCTGCGATGATCACGCGCAAGGTTGGTCCCGCACTCGCAGCGGGTTGCACGATCGTCGTCAAGCCGGCCGAGGCGACGCCGCTCTCGGCGCTGGCACTGGCTGCACTGGCCCAACGCGCGGGCGTGCCGTCTGGTGTGTTCAGCGTGCTAACCGGCAATCCGAAGGCGATCGGTGCGGAGCTGACCTCGAACCCTGTCGTGCGCAAGCTGTCGTTCACAGGATCGACACCAGTTGGCCGCCTGTTGATGAGCCAGTGCGCCTCGACGGTCAAGAAAGTGTCGCTTGAACTCGGTGGCAACGCGCCGTTCATCGTATTCGATGACGCCGACATTGATGCGGCCGTGCACGGCGCCATCGCATCGAAGTATCGCAACAGCGGGCAAACGTGCGTCTGCACGAACCGTTTCTACGTGCACGACACCGTGTACGACCAGTTCGCGGAAAAGCTTGCCGCTGCGGTCAGCCGTCTGAAGGTCGGACGCGGCACCGAACCTGATGTCGCGCAAGGCCCGCTCATCAATGAGGCGGCAGTGCAAAAAGTCGAATCGCACATCGCGGACGCGCTCGCGAAGGGCGCATCCATCATCACGGGCGGCAAACGGCATGCGCTCGGCCACGGCTTCTTCGAACCAACGGTGCTTCGCGACGTCACCGCCGCGATGCAGGTCGCGAAAGACGAGACGTTTGGTCCGCTCGCACCGCTCTTCAGATTCAGTAGTGACGATGAGGTGATCCGTTTTGCGAACGACACTGAGTTCGGTCTGGCAGCGTATTTTTACAGTCGCGATATCGGCCGTATCTGGAATGTTGCGGAAGCGTTGGAGTACGGCATGATTGGGGTGAACACAGGCCAGATCTCGAACGAGGTGGCGCCGTTCGGTGGCGTGAAGCAGTCGGGCCTTGGGCGCGAGGGCTCTCACTACGGCATCGACGATTACGTCGTCATCAAATATCTGTGCATGGCGGTTTGACTTAAAGGCCAGTTCAAAAAGAGCCCGGAAGGGCTGGTAAGAAGCGCTCATGATGAAGTAGCGGGCTGAGGGTGGTAGCCGAGATCGGCGAGCCTCTTGAGGAGGCGTTGGATGGTTTTTCCGGTGTTGAGCCGGCTGAAGTAGTCGGCGCCGAGGTCTGCATATACAACGTCGTAGGAGAGTATGTGCCACACGGCGGTGAGCATAGAAGCGGCAACGGCAAGGATGGCTTTCTTTGGGACGCGTTGTGTCCTGGTTGAAGCTGATTGCGCTGATCGAGCCGCACTATCCCACGGGTAAAACCGGTCGGCCGCCATTCCCGATTGCAACGATGCTGCAGATTCATTTCATGCAGCAATGGTTCGGACTGTCAGACCCTGCTATGGAAGAGGCACTCCATGACATGCCGCTTTATCGCGAGTTCGCGGGTTTCGACGGCAGGATGGTTCGCGTGCCGGATGAAAGCACGATTCTCCGGTTCCGCCACCTGCTGGAAACGCACGGACTGGCGGTGCAAATGCTGGCGCTGGTCAATGAAATACTGACGGAAAAAGGCCTGATGCTCAAGCCTGGGTCGGCAGTCGACGCCACCCTGATTGCCGCGCCCAGTTCGACAAAGAACGGCTCCGGCACGCGCGATCCGCAAATGCAATCCACGCAGAAAGCCGGCAACTGGTACTTCGGGATGAAAATGCATGTCGGCGTCGACGCCGACTCGGGCCTGGTCCATACGGTCATTGGAACGGCGGTCAATGTTCACGACATCACCGTAGCCCAGGCGTTGCTGCATGGTGAAGAAACGGATGTGTACGCGGACGCCGGTTATCAGGGTATCGAAAAGCGCTGTGAGACTGACGCGGTTCGTTGGCATGTGGCAATGCGACCGGCAAAGCGCAGGAAACTGGATCTCAGCGATACGTTGGACGCGATCGACGATCAGACCGAACGCCTGAAGGCGGGTATTCGGGCCAAGGTCGAACACCCGTTCCGCGTCCTCAAGAGGCAGTTCGGCTATACGAAGACCCGCTATCGTGGTTTGGAGAAGAACACCGCCCAGATCACCACGCTGTTTGCTTTGGGCAATTTATGGATGGCGCGGAGAGCTTTGCGCAAAGCCTGAAACACCGGGCTGATGAAGGTCATATGTCCGGTTGGAGCGCTCCGGCGCGCAGAAAAACCATGGCAATCAACTCACCAACAAAGTCTGAAGGCTGGGGCTGCGCTCGATGTGAACGATAACGCTTCACAAGCAGGTTGTGCAGATGGTATGGACGCCTCCCCCCGGAAACGGGACCGCCGTGGAGATAGAGATGCAAGGGCGGAAGGTCGAACGCCCGCTCGCCAGAGTGTGCGAGAGTAAGAACACTCATCAGCCGTTCTTCAAGGAGAATCCGGAATGAAGCTCACGATCATCGGGATGGACATTGCCAAGCAAGTATTTCAGCTTCACGCGCTGGATCCACAGAGCGGCCAGATCGAGCGATTCAAACTCAAGCGTGCACAGGTTCTCGAGTTCTTCGCCAGACGTGCGCCTTCGACTGTGGTGATGGAGGCTTGCGGAAGCGCCCATGACTGGGCGCGACGACTGCAAGCTCTTGGGCATGAGGCAAAGTTAATATCTGCCCGATCCGTGCGACCCTTTGTACTGCGGAACAAAACCGATGCGGCCGACGCGCGGGCAATTTGCACTGCCGCCCAACAACCAGAAGCACGTTTCGTCGCCATCAAGAGTGAGGCTCAGCAAACGGTTTTGGCAATCCATCGTGTGCGTGCTCAGTTGATGAAGTTTCGGATCATACAAACCAACGCATTGCGCGGCCTGCTGTATGAGTTTGGAGAGGTACTGCCCGAGAACTATCGGGCCTTCAGCAAAGCATTCTCGGCCGCGCTTGCACGCGCCGCTGAACGCCTGCCAGCCGTGCTCATCGACAGCCTGAGGGAACAGTGGGCTCGTGCTCAGGAAACTGATCGGGAAATAGCTGTTCTGGAGCGACGTCTTGCCAGTCTGTTTCGTGACAACCCGGACTGCCAGAAAGTTGCCGATATCCCGGGCGTTGGACTTCTCACTGCAACGGCGACCGTTGCGGCCATTGGCGACGTCCGGACGTTCAAATCCGGTCGGGAGTTTGCCGCGTGGCTGGGCCTTGTGCCCAGACAGACTGGAACCGGCGGACGGGTCTGGCAGATGGGCCTGAGCAAGCGCGGCGACACTTATCTGCGTACGCTACTGATGCACGGCGCCCGCTCGGTGATCATCCAAGGCAAGCGATCGGCTTGGGTTGACGGTCTGCTCAAGCGTAGACCATTTAACGTGGCAGTTGCCGCTGTCGCTAACAAGTTGGCAAGAACCATCTGGGCGGTGCTGGCGCGACCGGAGAAATATCAGGCCCAGCGACCTCTGTCACTGGCCTAGCTTCAACGATTCACAACGTTCGCAACTTTCCAAAGGAGCGCAAGCAAGTGCTGCATGATGGCTAACAGGTTGGACCGGGGCGAGGAAAACCCGATAAGGAAGATGAACCGTGTGTTCGACTTGCAGATGAGGACCTCGCCAGCGAATTCCATTAGGGCCAGCAGGCAGATACCGGCCTGCGCAAACGGGCCGGACATAAGCGTGCTGCCTAAACCTGACAGTCAACATCGCAAAACTGTTTGCAATCCGGGAGGCGTCCACATAAGACCTTCCTTAACCTTGGATGCCTGAACAACGGATCAAGGAATGCCGACACCTAGCCAAGGGCAGGGACCCTGTATGTACAACGCAAGTGGGGTGAGTTGCTATTGGTTCCTCGGACTAAGGATCAGATTAATGTTCTATCTCGGCATTGATGTTGCCAAATCCAAACGTTGCTGCTTGCTAGACGTGGCAAGCGGCAAGCGTACTACGAAGGTTGTTGCCAATAGCTGCGCCGGTCTGACCGATCTGCTGGGCTGGCTGGACAAGCGACACGCTGAGCCGACCCGCGTACATGTCGCTCTCGAAGGCACCGGCGTCTATCACGAGTTGGCCGCAAGCGGCCTGCACGATGCCGGGCTGGCCGTGTCTGTCGTCAATCCTGCGCAAGTGCGTGCTTTCGCTACGGGAATGGGCGTACGCACCAAGAACGACATCGTAGACAGCCACGTGCTAGAGCGTTTTGTGATACACGCGCAGCCAATGCGCTGGAGCCCTCCAGCGCCCGAGGCTCGCATACTTCAGGCACTGACGGCGCGCCGGGAGGCGCTTGCACAAGATCTTCAGCGCGAGCGCAACCGCCATGAGAAGGCGCGAAATTATTGCGCCAACCGCGCTGGTCCTGCATTCGATTCTCGAGGCAATCGAGTTTCTGGAGCGCCATTTAGCTAGGTTGCGACGCCAGATCGACGACCATATCGCCGCCCATCCAAGCCTTGCTGCCAACTTGGCGCTGTTGCAAAGTCCCAGCAGTCGGCCCTCAGGTAGGCCGTACTCTGCTAACCATCATGCACGCGAGACACTTCAATTCAGCCGAACAGCTGGCGGCGTATCTGGGCTTGGTGCCGGTGCAAAGGCAGTCGGGATCGTCGGTGCAGGGCCCATCACGTTTGTCTAAGGCCGGCCCGGCCAGGGTACTGGCAACGCTCTATATGGCAGCCGTCGTTGCTAAGCGATATAACCCTCACATCAAGGCATTGTGTGAGCGCTTAACGGAGCGTGGGAAGTCCATCATGTCGGTGCCCGGCGCTGCCATGCGCAAGCTTATACATTTGTGTTTCGGCGTCTTGAAAACACGACAGCGTTACCAGGCGAACTACCTCGCGAGCGCTTGCCCGCCGAGACGGTATCTCCACCAAATCCGGGGCGGTTCAATATGAAATTACTGATGGCACTGAAACGACACCTTTTCGTGAGCTTAGGCAACGCGCTGCCCAGGTACGACCCTTTCAATCACATCCGTGCTTCGCTATACCGCAAGGCCGGTATGTCTATTGGCAAAAACGTGACGATCGTCGGGCCGTTGACCGTAGAGCGGAGCTTGAACGAGGAAGCGATTCGCGGCATCTCGATCGGAGACCGGTCGTATCTCAACGCTGATACGCGCCTGGCCTGTCGCAACAGCCGGATCTCGATCGGCATCGACGTGCTGATCGGGCCGCACGTATCGTTCGAGACGGCAACGCACGATATCGTGTTTGTCCCCAAACTCGGGCGGAGGCTGGATCACCATGAGATTCGCGTCGAAGACAAGGTTTGGATCGGTGCGGGAGCGACGATCCTGCCCGGAGTGACGATTCACGAGGCAGCGGTGGTTGCAGCCGGTGCCGTGGTCACGAAGAATGTGCCAGCCTATACGCTCGTCGGCGGCGTGCCGGCCCGAAAAATCAAGGACATTGCGCGCAGGTGACGGTCGCTCGCGCCGCGTTACGGAGATGTCAGCGCGGGCGAGCAGACCAGAAATCAATTCCGCAGCAGCCTGATCGTTTTCCGAGGTGACCAATTCAACGGCGTCAGTTGGCGCGAGACGGCGGCATCGGGTCCATGCTGCGTTTAAGGGTTTCCTTACCCCAAGATCCGCATCGGCCCAATCTTTTTTCTTCATTCCCTGATAGCGCCGCGATAACCGTCCACATACGATGGAAACGCATCCATCGGTCTGCTTTCGAGTGCCACCATGGTCCCCCTATCTGTGTGAACAAAAAAATGCGACTAAGCCCAATGGTCAATGGCACAAAGTATGACCTCGCCGGCTACCTATATAGCGGCGACGCGGCATTTATCTGGCGCAACGCAATTGTGTATCGAGCGGTGCATGGTGACCATCAACTGCGGACTAATCTCGATTGAGTTGCACCGTTTCGAGTTGTGACGCGAGCAGTTCAAGACGTAGGCATCGCATCCTGGCATTCGTGAGTTTCTGAAGGTCAAGCACACGTGCGGGATCGGCGTTGACGTTCGCTAGTTCTGACTCTCAGCCAGGAAAAGAAGCGGATCCGGCACCACTCCCGTTTCAAAAAATCAACGAGTTCCGCGTTGATGACTTCCTTTTCAAACTGACAAAGCGCCGCCAGTAGTAATCGAAATAGCCGACATCGAGTTCGGGGCGGCCGCGTCGTCCGCATTCCCCGGTATCAAGAAGACGCGTGGTTAGCGAAACTCAAACAGATTTGCGAGGACAAGACGCATGTCGCCGTTCAATGAGCGCAATCCCGTAGAAGATCAGGACCATTGCGAGAGGCCACCCCTGCATTGGAAAACGTACTGGGAGAACGAATTACGGCCGGACGATCATGCGCAACTCGCTGAGTTCTTTCGAGTTGTCTACGGGGCCGTGAACCGGTCGAACGCGCGAATTTTCGAAGGCAACCGCAGTTGGGCCGGGGCGCGGCCCGAACTGCGAATCATCGGTTACGACGCGCGCGGGGTCGCCGCCCATTACGGCGTGCTGCGCAGGTTCATCAGACTCGGCACGGTCGATCAGTTCGTTGCCGAAGTGGGGCTGTACGCGGTTCGCTCCGATCTCGAAGGTTCAGGAGTCAGTCGCCACGCCGCAATGAACGTCGTGTATCCGACGCTACGAATGCTGAAGGTTCCTTTCGGGTTCGGGACTGTGCGTCATGAGTTAAGACGGCATCTCGAACGAATGGGACGACATGGGCACGGGCGTGTTCTGTCGGGCATGCGCGTGCGATCCACGGCCCCGCAAGTGGCGTTCGAAACCCCGCAAATGCGCGTCGAAGACGTGCTGGTTGCTGTCATTCCGATCGAATGCTCGATGGACGATTGGCCTGCTGGCACGCTCATCGACCGCAACGGGCCGGAGCTATGACGCGCATCCGCGAACGACGCTCCTTGTGCTGCGCATCAGCTGCACCTGAACTGGACAGTACTGAAGCCAGGGAACGGGCGCAGGCGATTTTCCTGACGTTCGATGACGGGCCCAATCCGTTTTCCACGCCCGACTTGCTCGACGTACTCGCGGAGCACGAGGTTACCGCTACCTTCTGCGTCATTGGCGCTTACGCAGCCGAATATCCCGACCTGATCCGCAGGATCGTTGCGGAAGGCCACGGGCTGGTCAATCACACCATGACGCATCCGGATTTCTCTGAATGCACACCAGACGAGATCGACCGGCAGATAGGCGGGGCGACCGAAGTCATCGCGTCGATCTGCCCGCAGGCATCCATACGTTACGTGCGCGCGCCGTACGGAATCTGGACAGCGCAAGCGCGGGCTGCATCGGCGAGACTGGGACTCGAACCGCTGACCTGGACCATAGATCCACGCGACTGGTCATGCCCTGGCGCCGACGCAATCGAACAGGCCGTACTGGACGCTGCCTGCCCCGGTGCCATCATTCTGCTGCACGACGGTTGCCCGCCGGACGAACTGCCGCCGGACGGTCATCGCGGCTTGCGTGACCAGACCATCATGGCGGTCCGTCGCCTGATTCCGGCGTTGCATGATCGCGGCTTCGTATTTGCGCCGCTCCCCTGTCGCTGCGCGACATCACCTCGCAATACCTACATTGACATGCCATGAGCACGCTCACTATCGTCGGCGCGGTCGCTGTCCTATCGTATGCGACGCTCGCCATCGGCTACAAAGGCATGCAGGCGCTATACATTCTGCGGGCCGGGCGTTCGACGCGGGCGCGGTGCGCGGCACCGCGCGCAACCTGGCCGAATGTCGACGTGATTATCCCGTGCTACAACGAGATTCCGGGCGTCCTCGCGGCGTGTTTGAGTTCGCTGGCGGCGCAAGACTACCCGGGCACGTTGCGCGTCTATCTCGTGGACGATGGTTCGAGCAATCGGGATGTCGTCGTGCCAGTGCACGAAACATGGGCCGACGACCCAAGGTTCACCTTCGTTCTGCTTCCGCGCAATATCGGCAAGCGCAAGGCCCAGATCGCCGCGATACATCGCTCGACCGGCGAACTGGTGATAAACGTTGACTCGGACACCGTCATCGCCCCGGACGTCGTGCGCAAGTTGGTCGACGCGATGGCCGATCCCACCGTCGGTGCCGCCATGGGTCAACTGGTCGCGCAAAACCGGAACGCCACCTGGCTCACGCGGCTGATCGACATGGAATACTGGATCGCATGCAACGAGGAGCGTACGGCGCAGGCCCATTTTGGCGCCGTGATGTGTTGCTGCGGCCCATGCGCCATCTACCGCCGGTCCGCCATCGCCAGCGTACTCGAGCAATACGAGACGCAGTATTTCCGCGGAAAACCGAGCGATTTCGGCGAGGACCGCCACCTGACGATTCTCATGCTTATGGCGGGACTGCGCACAGTGTATGTCCCCGATGCGATAGCGGCGACAGTGGTGCCGGAGCGATTTGGGCCTTATCTGCTGCAACAGCTTCGCTGGGCGCGCAGCACCTATCGCGACTCGCTGCTTGCGAGGCGCCTGCTGCCACAGCTCGATCGCTACATCACCGTCGACACGATTGGCCTGCAACTCGGTCCGCTGTTGCTGGCGTTCTCGGTGCTGACGGCATTCGCGCAAATTGCATTGACCGCGACTATTCCCTGGTGTGCGATCGTCGTCCTCACGGCGATGACCGTCCTGCGCTGCGGCGTTGTCGCGTGGCGCGCGCGGCAACTCAGATTTTTAGGCTTTACGGTGCATACCCTCATCAACATTTTCATGCTGCTGCCGCTAAAGGCATGGGCGCTGTTGACGCTCGACAACAGCAATTGGCTGTCGCGCACGACACGCGGGACTGCGCGCGACGAGCACAAAGCGCAAATGCCGGATGCCGCTTACGACGGGGAAATCGTTGTCTGCCCGCAGGCCGAGTCGACGGAGCCCATGTGATGAACCGGTCTTGCGATGAGCGGATGCCTTCATGTGCCGCCCGACCTGCTCACGCCTTTTTTATCGACCCCATGGCCTCACCTGCGATCGAGCTAAACAGAGTCGTCAAGACGTATGGCGGCAAGACGGTTGTCGATGCGCTGTCGCTGACGGTGCCGCGGGGACAATGCTTTGGACTTCTCGGTCCGAACGGGGCGGGCAAGACCACGACGATGCGCATGCTGCTGGGTATGGCCCCTGCGGATGCGGGCACGATCGCCGTGCTCGGCAGCCGGATTCCCGCGTACGCGGATCTGGCGCGGACACGCGTTGGCGTGGTGCCGCAATTCGACAATCTCGATCTCGAGCTTTCAGTGCGGGAGAATCTGCTCGTGTTTGGCCGCTATTTCGGCATGAGCGCACGAAAAATCGCGTCGGTGATTCCTGAGCTGCTGGAATTCGCGTGCCTCGAAAGTAAGGCCGACGCCCGGGTGACCGAGTTGTCGGGGGGCATGAAGCGACGTCTCACGCTCGTGCGCGCCCTGGTCAACGATCCGGATTTGCTGGTGCTCGACGAGCCGACGACGGGGCTTGATCCGCAGACGCGGCACCTCATCTGGGGACGCTTGCGTGAACTGGTGGCACGCGGCAAGACAATTTTTTTGACCACGCACTTCATGGAGGAAGCCGAGAGGATGTGCGATGCCCTGTGTGTGCTCGAAAAAGGGCGGAAGATCGCTGAAGGAAGACCGAGCATCCTGATCGAGGAGCAGATCGGCGCCGATGTCATCGAGATATACGGCCCGGCGCCGCCTGGACTGCGCGCACGAATCGCTCCCCACGCGGCGCACATCGAATCCGCTGGAACCACGCTGTTTTGCTACGCACCCGACGTCGAGGCGGTTCGACGCGAACTACGCGGCTGTGCCGGGCTGCGATTCGCACAGCGGCCCGCCAATCTCGAAGACGTCTTCCTGCGTCTGACGGGCCGGGAACTGCGGGACTGAAGCCATGAGCGATTCGCGCCTGCCCGTGTGGCCAAGGAATGCCTGGAACTGGGGCGCCGTTTGGCGCCGAAACTTCCTGGCCTGGAAGAGGCTGGCATTCGCCTCCATGGTCGGCAGTCTCGCCGATCCGATGATGTATCTTTTCGGGCTCGGCCTGGGCCTTGGAGCCATGGTCGGGCGCGTCGACGGCACGTCCTATATCGCGTTTCTCGCAGGCGGGATGGTCGCATCGAGCGCGATGCTGACGGCAAGCTTCGAAACGATATACGCGAGCTTCTCTCGCATGCATGTTCAGCGCAACTGGGACGCGATCCTGCACACCCGGATGACACTCGGCGACGTCGTCCTGGGCGAAGTCGTGTGGGCCGGTAGCAAGGCGCTGTTGTCCGGCACCGCAATCATGCTGGTTTCGGCAGTCATGGGTTACTCGGCGTGGCCCGCAATGCTCTTCTCCTTGCCCATCATTGCCATCACCGGCCTGGCTTTCGCGGCCCTCGCGATGATCGTGGTTGCGGTCTCGCCGAGCTACGACTACTTCGTGTTTTATCAAACGCTCGTATTGACGCCGATGTTGTTCTTCTGCGGCGGCGTGTTTCCAATCACTCGATTGCCGCATGGTTTTCGGCAGGTCGCGGATCTGCTCCCGCTCACCCATGCGGTAGCGCTCATCCGTCCGCTCATGCTCGGACGTGTCCCCGATGAGGGCTGGTGGCACGCGGGGTCGCTCTGTGTGTACGCGCTGTGCGCGTTTCTCCTCTCGACCGCGCTTCTCCGTCGGCGTCTCTTGCGCTGATCAGAAGCGCGCGAAGGAGCACAAACCATTCGATATGACGCGCTGCTTTGCGTAGAGCTAACGACGGCGGGCCGCAAGCCTCATGTGATGACTGGTATTCAACCACTTTGGCTTGAATAGGATGCTGTGCCGCCGTCCCCGATATGCAGTAAAAGCGGATCGCCCGCAATGCGAGCCAGCTGTGGATTGGCGCCGACAACCCGGCAGCCCTTACACTTGTTGCGAACCCCATGGACGCATTGCGGTACCAAGGTTCTTCTAGGGTGGCGCAGCCACCAGGGCGACAGGCAACCGCAGTACGCCCGATCGCTTGATCCTGATGGGTGTCTGGCGCGATCCGTCGCAAGCCAGGAATTGAAGAAACGGGCGCGCTCAGCTACTGCAACCAGACGTGGAACCCGGCTGCTGACAGCCGTGGGTTTTGCTTACTCGCTTGACACGAACCCGCTAATGGGTGTCATCATGTCTCCATTTTTATTACCAGACAGCGCTGCGCATCGATCGTTTTGCGGTGGCGACGCGCAGCCTCTACGACCTTGAATCAGTACGCAGCTAACCGCGCGCCCGTTCAGCGCATCACGAACGGGTCGTTGATCGGATCGTCCGACGTGCGAAGCCACACGGACTTCGTCGTCGTGTATTCGAGCGCGGCAGCGAATCCGCCTTCACGGCCATGCCCCGACAGTCCGAAGCCGCCGAACGGCACGAGAGGCGAAACCGCCCGATACGTATTGATCCAGACGATGCCCGATCGGACGCGCTTTGAAACGCGGTGGGCGCGCGTGAGATTGGTGGTGAAAATTCCGGCTGCAAGACCGTAGGCCGTGCTGTTCGCCTTCTCGATCGCTTCCTGTTCGGTTGCAAATGTATCGACCGAGAGCACTGGCCCGAAGAGTTCTGTCGTGATGCTGTCTGCGTTCGCGACACCGGCGCAGTCCAGAATCGTCGGCGCGTAATAGTAGCCGGCGCGTTCAATAGCTTTGCCCCCCGCCAGTACTTTGGCGCCCTGGCGCAACGAGCTTGCGACGACTGACTCGATATTGCGTAGCTGTCGCTCGGTGCAAAGCGGCCCGTATTCCGTCGCCATGTCGTTCGGCGAGCCGACCCGAATGCGTGAGACGCGTTCGACCAGCAACGCAAGGAACCTGTCCTTGATGGATTCCTCGATCAACAGGCGTGAGCCCGCGACGCAACTCTGACCACTGGCTGCGAAAATGGCCGCGACCTGCGCGTTCACTGCACTCTGAATATCGGTATCGGCGAATACGATGAACGGCGATTTGCCGCCGAGTTCCAGCGAAACCTTGGCCAGATTGTGCGATGTGTTGGAAACGATGTGCTTCGCAGTCTCGGGGCCGCCCGTGAATGCGACTTTGTCGACGTTCGGGTGGCTGCTGAGCACCGCGCCGCACTGCGTGCCGAAGCCTGTGATCACATTGACAACACCCGGAGGGAAGCCGGCTTCGTGGACCACCCGGGCGAATTCGAGCAACGGGCCAGGTGCTTCCTCGGATGCCTTGAGGACCACCGTGCAGCCGGCGGCAAGCGCCGGCCCAAGCTTCACCGCGGAGAGGAACAACTGGCTGTTCCATGGGACGATCGCGGCCACGACGCCGATCGGCTGCCGGTCGAGCCAGACCTGCATGTCCGGCTTGTCGACGGGAATGTGGCTGCCTTCGATCTTGTCGGCGATACCGGCGTAATAGCGGTAGTACTCCGCCACGTAAGCAATCTGGCTGGACGTTTCCCGGATGATTTTGCCAGTATCGTTGGTTTCAATTTCAGCGAGACGCGGCGCAGCCTTCTCAAGCAGGTCGGCAAGCCTGTATAGCAGCTTGCCTCTGGCCGACGCCGTGATGCCGGCCCAGGCGGGGTCGCTCAGCGCGCGGCTGGCGGCCTCCACGGCCCGGTTCACCTCATCGGTCCTCGCCTCCGGCATCTGTGCCCACACGTCGCCCGTGGCCGGGTTCACGCTGCCGAACGTCGCGACGCCCGCCTCGAACTGGCCGTCGATATAAAGCTGAAAATGAAAACTCATGGAATTACGCCCTCACTGAAAAGCAGGCATCACGTCGTTGATCATCCGTTCGAGCGACGCCTTCTTACGCTCGAAGCTCATGCCGGTGTCGATCCAGAACGAGTACTCGTTGAAGCCGAGTGCGTCGTAAGCCTTAAGGCGAGCGATCACCTCATCGGGCGTCCCGATGACGTTGTTCTTGCGCATGGCTTGCGGGGTGTAGAACGGGTGAGCGGCGATCTCTTCCTTGCTGAGCGGCTTGATCATGCCGCGGCTTACCGGTCGCTCGTTCTTGAACCATGCGCCAAAATAGTTGTAGAAGACGTTCACTTCGTCGGCTGCCAGTTGCGCGTCTTCTTCGTTGCTTGCGACGTAAGTGTGGCGCAGCAACATGATTTGCGGGCGAGGCATGTCGCTGAACTTCTCGCAGGCCGCGTTGAAGTGACCCACGAGCTTCTCGACTTCTTCGTCGCCGAAATGCAGCGGTGTCACCTGGACATTGCAGCCATTCGCTACAGCGAACTCGTGGCTGTTGGGATCGCGCGCCGCTACCCACATCGGTGGATGTGGTCGTTGGAGCGGCAGAGGCGACGACGTCGTCGAGGGGAACGACCAGAACTCGCCGTCGTGCGCGTAGTCGCCTTCCCACAGTTTTTTCACTGCCGGAATGAGCTCGCGCATTCGCTGGCCGGCATTCCATGCATCGAGGCCCGGCATCAGGCGCTCGTATTCGAACGAATACGCGCCGCGCGCGATGCCAAGCTCCAGACGGCCGTTCGTGATGATGTCGGTCATCGCCGCTTCGCCGGCAAGTTTGATCGGGTGCCAGAACGGCGCAATGACCGTTCCGGTGCCCAGCCTGACGTTCTGCGTCTTGTTAGCCAGATCCACGAGGTTAAGAAACGGATTCGGCGCGATCGTGAAGTCCATGCCGTGGTGTTCGCCAGTCCAGACGGCGTGCATGCCGCCGCGGTCCGCGATCTGGCACAGTTCGACCATCTCGTCATACAGCTGCTTCTGGCTGGTCTGATCGGAGACGCGCTCCATGTGAACGAAAAGTGAAAAACGCATGGGATAAACCTTTTCAGGAGAGAAGCGGGCGGACGGTGCCGTTGCTGTGATCGCCGTAGTACATGCCGTAGCTCTGCAACTGGCTTTCCTTGCGGTAGCGTTCAAGCATGCTGGCTACGGCGGCGTCCTGGAACTGGTTCGGCCCGATGTCGTCGAGATTCACGAATTCGCCTGAAGCGGCCGCCTCATCGGGCGCACTGCAGAGAAACGAAATGTACTGGTAGTGGGTTTCGGTGTTGTTGTACGCCGAATAAATGAAGCTTGCCGATGCATCCGGCTGGTACTTCGTGAAGATCTCCGCGAGCGCCTTGTCGGCGCCCTCCTTGCCGATCTCCTTTGAAGGCAAACTCCATTTGTCGTCCGCGTTTCGCGTGAGCAGCACCTTGTCGTCGCGCGCGATGATCGCACTCACGATGACCTTCGGACCGGCGATGACTTCGGCCGATACCTTGGCGGGCGTGAAATACCCCCCGCGGTAATAGCCGAGGCCCGCGTAGCCAGCGGAGTGGAAAGCCTTGACCTTACCAACGATAAGCGCGTGGTCGCCTGCATCGATGACCGTGTGCGTCGTGCAGTCGAACCAGGCGCTGACGTCGCCGAGGAGCGGGTTGTTGTTCTCGCTCAGTTGCCAGTTAACGTCGGCGAAACGGTCGTCGCTGGGTCGCGCGAAAGTATTGGACAAATCCTTCTGACCTTCCGCGAGAATGTTGATCGCGAAGTGGCCCGTTTCGGAAAACGTCCGGTAGTTGCTCGACGTTTTCGCAATGCTCACCAGCAACAATGCAGGGTCCAACGACACGGACGAAAACGAGTTCGCGGTGAAGCCAAGTGGCCTGCCATCGTCTCCGGCCGTGGTCACGATCGTGACACCAGTCATGAACGCGCCGAAAGCATCGCGCAGTTCGCGGGTGTTAATTTTGGCGGTATCTTGACTCATCTCACACTTCCGATTTCAACGTTTCGGTCTGTGGCTCGGTGTGTAACCAGGCACGCAAAGCACGATTGACTTCCTCGGGGGCGGTCAGGTTGACCATGTGGCGTTCATCGCTGATCACGACCGCACGGCCGTCGCGGGCGGCACCGGCCATCTGTTTAGCCATCTTCGGCGTCGAATTGGGATCATCCGAACCGGTGAGCACAAGAGCAGGGCAGGCAATCGTGTGCCAGCCGTCGGCGAAGACTTCGTCGCCGCTCGCGAACGCCGTATAGGCCGTGGCGTAGCCCGCTAGATCGACGGATTTCAGCCAGGACTCGACCTTCTGCGCCGCGAGGCGTTGCGCTTCGTCGGCGTTGAACCAGCGCTTGAGCGGCGTTTCTACGTCGATCGTTCCCGATCGCAGTTCGGCCGCGCGTTGCAACACGGCGTGGCGCGCCTCTGCTGTTCGACGATACACCCCATTCAGAACGGCTACCCGCTTGACCAGATCGGGCCGCGTAACGGCCACGCCGGCGGCAATCAGTGAACCCATCGAGTGACCCGCGAGATTGACGGGCCCTGCGTCCAGTGTCTCGATGAATTCGATCGCCCAATCCACGAACTGCGGCAATCCGGCATCCGTGTCGAGCGCCGTGCTCTCGCCGTGCCCAGGCATATCGACTGAAATCACCCTGAATTCGGCCGACAGATCGTCGATCTGCGGATACCACGCGAGCGCCTGCATGCCCACGCCGTGGATCAGGACGAGTGGTTCGCCTGTGCCCTGCTCGAAGTAGTGGGCAATCCGCTTATTTGACAGCGGCAGGGTTCTTGACATCATTTCCAAGCTCTGCGAGGTCTTTATAGCGATCGCCAATGCGGTGATGCGGACGGCCACCTGTTGCGCCGCCGATGGCAATGACGAGTTCATCGGCAGCTGGCGCGTCGGGTATCGAGAATTGAAGCGTCAGGTAATGCGAGCGACGGCCTTCGTCGTTCTTGTCCATCATCGGGATCAGCAGAGGCGCATTCGCCGGACCGCGTGTGTTGTTAAAAGCCAGATACGACTTCGCGCCGACGGCCGAGCGATAGGTGTTGCCAAAATGCAGGGTATGGATCAGCGCAGATGCATGCTCCAGTTCACCGTCGACGCCGACGATGGCGCTCTTGCCAAACGCCTCGACCGCTTCTCCTGAACCCGCTTCGTCCAGGATGAGCTTGGTCAGATGCTCGCTGAGCTGCGGTCCGAGCGAGCGAATTTCTGGCGACAGGTCCTCGACATAGCCCCGGCCGGCCCACGGGTTCTTGATGACCGCCGCCGCGCCGATGAGTTTCAGCGGCTTCGCGGCGGCTTTGTCGCCATCCACGAAAATGGTCTCAACATGGAGAATGGTTTTGCGAATCAGGCGCATAGCAAGGTTCCTGCGTTCGTTGATGATGTGAGGCATTGTGGTATGCCATATGACGGCCTACCATGCGTGTTAACCCTATTTGATCGCTCGGAGTCCGGGAAATCGACCGCTGGAACGGACGCTGCGTAAGGAGCACGCCTGGGCCGGCCGGCATTCGAGGACGTGCCCAGACGTTCGCAAAGACAGTGGGTGTGGCGGACGGCACCTTAGAAGAGACTGATGGGATCGACCGCGCACTCGCGCGGCGACCTCTAACGGTAAATTTTCTTGAAGGGCAGAAGAATGAGTGCGTACTGGATAGCTCATGTCACTGTGATTGATCCTTTGAAATAAAGGACTACAACGACGTTGCACCGTTGGCGTTCCGAAAATTCGAGGCCGTTTTCCTTGCGCGGGGAGGCGCGTATGAGGTGCTCGAAGGCGAGCCTTCGAGCACCACGTAGTTATCCAGTTCGAAGATATGCAGACCGCGCTCGATTGCTACTATTCGCCTGAGCCGTGAGTATCAGGCTGCAAAGTTGAAGCGTGATGGACATTGCATGGCGCATGTCATGATTGTCGACGGATTGCACACGTGAAAGATGCGCCGATTTCCAGCAACGATGGCACGATTTCGCCTGTCAGAAATTGATCAAGGCGCCTTGAATTCATCCGCTTACATATTTGCATAGTTCGGGCCGCCGCCTTCCGGCGTGACCCAGACGATGTTCTGCGTCGGGTCCTTGATGTCGCAGGTCTTGCAGTGCACGCAGTTCTGCGCGTTGATCACGAGGCGCTCGCCGCCGTCGTCGGTCTTCACGAATTCATAGACCGCGGCCGGACAGTAGC
>Ga0255336_101114_pt1 | contig 23784 bp, 24 predicted proteins | sample MeOH1_35cm_T3_17_FD_189102 | JGI IMG/M metagenome (GOLD analysis project Ga0255336, IMG submission 189102) | Sandy soil microbial communities from University of British Columbia, Vancouver, Canada - MeOH1_35cm_T3_179 | ecosystem: Engineered > Artificial ecosystem > Sand microcosm > Unclassified ...
TGCATTGCGGATCTCATCGTGGCCATCGGTCATATGACCGAATCTCAAGGCCGGACATATGACTGCACCACCCGTCTTGGCCTCATTCACGAAGAAAGCCTTGCCATCGGGGCCGTTCCACATATGAGCCAGGTTTCGTTGCCGTCCCAGATCGGCGCTATCGAATTCATGATCAGGTTGCGCGAAGGCGTATCGGGCGCGAAACCGAACAGGATGCCCACGCCGAGATCGAAACCATCGAGGAGTACATAAAGAAAGACGCCGACGCCGAGGATGAACGTCCAGATCGGCACCAGATCGAGCGTGAACGACATCATGACCGGCCTCCCTCTTCGCGCGCGCCCGGCAGCGCGATCACCGGCAGATCGGGACGGCCGCCTTCGACCGGCCCGTCGGTTGTAGTCGCGTCCACACCTCGGCGCACGATCCTCGCCATCAACAGCACGCCCGCCGGAAACATGACGAGATAGGCGACGATGTAGCCTCCGAAGGAAAGCGCGACATCGAGCCCGGTCAGTGATGGCGACACCGAATCCGCGGTGCGTAACAGACCGTAGACCGTCCAAGGCTGCCGGCCGACCTCCGTTGTGGTCCAGCCCGCCAGGACAGCGATGAAGCCGAGCAGCGCGGCCCATTCGCAGGCGCGCAGGAAGATAGTGCTCCTGTAAAGCCGTCCGCCTCGACGCAGGAGATTGCCGACAATCACCATGGCCAGCATGATCAGGCCAATGCCGACCATGATGCGAAAAGCGAAGAAAGGGATCGAGACGGGCGGACGCTGATCGGGCGGCACCTCCTTGAGGCCGGGAACGACCCCGTTGGGGTCGTGTGTCAGGATCAGGCTGCCCAGCACCGGCACGTCGACACTAAAATGATTGGTCTCGTGCTTCTCATCCGGGATGGCAAACAGCGCCAGCGGCGCGCGCGCCTCCCTATTCCAATGCGCCTCGATGGCTGCGAGCTTGGTCGGCTGATATTCGAGCGTGTTCAAGCCGTGCATATCGCCGAGCAAGATCTGCAACGGCACCAGCGCGAGCAGCACCCAAAGCGTCGTCGACAACATGGTTCGGGCTTCGTCCGCCGCGCGCCCCTTGCGCAGCAGCCACGCGGCAACACCGATCACCACAAAGCCCGTGGTCACATAGAAGCCGGTGACGGTGTGCGCGAGACGATATGGAAAGGAGGGATTAAAGATGATCGCCATCCAGTCCTTCGGGAAGAATCGGCCGTCGATCACTTGGTAGCCAGCCGGCGTCTGCATCCAACTGTTGACCGCCAGAATCCAGAAGGAAGAGAACAAAGTGCCGGCGGCGACCATCAGGGCGGCAAAGAAATGCACCCATCGCGGGACCAGGCTACGCCCGAACAGCAGGACGCCAAGGAACGCCGCTTCGAGAAAGAAAGCGGTCAGCCCTTCATAGGCCAGCAACGGTGAAATGATGTTGGCCGTTGCATCCGAGAACCGGCTCCAGTTTGTTCCGAACTGGAAGGGCATGATGATGCCGGACACCACGCCCATCGCAAAAGAGACCGAGAAAATCTTCGTCCAGAAGCTTGATATGCGAAGATAGGTCTCCCGCCGCGTCGCGAAGTATAAGCCCTCCATGAAAACGATAAAGGAGGCGAGCCCGACGGTGAAAGCCGGCAGCAGAATGTGCCAGGCGATAACCCATACGAATTGCAGTCGGGACAGAAGTAAGGCCTCTTGTGTCATTGGGCGTCCATCCCTCGATTGTCGTCGGCCGAATCGGAGGTATCACTCGGCGCCGACTTTTCAGCATCTATAAAATATCGTTGGCCTTTATTCAGAAGTATTCCATGGGCATTGGCAATTCCAAGCTCAAGGCTTTCCCCGACCCGATGCGACAGCAGGGTAAAGCGTTCCGCGGCCGATGGTGGACAGACCTCCCGCGCGGTTTCGGCAAAGAGCGCCAGCCAGCGATCGAAGTGCCGCGCGTCGATGGGCAGCGGCAGATGCTTTGCCATGGGTTGGCCATGATAGCGGCCACTCATGAGCGCAATGGAAGACCAGAAGGCAAACATCTTTTGCAGATGCGGCTCCCAGTCGTCGATCTTCGCGGCGAAGATCGGACCCAGCACTGCGTCGTCGCAAACCCGGACATAAAAGGCGCGGACGAGGCGTTCGATCATCGCCTCGTCGATCCCGGTTTCAGCCTGAATCTGCGATGTTATGGCAGCTCGACGGGACTGCGCCGACTTCGCGTCATCGCTCATGAGGCGCTCCGGTATGCGGCGCCGTGGGCAGTTGGGTTGTGACAAGCTCGATATTGTTTTCATGCGACGCGAGCATCGCTGCGAGGTCGGCGTGGATAGTCTCGTCCCGAATGGTCGGAAGCAGACCCTTGAGCTTGCGCACGACCCAACCCTGGCCGCGATTGAGGAAGGCGAGCCGGGCCGGGATGTCCGCGATCGCCATTGCCTTGTCATGGAACGCGCCGGTCTTCCCCGACGGCTCGCCCGCCAGTTGCTGGACCGCCCTGGTGAGCACGCCGCACCAGCGTGCTTCGTCGCGATGGATCGCCATGATGAGCGGCTTCAGTTCGGCCGGCGATTCCGCCACCGTGCGCAGCGTGACGCGTGCGCCAGCGCGCTCGGCTTCCAGCAGTTCGTTCAGCGCGGGCAGAAGCTCCTCTCGGCTCGCGAACCCCATATAGCTGTCGTTCATCTCGTGAGCCAGGCAAGCGGGCGACGCCAACTCGGCGCGCTCCTTCGGCAGCGCGGCGTTTGCATCGAGAAGACCCGCGGCTTCGGCCGCGATGGCGCGCACACGATCCCCCGCGCCGACGATTTGCGTGATCCTGCCGACGCCCATGCCCGCATAAAGCGCCATCGCGTCGAACGTGCCGGTCATCACGCGCAGCGGCGAGTCCGTGCTGAATTGGTAGATCGGGCGGCCCGCCTCATCGCCGATGATCGTGCGGACCTCAGAGAACGGATCACCCCGCTCGCCACGCGTGACGCTGTTCGCCAGCACGCGCACCTTCGCACCTGGCGGCCAATTGATGTGGAAGGCATCGGTTAGGACCGTTTCTTCGCCATCGGCGTCGACCAGGCGCTGCTTGTGATAATCGTGAGCAAAGGATTCCGGTGTCGCGATCAGCACCGTGCCGAAGACCCCGCCTTGGGCGCCGAGCGACATTACCGTGGCGAGGTCGGCGCCGTCCGTGAGTCCTCCGGCCGCCAGGACGGGCACGTTTGTCTGCTCGGCTATAGCGGGAAGAAGTTCATGCAATGGTGAATCGCCACGGACATGGCCGCCGGCTTCGACGCCCTGGACGATCAGGACCTGCGCCCCGGCATGTTCCGCCGCGCGCGCCTCCCGGCATCGCGCAGCCGCTGCACGAGCGGAAGCGGCACATCCCAAAACAGACCGACGATCGGGACGCCGAGTTCGATGCACGCTAAGACCTGGGCGTCGAGCAGAGCGCGATCTGTCGCCGCGGGGATGAGATTGACGCCGAAGCGTTGCACGTTTTGCGCGTGCAAAGCTTCGACCTCGGACCGGATCAACGTCACCGGCTCGCGCACCATGCCGAGAAAGCCGAAGCCGCCCGCCTTCGTTACGGCTGTCACGAGCTCCGACCGCGCAACACCTCCCATTCCGGCCAGGACGATCGGATAGGCGCAGCCTAGCAGATCGCAAACCGGCCTATGCAGTATGATGGCCATGCCAGTCCTTCAGATGGTCGCTCAGATAGGCAGCGAGCGCGACGGCTTGGTTATGCTCCGTGTCGTGCGCGGCATAGAGCAGCGTCAGGGGACCGAGCTTCGACAAATCGGCGAGTTGGGCGACGGCTGCGTCATTTCGCGTCAGTTCGGCGCGGTAGCGTTGGCCAAACTCGGCCCAACGCGCCGGATCGTGACCGAACCATTCTCGTAGTTCCGTGCTTGGCGCGACCTCCTTAAGCCACAAGGTCAGCGCGGCACGGTCCTTGCGCAGGCCGCGCGGCCAGAGCCGATCCACCAACACGCGCGCGCCGTCATCCTTGTCCGGCGGATCGTAGACGCGCTTGACGCGGATGTCAGAGACGGCACGGGCCATGGTCAGCCGATTTCTGCTAGAGCGTGATCCAGGATGATTGTCAGAAGAAGGGACGTGTCCTCGATCGCCCTGACAGAATGCGGCGCGCCTCCCGCGAGATAGACCCACTCATTGGTCCGTAAGGTGATCGGCCTGGGGTGGACGTCGAGTTCGACATGACCTTCGAGGCAGTGCAGCGCGATTTCGCCGGAGACCTTGTGTTGGGGTATTTCATCGCCCGCGTGGACAACCAGTCGAATGGCTTCGAAATGATCGGTCTTGACGATGGCCGCGGTCGTCGCCTCCTTCAGTCCAAGGCCAATCGGTTTGAGATCGACGATTTCACCGGGTTTCGCATGATGCAACGCCATAAGCTGTGGTCCTCATATTCTTCCGACACCGGTCGGGTTCGCAGGATGCGCCGATAGTCATTCCGCTGCCTGAGGGCTGGTCGGCAACGGCTTGCGGAAGATCAGCCGGTCCACGGACTGCGGATAGAGCGGCCGCAGTTTGACGATGAAGTCCCAGGCCATCAGCACCGCGCCGGCAGCGAAGACGACATCACCCGGCAGCCGCATCCACTGCCAGAACAGGGTTGTGTTGTAGAAGGCGCTGCTGCGCGCATAGGCCAGCCCATGCTCATAGACAGCATCAAGCTGCGGCCAGCCGATCGGGAAGAAGTTCAGCAGGATCCACAGGACCAGACCGCCATTGTAGAGCCAAAATGCCCACAACCCGAGCTTCTCGCTGAAGCGATGCCGGTCGGCTGCGATGTAGCGCAGGCAAAAATAGATCAGCCCGATGGCCAACTCACCGAAGGCGCCGAACAGCGCCGTATGTGCGTGGTTGAGCGTCAGGAAAGTGCCGTGTTCGTAATAGTTCACCAGCGGCGCGTTGAGCGTGCCGCCGCCGAACACGCCGGCGCCGACGAAATTCCAGAACGCCGCGCCGATGACATAGGTATAGGCCAGCCGGTACTTGAACTCCTGATGCGCCTTGATCAGCCGGTAGTGGTTGATCGCCTCGATGATCAACAGCACCAATGGCAGCACCTCGATGAACGAGAACATGCTGCCCATCGGCACCCACATGCTGGGACCACCGGCCCAATAGAGGTGATGGCCGGTGCCGATGACACCACCGAGAAAGATCAGGATGATCTCGAAATAGGTCGCCCGCTCGGCGAGCTTGCGCGACACCAGCCCCACCGACATCAGCAGGTACGCGCTCATGGTGGCCGCGAAGAACTCGAACGACTGCTCGACCCAGAGGTGGACCACCCACCAGCGCCAGAAGTCGGTCAGTGTGAAGGACTTCTCGATCCCGGTGAGCGGGATCATGCCGAACACATAGAGCACGGCGATGTTGATGGTGGAGGCCCAGATCAGGTGCTCCATACGAATGCGCCCGGTCCAGAACTGGCCGGCCGCTTTTCGCCAGAGCGCCGTGCTCGGCCACAGCGCCCGCATCACCAGCAGACTCCATAGCGCGAGCCCGATGAAGAAGCCGATCTGCCAGAAGCGGCCGAGCTGGATGTAAGACAGGCCCTGATTGCCGAACCAGAACCAGTTCTGGTCGATCACACCCATGATGCCGAGATAATCGCCAATCAGCGCGCCGGCGACGACCGCGAGCGTGACCCAGAACAGGAAGTCCACCAGCCAGTGCTGGCCCTTGGCTTCCTCGCCGCCGGCGATGGCGGGGGCAAGGAACAACGCGGCTCCGATCCAGGACAGCCCGATCCAGACGATCGGCGCCTGGATATGCACGTCGCGCAGGAAGTTGAAGGGCAGAAAGTCATTGATGGCAATGCCGTAGAAGCTCGTCCGATCGTAGTAGGAGTGCGCCATGATCGTGCCGGCGGCGATCTGCACCAGCAGCAGCGCCGCCACGACGAGAAAGTATTTGCCAATCCGCTTCTGGCTCGGCGTGAGCGGCCGGAACGTCGCCAGTACCGGGTCCATCGGCGCATCGTCGGGGTTGTTGAGGAAGAACTCGTAGATGAAGATCACCACGCCGAAGGCGAAGAAGGTGAAGCAGAAGCTGATCCAGGTCCATTTGAAGGTATTGGTAGTGGGCGTATTGCCGACCAGCGGCTCATAGGGCCAATTCTCGGTCCAGGACCAGGTCATGCCCGGCCGTCGCGCCACTGTCGTCAGCGCCGAGAACACCAGAAAATCCGCTGTCTTGACTGCGAGCGGTGGCGTGAGGCTATAGGCCGGGGTCCAGCCGGCGGCGGGATTGGCGGTATTCAGCGTCTTGGCCAGATCATCGCGCACCGTCACCAGGGCGTCGGCCAAGGGGGTCGTCAGCACGACCTCCGGCTTGGTCAGATCCACGCCTTGCAGCGCGCGGCGCATCACGACGGTGGCGGATGCCTGCTGATCGGCCGTCAGCTCTGCAAACGGCTTGCCCAAGGTGGCCAGCGCGACATTGTTCTGCGTCGCCGTGGCAAGCGCTACCAGGGTCGAAGCAGTGTAGTCTTCGCCGTAATAGGAGCCCATGCCGTAGAGGCTGCCGTAATCCATCAGGTCAGCTTTCTGGAAGCCGCCCTTGCCGGCCACGATGTAGTCGTCCGTCATCAGCACGGTTCCGCTTGCGCTGACGAAACGGTCGGGCTGCGGCGGCGCGGCACTGTAGGTCTGCACTGTCGCCCACGCGAGCAGGCCGAAGGTGGCGATGGCGACAACGAGCAGCGCCCATTTCAGGACGTTGCTGACGGGGTCTTCGACTGGCGGGTCGATCTGCTCGGCTGTCAAAGTCATGATCTCAATCCCTGCTCAGCGTCCATGCACCATCGTCCCAGTCATTTGCCGGCCGCCCGCGCGCGACCCAAGGCTCTGGCTTATTCAAAAGATCGACCATCCCTGACTACCCGCGACCCCGCCGAGGATCGTCACCACGCTCAGCGCCAGCAGCACCCAATGCGCCCGATGCAACCAGGCGAAGGCGACATCCGGCCGCGCCGTCGCCCAGCGTCGGAAATGCCGGTGCAGAATGAACGGTTCGGCGATGAACAAGACGAAGGCGAACAACAACCACAAGCAGACCATGGCGTGCATCCACCAGAACCCGACGGTGCGGAAGCGATCCCACAGATCGAGCCGCCAGGTCATGTAGAAGCCGGTCAACCCGACCACGATAATTGCCGTGCGCGCCTGCCAGGCGAAGCGATGCTCGATTGCCTGAAAGGCTTGGAACCTATCGGATCCGAGATCGCCATGGCGAACCGCCGGCAGCGCCACCGTCGTTGCCATCGCGACGCCGCCGATCCAGATCACGATGGCCAGCACATGCAGGGCACGGGCGATAATGACGTCATCCATCATCCCGCACCCATCCAAGAGGGAGGGGCTCACCCGCATTACCGCCGCGAAACCGCGATTCCATAGGCTTGCCTCCGCCCTTTCCTGGGAAGCTTACTGCGCTGTTGACCCGGCGCGTTTGCGCTGGCGCAAACTGCTCCCCTTATTCGGGATCAGCGGGTAAGGTTCTCGCATGACCAGAGAAGCCCAGATCCCTTCGCAGTCCCTGGCTGCGATGGAGCTATTTCGCGGACTGCCGCCCTCCGCCCTGGAATCGGCGGCGGCCTGCGCGCGCGTGCGCCGCCTGCCCAAGGATATGCGCATCTTCAACCAGGGTGATGACAGCGTTCGCGCCCACGCCATCATCGAAGGTGGCGTCCGTATCGCTCAATCAGGCAGTGACGGCGCCCAGGTCGTGATCCGCTTCATCGGTCCTGCCGAGATGTTCGGGACGGTCGCGCTCTTCACCGATAAACGCTATCCGGCCGACGCCATCACGCTCGTCGAGACTCTGGAAGCGAGTTGGAGCGAGGACGAACTGTTAGGGCTGATGGCCCTCTATCCGCAGATTGCCATCAACGTCATCCGTATCATCGGCAAGCGCCTGCAGGAGGTGCAAGACCGGGTGCGCGAGCTCGCCACGCAGCGCGCGGAGCGTCGCGTCGCCCATGTGGTACTGCGGCTCGCCCGCCAGGCCGGGCACAGCACCGTCGATGGCACGGCGATCGAGTTCCCGTTGCGGCGAAAAGATCTGGCTGACATCGCCGGTACGACGCTTCATACCGCCAGTCGCATTCTGACAGGCTGGGAGAAAGCGGGACTGCTGACGCGCCATAATCAGCACCTGACTATTCGAAACACATCCGAGATTCTGCGGATCGCCGAGAACGCGGCCGACTGACGCGGCCCATCAGACATTGGGTTTGCGCACGCGCAAACCGTGATGCTTCCACAGAGCGTAACATCGGGCCCATCAGAGATTGGATTCTTCTGCCAACGGCGGGCTGATTGTGCTTGAGCCGGGAGGGAGGAGCGGCAGCCGACAGGCAAGGTGTGTGATGGCGATAGCGGTAGCGCAGAAGACTGGCGGTCAGCCGTTCACGCTGTGGTCCTTGGCGTTCCGGCCCTTCTTTCTGGCGGCGGCCTTATGGGCGGCGCTGGCGCTCGCGCTCTGGATCGTTGTCTTTTTCACTGGCGCCGCGTTGCCGACACGTTTCGACCCGCTCACCTGGCACATCCACGCCATGCTGTTCGGCTTCGTGCTTGCGGCGGTCGCCGCTTTCATGCTGACCGCCATCCCCAACTGGACGGGCCGGCCACCAATACGAGGGGCGGCTCTGGCTTCGCTCCTTGCCTTATGGCTGGTCGGCCGCATCGCCTGCCTCGTCTCGGCGTTCCTGCCGTTGTGGCTTGCAGCGGGCCTCGACCTGTTGTTCCCAGCGGTGCTCTGCGCTGTCGCCGCTCGGGAGATCGTCGCCGCGCGCAACTGGCGCAATCTGATGATGCTGCTCCCGATTGGCGTCCTCGCGATCGCAAATCTGCTGACGTATCTTGAGCTGGCGCAATTCAATGTGCCCACAGGATTGGGATGGCGGCTCGCAATCGCCGCGATTATCGCCCTCGTCTCGGCCATTGGCGGCCGCATCATTCCCGCCTTCACGCGCAATTGGCTCGTGAAGCGCCAAATCTCTCCCCTTCCTGCCGCACCTGGTCGGATCGATAGCGCCGCCCTCGCAACATTTCATACCGGCCTTCTTGGCTGGGCGTTCTTTCCCGACTCGCGGCTGGTCGGCGCGATGTTGCTCCTCGGTTCAGGGCTCAATCTTTGGCGTCTGGCACGCTGGCGCGGAACGGCGACCCTGCGCGAACCGCTGCTGGCGATTTTGCATGTAGGATATGCCTGGGTGGCGATCGGCGCGGGGCTGCTGGGCGGAAGCCGGCTGACCGCCACGATACCGGTGCCAGCCGCAATCCATGCTCTCACAGCCGGCGCCATTGGCACCATGGTGCTGGCTGTGATGACGCGCGTCGTGCGCGGACACACGGGCCGACCGCTGGAAGCAGATCAGGTGACGAGCCTGATCTACGCGACGGTCACACTGGCGGCGGTGACCCGGGTCGCAGCCGCGTTCGCGGACACATCATCCATGGCTCTGCTCGGTATTTCGGCTCTGCTATGGGTGACAAGTTTTCCTCTGTTTGTTTGGAAATATTGGCCGATGTTGGTTTTCCCTCGGAACGATGAGGATCGGCCACCCGCATAAAACTTCCGGCACATCAGATCGTTCAAAGACGGTGGACGACAATCGGTTGAACCGGCCTTGCTATCCCCTGCGATCCAAATGTTGCTGCTTCGACGACTCGTCGTGGCATGAGTACCTGCTATTGACGCGAGGGCGCCGCCGCGAGGCGGGACTGAACGCCCATTTCCGCGACCCCGATCGGTAGTCCAGCGGACCAATTGTCTCGAGAGCAGCCACTTCGATTGGATTTTCGCCCAATCGACCCCGTTCAGTCCCCCACGATCCCTACGCCCGTCAGCGCCAGAGCCCTCACCGGTGGCGCAGATGTTCGCCTTGCTGCGAACGCGGGGGGACACACCCCCATAAAAATCTTCGTCCACCCCCAACGCCTGAACTCTCCGCCACCGTGACCCCGACATGCCGCGACTTGGCCGCGGCGCTTCGAGGCAAGACGGAGGCACATCATGCTCGACAGGGCCGCGCAACTCGCCACGCGTTACGTCCGCACGCATGAAGCGGCGCGCATTCTCGGCATCTCGCCGCGCACGCTCGAGAAATATCGCTGCCACGGCAGCGGGCCAACATTCCGCAAGCTCGGCGGCCGCGTCGTCTACGCCATCGATGATCTCGAGGCTTGGGCAGATCGCGCGGCGTGCAACTCGACGTCGGACCCTCGCTACGTCGAGGCCCGCGCCGCCGGCCACGCGACCCGCTGAGGCCGTCGAAGCATGTCGCGCCGCCCCATCACCGCCAGCGAACGGAGCAAGCTCGATCCATTCGTCGTCGCCACCGGCGACGCCAGTCCGCGCGACCAGCGCGAACTGATGGAGCGGCCGTTCTTCTCGCTCGCCAAGGCGAGGCGCACGGCGCCGATCCTCTACGAAGCCGCCGGTGTTCGAGTCGAGGTCTACGCCGTGCCCGAGCATGGCATGGCGACCATCTGGGACGCCGACGTGCTGATCTGGGCGGCAAGCCAGATCATTGAGGCCGAGAACCTCGGCTTCAAGACCTCGCGTTTCCTTCGCTTCACGCCGTACCAACTCCTGACCGCCATCGGTCGGCAGACAGGCGCACGCGACTACAAGCTCCTGAAGGGAGCGCTCGCGCGCCTGCAATCGACCGTCATTCGCACCACCATTCGCAACGGCGAGCATTGGCGCCGTCACCAGTTCTCCTGGATCAATGAGTGGGAGGAATGCACGACCCGCGACGGCCGCGTCGAGGGCATGGAGTTCGTGCTCCCCGACTGGTTCTACCGCGGCGTCATCGACCGCTCGCTCGTCCTGGCGATCGACCCGGCCTACTTCCGGCTGACCGGCGGCATCGAGCGCTGTCTCTATCGCGTCGCGCGCAAACACGCTGGTCGCCAGCCCAAAGGCTGGCTGTTCGAGATCGCGCATCTCCACGTGAAGTCCGGCAGCCTGATGCGCGTCTCCGATTTCGCGCTCCAGATCCGGCGCATCGCCGCGCGCCAGCCGCTGCCCGGCTATCGCCTGCGCATCGAGTGGCAGGGTCGCCGCGAGCTGCTGCGCATCCTGCCGGCGCACTTATCCACAGTCCCTGTGGATGGCGCTGTGGAAACGCTCGGGACTTCGCACGCAAATGGTATCGGGATTCCGCACGCAGCCCTATCGGGACTTCGCACGCACGAACCACAGCTAACCCTCTGGCCCGAAACCACGATTCCGGGCCTTAACTTAGAGTCTAACGTACTGAACTTGTTGTTGTGAGTCAGGGGACTGTGGAGACAACGCCTCTCCATTTCAGTCTGCCATCGGCGGACTGATCCGTAAAGCCGCTTTTACTTGCGAAGACACGCGCGAGCGCACTCCAGAGCGCGCGAACGCCGCCGTCTGCCGCTGCTGCGGCCGTTCCCTTCCACCCTCGTCACGCTGAGGTGCGGCTCATGTCTCTCCGAGGAGCACTCGCTAACGTCCGTGGTCGGCATGGTGTCCGCCACATTCCGGGATCTGGAGACCAGGCGGTCAGGCTAACAAGCGCCGTGCGGTTTGGCCCGAAGGCTGCCGGCAATTCAAGTTTCGATCTCGCCCGTGTCCCCGTCTCCCCGGGAGACGCCGCTCCGCCGTGGCGGAACCTGGTGACGCCGATGATGGGGGCGGCCGGCTCGCTCAGCCCTTCATCAGGCGCGAGCGATCCGGCCGCCCTTCAGGCCGACGCCATATCGGAAGGTCGAACCATCGACCCAGATCTTGTGCAGGAGCACGGCCAACGCCCGCGCCACGGCGGTCGCGGCCTTCTTCAGTCCCTTCTTCTTCAGCAATTTCAGCCCCCAGAGCCTGAGCTTGAAGTTCTTCGGGATGCGCGTGAGGATGGCGATTGCCGCCTCGTAGAGCATCGCCCGCGTCATCTCGTCCCCGCATTTGGAGATGCGCCCCGACCAGTCGGTCTCGCCGGACTGGTATCGTCGCGGCGTCAGCCCGAAGTGGGCGCCGACGGTAACGGACTTTTTGAAGCGGGCCGGATCGTCGACAGTGGCGCGGAAGGTCAGCGCCACGATGGCGCCGACGCCCGGCACCGTCATCATCCGCCGCACCGCTTTGTCCTCGCGCGCCGCCGCCAGCGCCATGCGATGCATGCGGGCAAATTGCAGGCGCATCGCCGCCCGGGCGGAAAGCAGCGGCTCGGCGATCTGCTCCAGCTCGGCGAACTCGGCGACCAGCTCGCGCACGCGCGCCTCGAATCTGCCCGTCGAGACCTGGCCAACCTTCAGCCCGAACGGCCGGATCAGGCCGCGGATCATGTTCTCCATGTCGAGCACCTTGCCGAGCAGCGCCTTGCGCCCGGCGAGCAGCACCCGCAGCGCCTGCGCCTCGCGCGACTTGACGTGGACGGCGCGGAACCAGCCGGTGCGCATCAGCTGCGCGATGCCCCGCGCGTCGTTCTTGTCGGTCTTGTTCAGCATGGCGTTCAGCGCAGCCTTGGTGTGGCGCGTCTCGATGCAGGTGACCGGCAAGCCCTTGTCGTCGAGCGCGGCATAGAGCCAGGCGCTGAACGAGAAAGCCTCCAGCCCGACGCGTTTCAGGTGGACGCCCCATTCGCCCAGGAACAGCTCGATCGCGTCCGGATCGGACGGCAATTTCCCCTCCCGGACGACCTTGCCCTCGCCATTCACCACGCACACGCTCGTCGCCTCGAGCGACACGTCCAGTCCCGCGTAAAACTCCATGTCTCGCCTCCGTCGCCGATCGCGACGGAGCACCACGCGCCGCCTTCCACGATCGCTTCATGGAGGCATCATCGCCGCAGCCAAGACGCTGGCGAGGGGGCACTGGTCAGTACCCCGGCTAACTCAGAATCTAACTCTTGTTGTTGGCCCGCGCGATCGGCGGACAAACGCGTCTGCGGACCGAGTTCTGAACGCTCAGAGCGACAACCATCGCTGCCATCCAGCCGCAAGCCGGGAGGGAGGCCATGATCGTTGCGCTGCTCAACCAGAAGGGCGGCGTTGGCAAAACGACGCTCGCGCTGCACCTCGCCGGCGAATGGGCGCTGCATGGCAAGCACGTCACGCTGATCGACGCCGATCCCCAGGGCTCGGCGCTCGATTGGTCGCAGCAGCGGGCAAGGGAGAACGTCTCACGGCTGTTCGGCGTCGTCGGCCTCGCGCGCGACACGCTCCATCGCGAGGCGCCCGAGATCGCCCATACCGTCGACCACATCGTCATCGACGGTCCGCCGCGCGTCGCCGGGCTGATGCGTTCGGCGCTGCTCGCTGCCGATCTGGTGCTGATCCCTGTCCAGCCGTCGCCGCTCGATGGCTGGGCCTCCGCCGAGATGCTCGACCTGCTGCGCGAGGCGCGCATCTATCGTCCGCAGCTCGCCGCGCGCTTCGTGCTGAATCGTTGCGGCGCCCGCACTGTCATCGCCCGCGAGACGGCCGAGACCTTGGCCGATCACGATCCGCCGGTGCTTGCCAGCACCATCGGCCAGCGCGTCGTCTTCGCCGACGCCGCGCAGTCGGGACGCCTGGTCTTCGAACTTGCCGAGCAGAGCGCCGCGGCGCGCGAAATCGCCGCGATCGCCGCTGAGGTCGCGAGGATCGCGCTATGAGCGAACGGTCCACCAGACGTGGCTTCGTATCCCGACCCGGCGACGCCGAGAGTTGGATCAAGGCTCCCGCAGCGAACGGCAGACGGTCGGAAGACACCTCCGCCTTCAGCGCGCGGCTGACGATCGACGTCACCCCGGCGCTGCGCGGCCGCATCAAGGTCGCCGCGTTCCGGCGCGGCATCACCGTCGCCGACATGCTCCGCGACCTCCTCTCACGCGAATTCCCCGCCGATCCCGGAGAGTCCTCATGAACGACAACGCGCCATCAACGCCGCGCGTCGTGCCGCCGTCGCATCGGCGCACCGGCGCACTGACCCATGTCGAGCTGACCTGGATCGAGAAGACGATCGAGCACTGGCTGCGCTTCGGCCGCCGTGCGGACGAGAAGATCCTCGATCGCCGCCGCAGCGTCTCCAGCTTCAAGCCGGGCAGCATCTTCGCCTTCGTGCGTTGGGCGTCGAACGACTACGGCACCGTCGTCTCCCGTATGGACATCGTGCGCGCGGCCGAGCCCGGCGTCCGCTACCAGACGCTGCCCTTCGTGCGCCCCGGCGGCGAAATCCTGCTGCGCGTCGATGGCTGGCCGAAGGTCGAGCGCGTGCTGCAAGCGATCGATGCGGTCGAAGCACTCGACATCGATCCTGCCGATGCCGCGCCGGAATATTGGCGTCACCTCCACAACCGCCTCGCTGCTGGGCATGAGCCGCGCGCCTACACGCGCGAGCAACATGCGGCCTGGCTCAAGCGCCGGAGCGTCGCGCCATGACCCGCTTCGGCTACGTCATGACGACGTACTTGGCGATGCTCGGTATCGGCACCCTCGCGTTCTTCCACCCGGCGCCACGGCTGATCTGGAACGCCACGGCGAGCACCCCGACCGGGCTCTATGCGCTGCACCGCGTGGGTCGGCTCCACACGCTCGAACTCGTCGTCGTGCGTCCACCCGAGCCGATCGCGAGCTACCTCGCCGACGGCGGCTTCCTGCCCAAGGGCGTGCCGCTGCTGAAGCATGTCATGGCGCTACCCGGACAGATCGTGTGTCGGGCCGGCGACCTCGTCACCGTCGATCAGGTCGAGGTCGGCGTCGCTCATGACCGCGATCACCTCACCCGTCCACTGCCGCGCTGGAGCGGCTGTCGGGTGCTTCGGTCGGACGAGGTCTTCCTCATGAACCCGACCGTCCCGGACAGCCTGGATGGCCGCTATTTCGGCCCGCTCCCCGCCGCTTCGATCGTCGCGCGCGCAGTCCCGCTGTGGACCGACGAGGCCGGCGACGGCCGCTTCGTCTGGCGCGCCGCCACCGATTGATCCGCTTCTCAACCCGCCAACCCAGGAGGTTCCCATGGCGCAGATCGGTCACTTCACCCGCGATAAATCCGGCTTCACCGGACGCATTCAGACGCTCTTCTTCACCCACGACCTCTCCCTCGTTCCGGCCGAATCTTCCGATGCCGAGAATGCGCCCGACTATCGCATCCACCGGGGCGATGCCGACGGCCCGGAGATCGGCGCGGGCTGGAAACGCACCGGCGAGAAAGCAGGCGAATACGTCTCGCTCGTCATCGATGACCCGGCGCTGCATCAGCCGATCCGCGCCAATCTCTTTCAGTCCGGCGACGACAAGTCTGCGTGGGTGCTGAACTGGAACCGCCCGCCCAAGCGCGCCCAGCGGGATTGAGCGCATGCGGACCGCTTTCATCATGCTCGTCGGGGCGACGGCGTTCGGCATGCCCGCCGCCGTCGCTCACGCCCAGACCGCGCGGATCGAGCTGCACGCGCCGAGCGATCCCTATGCCGGTCTCATTGCGGAGGCGGCGCAACGCTTCGGCATTCCGGCGGCGTGGATACGGGCGATCATGCGAGTCGAGAGCCGCGGCGATCGGCGCTCAATCTCGCCCAAGGGAGCGATCGGCTTGATGCAGCTCATGCCCGACACCTGGGCGGCGCTGCGCGCTCGGTACGGCCTTGGTCGCGATCCGTTCGATGCCCACGACAACATCCTGGCGGGCGCGGCCTTCCTGCGCGAAATGCACGACCGCTACGGATCGCCGGGCTTCCTCGCGGCATACAATGCGGGGCCTGGTCGATACGAAGACTATCGTGATCGGCATCGGCCCCTACCGCCCGAGACCGTCGCTTATGTCGCAGCACTTGTCCCTTTTGTCGGGGACGGCGCGACCGATGGGCCTGTCCTCATGGCGGCCTCCGATCCGTCGTCCTGGACGCAAGCGCCGCTTTTCATAACGCGGCCGGCAATCGCTGAACCCGCTGATCGCACGTCGGCCAAGCAGCCGCCGAGCGACACGCCGGCCGTCGTCGCAGTGCGCGATCTCTCCGCCATCGCGCCGCAATCCACCGGTCTGTTCATCTCAGTTTCAGCAGCGAGACCGAAGCCATGATGGTGCCGCTGCCCCGCAATCACGCCGCGCTCTTGCTTCGGCCCGCATGCGCCTTCCTTGGCGGCGCGACGGTGTTTGGCGTCTCAATCAGCTGCCTCGATGCTCTCGGATGCGATTTCGCAGGCTGGCGCGGCGCAGCGTCCTTCCGGGAAGCAGGAAGGGCGGACAGGGGAGGCGTGCAGGAACCGACCGACAGAGGGCCAGATAAAAGGCCGCAAGGTGCGGCTCTGTCGGTCGGTTGTTTTTGCTTGTGTTTTTCGTCGATCGCGCAACGTGCGGCCCCGGCGCGCAAGGTGCGCGGCGCCGTCAACGCATTGCCCGTCCTCTGTTTTTCGCACATTGCCAGGGCCGGCGATGGCTGAGGAGAACGACTTCCAGCCCCGGCCAGGCCGTATCCGCTCTTCGCGCAGTCAGCGGGCCAAGCCTTTCATCGCCCAGGCGCTCGCCGCCGCCCAGCGCGCCGGCGGCGGCATCTCGCGGCAGGGCCTATTCAGGAGTGCCAGCCGCTCGACCTTCGGCCGCGGCCGTGTCGCCTCTGTCCGAGCGAACCATCTGCTGACAAGCCGCTCGCGCCTGGTGACGGTGAAGGCCCGCATCGTGCGTCACACGGCCCGGGCGGCGCCGCTCGGTGCTCATCTCGGCTACCTCCGGCGCGAGGGCGTCACCCGGGACGGGGATAAGGCGCGGCTGTTCGGCCCGGAGATCGAGGACGCCGACCCCCAGGCCTTCGCCGAACGGTGCGAAACGGATCGGCATCATTTCCGTTTCATCGTCTCACCCGAGGACGCGCCGGAGATAGCCGACCTCAAGGGCTATGCCCGCGAGCTGGTCGGCCAGATGGAGAAGGACCTCGGCACCAAGCTCGATTGGGTCGCCGTCGATCACTGGAACACGCAGCACCCGCACGTCCACATTATCGTGCGCGGCGTTGCCGAGGACGGCCAGGACCTCGTCATCTCCCGCGACTACATCAAGGAGGGCATGCGCGCTCGCGCCCAGGATCTGGTCACGCGGGAGCTGGGGCTGCGTAGCGACCTCGTTATCCACCAAACGCTCGAGCGTCAGGTCGAAGCCGAGCGCTGGACCCAGCTCGACCGGCAGCTCGTCCGTGACGGCGGCCGACATGGCGTCATCGACGTTGCGCCCTCTCCGGGCCAGGAGCCGGATCCGTTCCATTCACTGAAGGTCGGCCGCCTGCGGCATCTGGAGAGCCTCGGTCTCGCCCATCAGATCGGGGCCGGCCAGTGGACGATGGACGAGGCGGCCGAGGTCACGCTCCGTGAACTCGGCGAACGCGGCGACATCATCAAGCGGATTCACCGGGGCTTGCGAGAGCACGGTATTGAGCGCGCGGCCGCGAGCTATGTGCTCGCCGGCGAGAGCCTCGACGTGCCCGTCATCGGCCGGCTGGTCGATCGAGGCCTCGACGACGAGTTGAAAGGCACCGCCTATGCCGTCATCGACGGCGTCGACGGCCGCACCCACCACATCAAATTCCCCGACCTCGACGCCACCGGCGACAGCGCGCCCGGCTCGATCGTCGAGCTGAGGAAGTTCGACGACGCGCAAGGGCGTCGCCGCGTCGCGCTCGCCGTGCGGTCGGACCTCGCCATCGAGGATCAGGTGACGGCCAGCGGCGCGACTTGGCTCGACCGCCAAGCGGTCTCGCGTGATCCGGTCGATCTTAGCCAGACGGGCTTCGGCGCCGAGGTCCGCGATGCGTTGGAGCGGCGGGCCGACCAGCTCATCGAGCAGGGGCTGGCCGAGCGACAGGCGCGGGGCATCACCTTCTCCCAGGGCCTGATCGGCACGCTCCGCCGTCGGGAAGTCGAAGCCTTGGGCGAGCGGCTTGCGGCCGAGACGGGCCAGACCTTCAACCAGGCCGCCTCCGGCGAGTACGTCGCCGGATCATACCGTCAGCGCTTCGCGCTCGCCTCCGGCCGGTTCGCCATGATCGACGACGGCCTCGGCTTTCAGCTCGTGCCCTGGACCCCATCGCTTGAGAAGCAGCTCGGCCGCCACGTCTCCGGCGTCGCCCGCGATGATGGCGGCGTCGACTGGGGCTTCGGCCGCAATCGGGGGCTCGGCCTGTGAGCGGACACTCTCATCACAGATCTCAGGAAAGGACGGCCGGCATGTCGGCGACGAAGATACTCTGGGGCCAGGTCATCACCGTCTTCGGGATCGTCCTCCTGACGATCTGGACCGCGACGGAATGGACCGCCTGGCGGCTCGGCTTTCAGCCCGAACTCGGCCGTCCCTGGTTCGAGATTTTGCATTTCCCGTTCTATCTGCCACCGGCCTTCTTCTGGTGGTGGTACGCCTACGACGCCTACGCTCCCTCGATCTTCATCGAGGGCGCCTATATCGCGGCGTCTGGCGGGATCATCGCCGCGGCCGTCGCCATCGGCATGTCGGTCTGGCGAGCCCGCGAGGCGAAGAACGTCGAGACATACGGCTCCGCGCGCTGGGCGCAGCCGAGGGAGATCGAGCAAGCCGGCCTGCTCGGTCCCGATGGCGTTGTGCTCGGCCGCTATCAACGCAGCTATCTCCGCCACGACGGCCCCGAGCATGTGCTGTGCTTCGCGCCGACCCGAAGCGGCAAGGGCGTGGGCCTCGTCATCCCGTCGCTGCTGACCTGGCCAGGTTCGGCGATCGTCCACGACATCAAGGGCGAGAACTGGCAGCTCACCGCCGGCTTCCGCGCCCATCACGGTCAGGTGCTGCTGTTCGATCCGACCAACGCAAAGTCTTCGGCCTACAATCCGCTGCTCGAGGTCAGGCGCGGCGAGTGGGAGGTGCGCGACGTCCAGAACATCGCCGACATCCTGGTCGACCCCGAAGGCAGTCTCGAGAAGCGGAACCACTGGGAGAAGACCAGCCATGCGCTACTGGTCGGCGCGATCCTTCACGTCCTCTACGCCGAGGAGGACAAGACACTCGCCGGCGTTGCGTCCTTCCTGTCGGATCCCAAGCGACCGATCGAGTCGACGCTCTCCGCCATGATGCGAACGCCGCACCTCGGCGAAGCCGGCGTCCATCCTGTCGTCGCCTCCGCCGCGCGGGAGCTGCTGAACAAGTCTGGCAACGAACGGTCCGGCGTGCTGAGCACGGCCATGTCATTCCTCGGCCTCTATCGCGATCCCGTGGTCGCCGAGGTGACGCGGCGCTGCGACTGGCGCATCGGCGACATCGTCGCCGGCGAGCGGCCCACCACGCTCTACCTCGTCGTGCCGCCGTCCGACATCAATCGGACCAAGCCGTTGATCCGCCTGATCCTCAATCAGGTCGGCCGGCGGCTGACCGAGGATCTGCAGGCCAAGGCCGGGCGACGCCGGCTTCTCCTGATGCTGGACGAGTTCCCGGCGCTCGGTCGCCTCGACTTCTTCGAGTCGGCGCTCGCCTTCATGGCCGGCTACGGCATCAAGAGCTTCCTCATCGCTCAGTCGCTGAACCAGATCGAGAAGGCCTACGGCCCCAACAACTCGATCCTCGACAACTGCCATGTCCGAGTGAGCTTCGCGACCAATGACGAGCGGACCGCCAAGCGGGTGAGCGATGCGCTCGGCACCGCGACCGAAATGAAGGCGATGAAGAACTACGCCGGGAGCCGGCTGTCGCCTTGGCTCGGGCATCTGATGGTGTCGCGCTCGGAGACCGCGCGCCCGCTGCTGACGCCGGGCGAGGTCATGCAGCTCCCGCCCACCGACGAGATCGTCATGGTGTCGGGTGTCCATCCGATCCGGGCGAAGAAGGCCCGCTACTATGAGGATGGACGCTTCCAGGAGCGGATCGTGGCCCCGCCTGTCCCGGCGCGGCCGAAGGAGGGCCGCCCCGACGATTGGAGTTCGCGTCCGCTGCCTCCTCGCCCTCCGGCGCCGGTGGCGGCCGAAGGCGATGACGCCGACGACGAGGATCCGAAGAACGCCGATCGCCGGAAGCAGCCGGAGCTCAGCCAGGGAACGGTCGAGAAGCAGGCGCCGATCGAGAATGAATTCGCGCTCGACCAACCCGACGACATGGAGGAGGAGGCGCCGCGGATCGGTCGCATGAACGATCTCATGCAGGGCCTTGCGCGGCAGGCGTCGCTCGATCCGGGCGACGACCTCGGCATGTGAGGCGCGCATGGCCATGGCGAAGAAGAAGGCTCAGCTCTCGGTCTATCTCGATCCGGATGTCATGCGGGCCTTGTCTGCCTATGCCGCGCGCCGGGACCAATCGATGTCGCTGATCGCCGAAGCCGCGATCGCCTCGTTCCTGTCGCCGGATGCGGACGAGCGGAAGGAGGCGGCGATCGCCAAACGGCTCGACCAGCAAGACCGCCGCCTGGCGCGGCTCGAGCGTGATGTCGGAATCGGTGTCGAGACGCTGGCGCTGTTCATCCGCTTTTGGCTCAACACGACGCCGCCGCTTCCCGAACCGGCGGCCAAGGCCGCGCGAGCGCAGGCCGGAGCGCGCTATGACAATTTCGTCGCCACGCTTGGCCGGCGACTCAACGAAGGGCCAAAGCTGCGACAGGAGATCCCAGATGATTCCGTCGAACGGAACTTCGGCGACTAGAATGGGCCGGTTCGACGTATCTGCCGGGCCCATTCAGCCGCTATGGGGCAGCTAGCAAATCCCGGGGGCAGGTTGATGCAAGATCTTCATTACGCGAAGAGCCGACGGTGGCTCAGTTCTAACTAGAAGGCATAGGTGGGCGGCTGATTGCGCTGGGTAGGGAGAGGGACGATGCGGCCCTTGAACTGCAAGTCGAACGCCGCGCCTATATTGGGAGGCACGTCTCTGAGGGAAAGGAAGCGGCGTTGGCGAGAGGAAACAAACTTGGCGGTTCGCCGCCCGCGGTAGAAAAGCCTGAGGTCCTACTGCAGACGATCATTGAGGCCGTAATCGAGGCGAAGGCGCTGAGTTTCGACGATTGGCTTGCGCTGAGCCCAAATCCTCTGGTTCCCTTGGCGCTCCCCGTAAGCTCCGGCGGCCAATATCAGGTCACTCAGGCGGGCGTCGATGCGGCGCACGCTCTGACCGACCAAGTATGGAAAGCGCGCGCGGACTTCCGCCAGACGATCGTGCGCAAGAGCTTCGACCGGCTGTCGTTCACCGCGATCGGGGACGCAGTGGCGAACAGCCCTGCGCATCTCGATCCGAGCGAGGACCCGCCAGGCGACAGGTTCTACGCCGCCGTCGCCGCGGACTTCAGCGCTAAGCTCGACGCCCTCGCCAACAGGGCGCGCGGCGATGTCGACCGGCACATCCCTTGTCACCTGTTCGACCTGAACCAAGGCGTGGCGGGGTTTGCGGTCGGGCCGGTTAAATTCTTGCCGAGGGCGGACTGGCTGACCCACTACGTCACCAATCCGGTCCAGCTTGGCCATATCCAAGATGTAGAGAGCCGTACGGTCCCGTATGATGATCTGCGGCGGCAGGCGTTGAGCCAAGGTGCAGCCCGAGATCTTCGCGAGGCTTGGCGCATCCTGAGCGCGCTGCGGAACTTCACCTGGGTCGCCACTTTGCGGGTGAGCAGCCACGAACTGGATCAGTCGCACCGCAAGGCGTCGGTGATCGTCGGCTTGGCCATCGACGCGGTTGGCATGCGCTTCCACGTCGACGCCGCGCGCAAGTTCACGCGCATGGGTCGCCAGCACCTCTATTCCGAGGAAAGGCTTGCGAGCACGCCTGATGGCCGTTTCCTCAGTGGGTCGAGCATCGAAATGCCGGGCCTTGGCGCAAAACCGGGGGCGCTCGCCACCAAAATGGCTGCGGAGCGGCCGTTCCTCGACGACGCAGGCGAAGTATTCACGGCCTATCTGGCCGGACGCCAAACGGGCTCGGCGCCCCACCTCGTGGAGCGTTGGATGAACGCCCTCTATTGGTTCGGGGAGGCCCGCCGCGAGGCGTCTGACTTCATGGCGGTCGTCGATTACGGTTGCGCGGTTGATGGTTTGTCGGGCGCCGGAGGTGTCGCCACGGAGATGGTCACGTTCGCGAAGGCGGCGCTCAATCCGAAGGGTTACCCGACGCCCGCCGGCGCGCTCAGCGTGGCCGATGCAGTGAACAGACTTTACGTCGAAGGCCGGAACAAATTGGCCCATGGTGAGACCCCGGGGCTGCTCGAGGACTTGAGCGAGCTCAGGGTCATCGGCGACGACCTCCTCGCTAAGCTATTCGATGTTATCACGATCGAACTGGCAGACTTCATCCGAAACAAGCCGCAGTACCTGACGGTCTCGGAGGATCATGCCTTTCGGGCGTTGAAGACCCGCCTCGAACAGCGCCCCTAGACTAACCGGGGTGTCATCGCTGGCCGAGCTGCGGCCCCCTGGGTCACCAATGACGGCTCCTTTGCGCTTCCCTCCCGAATCGGAAGGTCGCTTCACGGTCCATCGCGGTCACAAGCGGCACTCCAGTGAGGTTGACGTTCCGCACGCTGCAAGTATTTTTTCTCTGCTCTACGCCACACTCCTACGCCATCTGAATACTTGTTGAATCGCCCTATTTATTGCCTCTTCTAATCATCCCCGTCGCCAATCGCGTGTAGCGACTGGCCAATGACGGGGACGATCGTGGCGGCTGCTCCGCTCCATTCCGAGGCCTTCTCACGCGGCGCGCGCATGCTGCGCACCGCGCTCGGCCCGGCCATCGCCGCCTTTCTCGAAGACCCGTCGATCGTCGAGGTGATGCTGAACCCCGACGGCCGGCTCTGGATCGATCGGCTCTCTGGCGGCCTCGAGGATAGCGGTCGGACTCTATCGGCGGCCGACGGCGAGCGGATCGTGCGCCTTGTCGCGCACCATGTCGGCGCCGAGGTTCACGCGGAACGCCCGCGCGTCTCGGCCGAGCTGCCCGAGACGGGAGAGCGGTTCGAGGGGCTGCTGCCGCCCGTCGTCACGGCGCCGGCCTTCGCCATCCGCAAGCCCGCCGTCGCCGTCTTCACCCTCGACGATTATGTCAACGCTGGCACCATGACCGCTGGTCAAGCGGCGTTGTTGCGTGGGGCCGTCGCGTCGCGCAAGAACATCCTCGTCGCTGGCGGCACCGGCACGGGCAAGACGACGCTCACCAACGCGCTCCTGGCCGAGATCGCCGGCACGAGCGACCGCGTGGTGCTGATCGAGGACACGCGCGAACTGCAATGCCGCGCGCCGAACCTCGTCGCGATGCGCACCAAGGATGGTGTCGCGTCGCTGTCGGACCTTGTCCGGTCCTCGCTGCGCCTTCGGCCCGACCGCATCCCGATCGGCGAAGTCCGCGGCGCTGAAGCGCTGGACCTACTCAAGGCCTGGGGCACCGGCCACCCCGGCGGGATCGGCACCATCCATGCCGGCACCGCGCTCGGCGCGATCCGTCGCCTCGAACAGCTCATCCAGGAAGCCGTCGTCACCGTCCCCAAGGCGCTGATCGCCGAGACCATCGATCTCGTCGCGGTGCTGCGCGGCCGCGGCTCGGAGCGCCGCCTCTCCGAACTCGCTCTCGTCGCCGGCCTCGATCCCGCCACCGGCGATTACTGCCTCCAGTCCGCCGGGGCGGGCGGCGACCCCTTGCCCCTCGGAGATCCATCATGAACCGCGTTCTCGCCGTCGCTCGCCATTCCCGCCGCCGCCTCGTCGAGCTGGTCACGCTGACCACGCTCACACTGGCTTTCGCGCCCGCCGCCTATGCCTCCGGCTCTTCGATGCCGTGGGAGACACCGCTCAACTCAATCCTGGAGTCGGTGCAGGGCCCGG
>Ga0255336_101115_pt1 | contig 23778 bp, 30 predicted proteins | sample MeOH1_35cm_T3_17_FD_189102 | JGI IMG/M metagenome (GOLD analysis project Ga0255336, IMG submission 189102) | Sandy soil microbial communities from University of British Columbia, Vancouver, Canada - MeOH1_35cm_T3_179 | ecosystem: Engineered > Artificial ecosystem > Sand microcosm > Unclassified ...
TTAGATATTTTGAGGACCGGACCTTCGTGTCGTCAGGCAGCAGACCATCGGCCTTCATCTCGCGCACCGCGCGGTGCGAGGCAGCGTAGCCGTCGAGCGTGATTGTCTCCGGCGACTGGCCCTGCTGCCTGATAGCCTTGCTGAAAAAGGCTTTGGCCGCGACCACGTCGCGCCTCGCCCTGAGCATGAAGTCCACCGTCTGGCCAGCCCGATCCACCGCCCGGTACAGGTAGACCCATTTGCCGCGATTCTTCATATAGGTTTCGTCGACGCGCCACGAGCGACCGGCTGGCGTAGCAAAGCGGTCCCAGCGTTTGACGAACTCAGGCGTATAACGTCTCACCCAGCGCAGGATCGTCGTGTGAGCCAGCGACAATCCCCGTTCGGCCATCATCTCGACCAGATCGCGCAGGCTGAGCTTGTAGCGCAGATACCAGCGAACGCACAGAATGATGATCTCCCGATCAAAATGGCGCCGACCGAACAACTCCTCCAGACTCTTCAGCTTGCTCATCGCGGGTCATCAGTTCGTTTCGTTCCGACAACTTTAACCGATTCGCTGACCCCATTTGCAACAGAGCCGAATATTCCCCCGTGCTCCAGAGACAGGCGATTGCGGACTATGCGGTAACCCATCACATCCGCATCGTGCGCGATTACGAAGATGCGGGCATCAGCGGCTTGACTCTCAGGGAGCGTCCGGCGCTCATTCAGTTGCTGCTGGACGTCGATAGTCCACAGCGAAAATTCACCACAGTACTCGTGTACGACGTCAGTCGTTGGGGCCGCTTCCAGGACGTCGACGAGGCCGCGTTTTATGAATATGCCTGCCGGCGCGCTGGCGTCAACGTCATCTATGTGGCGGAGCCCTTTGAGAACGATGGGAGTCCGGCGACGTCCGTGCTAAAGGCGCTGAAACGGGCGATGGCCGCGGAGTTCAGTCGCGAGATGTCGCGCAAGGTTTTTCTGGGGCACTGCCTCAATGTCCAGCGCGGCTTCCATACGGGTGGGCCACCCGCGTACGGATTGCGGCGCGTTCTTCTCGATGCAGACCGGCATACGAGGCGCGCTCTCGAACGCTACGAATACAAGAGTGTCCAGACTGACCGCGTCATCATCGCGCCGGCCCCCGGGGGCGAAGCCGCGCTAGTCCGGAAAATCTACGAGTGGTACGCGACCCAACCAGTGACCGCCGCGGCAATCGCACGGCGTCTCAACGACTTCGGAATCTCCAATGGCTTCGGGCGGCCGTGGCAAGCCCGAAACATTCTCAACATTCTCCGCAACGAGACGTACATCGGCACCAACATTTACAGCCGCACCACTTCGAAACTGACTGGGCCGTGGGCCCGGGTGCCAGAACAGGACTGGATTCGCGTTCCGGGAGCGTTTGAACCCGTCGTTGACAAACGCATCTTCGCGGCCGTCCAGCAGAAAATCGCGCGAGCGCGACAGAGGCCCACGAGAGACGAGATTATCGACGGTCTGCACAAGGTCATCAGAAGAGCCGGCAAACTCAGTCAGGCGACGTTACGGCGTTACCGGAGCGCACCGTCCGTCGAGCAGGTGATGCATGAGTTTGGCAGCCTTAACGCGGCATACAGGGCAATTGGCTATGCACCGAACCTGGACCCCGCGCGCTCCGACAACCGCGCTGTCGAGCGCTGCACGGAAAAGCGCGTTGCTGACATCTCCATCGAGGTCCTGCGAGCCCGGGGCCATGAGGTGCGGTACGAAAAACACACCGATACCCTATGCGTCGACGGCCGTCTGAGATTGAAGCTCGTTGTTCGCAGCCCATGGCTTGTCGGCGGCCAGGTGCCTTACTGGGTGGCACGGTGGCCTGACTGCTTCGCTATCGATTTCCTGATATACGGACGTATCGAGCGGGCGGAAGCGGAGCTGATTGACTTTCACATTTTCCCGCGCGGAAGTCTCGTGCCGGGCGCATACACGGTCGTCTACCGACATGGCCGGTCGCATTTCGAGGCGTATGAGCATGCCGACCTGATGCCTCTGCTTGATATTGCGGAAAACGTACCCCTTGAAGTACTGGTGTGAACGGCACCCAGTGGAAGTCACCCGTGACCCGCCCTCCTCCGCCACGCATCAACTCAGGGGTTGAGCCAGTCGTCCGCCTGCAGATTGGGGAACCAGGCCCGGCAAGTCTGCATGGGGAACATCGCGCCCCCGATGGACGTGCGACACCCGAGACGAAGGCCAGAGAGGTGCTGAAGCTCGAGCGCGCACGGCAACGCACCGCCATCAGAAAGATGAACGCAACGCATGAAGAGTTGGCTGTTACGACACAGGCCCTGCTGGAACTCCTCCCGGACCCGGCCTTCGTTGCACTGTTACTCGCCCACGGGTTTAATTCGATACCCGGGATTCTCCATCAACGCCTCATGGAGCGACGCTGATGACGCACGCCCGGGCTGCAAGATTCATACATCGCTTCAACGAGACCCGGACCGGTTGCGAGAGACCATCCGGAATCTGTGAGGAAGCGTTTGCTTCTGTCGCCGCGCAGACGCTTCCGAAGAGGACCGTTGCTGCGCTGGCCAGGATGGCGTCGGTGCGCCAGATTGCGGCTATCCGGATTATGGTTGCCGTGGACAACCTGAGCGGAGATTTTGCACGGGCATTGCTTGCCGCGACGCCATCCAGCCAGAGGAGCGATGATGCACGGGGACGACAGTCGCATCCTGACTGCGTGGACCAGCTGGCGAGGATTGAGCGGGGGCTCGTCCAGATGCAGCGCGAAGCGGCAGAACTACGGTTGCATCACGGCGACAACCTGGTTCATCTGGTGCTTGCCGCCAGTGTCGTGCGGGACTGGATGATGAACGAGGTGGTTACAACCTGGCTTCACTCGCACTATCCGGAGTCCGCCATCGTTCTTCAAAGACTCGCGAACGCAGCGGACTTTGCAGTCGAGCCCGGCCGCCCGATGAAGCTTCCTTACTCGATGGCCAGGCGCCCTTCGGACCTTCGCAGAAGAAAAGTACGTGTACGTTCTGGCGCTGGAACCGGGACCCGTCAGGACCATCGCATACCAGCGAGCCGCGTCAAACAGTGCTGATAGATGTCTCTCGCTGCTGCCGACCGGAAATCAAGCCGCAGATTCTCACGGAACAGCGTGTCAATCATCTCAGGGGCGAAGACGGGCGATGACGCGGTCGCGAGTTCCTGTGCTACCTCCAGCGCCCGGGTCGACAGCATGACTCGCTGCACGACATCGGCGCCAGCACCGTTCGAGTTAAGCCAGATGGTGGTGGACTCCACGACGTGGTGCGGCGCAAGCCACCTGCCCGTCAACTGTTTCGCCAGCAGGTGCGACGAAACCAGGTAGGCCAGCAGTTCGGCGCGCGCCTGAAGGTCCAGATTGAGGGGATTGTTCACGCTTTCATGTAAGCAGGAGTCGGGTTCGCGGTCAGCGGTTACGCTGCCAGCCGTGCTCATAATACGGGCGATCGCCGCCATCAGGTATCGCGTATGAGTCGCGAAGTCAGCCGCATCCGGATTCAGCCATGTGTCGACGTTCCCGGTCATATCGCATGGAGGTTGAAACGGCCTTGAGTATGCGCGAACGGTCCTGGGACGCGTGCCGCTTGTCGAGAATCCGATACCCGCACCGGCTGCGTGCGCCATGGCAATGGTATCACTGAGTCGACGGTTGTCCTGGCGATGGAGGCACACCAGCGCTTCTCCCAATCGGAATGACCAGACTGCTTCGTGCCCTGTCGCTTGATCTCGTAAGTAATGCAATTGTGTTCTGCAGGTCGCGTTCACCCGGCCGTGCCAAACGTCAGCAAGCGTGCCGACCGGCGACCCACCGTCGTGCAATTCCGCCGAGGGTGGGATAGGCCGATGTGGACTGTCGATTGCCGTGCTGAACGCAAGCCCGCGCCAGCGAGGAGGATGGCTTTGGTGACGGCTGCTGAGAACGTCGTCATTGAATTGCGAAAACGCCTGTATAAATATACAGTACTGCGATCAGGGACGGAAAACAGCCGCCTGTTTCCTGCCGATCGCGGCGTTCGTCGCATGCGCCTGGCGAGCAGGCCATCGATAAAGCCATTCGTCCCGGCCGAGCCGGGAGCCGACGTTTTTCGCGTGCCCTGCTGCTAGTCGGGGGGAACGGATGTCTGGCCTTTTGACGACGCCGTGCGCAACCGCCACTACTGTGCCGGTTGCGACGGGTCGTGCGTCAAAGTGAATGCATCGTGCGGCGTCAGAAAAGCGCATCGACAAGGAGAAACGATAGTGAAACGGGTTGGATGCGGGTTGCTCTTACTGGCGTGTACCACGTTCGCCTTTGCTGGTGACCATTACATAAAAATCTGGAATCCGCCTGAAGCCAGGCAGAGACTGTTTCAGGGAGCAGGTGCGCCGAAGTCGCTTTCGCGCGTGCGACGTGTGCCTCCTCTGGAAAAAACACGGGCGGCGCATCGCACGCCGACCGCCGCCACCAAGCTCGCCGTGAAGCAGGGAGTTGCCGGTGCAGGTACACGACGCGTCACTCGTGACGCCTCGGAAATTCCCCGTCTGATAACGCCCGAGGGGAATGTGCTGCGCGTTGATGTTCAGGACTCGTACGTCGAGGTCGTGCGCTGATGGAATCGGCAAGCTACAAGGGATACCGCATCTTCGGCCACGCCATACTTCAGCAGGAGGACATCCTTTCGGCTGGCCTGTTCGCGGGTAGCGGGACCATTACCCGCGACACGAAGATGGTCGAAACCTCCGGGGTACTCGGTGTTTTTGATACGGAAGAAGCGGCTGAGCTTGCAGGACTGGACTGGGCACGCGCGTGGGTGGATAGCCATGGCGCGTAAGCTGGTTGACACCGTCCGTTGCAGCCTGTGCGGGGGCGAATATGCGACGGCAAGACCGCCTCGCGATTCGAAGTCGAGTGCTTCGACGACCAAGCGGCGACATCGGCCCGGGGGCGTTGAGTGGATGATCGCCGCAGGCCATAACGCCTGCGCGACAGCAGACAGCCGCGCTGTTTGCTGGACCGTTTGTGGCGAAGCGGTTGAGGTGATAACGCCGATTGACGGTTAGTTGCACCGCACTTGGCGAAGGCAGCTACGCCCGGCCCCCACCGGCGCTAAATGGACTGATGGTCAGGCATGAAATTGAGTTGCCAAGCGCGACGTCGACGGCGTCTACGCGAAGTGGCGCACTTATTCGCAAGTTCAGAATACGTTCTACGGGCGAAGAATTATTCTCAACCTAGTCTCTGATTCAATCACACTGCTGGCTGATGAAAATGCGCGGTGCAATCTGCGGGCTTTTCGAGGATACGCCTTCGGACGAGGTATCCGCCCCAAGGTCCCGAGCAGGCGCATTATGGTTTAGCGAGTTTGGGCCATACTTTCACCAGTGCGTCGGAGATCCTGGCACCGGGGTCCGTTTGCGTTATGGCGGAACGGGCTTTCGCGCGATTCGTTTTCGTGTTGAACTGCAGCCAGATCGGAACGCGTTGCGCTAACCACCGAACACGGTCTCATTGCCGAGGAGTGTAGCCGTGAGACGGCTGATTCGCGCGAGATCCAGGTGCTTGAGGCGGTTGTTCGTGGAGATCAACTCCCCCCGCGAAAATTTGTACAAAATACGTATCAAACACTACAGCTCAAGCATCTGACTGCCTAACAACCATCCGATGCCCCTACATACAACGACTTGCACGCGCCACGTCGTGAAACACCGAGATAATTTGCTGATAAAAGTGCCGGAACGCCCTACTACACGGGGCATTCCGAGGTTCGTCAGTTTCTTGGTGAATGTTTCACGAATCGGCTGGTTGCCAGTTGATTCTCACTTCGATCATCGGTTAAGCGAAATACATTCCAAGTGGTCTCGATCTTTCCTCGCCGGCGAATCCTGTCGCAGGAGAGTCCCGCCGTTCGCTTGAGTCTGCAGCGGCGAGCCTCGCCCGCGCGTTTTAAGACAGATCCACTTCAGGTACCCGCATTCTTAAAACTTTTCAATTTCCCCAGCTGGGAAGTCAAAGTCTTTACGTGGTGCAAGTTGTCCAATTGCCGCTAACAGGAGTTAGCGGCATTGAGCGAGGACAAAAAAACGGCCCGCCGTGGTGAACGGGCGGACCGCCTTCGTGATGCGTGGCGGAGCCGCGACGGGCGGCCAGGTTGCCCGCCAGCCCCGCCGCCGCTCCGTTGTGGCCACGTGCCATGAGACACCGGCCACGTTTATATGATAGTCGCTGTTCCGCCGCCCTGCCGGCTTGTCTGTCAATCGCAATTAGCAGACAAAGCGCCCGTCGGGATAACGCCGCGGTCCGGCCGCGAGCGCTACAGCGAGGCCGTCCGTGCGCCCCGCCCCGCCCGGCTGGGGACGCTCTTTCAGCCTGCGGGCCCGCGCTGTCGCGGCTGTGCCGCCGGGCGCGGTCGCGCGAGGATCGCCCGGATCGCCGCGAGATGGCGCTCGCCGACCTCGACGTGCGCCGGGGTGCGGGTCACCGCCGCCCGCACCGGCCACGGCGGCCGCCGCCCGAGCCGGCGGCACAGCGCCGACACGTACGGCTTGCCCGGCCGTCCCGCCCCTATGCAGGCATGCGCGGCCGCGGCCAGCGCCACATCGCCGACCTGCTCGCGCAGCCACGCGAGCGTGCGCCGGTCCGATTCGTTCTGCACGCGTACGAGGTGTTCCATGCAGACCTCTAATAACTGTATATATACACAGTACTGTTAATATATACAATTTTGGCGCTGTATTCAAACGCAAGCCATCCTGCGACAAGGCCCAGGAACTTACGCTGCGGGTTCGGCAGCGCCACGACGCCGACCCTTCAGAAACTGAGGTGCTTTTGCCGGTTCGACGGCGATGGTGCGCGGTAGGCCTCGCCATTGCGGTGCTCGTGGTGCGCGAGGGCAATGTCCACCACCAGATCGACGAACTGAAGCGCGAGGCTGTCCCCGCGCTGACACGGCATGGCCTGCAACACTGTGTCAGCGCCGCGGGTGGCCAGTTCCATGCACAGATAGTCGTACAGCGGATCCTTGTGCTCGACCTTCAGGGACCCGAGCGCCCCGAATGAAGCATACTGACTCGAGGGCAGCCTTCGCCTCGAGGAGCCGCAGCTTGACCATGTGGTTGTAGTGGGAGGCCGTTCGGATGCCGGAGGAAAGCGGCGTTGGCGTTTTCTTTCCGCACCGTGATCGTGACGGATTCGATATCAGGGCGCCTGCCGCGGAGCTTCGCCAACTCGGTGGCAAATCCCAGTCGTTCTTCGACCGACAGATGGACCGACTTGAGTTCATTCTGAGTTGAGCGGCCGCGGCGTTTGCACGGACCCCACACCACGCGGTTCAGCACCGGCTCGGCATCGTCCGGGATGATGGCTGCGGCTAGCGTGGAAGAAGCGGCTGGAGCCGCCGCGCTGGTGGGGTGCATCAGTTTCCAGCCAAGGCGCCGCGTTCATCGAAGTAGGTCGTTGCGCCCGTATGAAAATGGCCTTCCGAAGGAGGCCATTGGAAAAGGAGCAGGACCCGGACCTGACGTACTCAAAGTACGCTTACGATTGTCGCCGCCGATTTGTCGCTGGTGATCCGAGCACTGATTTAAACCGCAGCGTCGCTACAATTCCATCATGCGGATTAGGGAGAGATTTTCAATCTCTTCGCCCTCACGCTGGCAACGCGTTCCGCTTCCAATCTCCGCGCCCCCTTTTTACGGAGTTGCGGCAGGGCATTCCTGTGTCATGTCGCGCATCCTGTCCCGGGGTTCCGGCGTTGGGCTGAAGTGCAGCGAGAGCAGGTAGAAACACGGCGCACTGGAGAGCGTGTAAAAGTTGGGGGGTGAGTCAGGCCGCACGGGCTGGCGGCAGGGTTGCATGGTCCGTTCTGTTGGTTGGTAGGTGCCGGCCTAGCGATACTACCTCGATGCATTTGTCGTGATGCGAGGCGGCTATCTCGAGCGCCGAGATGTGGCGGGGCGAGAATTTCCCATTTAAAACCACGACCCTGACCTGCGCCATACAGTGCGCCTCTTCGTCAGTCCAGCGCATCTGTCGCTTCCTACCGACGCGGTGGCTGACGACCTGGTTCACCGTGGATTCGGCGATGCTGCTGCTGATCGGCGGACCCTTGCGATGGTGTGCGCCGTAGTTGACCAACGTGTGCGCGTTATTCCTCCGGAACCCGGAGACAGTGTTCCGGTTCCTCGACAGCAGCTAAATTCGTACCCCTCCCTCGTCAGCAGCCGACCGTCCAGTGCCTTGATCCGCTCCAACTCCTTGCTGACCTTGCCATGCCAGACGAACCACCTGGCGCGGTTGATTTCAGTTCTCACCGACTCCCGTTCCGGCGCGGAGATCATCTTGCTGCTGAACACGGCACGCTGCGCCGCCTAGAACTTCATCTCTATGTGGAACCAGTCGAGGATCCGGCCGCAACCCAGCTTACTGCCCTGGACGGCCTTCTCCAATTCACCAGCGTCCTCGCTGATCACGGTCACGCGGTCATCGCTCGCCACACCGTTTCGACTGAGGAACTGATCGAGTCGCGCTGCAGCCTAGGCGACTTCCTTGTGTACATAGGCATACAACTTTCGGGGACCGTCCGTGAACGTCGCTCGCCCGGCGACGATGTTCACGCCCCATCGGCCGGCCTTGCTTCGATGATCAACCGCATGGTTTGCTCCCACCGTTGCCATACCAGTCAGCGTACCCCACATGAAACCGGTGCCGCGCCTGGCAGCTCGATCCTCCCTCCCCTAGGAGCCGCCTAGGTTTGCACGCTCTCCAAGTACGTCGCAGGGCTCCGCGGCGACACAATCGATCCCGGTGGATCAGGAACTGTTTGTTGTTGGTCTCGACGAGAGGCCGTTCGTTCATCCCACCCGCTGCGAGAGCCAAGACATTGGAGCAGCCACTGCGGGTGATTCCGGGCAGAAGGCTCGAACTTTGAGAAACCTACGTGATTGGCCACGTCGGCTGTCGTCAGGTCCAAGGCGAGGCGTAGCTGATCAGCGGGGCTGACGTGGACATTTCTCGGGCGCATTTCGGCCCAATATGCGGCACAAGTGGCCTGATCTGTCACTTACCCGGCAAATCCAATTGGCATTCGCGGTAGCAGCCATCGTCCGCCCCGGGAACGCGCTCGGATTCCAACACCCCACCGGGGGGATACGGCCGCGGAGAGTTTCCGGCGAGGCAGCCGACTCGGGTCGCCTCGCAGGCAGGGCTCGACCGAAGGGTGTGCCTAGTAGCACACTCTTCCGCCACCCGCCGCTTGGGGCGGACGGGGCGGCTAATGCCAGCCGTGTGACCCAAGGGATTACGGCTATTCAGTTGACTCGGGTCGAGTCGACTCGGAAGCAGGGCTCGTCCGAAAGTGTGCCTAGTAGCACACTCCCTTCGCCACCCTGCGCCTCGGACGGACGGGGACCTGCGCCGACCATCCGAGGCGCCACGCGGGCGAACGCACATCGGCATCGCGTACATCGGCGGCTATATACCATACCGAATCTTGCAGTCGAAAAAAAGCCCGCATCGAGACGGGCTCCGGACTTATTGGCAATTCCTCACTCAAGAGGGCTGCCGTTAAACAACTCGCTTATGACTTGGCGGATGCGGGTCTCCTGTGCATCTGACAGGACGCCCGTTTTGATTTTTACGGTGAAGCTGTTCACGTCCTTGGTAATGCTGCCTGCGTGATTCTTTCCCGCAAAAAACTTCTCAATTGAGCGCTCGCGAGCCGTCTTGCTAGATGCGCGACGGCCGACCAGGGCAGCAATCGCCGGCGCGTACTTACCTTGGTCCAGGTTTCCCGATACGACCTCCGGCCAAAGTTCGCGGGCAGCGGCCACCGCTTTCTCACCATGCTTCTTGATGACGTTCGCGATCGCATCGGCGGCATTGCCACCAATAAGCGTCGGATTGATATCGAGGTCGCTGGTAATGAACGCGGGTAGGGTGTCGAATGCGAGGTATCTGTACAGTCCTCGTCGGCTCATGCCGACAGCTTCGGCCAAACGCGTGCGATTCGGAAATTCCTTTTCGGTACGGCGAATGGAGATGGAAATCTCATAGTCGGCCAGGTCATCCCGACCGATATTTTCCACCAGAGCCAGCACCGCCATATCCTGGTCCGTGCAATCAACGACGAGGACTTTGATTTCCTCAAGCCCCACCAGCTTGTGTGAGCGCCAACGCCGCTCGCCCGCAACAATTTGATAGGCAGACTCCGCTCGGCGAACGACGATCGGTTGTAACAGCCCGACCTCGCGAATCGACTCTGCGAGTTCAGCTAGCTTCGCTTCGTTGAAAACCCTCCGGGGCTGCCAAGGGTTCGGCACTATCTCTGACACGGGCAGCACTGATTGCGCGCCGCGCGTTTCCAGTTCCTGAATCTTGATGTTGGCCGCAGCCAGGGCAGCAGCCATTCCCGGCCCGGTCTTCGGCTTATCGTTCGTTTGCCTAGAGGCTGTAACTTCGTCTTTCGGGATATCTGAAGCAGCGCGCAGATTGGCAGTCTGCTCAGCCATTCGAGCACGGATATTCATTTGCCGAGTCTCCACTGTTCGACGTACATATCGTCAATCCACTTGCAGTATTCCCTGAGCGGCTGACGAACCCGCTCGACAGTTTTCGAACTCGCGTCCTTCTTGCTCAGGTCAAACACCGTCGACAATGCAAGCGCGCCGCTACTCATCGCTGAGCTTGCCGGAATTTCGGTTGTCGTAAGCCAGTCGCCATAGGCCCGTTGAGTCCATGGACGAACCACAGAAACCGACGAGGTCGGACTGTTATCGACCTTTGAAAGGATGATCGAAATGAAATCGTAGGCCTTGTTGGCCTCCCTCTCCATGAAGTTTCCCGCGATGTCGGAGAACAGCCCCCAGAAAGACACAGAACTGATGAAGTCGAGGCTTTCCGGAACCAGCGGCATGACCATCGAATCCGCAGCCATCAACGCATTGAGCGTCAGGTAGGACAATGAAGGCGCCGTATCGAGGATGATGTAGTCGTACTTGCTGCGTAGCGACGCGAGACCTTCCCGGAGGATCGCCCAGAATTGGAAGCTGGGCTTAGCCTTGAGCATCGACGGGATGTAGAACTCCGCACTGAACAAGGAGGGGTGGGCTGCGATGACGTCCAGCCCGTCCCAGTAGGTCTGCTTGATGAATGATGACAGCCCACCCTCGATCGTCTGGTCATAGATGAACGGCAAAACGGTCGAATCCTCATCAACCTCCTTTTCTGCATACAGGCCGCAAAGCTCGGAAAGTGATGCCTGCGGGTCCAGGTCGATGGCGAGCACCCGCCGACCGCGGAGCGACAATCCCTGCGCTAGACACATTGATGTCGTCGTTTTGGTCGAACCGCCTTTGAAGTTGGCAACGAGGATGACCTTCCCGTCCGCACCGCGCGACCCGGTGACCAACGGCGACTGATATATTTCAGATAGTTGCTGCACGTACGTCCGTGCCTCGGCCAGTGTGAAATGGCGGCTACGACCAGTACCCGATGCCTCACCCGCTGGCAGCGTGCTCCCTTCCCTTGTGGCCTGGTAATGAATCTTCGTGCGGTCCATTCCGCAAAGTTCGGCGACCTCCGCCGTAGTAAATGAGGGAGCCGATTTTCGCGGTTTCGGCGTCAGGATACTGTTACGCAAGTCTTCCGTGAGCGTGTTAAGCGTCTCCGCGAAACTCGCAAGTTCACCCAAGGTCACCCTTCGCGTAATTGCCGGGAATTCTGCTTTGGACATGGTTTTTAAGGTTTAGCCCGAAATCGATACGAAGCGTAGAATACTAGAAAAATACAAAAATGTGCCCGTAACTTAATCTCGTTACTTAGAAACCGACGTTAAGTGGCTATTTCGCAACCAAAAACGCGTGTTAATTTCATGATGTGGAAAGACGTCGGCCCGGTGACCCGTCGAATATATGTTTTGGTGAATGAAAATTGAAAGATCATGGTGAGGGAAATTGTTGGACCAGTGAAGGCTCTGGTCCCGAAGGTGGGTGAGAGGTTTTGTTGAATACATGTCGAGAAGAGGCGAGGGGTTCAATTTGAAACGGGCGCGATCCGTCTTGCAGTTAATCACTGCGTAGAACGGGACGCCTCACAATATTCCTCACCATCATCGCTCGCTTTGCCACCCCCTCCCAAATCAGCTCACCACGATGAGAGCGTCGACAGGGATCCAACAAAACTTCTCACCATCGCCCCACGGGAGTACAACTCCGGCAGCCCGCCACAATTCTTCTCATCATCGTGCCGGCAAATTCGAGTATCTCCTTGGATACTTCATAACTACCGAGGCCATAACGCTTTTCTCCTTGTTCCACCGTAGGTGGCGCTGGCCCATACAAATTTGCTCACCGTCGCCAACAGAAACCCTCACCACCATCGGAGGGTGGGTCGCAGGAAACCCCTGCCGCATACGGCTTTGCCAACAGCTCGGAAGCCGTCAACAATTCATCTCACCATCGTCTCGACGGCCACATGACGTCTCACCTTGAACGGGTAAACACTTCACTCTCATAGAGGAATTTCATTCACCTTTTCCCTACAAAAGGGCTCACCTCCCAAACAAAATTCCTCACCTTTGCAGGGCTAACTCGTTGTTTTTGTTTGAGTTTGATAGGCCTTGTAAGTTGGTGGGTTTGTTTTTCTAAGACTTTAAAACACCAAACAAACAAAACAAACGCCTGGGGCGAGTCAGACAGCACCCTAGCGAAGCCTCGATGGGTCCTAATTCTTGACCGACCGGGTTGCGAAGGTGGGTGAGCCGAATTGTTGAAACAGTAGCCTCATGGTGAGCCTTTTTGTTTTGACATCTCACCTACGCGTGTTAGAGTTTTCCGCGGCTACAACCAAGAAATGAGGGCCACGATGTCAACCGCCGTATCGACAAGCGCAACATCGCGCCAGATGTCGCTCGAGCTGTTTGAGGAGATGTTGGCAACCGACACGCCGATCCATAAGTCAACCAAGGAAATCGGCTATCAGCGGAACAACGTTTTCGTTGATGTCACTGACGTCGGAGTCACGGCGCGTCGCCTGCTTGACGCAGCGCACTTCATCGTGGCGCAGGAGCCGACCACACCGAAATATTACGACGTGGAGCTGAGCTACTTCAGGTGGCTGATGCGTTACGACAGCTACAATTACAAGCATCTGAGAGCAGTCGTATCCGAAGCACAGAAGGCACTCATCCAGGTGACCGCGGCCCCGCAGGGTAGCACCGCACCCGAGAACGAAAAATGGGTATCCGTGCAACTGCTCGGCATTGTCGGTATCGACAAAGGACGCATAACGTTTGAAGTTCCGCAACCGCTCATCCGCCACATCAAGGACCCAGAAAAGTCGCACTGGTTGAGCCTTCGCATCACGTCGGCCTTCACCCTTACTTACGCACGTGCAATCTATGACCACGTCATTGCGTACGTGACGGACGGCATCACGGATTGGTTTGAAGTCGATGTAATCCGAAACTGGCCCGGCAAAGCGGGCTCCAGCGCAACAGTCTTCAAGTATTTCAAGCGGGACAGTCTCGAGCCTGCGGTAAGGCAAATCAACGAAGTCTCTGACATCGAGCTCAGCTACGAGACCCGCACCGAAAGCCCGAAGTCCAAGAAGATTGACCGGATACGTTTCAGGCTTTCCAGAAAAGAAGGGGCCGACACCGTCCGCGCGAGCTTGATTGGGTTGAAGGAAACCTACACCACGTTGAAAAACGAATTCGGCTTCACCGAAAAGCAGTTCAGTGTCATCTCGCAGAACCGCGCCATCTGGTCTGATGAACGCATCCTTGATGCAATCGAATACACTCGGGCAAAGATTGATGACGCGAAGGTGACAAAGAGTCCTGCGGGCTATCTGATGAAGGCCATCACTGAGGGCTACAAGCTGTCAGAGGCTGAGCGCCGGATGAAAACGGTACTGGCCCAGAAAGCCACGGAAGAGCAGGCCGAGGTGACTGCCAGAGCGACCACGAGAATAGCAGTTGAAGCGAACAGTGCAGCTCGTGAGGAAGAAGCCAAGCTGCGATTGGCCGACGAGGTCACCGCTGGTCGCGACGCTTTCGACCAGGCCGACGCACGGGCAAGGAAAGACTTCATGCGCGCGTACATTGCATCTCCTTCTGGCAAGCTGGCCATCAAGCGTCTCAAGTTCGACATAGCGACCATCGGCGAAGCAGACGTGCTCAACCACGCGGACCTTTCCTTCGCCTTCTACCATTTCGTGTACCTGCGCAACAAACCCAAGGCAGCCCGAGCTCGCGCCTGACCGGCAGAAAATCAACGGGAGCGCCGCCTATGAGCAACGACAACGATACCCGAGCATCCGTCGCAAGCTGCGTGGCGCCCATTGCGGTGTGATACGTCAACATCAAATAGCAGCGGAGGCCGCACTAAGGCTCTCGAAGGGCGCCTGTGGCCTCCGCGCTATCCTTCCTCCCAGGCGCCGCGCCCTGAAAAATCAGGCGGGTGGGGCGTCTCGCACCTTCGTTGCCTGTGACGGGCAGAGGGTGCTGGCGTACTACGCGCTCGCGTCGGGTGCCGTAGCGGTGGATGCGGCACCGGGCCGCTTTCGCCGCAATATGCCTGACCCGATTCCCGTTGTGGTGCTCGGCCGCCTCGCGGTGGACCGGTCGCTGCAGGGCAGGGGAGTCGGCCGGGCCCTGATGCGCGATGCCGGTCAGCGCGTCTTGCAGGCGGCCGATGCCATCGGCATACGCGGTCTGATCGTGCATGCGCTGTCAACGGAAGCACAGACCTTTTACGAACGGATCGGGTTTGAGCCTTCGCCAATCGATCCGATGATGCTGATGGTCACGCTGACCGATCTGCAGGCGGCGCTCTAACGATGTGGCGAGCAGTTTCCAACCGCTCACGCAGCCACCACAGCGTACCTGGACGCGTACCGATTTTGCGACCCTGCGCGGGTTCACTCGCTGCGCACGGCCCGCTTGATAACTGCGATAAGGACCGGTTGTGGAAATTTGTGAGGAGGGCACCATGCCCAGTGCAGACTTGGGGCAGCAACTGGAAGGCTACGTTGCCAAGCTGGTCGAGACCGGCCGCTACCGCTCGTTGTGCATTGGCCCGCCTCAGCCTTCCTCCGCTCCCATACGCCAAGGTCTCCGGATTCCTGGCATACGAGCGCACCCTTTCGTCGCAGCGATGCCTGGGCGCGTCGTCGATCTCCTCCCAAGGGTATTAGGCGCGATCTTTCGCTGAAAGTAGCCCGCAGTCCCGTCCCGGACCGGCGATGCCCTGACAGCAACTACTGTCTCTCTGCCATTTTGGTGTAAAATGGATGCCAAATGGCAGGAGGTGAAACCGTGAACGTCATCGAGAAGGTATCAGCCGATTCATTACTGGGAGGACGGTCGGTATTTCCGCGTTCTCCCCGATCCGGCCTTGAATGGGTGGACGTTGTCCGCCACGGCATTTCGTCGCGGGCGCTGGACGCGATGCTCAAATCCATTGGACTTTCGCAAGCAGAACTGGCGCAGGCGCTCGATATCCCGGAGCGGACCTTGGCGCGTCGCAAGCGGGAAGGGGTGTTGAGCCGCGAGGAGTCAGCCAAGCTGCTGCGACTCGCGCGTGTCGCAGCGCGCGCTGCCGAGGTGTTTGACGATCTCGACCTGGCACTTGCCTGGCTTAAGACGCCGGTTGCTGCCCTGGAAGACGCTACGCCACTGAGTCTTGTCGATACCGACATTGGCACCGATAGCGTGATGGATACGCTGGGACGCATCGAGCATGGCGTGTTTGCGTGATGTTCACGGCATGGCGGGTAGTGACTGAACGATATGCGGATACCGCTTTTTCTGGGGAAGGAGCGCGATTGTACGGTGGCCGGTGGAACCCCAAAGGCGTCGCGATGGTGTATACGGCGCAGACGCAATCGCTCGCGCTGCTCGAGATGTTGGTTCAGGATTCACCGCTGCGTGCCCGCTATGTGATGATCCCGGCCCATTTCCCCGAGAAAATCGTCGAACGTATCGATCCCGCCAGTTTGCCTCGCGACTGGCGGGACATTTCAGCGCGGGCCGAACTGCAGCAACTTGGATCGGCGTGGGAGCGGAAGCGAACCAGCGCAGTGCTGGCTGTTCCCAGTGCGGTCGTTCCTGCGGAATCCAATTATTTGCTCAATCCCAATCATCCGGACTTCGCGCTCGTCTTGGTTGGAACGCGTGATGAGTGGTTGACCGACCCTCGGTTATTGCGCCGCTCGGCTGCAAAGGGATCGTGACGAGCATCTCGTGTGGCGGTGGCAAGCGGACGACGGCGTGTGATCAACCAACCCGCCGGCCATGCTGCGCTGGGTGCCGCTATTCAAGGTGCCTGTGTGTTGTCAAAACTGATTACTGATCTTGCCTTTCGAAATCAACGGTTAAGCTTGCTGGACGCACCTCGCGACGCGGAGTGACGGCGATCGCAAGCAGCACAGCGTGCAGGGCTTCGCTCTGGAATTGGCGGCTCAGCACAACCAGAATCACGAGAGGACGGCATGGTCTCGCACACCTCGAGCCATCTTTTCCAGACGAAGCTGCACCGTGCTCTTCTCCGGCTCCTTGCATTTGCGGGTGGTGAGGCGCTCGACAATTTCCTCCACTTCGTCGATGTCCTCTTGGCGGGTGGACGGATGCACGTGCTGATCCATGTAAAGCTCGGTTTGTGAAATATCCTGTACCGGTCTATCGACGCAGCGGACAGATTCTTTATGTCGCTCAAGCGCGAGAATGGCTTGGCAAGATCGATACGTTGATACGCATCATTGGCCAACGCGCGTATGTAGCCGACCAAGTGCCGCTAGGCGCTCAATCACTACAATTAACAATTACTGGGCGACCGCATCATCATGTGACTTTGCACGGAGCAAACCAACCTTGGCATACACCGGCATAGCGAAGGTCCACCAGCCCGAAGCGTTCGTAAAACCGGTTGCGCCGCTTACGGTTGTCGCCGTATGCCTGAAGTGACGACAGGGTCACGGGCTCGAGCGCCGGCATCTGGCCCGTTCGACGCCGCATGCGCTGCGGCACACGTTCGGCACCCAGGCGATGGCGGCGGATGTGCCGCCCGACGTTGCGCAGAAAGTGCTGGGCCACGCGTCGCTGACGACCACCACGATCTATGCGCAGGCCGAGGCGCGGCGGGTACGCCGGGAACTGGCGGGCTATTTTGCGCAGATGCAGGCGCTGACGACATCGGCGACGGCCGGATCCGTGGAAGACACGGAATCCGGGCGCGAGGTAACGCCACCACCGGTGGCTTCCGCCGGGATCCCGGTCCGGTCCCACCGGGACTTCCTCCGGTCGTCGAACAGATCGCCAGGGTCCTGCTGACGCTGCAGGTTCAGGCATCATCTGAACGTCGGGCCGCACGGGTGCGGGCCGGGCTCGAGCGCTGGATCCTCGACATGAGCGACGCCGAAATGGTCGGGCCCGGCGTGATCGTGCTGCCGGTCGCCTGCGGGCAGGAAAACCTGCTCGATATGGAGGTCGAGGCCTGGCTCGACGACGGTCGATCTTGACGTCGATCGCGCCGACGCGGTGCGGTTGCCCGACGTCTGCCAGCCGGGCGACACGATCGGCTACACGTATGACATGGGCGACGACTGGCATCACGCGGTCGAGATCGAGGCGGAGGTGCCGCCCTCGCCGCGCCTGCCCGCCGGAAGACTGTGGCGGTCCGCCCGGCTACGCGCAGCTGCTGCGTACGCTCGGCGGCCGGATGACGGGCACCCGGCGCGAGCTGCTTGACTGGCTGGCCGGGCCGTTCGATCCGGAGGCGTTCCGCGTCGCCGAGGCGAATGCGCGGCTCGCGGACATCGGCAGCGGCTGGGAATGAAGCATGACGGACCGGCACGGTGGTCCGTTATCCTTTCGGCCGGATAGCGGAATTTCAGGCGCGCAGCCTGACTGCATCACACAGATTCGCAAACGCAATGCCGTCCGCCCCGGCATTCAAAAATACATGGGATGCACCTGTCAGGATTCCTCTACTGTTTCCCAGATGTGGCCAAATCCGGCGGCATGGCAGAGTAGCGCCCATGCGGAATAGGGGATTTCATTTTCGCCGCTGATCCAGCGGCGTATCTGCCGCCCGCTTTTATCAGCAAGGTCCAGAAATTCCGCTGCGCTACGTCCAGTAAAACCGGCCAGCCGGACGACCTCCTGGACTTCCGCCCCTGTCGGTTTGGCCCAATAGATCGCGGGCTGCAGGCATTGGCGTCGGATGGTGGTGGTTGTATCAACAGCCATATTCTTTCCCCCTGGTACTCTTACGTTCGTCTCAACTACCGGCGCATAATGCGCGCGCTGGAATCTAAAGCCACTGCGGCCGCCGCTCGCCTTCCTTCATGTCGAGTGGCCCTTCGCGCCACTCACGCGGCCGCCACGCCCCGCGATGCAGGTCAATGAGATCGCGGGCTATACGCTCCGAGTCGCCCGCTGAAAAGTGCAGTTCAATCGGCAACTGGCGGGCCGGGTCCGCATCAATCGCCACCACCAGCGTGACATGACGATATCCCGGCGCTTCCTGATTCGTCACGTAGCGGGCCTGATAGCGTTCGCCGCGAACCGGCGCGGGTTCCGGCGCCGGGCGGTTGTCCAGATTCCAGCGCGCGATTATCTGCTGCCAGCGCCGCTGACCGCCAGGGAAATAGCCGTGGACTTCAACAGTCGGGCGGTGGTCGAGTCGGAGCACGGCAAGACAGTGCTCGAAGAGATCGTCGTCCAGCGCTCGCAGCGCCGTGAGGTCGAAGCGGTAGTCGGCGCCGTTGTACAGGCCCGCGAGAAATTCGGCGATGGTCTGCGCCTGCTCGGTGCTGCCCTCGGCGACGTCGACGAGCTGCAGGAGCGAATCGAGGCCGCGGTCGCGATCACCGGCGCGGATCTCCGCTGCGCGCTGCGCCGGTGTCTGGCCACCGTGCGCGGTCGCAAAGAACTCCGTGATGGTGTGCTGGAACGCCTCGAGGAGGTGCTCGGGCACGTCGCTGGTAATCCGGTGCGTTTTCGGGCGGGGTGGAGTGCTCATGGCGTTACCTTGATTGTCCGGAGTAGGAGGCTTCGGCCTCGTACCCGCATTTGGTGATAAAAGGGGCGATGCTGATCGACACCGGTGCATCGGGGGCATCGGCCAGCGCAAGCCCGACAACCATGCCGCGGAAGTAGTCGCTACTGTACCGAACGCCCGTTCCCTGGTTCCGTTCGCGGCAAGCCGCAACCATATGCGCCCTGAGACGTTCCAGTCCGTCGGCGCGAGCGTAAATCGTTCTGTCTTCCATGTCAGGTCCTGTTGATCCAAGCCGTACATGGGATCGTACGACAGCGCTGGCCCCGCGGTCCGCAAACCGATTCCAGGATCGTGCCCCCACGGCTTCGCCGCGGGGGAAACACGCAGCCTGCGGCTGCTTGACGACCCCGGCCGCGGTCTGCCTGCGCCTTTCCGGATCGTCCCGGCGCCACTGCGCCGCGCCAGCGCGCACCCCACGCCTTCCGGCGCGGGTCCCCAGGCGCCTCGATCCGGGCGCGCAGGCGCGCGCGTGACGTCTGCGGTTATCCGGGCTCAAGGTTTGGCAGGAAGGGGCCTATCCGACCGCTGGGACGTGCATGCCGGTGATGCTATTTTCAGGCAGGCGCAGGGCTGAATGGAATATCGCCACCGCCCACGGTCCTGGAGCCATCTCCGGTACTGGTCAACGGCCCCGGTATGACGCGGGGCCGATATGGATTATTCGTGACGCCGAGCGAGTTGCGCCCGCTTGAGTTCGCCCGGTGCGCCGAAGTCGAAGCTCTCGACCGTGAAGTTGTAGCCGTAGCGCTCGACGCCTTCGCCGTCCGTGAAGTCGTTGTTTGACAGCTTTGCTTCAACGATCAGTTGATCGCCCTTCAGAACGTTCCTGGCGATGGCCTCCCCGCGCGAACCGAACGCCGTAAACTGGATTCGCACCTGACGCTCTTTCGCTTCGCCGCTGCCTTCGTCGCGACCGGCGTACTCGTTGGAAATCAGGGTGAATTTCGTCACCTTTGATTCGCCGTGGTTCGCAAGTACCGGAGCGGCCGCGACACGGCCAGTAAAGAAAAGTCTGTTCATGATTTGTACTCCTGATGGGTTGAATGACGCAGAAGGAACTTCCGTTAAAGTCCTGGCTCAACCAGGACAGGCTGTGGTGCGCGGGGCGGCACACGGTCAAACTCGGAGAGCGCCGTGCGGGCTATCGCGCGCAACTCTTCACGGTGCATGTCGATTGCCTGACCGTCCCGATCGAGCATGTTGGCGATGCGGTGCAGCGCATCGGCCGACCTGGCCGCCGCATCCGCTGATAGCGCCATGCGGAACAGTTCAGCGCGTACGATTTCACGATTCCCATACTGGTAAACGGCCAGCAACGGCAGAAGCGCAGTCAGCCAGGTCGGGCGAATATGCGTGATGTCCATTTCTTCCTCACTGATTTTCAGGGAAGGCAAAGGACCCCAGCCCGCAGGCCGGGGCCGGTTGATTAGTCCATAGCGCGCAGGTGGCGCAGTTCGTCGGCGAGAACCCAGAGGGCGCGGTTGAGCCTGATGTTCTGGTCAATACCGGTCACGGCGCGGGTCGTGGTGGCCCGGCCATTCGCATTACGACCACGCAGACCGCCGTTAAGCATGTTTTCCTGCACGCGATTCAGTGTCGTCCAGAGGTCCGGTGCGCGATCCTCCATGCGATGCGGTGTCAGAAGTTGCTGCTCAGTGATTGGCGCGGGCCTGTCGTCGCCGTACCGCAACGTCAGTGCTGCACGTGCGAAAGCGGCCTGTTCGCCGTCGGTCAATGCCAGACTGGCCATCCCCTCGCGCTGATGGATCGCTTCCTCGAAGCTGTCGAGCACCTTGAACGCTCCCTCGATTACCTGGCCGATCACATCGCCCTTGTGAGGCACGCGGATATCGCCAATGGTGTCTCCGCAGACCATGCCGTTCTGACACACAAACCGGAACATCCCGGCGAGCATCTGGTAGCTGCTGCTGCCATCGTGGCTGTTCAGGAGGATGATTTCGTGGGCTTCACGGCCCGCAATCTGGTCGGCGTGGCGCAGGCGGACCATATGTTTCGTGTGGGCGCGCTTGTCCTCGGCGCGCACGCGGGTCTGACAGGCCATGAAGGGTTGAAAACCTTCCTTGCGCAGGCCGTCCAGGACGTCGCTGGTTGGAATGTAGGTGTACCGTTCCGAGCGGCTTTCGTGCGCGGACAGCGCGAAGATCGACGGGGCGACCGCCGCAATCTCGTCATTCGTCAGCGGGCGATCCGAACGTGTGCCAACTGCGTTGCGGCCGAAGCGGCTTGTCAGGTAAGTGGTGTCCATGCTGTGTTCCCCAATATCAGGATCAGCCCCAGCCCACAGGCCGGAGCCGTGAGTGGTCAATGCGTCAGTCGATGGCGCGGAGGATGTTGGCGGCTTCCACGTGCTGGGTCGCGTAGGCGCGCAGTGCGTGGTAGTGCTCAATGATCCTGTCGTCGTCACACTTTTCCGCCAGGTGGCACAGGGCAAACAGCGTGACGACAATGCCGAACGCGTCCGCGCCCATCGTGTCGTTGTAGCCGTTCATGTGCCACCGCACATGCACCCGTCCGCAGTTCGTGGGAGCCATGTAGAAGCCGCCGTTCGACGACTGGAAGAAGTCCCACGAACCGCCCTTATAGGCACTTGAAAGGCGGGCAGCCCACTCGTACGCCAACGCCTCGCCCTGAAGGTATTGCGTGCCCAGGTGGTGAGGAAGGAAATTCAGGCGCAACTCATCGACAACGACTGCTGACGAGATTCGGGTTTCATTATCAATCACGGTTATCTCCGGAAACGGACCGCAGCGGAATGCCGGGCCACGTTTATATATTAGGTCGTATAGACCGTTATAGCAACGCAAATTCAATCCTGATTTTAAATCATATTGGTCGTGCGATTTAAAATATAAATCACAAGCGTCCTTTTATATTGGGTCAAATAGACCTATATAGATTCCGTGGCCCGGCATTCCGCTGCGGCCCGTTTCGGGAGACATCACAATGGAAGCCGTTGAAACCCGTGTCACTGAATCCGTTTCCAAGGCCAGCGTTGGCAACGAAGCGAAAATCGAATACGTCCCGTACGCCCGGCTGTGCCGCTCGCCGCTGAATGTCCGCAAGAAGGCTCCCACCGGCATCGGGCCGCTCGCCGAAACAATCGCTGAAAAAGGCCTGAGCAAAACCTCGTCGTTCACATCGTGAAGGGCCGGGGCAAGCAGCCGAAGCTTGGCGTGTGCGCCGGGCAGCGGCGGCTCGCCGCGCTGGACCTGCTGTTTTCACAGGGCCGAATTACAAAGGACTACCAGGTGCCTGTGCTGATCGTCGGCGAAGGCGAGGCGCTGGCCGCGTCGCTGATTGAAAACCGCGAGCGGGAGCCGATGCATATCGCCGATGAATGCGTTGCATTCGGGGCTGCTATCGCAAGAGGGTAAGCCGGTGTCCCATATCGCAGCGCTGTTCAAGGTGTCGGAAATGTGGTGCGTCGTGCACTGAAAATCGCCAACCTCGCGCCGGCGCTGCTCGATCTGCTGCGCGACGACAAACTCGACTACGAGCAGGCGAAGGTGCTGGCATTGGCTGACGATCACGCGACGCAGCAACGCGTGTGGAACGAAGCGTTGAATGCCTGGCAGCGCCGGCCGTCCGAACTGCGTGCGGCGCTGACCACGGCAGAACTGGATGCCAGCGAAAACCCGCTTGCGCGATTCGTCGGGCTGGACGCCTACGAGGCCGCAGGCGGTTTCGTGCGCCGGGATCTGTTCAGTGACGACAGGAATGCCGGATACATCGCGGACGCAGAGCTGCTGCACCGCCTTGCGACCGAGCGGCTGGTCGAACTATCCCAGACCGTAGCCGCCGAGGGCTGGTCGTTCGTTGAGACGAGAACCCGCGTTGACCAGGCCGAACTGATCCAGTACGACCGGATCGCGTCGACCTCGCGCAAGCCGACGAAGGCGGAAAAGACGGAGCTTGCAGCGCTTGTCGCCGTGCGCGACGAAGCGAAGGCCGCACTGGATGCCTACTACGCCGACGAGGACAGTGAGGAAGACGAGGCGCTGTGGGAGCGACTGGACAACGCGCTCACCGACGCCACGGCAGCCGTTGACGCCTACGGCGAACGGTTCGAAACGTTTGACGCCAACGACATGAAACGGGCCGGTGCGTTCGTCGCCATCGATGAGGCTGGCAAGGTGCAGGTCACGCGTGGCCTGCGCCGTCCGGAAGAACGCGCCGCTGACTCGAACCAGGTGGCGCAGCTTGCCCACGCGCCGCGAAGCCGTGATCTACCGCCGAAGGCGAAACCGGTGCACGGCGAGAAGCTGTGCAAACGCCTGACCGCGCACCGCACGGCAGCGGTACAGATCGAGCTTGCACAGCAGCCGGGCGTTGCGCTGGCCGTGCTGATGTACCGGATGATTCCGGTTGTGTTCGATGACGTGTACGGTCAATCGTACCTCGACCATGCCGTGCGGATCGACGTGCATACGTCGCGCGATGCGCTGGTGTCGAATGCCGATGACATGGGCGACAGCGCAGCGTGGAAAGGGCTGGAAGAACAGCGGGCGAAATGGGCGCGGATGCTGCCGAAGCGCACTGACGAACTGCTGGCCTGGCTGCTGCTGCAGGATTCGGACGTCATGTCGAACCTGTTTGCATTCTGCGTGGCCGCGACGGTGGACGGCATCAGCCCGGTTGACCGCGCACATGCCATCAACGAAGTCGCGAACACGATGGAAGTGGATCTCACGC
>Ga0255336_101116_pt1 | contig 23752 bp, 16 predicted proteins | sample MeOH1_35cm_T3_17_FD_189102 | JGI IMG/M metagenome (GOLD analysis project Ga0255336, IMG submission 189102) | Sandy soil microbial communities from University of British Columbia, Vancouver, Canada - MeOH1_35cm_T3_179 | ecosystem: Engineered > Artificial ecosystem > Sand microcosm > Unclassified ...
TCTTCGCTGAAAAAATTGTGGAGCGACTCGGCGACGACCGGGCCGACATCGTTCACTTCCAGCAATTCTTCGACGCTGGCCGCCATGATCGGATCGAGCGAGCCAAAATGCTTGGCGAGATCCTTCGCCGTCGATTCCCCGACATGACGAATACCGAGCGCGTAGAGAAAGCGCGGCAAGGTAGTTTGCTTCGCCTTTTCGAGGGAATCGAAGAGATTCTGAGCGGATTTATCGGCGAAACGATCCAGCGCGGCGAGCGTGGCCACGCCGAGATTGAACAGATCCGCCGGCGTGCGCACGATGTTCTCATCAACCAGCTGGTCGATGATCTTTTCACCCAGGCCGTCAATATCCAGCGCGCGACGTTGCGCGAAATGCCACAGTGCCTGCTTGCGTTGCGCCGGGCAAATCAACCCCCCCGTACAACGCGCGATAGCTTCGTCAGGCAGCCGCTCGATCTTCGATCCGCACACCGGACACTCGGTCGGCATCATGAACTCGCGGGCGTCGTCCGGACGCCGGTCGAGGATCGCGCCGACCACTTCGGGGATGACGTCGCCGGCACGCCGCACGATCACCGTATCGCCGATACGGATGTCCTTGCGCCGCACTTCGTCTTCATTATGCAAGGTGGCATTGGTCACCGTCGCGCCGCCGACAAACACGGGCGTGAGACGCGCGACCGGCGTGATCGCGCCCGTCCGCCCGACTTGCACGTCGATGGCAAGCAACTGCGTGAGCGCTTCCTGCGCCGGAAACTTGTGCGCGAGCGCAAAGCGCGGGGCACGCGAGACGAACCCGAGCTTGTCTTGCTCCTCGCGCTGGTTGACTTTGTAGACCACACCGTCGATGTCGTACGGCAAACCGTCGCGTTTCTCGCCCGTCTTGTGGAAGAACTCGAGCAGGCCGTCCGCGCCCTGCACGACGCCACGCTCCGCGTTGACCGGCAGGCCCATTTCCTTGTACCAGTCGAGCAGCGCCGAGTGCGACGGCGGCATCTCGGCACCTTCCAGCACGCCAATGCCATATGCAAAAAACGACAACTGGCGCTGCGCGGTCATCTTTGGATCGAGTTGCCGCAACCCGCCCGCCGCCGCGTTACGTGGATTGGCAAATTCGCGTTGTTCGGCCTCACGCTGGCGCGCGTTGAGCCGTTCGAAATCGCGTTTGAACATTAGCACTTCACCGCGCACGTCGAGCCGCTTTGGTACGTTCTTGCCCTTGAGCTTCAGGGGTATGGAACGAATGGTGCGGACATTTTCCGTCACCTCTTCGCCCGTCGCGCCGTCGCCGCGCGTGGCCGCCTGGACAAAGAGCCCGTCGTCGTATCGCAGGGAGATGGCGAGGCCGTCGAACTTCAATTCGCAGGCGTATTCCACGGGCGTATGGCCCAGCGTGTCCGCGACGCGTTTATCGAATGCGACGATGTCTTCGTCGGCGAAACCGTTGTTCAGCGAGAGCATGGGCACGTCATGCGTGACCGGCTGAAAACCCGTTGCGACCTGACCGCCAACGCGTTGCGTGGGCGACTCCGGCGTGATCAGGTCCGGATGATCGGTCTCGATCTGCTGCAGTTCCTTGAACAGGACGTCGTATTCGGCGTCCGGAAGATCCGGCTGGTCAAGAACGTAATACGCGTAGTTCGCGCGCTCGAGCTCCGTGCGCAACCAGGCGGCGCGTTCGGCCGGCCGCTCGGCGCTCGCAATGGGCGCGTCGGACACAGCGGAAACAGCGGACTCTGCTTTGGCAGCGGCTTTCGGTTTGGCAGACATGCGGCAAGACGGGCTAAAAAGTTAGAAGAAACCGACCTGTCGATTGTCTCAGAGATCGGCTGATCGTGGCATCGGCCGAATAGCCGATGCCTTTCAAAAATCGCTAACTATTCACCGCTTGACCACCGTAAGACTCTACTGGCTGAACAAGCGCCGCGTCGCGGGGGAGCCGGCTGGAATGCCTGCCTGTTCGAGCTTTGCGTACAAGGTCATCAACTGCTTTTCGATGGCAAGCAGCGACGATTCCGGCAACGGCCGGCGCTGGTCGTCGACCACCCGTGCGCCAATGCGCTCGGAGAGCGATTTGGCGTAATCGCACATCAGGCGGAACGGCAGGATGTCTTCATCGGCCACAGGCACGTCCAGCACGAGCGTGATCATCTGGCCGCCCTTGTAGGTCAGGTCATCGCGCAGGAAGTTGGTATCGCCGAAAACGAGCATGAACACCGGATTCTGGCGCGCGTCGAGCTTGACGAAACGCGTGCCGTCGCGCGACAGCAGCAAGCCGTCCTGTGACGCCACGGCCTGCACATAATTTGCAGACCAGGGCGCGCCGTCGGAGAGAATGTTGATGGACAACTGCGCATCGCACTGGGCGGCAAACGCGTCGAGTTCGCGCGCCATGCCGACCGTTTCGAGCATGTCGGGAAACTCGGGCGAACCGTCAATGCCATCGGCGAAGCGCTGCACGCCCGTCACGAACTCCGAGAATTCCAGTTCGTTCAGCGGGCCGCCGCGATTGGCCAGTTGGGCGGCCGCGCGCAATTCTTCGTAACGCGCGCCGTTCTTGAGCAATTCCCAGGTCGTGCCGCCTTCCGGCTTACCTTCTATATGCACAGGCTTCGCACCCGCGCGGCGCAACTTCTGCGCGCTCGGAATCAGCTTTTCGCCAGCGATCGGCGCAAGCAGACGGATCGGCACGACGCAATCGATCCGACGGTCCACGATAGCCGGCGGCGCCGATGAAATCGTGGTCGCGGCGGGCAAAACGGGTTCGTCATCGTCGGCGAGAATGGGCGCCGAATCCGGCTCCTGGAAATCGCCATTCACCGACGTCGATTCGGCCTGGAGGTCCACCGCGGTATCGGCCGGCGCTACCGTCGACATTGGCGTACCGCCAAAACTCGGCTCGACGCGCGCGCGCGGCGCATCAGACGCATCGCCCTCGCCCGTCGCGGGTTCGCGCCGCACCGGGCGCGTAGGTTCGATGAACGGCTGTTCTTCGTCGGCGTCGTTGCGCGCGAGCGACTCGGCCGCTTCGTCAGGCATCGGACGCGGCATCTTGCGGCGCACTTTCGCGCCCTGCCAGGCGTTATAAACCACCACCCCGCCTACCACCACGGCTCCTGCTCCGATCAACCCGAGTGTCAACTCGTCCATGCACGCTCCGTCATTCTTCTGGTTGCGCTCTCTCGCGCGCTTGCCGCGCTATTGAGGCTTCCGGCGCTTCATTGAAGTTACGCCGCGCGATCTGCGCCGCACGCGCTCGGATATCGGCTCCGAAATGCGTCGGTCACTCCGCGCCCGCGCGCCAGAACCGGCCGCCGGGGCCGGTTCTCTATTCTATTTTGCTGTCCGTTTCATAAAACCCGGCCACACGATCAAGCATTCTGGGCGAAACCCGCTGCGGATTCCATATCCACGGCAACAATCCGCGAAACGCCCTGTTCCTGCATCGTCACGCCGATCAGTTGTTGCGCCATTTCCATCGCGATCTTGTTGTGCGAGATGAAGAGGAATTGCGTCTTCTCCGACATCGCCCGCACGAGGCTCGCGAAGCGTTCCGTGTTGGCGTCGTCGAGCGGCGCGTCCACTTCGTCGAGCAGACAGAACGGCGCCGGATTCAACTGGAACATCGCGAACACTAGCGCGGTGGCCGTCAGTGCCTTTTCACCGCCCGAAAGCAGGTGAATGGTCGAATTCTTCTTGCCTGGCGGTTGGGCGAGCACCTGCACGCCGGCATCGAGAATCTCGTCGCCGGTCATGACGAGTTTCGCCTGGCCGCCGCCGAAAAGACGCGGGAAAAGCTCGCCGAAATGACGGTTCACTTCGTCGAACGTGCCTTGCAGCAACGCGCGCGTTTCCTGGTCGATCTTGTGGATCGCGTCTTCCAGGGTGCCGATAGCGTCGTTCAGATCCGCCGATTGAGAGTCCAGGAACGCCTTGCGCTCGCTGGCTGCGGCGAGTTCGTCGAGTGCGGCCATGTTCACCGCGCCAAGCGCCGCGATGGCGTTATTCAACCGCGTGACTTCGCCCTGCAGATAGGAGGGCTTCAGATCCGGCGTGAGTTTGGCCTGCAACTCGGCTTCATCGACACCTGCCGCCGCCAGTTGTTCGACAAACTGTTCGCCGCTGATGCGCGCCGCCTGTTCCTTCAACTGCAATTCGCCGATCTTGTCGCGCAACGGCTGCAACGAACGCTCTGCAATGAGCCGCAGTTCATCGGCTTGACGCAGCCGCGCGGTGAGATCGTCGAGTTCGATACGTGCCGAGTGCAACGCTTCTTCTTTTGCCGCACGCAATTCGAGCGCGGCCTGCAAACCGGTGTGCGCCGTTTGCTCATTGATGGTTTCGAGTTCGGCGCGTGCGTCTTCCAATGCACCGGCCACGCGTTCGCTCTGGTCCTTCGCCGTTTCGATATTGCGCCGGTATTCCTCGATCTTCGCCGCCAGTCCGCGCGCCGCAAAGCTGGCGTCGGTGGCCGCGCGTTCGAGATCGCGGGCTTCCTGACGCGCGTTGGTCAGCGTTTCATCGAGTGCTTCGAACGCCAGTTGATGATCTTCAAAACGCGCCTGCAACTCGGCGAGTTCGCCGTCGTGACGTTCGAAATTAGCTTCCGATTCGGCGCGCAGTGCACGCTGTTCATCGATTTGCGCTGTGATCTCGGCCAGTTCCTCGCGAATCTGCGTGCTGCGCTGCATGTAGCGCTCATGCGCTTGCGCGAGCTTCAGCACGTCCATTTGCAGTGCGTGAACGCGTTGGGTCGCGCGTTCGGCGGCGGAACGGGCATCACCAAGACTCGCCGATGCCTGCGTATGCGCCGCTTCCGCTCGTACCGCTGCGGCTTTGGCTTCATCGGCGAGCAGTGCCTGAGCGCGTGCTTGCTTCGTCAGGTTTTCGATTTCCTGCTGACGCGCGAGCATGCCGGCCTGTTCGGAATCGGCGGCGTAAAGCTGCACGCCAACCCGCGTCACTACGTGACCCGCTTTCACCACGAACGAACCGCCGTCGGGCAATTGCGAACGCGTGGCAAGCGCTTGAGCGATGTCATCGGCGACGAACGTGTTGCCCAGCCAGTCTGTCAGGACGGCGCGCAGGCCTGCATCATCGATACGAAGCAGAGCAAGCAATGGCCGCAAGCCCGCGGGCGTCTCCTGCGGACGGCCGGCATTAGGCGGCGCATAGAACGCGAGCTTGGCGGGCGGCGCGTCAGTGGCGAACGCCTTCACCCAGTCGAGATTCGATACTTCCAGCGCAGCAATCCGCTCGCGCAAAACCGCTTCCAGCGCCGTTTCCCAACCCGCTTCCACATGCAGCTTTTTCCACAGCCGCGGCAGCGAACCGAGCTCGTGTTTATCAAGCCAAGGCTGGATCTTGCCTTCGGTCTGGACGTTTTCCTGCAACTGTTTCAACGCCGCGAGCCGCGCTTCGAGCTGGTGGATCTGCGCGCTTTCGGTCTGCACTTTCTCCTGCGCCGCACGACGCTCGCCATCCAGACGTGGCAGCGTGTCCTGAGCATCCGCGAGACGCGCTTGGGCGTCGGCGAGAATTTCCTCGTGCTCGGCCAGTTGCATGCGCAACTCTTCAAGCTGCGCTTCGTCGGGCGCATCCAGCCCGCCCGCTTCGCTTTTCAGACGTTCGTGACGCTGCTGCAACTGTTGCAGTTGCTGGTCGGCATTGCGCTGGTGCGCAGCCTCAAGCTTTAACGCTTGCTCAGTCTGCGCGATACCGCCACGCTCTGCGTTCAACTCAGCCTGGGCATCGCGGAAACGCGCTTCGAGCGCGGGCAGTTCATCGTGCTTCGCGGCAGCGGTTTCCTGCGCGATCGCCGCTTTTTCCTCGCCGATGGCCAGCGCCTCTTCAGCATCCACGATCTCGCCGCGGGCTTTCTCGGCCTGCATCTGCCACTGCTCGCGCTGAGCGCTCAACGCAGCGATCTGGGCCTGCACCCGATTACGTGATTCGACAATAAAGCGGATCTCCGCCTCGAGCTTGCTGACTTCCGAGTTCGCTTCGTACAGCGCCCCTTGGGCACCCTGCATGGCGTCGCTGGCGCTGTAGTGCGCTACGCGCAGCGTTTCGAGTTGCGCTTCGACTTCGCGCAGCTTGGCAGTTTGTGCTTCGAGTTCGATCTGCGCGTCGCTGATTGCGCGCTGCTGGCGCTCCGACTCATTGCCCGCCTCGTTCTTGCGCAACAACCACAAGAGCCGCTGCTTTTCTTCGCCTTCGGCCTGCAGCGTCTTGTATTTCGTCGCGACGATCGCCTGGGCTTCGAGCTTCTCCAGATTCGAGCTCAGCTCGCGCACGATGTCTTCCACGCGAGTCAGGTTTTCGCGCGTGTCGTGCAGGCGGTTCTCGGTCTCGCGGCGGCGTTCCTTGTACTTCGACACGCCCGCGGCTTCTTCCAGGAACACACGCAGTTCTTCGGGCTTCGCTTCGATGATCCGCGCGATCATGCCCTGTCCGATGATCGCGTAGGCGCGGGGCCCGAGGCCGGTGCCCAGGAAGATGTCCTGGATATCGCGGCGGCGGGCCGGCAGGTTGTTGATGTAGTAGCTCGACGTGCCGTCGCGCGTGAGCACGCGCTTGACGGCGATTTCGGCGTAGGTGCCCCACTGGCCGGCGGCACGGCCGTCGGCGTTATCGAAGATCAGTTCGACGCTGGCGCGGCTGCCGGGCTTGCGCGCCGTGGAGCCGTTGAAGATCACGTCCTGCATCGATTCGCCGCGCAGTTCCGAGGCGCGCGATTCGCCGAGCACCCAGCGCACGGCGTCGATGATGTTCGATTTGCCGCAGCCATTCGGGCCCACCACGCCGACAAGCTGGCCTGGGACCTGGAAATGGGTGGGATCGACGAAGGACTTGAAGCCAGCGAGTTTTATCGAGGTCAGACGCACGGCGATATCGCTGATTGAAAAGAATTCTGGAGAACGGGCCGGCGGGCCTCTATGCCGTGATGCTTGTGCGGCAGGAGTTATCTACAAACGCCGGTCGAAAACGCTCGGGCGGTGGATCGAACCCGTCGATTCGGAGCGACAGGGCGCAACCCGTGGTGCGATTGCTTGACGGCTGATACGTAACCGCAACGTAACCGCAAGCAGGCAACCCGGCGAACGGTGACAATCATACCATCGCCCGTCTTGAATTCTTTTGGTTTGCTGACACGGGGCTTTTTGCTCGCAACGGCGGGCGGGTTGGGGCTGCGCCGGTGGACAATGCCGGTCGATTCCGGCTTACTGGCGGCCAAAGCGGTCCACTGCCGGCGCACCTGCACTAACCGACCTGCCGGGGCGCCGACAGAACCGCCCCACCGTGCCAGCAAACCAAACCGAGGGCTACGGAGGGCTATAATCCGAGCCTTGTCGTTTCATCGTCTGCATCCGACTCCGCCGTGAATCCACTTCTTCAGAAACTTCAGCCGTATCCGTTTGAAAAGCTGCGCACGCTATTCAAGGGCGTCACGCCGCGCACGGATCTGGCGCCAATCAGCTTCGGTATCGGCGAGCCAAAACATGCAACGCCGGCGCTGATCCGCGACGCCGTCGTCAACGCAATGTCCGGCCTGGCATCGTATCCGGCCACCGCGGGCAGCGAGCCGCTGCGCCAGGCGATCGCGAACTGGACCAAAGAGCGCTATGGCCTGCCCGCCGTCGACGCCGTCACGGAAGTCCTGCCGGTTTCGGGCTCGCGCGAAGCGCTCTTTTCGCTCGCCCAGACGGTGATCGACAGCCGCAGCGGCGGTGAGGCGCCCGTCGTCGTCTGCCCGAACCCGTTCTATCAGATCTACGAAGGCGCAGCCTTGCTGGCGGGCGCCGAGCCGTACTTCGTGAACAGTAATCCGGTGCGCAATTTCGCCTGCGACTATGCAGCGGTGCCCGACAGCATCTGGGCGCGTACGCAATTGCTCTACGTCTGCTCGCCTGGCAACCCGACCGGCGCGGTGCTCACGCTAGACGACTGGCGCGAATTGTTCGCGCTTTCGGATCGGCACGGCTTCGTGATCGCCTCCGACGAATGCTATTCCGAGATCTATTTCAACGAAGCCGCGCCCCCGCTTGGCGGTCTCGAAGCGGCCCACAAGCTGGGTCGCGGCTTCGAACGGCTGGTGATGTTATCGAGTTTGTCAAAGCGCTCGAACGTGCCGGGCATGCGCTCGGGTTTCGTTGCCGGCGATGCATCGATACTCAAGCAATTCCTGCTCTACCGCACCTATCATGGCGCGGCGCTCTCGCCTATGTTCCAGGCGGCCAGCGTCGTTGCGTGGAAGGACGAGGCGCATGTGCGCGACAACCGTGCGTTGTACCTGAAGAAATTCACGACCGTCACGCCCATGCTCGCCGACGTACTCGATGTCCGCCTGCCCGACGCCGCCTTCTACCTGTGGGCGAACGTGGCACGCACCGGCCTCACCGACACCGAGTTCGCCGCCCGCCTTTACGCCGACTATAATGTGACGGTTTTGCCGGGCTCATATCTGGCACGAGACGCCCACGGCACGAATCCCGGCAGCGGTTTCATCCGTATCGCACTGGTCGCGGATGTCGACGAATGCGTGGAAGGTGCGCGGCGGATCGTCGAATTCTGCCGCACGCTGGCGCAGTAGATCCCTCCTTAATCACAGCACTCACTTAAGTCACGACTATGTCGCAACAACTTCAGCAGATCATCGATACCGCCTGGGACAACCGCGCAGAGCTCTCGCCGAAAGCGGCGCCCGCCGAGGTGCGCGACGCCGTCGCTCACGCCATCGAACAACTCGACCGGGGCCAGTTGCGCGTTGCCGAGAAACGGGACGGCGAATGGGTGGTCAATCAATGGCTGAAGAAAGCGGTGCTGCTGTCGTTCCGCCTGGAAGACAACACGCCGATGCCCGCCGGCGGATACAGCCAGTTCTACGACAAAGTACCGTCGAAGTTCGCCAATTACACGGCTGAAGATTTCGCCGCGGGCGGCTTCCGTGTCGTGCCGCCGGCCATCGCGCGCCGCGGTTCGTTCATCGCCAAGAATGTCGTCTTGATGCCGTCGTACACGAACATCGGCGCTTACGTCGATGAAGGCACGATGGTCGATACCTGGGCAACGGTCGGCTCGTGCGCGCAGATCGGCAAGAACGTGCATTTGTCGGGCGGCGTGGGCATTGGCGGCGTGCTGGAACCGCTGCAGGCGAACCCGGTGATCATCGAAGACAACTGCTTTATCGGCGCGCGTTCGGAAGTGGTGGAAGGCGTGATCGTGGAAGAGAACTCGGTCATCTCCATGGGCGTGTATCTCGGCCAAAGCACCAAGATTTATGACCGCGAAACGGGTTCGGTGACGTATGGCCGCATTCCGGCGGGCTCGGTCGTGGTCGCGGGCAACCTGCCTTCGAAGGACGGTTCGCACAGCTTGTACTGCGCGGTGATCGTGAAGAAGGTGGACGCAAAAACGCGCGCCAAGGTTGGCCTGAACGAGTTGCTGCGAGGCGATTGATCCATGGCCGCGAAAAAGATCGTCGTGTATGGGATTCCGAATTGCGACACCGTGAAAAAAGCGCGCGTGTGGCTGGAAGAACATGACGTGCCGTTCGAATTCCACGACTTCAAGAAAGCCGGGGTATCGACGGCCTTGTTGCAGGACTGGCTAAAGGACGTCTCGCTCGACGAACTGATCAACCGGCGCGGCACGACCTGGCGCGGCTTGTCGGACACCTACAAGGACGAAGCCGGCTCCACGGCCGGCGCGATCGCGTTGATGATCCACAAGCCGTCGATCATCAAGCGGCCCGTGCTGGTGGTCAACGGTCGCGTCAAATCGCTGGGTTTCGACGCCGAAAAGTACGAAACGCTGTTCGTTTGAGCTTTAAGTGCAGCACCGCGCGCGCCCCCCGGAAAACGGCTCGCGAATCTTGATCCCTGCCGGCCGCCGCGCCGGCATTTTTATTGAAAGTGGCTCGAATCCATGTCCGGTACCCTTCTTCTCTCCGAACAACTCATCGCGCGCGCGTCCGTCACACCCGACGACCAGCATTGCCAGAGCCTGCTGATCGAGCGGCTGTCGGCGATTGGTTTCGAGTGTGAAACGATCGCCTCGGGAGGCGTCACGAATCTCTGGGCCGTCAAGCGCGGCACGGACGGTACCAATGGCAAGTTGCTCGCGTTCGCCGGCCACACCGATGTCGTGCCCACCGGGCCACTGGAACAATGGACCTCGCCGCCGTTCGTTCCGACCCATCGCGACGGCAAGCTGTACGGCCGCGGCGCGGCGGATATGAAGACGTCGATAGCGGCGTTTGTCGTGTCGAGCGAAGAATTCGTCGCGGCGCATCCGGCGCACCGCGGCTCGCTCGCCTTCCTGATCACGAGCGACGAAGAAGGCCCCGCCACCGACGGCACCGTCAAGGTCATCGAAGCTTTAAAAGCGCGCGGCGAGCGGCTGGACTACTGCATTGTCGGTGAGCCCACGTCGAGCGCCACGCTCGGCGATATGGTCAAGAACGGCCGCCGGGGCTCGATGTCGGGCAAGCTGGTCGTGAAAGGCGTGCAGGGTCATATTGCGTATCCGCATCTCGCGAAGAACCCGATTCACCTGCTCGCGCCCGCGCTGGCTGAACTGGTCTTAACGCATTGGGACGACGGCAACGAGTATTTCCCGCCGACTACCTGGCAAGTCTCGAATCTGCATAGCGGCACCGGCGCGACGAACGTGATCCCCGGTCACATCGACTTGATGTTCAATTTCCGCTTCTCCACTGCCAGCACAGTGGAAGGCTTGCAAAGCCGCGTTCACGCGATCCTCGATAAACACGAACTGCACTACGAGCTCGCGTGGAGCGTCAGCGGTTTGCCCTTCCTCACGCCGCGCGGCACGTTGTCGAATGCGCTTGAACAAGCCATCCTCGATGAAACCGGCGTGCGCAGCGAACTGTCCACCACGGGCGGCACCTCGGATGGCCGCTTTATTGCTCGCATCTGCGAACAGGTGGTCGAGTTCGGACCGCCGAACGGCAGCATTCACAAGATCGACGAGCACGTCGACGTGGCGTTTATCGATCCGTTGAAAAACGTCTACCGACGCGTACTCGAAACGCTGCTCGCCTGATCCGACTCACTCTTATAAGGAGCCTACGATGGCGCTTCCCTTCACCACCGTTCGCGATCTGCTGCGTTTTGCCGTCTCGCGGTTCACCGCGGCAGAGTTGTCGTTTGGTCACGGTTCGTCAAATGCATTCGATGAAGCCGCGTACCTCGTGCTGCATACCCTGCACTTGCCGCTCGATACGCTCGAGCCGTTCCTCGATGCACGCCTGCTCGACACCGAGATCGACGCCATCATGAAAGTGATCGAGCGGCGCGCGAAAGATCGCGTGCCGGCGGCCTACATCACGAACGAAGCGTGGATGCATGGGCATCGCTTTTATGTGGATGAGCGCGTGATCGTGCCGCGTTCCTTTATCGGCGAGTTATTGCAGGATGGCTTGCAGCCGTACGTGCAGGACCCTGACGAGGTATCGCGTGTGCTCGAGCTCTGCACGGGCTCCGGCTGCCTCGCGATTCTCGCCGCGCAAGCGTTCCAGAATGCCGACATCGATGCCGTCGATATCTCCGCGCCCGCGCTGGAAGTCGCGCATCGGAACGTGGACGATTACGACCTGGATTCGCGCGTCGCGCTGTACGAAGGCGATCTGTTCGCGCCGCTGCCGGTCGGCCGCTACGAAGTCATCATCACGAACCCGCCGTACGTCAACGCACTCGCGATGCAAACCCTGCCGGCCGAATATCGCCACGAGCCGGAACTCGCGCTCGCGGGCGGCGCGGACGGCATGGATATCGTGAAGCGGATCGTGGGCGAAGCGCGCAAGTGGCTGACCGAAGACGGCGTGCTGGTGGTCGAGATCGGCAACGAACGTGCAAACGTCGAAGCTACGCTCGGCGGGCTCGACATGGTCTGGCTCTCGACCAGCGCCGGCGACGACAACGTGTTTCTCATCCAGGCTGCCGACTTGCCGGGCTGACGGCGCAACTCTCGACTTCCAGGCACCGCGCACATGCACTTCGAGTGGCAGGACTGGCTTCATCTCGGCACGCTTGTGGTCATCGCGCATTTGCTGGGCGCGATCGCCGCAGTGCACGCGGTGATCAACACGCGCACCTCGCAAGGCGCGGTCGCGTGGGCCGTGTCGCTGGTCGCCATGCCCTACTTCACGCTGATTCCGTATCTGTTTCTCGGGCGCAGCAAGTTCGCGGGGTATATCGACGCACGCCGGCTGGAAAACGAGATCCTGCGCAAAAGCGCGCACCCGGCCGAATGGAATTTCCCCGATGAAGCCGCCCGTCTGCGCGGCGTCGCGGCAGGCGACCCGGCCGAGTATCTCGGCCATCCGACCATACGCGCGCTGACCCGTCTGAGCGGCATGCCGTTCCTGCGCGGCAATTCGGTGCGCGTGCTGATCAACGGCACCGCCACGTTCGATGCAATTTTCGAAGCCATCGACGCTGCGAAAGTCTATGTGATCGTGCAGTTTTTCATCGTTCACGACGATGAGCTCGGCCTGAAGCTGAAAGACCTGCTGATCAAAAAAGCGCAGCAAGGCGTGCGTGTCTATTTTCTCTACGACAGCATCGGCAGCTTCGATCTCCCACGCAGCTACGTGAATACGCTGCGCGCGGGCGGTGCGCAGACGCATCCGTTCGCGACCAAACGCAAGTTCGTCAATCGCTTCCAGCTCAACTTTCGCAATCACCGCAAGATCGTGGTGGTCGATGGCGAATGTGCGTTTGTCGGCGGTCATAACGTAGGCGTGGAATATCTCGGCGCGAATCCGCGCTTGTCGCCCTGGCGCGATACCCACATCGAGGTGCGCGGCCCGGCGGTCGCAAGCATCCAGTTTGTGTTTATCGAAGACTGGTATTGGGCGACGCAACGCATTCCGGAAGTGGAAGCGTCGAAGACGTCGGCCCACGACATGAGCTGCCTCGTCCTCGCGAGCGGGCCAGCCGACCATCAGGAAACGTGCTCACTGTTTTTCGTCGAGGCGATCAATGCGGCGCGTTCGCGCATCTGGATCACGACGCCGTATCTCATCCCCGACGAAGCCGTGTTCTCCGCGCTGCGGCTCGCCGTACTGCGCGGCGTGGACGTGCGCATCCTGATTCCGAGCCGGCGAGATCACCGCGTGGTGTTTGCGGCATCGACGCTCTATGCCTACGACGCGCTGCTCGCAGGCGTGCGGATCTTTCGATATCGCCCGGGCTTCCTGCATCAGAAGGTGGTGCTGGTAGACGATATGTCCGCCGCTATCGGCAGCGCGAATCTCGACAACCGCTCGTTTCGCCTCAACTTCGAGATCATGGTCCTGACCGTGGACCGGCGCTTTGCGGGCGAAGTCGAAAAAATGCTGCTCGATGACTTCGCGCAATCGTGGGAAATCAGCCGCGACGATTATCTCGGCGCACCCGCATGGCGGCGTATGGCGATGCACGTCGCCCGCTTGTTTTCGCCGATTTTGTGAAGCTGGCGACGCCCGCGCGGGCGTCGCGTCGCGTCGAAAAGCGCCGCCGTTAAAGCAGCTTTTCGATATCGCCGGAAAGCGCATCGGGTTTCGTCACCGAACCGAACCGGTTGATCACGTTGCCTTCCTTGTCGACCAGGAACTTCGTGAAGTTCCATTTGATGCCTTCGGTCCCCAGCACGCCCGGCGCTTCTTCGGTCAGATAGCGAAACAGCGCGTGCGCGTTCGCCCCGTTCACGTCGATCTTCGCGAACATCGGGAAGGTGACGCCGTAGTTCTTCTCGCAAAAGCTGCCGATCTGCGCCGCGTCACCCGGTTCCTGCTTGCCAAACTGGTTGCACGGAAAACCCAGCACCTCGAAGCCGCGATCCGCGTAACGTTCGTACAGCTCCTGCAAACCCTTGTATTGCGGCGTGAACCCGCACTCGCTCGCGGTGTTCACGATCAATAGCACCTTGCCCTGATAGCTTTCCATGCTGACGGTTTCGCCGCCCAAGGTTTCCGCCGAAAACGAGTAGATCGGGTTCATTCGATGCTCCGCTTGAAAAAAGCCAGTCTAAGCGAAACACAGCTCAAAAAACATCCGGCCGAACGGCTAACGGCGAGCTAACGTCAATGAGCCGGCGGCGCGCGCCCCCGGCAGTCTAAAATAGCGTTTTCCCGTACTCGCCTGGGTCTCCACGCCGTGATTCGCTTCAACCAGTTTAGCCTCGCCCGCGGCATCAAACCGCTCTTCGAACAGACCACGTTCGCGCTCAATCCTGGCGAAAAGGCGGGGCTCATCGGCGCTAACGGCGCGGGCAAGTCCACGCTCTTCTCCGTGCTGCGCGGCGATCTGCACGCGGACGGCGGCGATTTCTCGATGCCGCCGTCGTGGCAAATCGCGCACGTCGCGCAGGAAACGCCGGCAGTCGACCGCACCGCGCTCGACTACACGCTCGACGGCGACACGCAGTTGCGCCGCATCGAAGCGCGAATTGCCGCGGCGTCGACGGCGCACGATGGCGCCGCCGAAGCCAACGCGCACGCCGCTTTCGCCGACGCCGACGGGTATACCGCCCCCGCGCGCGCCGAAACCCTGCTGATCGGCCTGGGTTTCACGCTTGCGCAGACGAAGGAACCGGTGACGAGTTTCTCCGGTGGCTGGCGCATGCGCCTGAACCTCGCGCAGGCGCTGATGTGCCGCTCGGACCTGCTGCTGCTCGACGAACCCACGAACCACCTGGATCTCGATGCGATCGTGTGGCTGGAAGACTGGCTGCATCGCTATCCGGGAACGCTGATCGTGATCTCGCACGATCGAGAATTCCTCGATTCGGTCTGCAACGTCACGTTGCATCTGGAGAATCGGCAGATCAAACGTTACGGCGGCAATTACAGCCAGTTTGAAATCCTGCGCGCGCAGCAGATGGCGTTGCAGCAGAGCGCGTATGTGAAGCAGCAAAAGACAGTGGAGCATCTGCAGAGCTTCATCAACCGGTTCAAGGCACAAGCGACCAAGGCCAAGCAGGCGCAAAGCCGCGTGAAGGCGCTGGAGCGGATGGAGATCATCGCGCCGGCGCACGCGTCTTCGCCGTTCACCTTCGAATTCCGCATGCCCGACGCGGCGCCGAACCCGATGATGGTGATGGACGGCGTGCGCTGCGGTTATCACACGGAAGCGGGTGAAGTGCCGATCGTGGAAGGCGTCACGCTGTCCATTCAGAACGGTCAGCGAATCGGCTTGCTGGGTGCGAACGGTCAGGGGAAATCGACGCTCATCAAGACGCTGGCGGGCACGCTTGAAGCGCTGAGCGGCACGGTACGCGAGGGCAAGGGCTTACGAATCGGCTATTTCGCGCAGCATCAGCTCGAAACGCTGCGCCCCGAAGACTCCGCGCTGCAGCACGTCGCCCGCCTCGCGCCCGACACGCGTGAACAGGAACTGCGCGATTTCCTCGGCGGCTTCAATTTTTCCGGCGAGATGGCGACCGCGAAGATCGCGCCGTTTTCCGGCGGAGAGAAAGCACGGCTCGCGCTTGCGCTGATCATCTGGCAAAAGCCCAACCTACTGCTGCTCGACGAACCGACGAACCACCTCGACCTCGAAACCCGTCACGCGCTGACCATGGCACTTGCGCAATTCGAGGGCACGCTGATCCTGGTCTCGCACGATCGCCATTTGCTGCGCGCGACCACGGACACGTTCATGCTCGTGGCAAAACATCGGCTGCAACCGTTTGACGGCGATCTCGACGATTATCGCGACTGGCTGCTTCAACATGCAGCCGAGCAGCGGGCGGCGGCCAAGGAGATGGGCGGTGCCAGTTCAACGGACGATTCGCTGGAATCGGGACAGAACCGCAAGGAGCAACGTCGTCTGGAGGCGCAAGAACGGCAGAAACTCTCGCATTTGAAAAAACCGCTGCAATCGCGGATTTCGAAGATCGAGAAGGAGATGGACAAGCTGAATGCAGAGAAAGCGCAGCTGGATATTTTCGTTGCCGATGCCGCCAGTTACGAACCCGCCATGAAGACGCAACTGACCGAGTCGATTCGTCGTCAGGCCGATGTGAACGGGCAATTAGAAGCGCTCGAGGCGCAATGGCTCGAGGCACACGAGGAACTCGAGCAGATAGGCTGAACGGTTGCTGGTCAACCAGTCCTAACGTCTGGGCAAGGTTTGCCGCGGCATTCCTTCGTCGTCGACCAGTACGTGTTTCCTGCCCTTCACATGGCGCCGAATGGTCGCCACGACTTCATCTTCGGTCACGTCCGCCGCCACCACGCGACGCGAGATCTGCCCTTCAGCGTCGATCCATTCGACGATCCGGCAACCGCCACCCCACGGCTGCTGGATGGGCGCGGACACACGGCAGCCGCGCAGATGAAATGAAGGGCCTGACAAAGTTTGATCTGCGTGTTTCAAGGCGTAGTCCTTTTCCGCTCATATCCGGGTTTCGTCGCGATACAAGCATAGAAAAAGCACGCATTGCGTGGGTTACAGGGACCTCGCAGTTTTTTACACAACATTACTAGGGGTCTGATCGATGTTGCGCGGTGGACGTCCGCGCAACAGGCGTGCCGATGCGATTGCGGATAGATTGCGGATGACCTCAGGCCAGCGACCGCACGCGATCGATTGCCTCTTCAATCCGGTCGACCGCGATCACTTCCAGCCCGTCAATAGGCTGCTTCGGTGCATTCGCCTTCGGAATTAGCGCAATGGAGAAACCCAGTTTCGCGGCCTCCTTCAGCCGGTCCTGCCCCCTCGGCGACGGCCTGATTTCACCCGCGAGCCCGACTTCGCCGAACACGATCAAACCCTTGGGCAGCGCCTTGTTACGCATCGAAGAATGAATGGCGAGCAGCACGGCCAGATCGGCGGCGGGCTCTGTGATCTTCACGCCGCCCACCGCATTCAGGAATACGTCCTGATCGAAGCACGCAATGCCTGCGTGCCGGTGCAACACCGCCAGCAGAAGTGCGAGCCGGTTCTGCTCCAGTCCCACGGCGAGACGGCGCGGATTCGGAACATGCGCGGTATCGACCAGCGCCTGCACTTCCACCAGCAACGGCCGCGAACCTTCCTGCGTAACGAGCACACACGTGCCCGGCACGCTCTGCTCATGGTGCGACAAAAACAGCGCCGATGGATTCGCCACGCCGCGCAAACCGCGCTCGGTCATCGCGAAGACGCCGAGTTCGTTCACCGCGCCAAAGCGGTTCTTGAACGCACGCACGAGCCGGAACGACGAGTGCGTATCGCCCTCGAAGTACAGCACCGTGTCGACTATATGTTCCAGTACGCGCGGCCCGGCGAGATTACCCTCCTTCGTCACGTGGCCGACCATGATGATGGTCGTGCCCGTTTGCTTCGCGATCCGCGTGAGTTGCGCCGCGCACTCGCGAACCTGCGCGACCGATCCCGGCGCGGAAGTCAGCGCTTCGGAATACACGGTCTGAATGGAATCGATGACGGCAACTTCCGGCCGCTCCGTATCGATGGTCGCCTGAATCCGCTCGAGCTGGATCTCCGCAAGCAAGCGCAAATCGGGCGCTGCATTGCCGGAATCGCCGAGCAAGCCGAGCCGCTGCGCGCGCAGCGCAATCTGCGCGCCGGACTCTTCGCCGCTGATATAAAGCGCTGGCCGCTCGCGTGCGATCTCCGCCAGCGATTGCAGCAGCAGCGTGGATTTGCCAATGCCCGGATCGCCGCCGATCAGTACCACACCGCCGGCCACCAGCCCGCCGCCAAGCACTCGGTCGAACTCGCCGATACCGGTGGTAAAACGCGGCACATCTGACGCTTCAATCTCGGACAGGCGCTGCACCGGCGAGGTCTTCGCGAGTGCCTGAAAGCGATGCGCCGACGGCGATTCCGCCACCGATTCGACCAGCGTGTTCCATGCTCCACACGCCGGGCACTGGCCCTGCCATTTCGGCGCCTGACCGCCGCATTCCGTGCATACGTACAGTGTTTTGACTTTCGCTACTTTCGCCACTCGCCTTCCTGAATTCGGTCGTCACACGCCCAAAACAACCACAGCGACCGCGCTCTATTCCGCCCGCATCGGCACGCGCGGCGCGACTGCACACATCAACTCATAGCCGATCGTGCCGCACGCAGCCGCTACGTCGTCGATCGGCAGCTTCGTGCCCCACAATTCCACGGGCGTACCGATCCCCGCGGTCGGGACCGGGGTCAGGTCCACCGTCACCATGTCCATGGAGACACGGCCGACGATCCGCGTCAGCACGCCGTCGACGATAACCGGCGTGCCCTCAGGCGCCACTCGAGGATAACCGTCCGCATAACCGCACGCCACTACGCCGATCCGCATAGGACCTGTGGCCGAGAACACCGAACCGTAGCCGACCGACTGACCCGCCGGCACCGTCTGAATCGCGATCAGTTCGGACGCGAGCGTCATGGCCGGCCGCAATCCGGTTGCGGCGATATCGGCAGTTTTGCCCGACGGCGAGCCGCCGTACAAGATGATGCCGGGCCGCACCCAGTCGAAATGCGCAGCGGCGTGCCACAGCGTGGCCGCCGAATTCGCGAGACTGCGCGCGCCCGCGATGCCTTCAGCCCCGCGTTCGAACGCTTCGAGTTGATGGCCGATGCCGCGCGGGCCGTCGGCGTCGGAGAAATGCGTCATCAACGTGATCTGGCCGACGCCCTGCACGGCCCGCGCCCGTTCCCAGGCAGCCCGGAAGCGCTCCGGCGTATAACCGAGCCGGTTCATGCCGCTGTTCATTTTCAACTGAATATTGACCGGCTTCGAGAGCCGGGCCATTTCCAGCATCCGCAACTGTTCGTCGCAATGCACAGCCGTGGTCAGGCTGTAGCGATCGATCACGTCGATATCCGTCGGACGGAAAAAACCTTCCAGCAGCAAGATGGGCCCGGCCCAACCGAGTTCACGCAACTTAACCGCTTCTTCGAGGTCCAGAAGACCGAAGCCGTCGGTTGCGCGCAATCCGGGGAACGCTCGCGCCACACCGTGGCCATAGGCATTGGCCTTGACCACGGCCCATATCTTGGATTTCGGCGCGTGACGGCGTGCGACGGCGAGATTGCTGGCAAGTGCGGCGGTGTGGATCGTGGCGGATATGGGGCGCGGCATGGGAGTTCAGTTTGAAGAAACAGGTGATTATGCGAGAGCGGCCCGCGGCTTGACGGTTACGTGAGAGCTCGGTTTCAAACCCGGCACGGCGGCAGCGGATCGTGCCCTATTCATGATCGGTCGGCGATCGCTCGTGGACCACTCATAAGCCGCTCATGCGCCGCTCAAGACCGATGATCAAGACCGATAAGCAGCGATCAATCATTGCGTCTGATGACCGGTCAGTAAGAGACAGCGCACGGCGATAAATTCGAAAAGGACCGATATGGCTAGCGAATAGCTGAATCAGTACCCGAATCAATACTTTATCGCGACCTTGCAGACCGGCGACGTTCCGGCTCGGGCATCTCTCGGATCGCCTGCAACTCATCGTGCGAGTTACTGCTAGTCAGAATGCGCCTATTTTCGTGTTATAAAGCCGTGCACACAACCCATTTCGAACAGAAATTGCCTGAACGGGAGCCTGAGCGCAAACCCGGACGCGAGAGACGAGCGCGCCGTGTGCGAGCGGGGCGGATTACCCGCAGTGCGGACAAGCATCGGATCAGATGAAAAAAGGTTTTTACACCATCATGGCCGCGCAGTTTTTCTCGTCGCTGGCCGACAACGCCCTTCTGATCGCTGCGATCGCCCTGCTGAAAGATCTTCACGCCCCGAACTGGATGACACCGCTGCTCAAGCTGTTTTTTGTGCTGTCATACGTTGTTCTGGCCGCTTTCGTCGGTGCCTTCGCGGATTCCAGGCCGAAGGGCCACGTGATGTTCGTCACCAACTCGATCAAGGTCGTGGGCTGCTTAACCATGCTGGCCGGTGCGCATCCGTTGCTCGCCTACGGCATTGTCGGATTCGGCGCCGCGGCGTATTCGCCCGCCAAATACGGCATTCTCACGGAGCTGTTGCCGGCCGACAGGCTGGTCGCGGCGAACGGCTGGATTGAAGGCACCACGGTCGGCTCGATCATCCTCGGCACCGTGATGGGCGGTGCGCTCATCAGTCCGCACATCGCCTCGCACATCATTCAGTTCCATATCCCCAAGGTCGATACCCCCGCCGAAGCCGCGATGCTCGTGATCGTGCTCATGTACATTGTCGCGGCGATCTTCAATCTGCGGATTCCCGACACCGGCGCGCGTTATCCGAAGCAGGAACATCGCCCGATCAAACTGATCACCGATTTCGCCGATTGTTTCAACGTGCTCTGGCACGACAAGCTCGGCCAGATCTCGCTCGCCGTGACCACGCTGTTCTGGGGCGCAGGCGCGACGCTGCAGTTCATCGTGCTCAAGTGGGCGGAAGTATCGCTCGGCATGTCGTTGTCGGAAGCCGCCATCCTGCAGGCGATCATCGCGGTCGGCGTGGCTGTCGGCGCTATCCTCGCGGCCGCGCGCATACCGCTGAAGAAGTCGCTGTCCGTGCTGCCGGTGGGTATCGCGATGGGCATCGCGGTGATGCTGCTCGCGTTCTATTCAAAGCATCTGTTTCCCGTGCACTGGGGCATCTATTTCGGCCGGATGCACATTCCGGGTTATCTGATCGTCGCTTATATCTTCCTGATGATTGTTGGCGGGCTGTCGGGCTTTTTCGTGGTGCCGATGAATGCGTTGCTACAGCATCGCGGCCACGTGCTGCTGTCGGCGGGTCATTCGATCGCGGTGCAGAATTTCAACGAAAATCTGTCAGTGCTCGTGATGTTGTGCCTGTACGCGGTGCTCGTCTGGCTCGACGTGCCGATTCAACTCGTGATCGTCCTGTTCGGCACCTTCGTCTGCCTGATGATGTATTTCGTGATGCGACGGCATCAGGCAAATCAGCGGGCCTTCGATTCGGTTGCGCTGATCGGCGAATCCCGGCATTGAGTGGTGGCGTTGAGTCGAAACGCTGCGCCCCGTTTGATTGCAGCCTATTGAAGCTTGAAACCACGCCGGGCATTCGCTCGCCCGGCGCGCGATAATCCCGCTATACCCTCTTTTTCCTCACATCCTACTCATGCTCGCCGCCGATCTCTTTTCGTTCGCCGTGCGCGTGCGCGAACGCGCGCCGCTTGTCCACTGCCTGACGAATCTCGTTGTCACGAACTTCACGGCGAACGTGCTGCTCGCGCTCGGAGCCGCGCCCGCGATGGTCGTCGCCCGCGAGGAGGTGGGCGAATTCGTGCCGCTGGCAAACGCGGTATCGGTGAATCTCGGCACGCTCGACTTGCCGCAAAGCAAGGCGATCCGCGCCGCCGTCGAGGCCGCCAACCGCGCGCACAAACCGTGGATCCTCGATCCCGTTGCGGTCGGCCCGCTAAGTTTTCGCACCGCATTCGCCTTCGATCTGCTCGATGCCCATCCCGCCGTGATTCGCGGCAACGCGTCGGAGATCATCAGCTTGTCGGGCGGCGAGTCAAGCGCACGCGGCGTCGATAGCACCGCTTTCGCCGAAGCCGCGCTCGACGCCGCCCAGTTGCTTGCGCTGAAAACCGGCGCGGTCGTCGCGGTCACGGGGGCGACCGATTACGTCACCGACGGCCGCCGCACGATCGCGTTATCGAATGGATCGCCGTTGATGACGCGCGTGACCGGCGTGGGGTGTGCGTTATCGGCGACGGTTGCCGCTTTTGTGGGTGTTGCTGAAACCGATGACGTCTGGGCTGCGACGGCCGCCGCAATCGCTTATTCGAGCATCGCGGGGGAACTGGCATCACGCGACGCCGCGCTGCCCGGTAGTTTCGCGGTCGCGTATCTCGACCGGCTGGCATCGCTCGACGCGAACGTTTTCTCGGCCACGCTCGTGTCGCGCGACGTCGTGCCCACCTGACGATGAACCTCGACCTCAGCCTGTATCTCGTCCTCGATCCCGCGCAATGCGGCGGCCATGCTCGCGCGCTCGAAGTGACACGCGCGGCGCTGGACGGCGGTGCCACGATCGTGCAACTGCGCGCGCCCGAATGGCACAAACGTGCGTGGCTCGAACTCGCGCTCGATCTGCTGCCGCTCACGCGCCGGCATGGCGTGCCGCTCATCATCAACGATCATATCGATGTCGCGCTCGCAGCCGGCGCCGATGGCGTGCATATCGGCCAGAACGACTTGCCGCCGGATATCGCCAGGAAGTTGCTTGGGCGCGAGGCGTTGATCGGGTTGTCGGTATCGAATGCCCAGCAGGTCGATCACGCCAACCCGCTCGGCGCGATGATCGACTATGTGGGCGTCGGGCCGGTCTTCGATACACCGACCAAGCCGGATGCATCGGCGGCGTGCGGTATCGACGGGCTGGCCGCGCTCTGTGCACGTTCCCTGCATCCAACGGTCGCCATAGGCGGCATCCAGTTGCACAATGCCGCCGATGTCAAACGTGCGGGAGCGGGCGGTATCGCGGTGGTATCGGCGATCTGCACTGCTGCCGACCCGCGTCTCGCCGCGCTACGATTGCTCGAATCCTCTTGATAACCATGACCCATCCGATCCCCAACGTCCTCACCATCGCCGGTTCCGATTCCGGTGGCGGCGCGGGCATCCAGGCCGACCTCAAGGCGTTCTCCGCGCTCGGCGCGTACGGCTTGTCCGTCATCACCGCGCTCACGGCACAGAACACCCGCGGCGTGACGGCCATCCATACGCCCGACGCGTCGTTCGTCACGGCTCAGCTTGACGCCGTTTTCGACGATATCCGCATCGATGCCGTCAAGATCGGCATGCTTGCCAACGCCGACGTTGTGCGCGCGGTCGCGGCCGCGTTGCGGCGTTATCGGCCGGTGCATGTGGTGCTGGACACCGTGATGATTTCCAAGAGCCATCATGCGTTGCTTGCGCCCGATGCAGTGGCTGCGTTGCGCGATGAACTGCTGCCGCTCGCGACGCTGGTCACGCCGAACTTGCCGGAAGCGGCTGCGTTGCTGAACGAAACGTCGGCCGAAGATGAAGACGCGATGGTGCGCCAGGGCGAAGCGCTGCGGGCGCTGGGCGCACGGGCGGTGTTGATGAAAGGTGGCCATCTGAGTTCCGCCGATAGCCCCGACTGGCTGATCGAGGACAGCGGAGCGATGCGGCTCGGCGGCCCGCGTGTGCCCGTGAAGAATACGCATGGGACGGGGTGCACGTTGTCGTCGTCGATCGCAGCGCTACTGCCGCAACGCGATACGCTCGCCGCCGCCACCGCCGATGCCAAGCTCTACCTGACCGGCGCGATCGAACAGAGCGCGCGACTGGATGTCGGGCACGGTGTAGGACCGGTGCATCATTTTTTCAGGTGGTGGTGAGGTAGCGTTGCTTAACCAGCAGCGCGACCGTTGGAGTTCGCAAAATCAGCGGCGCGTTCGGGCCAGTCATCGGGGACGATGAAACCGCGCGAGTGCTCGCGCCAGACATTGTCGGGAGCGCATTCGTAGCGCGCAACCATGATCGGTGACGACAGCGTTGCAACACGCTCCGTCAACATCGCGGCCTGCTCGACCAGTGCCTCACTCTCTTGCGCCGATAACGTCCGCTCTGCCATCCATCCCAATCGCGGCAACGAAGCGAACAGTCCGCCCGCTTTCGAATCCCGCCACTCCGACGCCGTTTTCCACCAGCCTCGAAGATGATCGCCGGCAAGCTCGGGCGGCGGATTCGACGTCCGACTGAGATCGCCGTCGCGATAAAACAATCGCCCTTTGACGAACAACTCGGCGCGCCACGGACCAT
>Ga0255336_101117_pt1 | contig 23748 bp, 28 predicted proteins | sample MeOH1_35cm_T3_17_FD_189102 | JGI IMG/M metagenome (GOLD analysis project Ga0255336, IMG submission 189102) | Sandy soil microbial communities from University of British Columbia, Vancouver, Canada - MeOH1_35cm_T3_179 | ecosystem: Engineered > Artificial ecosystem > Sand microcosm > Unclassified ...
GTATGGTCGAACGTATCAGGCAGCACCAGCGCAGTAAGCACGAACCGTAGCCTTTAACCCATCCACGGTTGCACAGGTGTATTGAACGATGGCAAGACAGGTTGGACCGCGTGAAGGCAAGCCTGAGGAGGAATTTGACCGACCGCCGGGGCCACGAGTTACGGCAAAGGTATCGTGTTGCGCCGCTAACTCTGCCGTCGCGCGTTGCCATTGCATGCCCGGCCGCAACGCGGCGAAGCTCTACGCGTGTTACACCGGTGGACCGCGGCATTGCGTCGTGGATGACGCCGATAAACCGGCAGAATCGGCAGAATCAGCCGAATAAGCGGACAGCCCCCTGCGTCACGGCCACTGTTGGCGCAAGTTTCACACGCAATATCGTCACCACTCGCGGATCCAGCGTAGTTTTTTGGCGCTAGGCAGCACCTACATACCCGCTCAAAGCATTCGTTATGCCATGCGTAAGTGATCCCGACCTGCGGCACCGGCGGCTTTCTTCCGATCGTGGCTGCGATAAAGCACTTCACTCGCAGCGGAAAATGCGCCGATTTCAGTTTTCGAAAGCGTCAACGAAAACGGGAGAAATACCGATCGAGGAAAGCAAGGCGGAACATTGGAAACGCCCCGTGCGCCCTGATTCTAAGGGCGGCCGGCTTTGCGCCGAGCGATGCGAAAGTCAACCCTTCGACAGTAAATAAATCGATTTGATCTGTCTTGAAAGTGCTTTATATTCGTTACCAGTTAAGGGCATAAAAGAAACAACCCCGCAAGGTTTTTCTGGAACCTTGCGGGGTTGGTATCCGCCAGCCTTGAACCGCTCAACCCTTGGGGAAAAACATGGGTGAGTTTTTAGCTGTGCTAGCCGTGCGCATCGCTACCGCACTGCTCGAATCAGACAGTTTCATGGTGTTAGCGCACCATGGGTTTGATTCGGTTGTAACGTTCCTCTTGAGGTAGCCTCTCGTCCCATCCCGGCGAAGTTTGCCGGGATTTTTTTGATCCCCAGAAACGGGACTCAAAAACAACGCCTGAAAACCTAGCATCACAACGAGCGACGACCACAGACGAAGATTAAGGCGTGCCTAAACGGAGCGCAAGACATATATGTCCATCGATGTGTCTATCGCCGCCGTTGCGCAACTGGATTGGGGCACATGCAGATGCATGGGTCACGCCGACCAAGCTCTAGGTCCGCTAAGGTTATTTTTTCATTTTCCCCGTGATGCTGTATGTACAAACAGTGACGATCGATACAGACTGGTGCTGGCCCGCCGCAGCGGGCCAGCTGGATCATTCTCCGGTAAGCAGGTCGTCGAGCTGCGGCCGTAGCCACGTCGCCGTGTTGATCGCGGCCGGCGTGAGCTTGCGGACATAGGTCGATTTGCCGGCCGCCGACCGGCTCGGGCTGTATACGAAGCCGTTGCGCTTCATCAGGTCGCGGACAGGCTTGTCCGGCTTGACGTCGAACACAAACGCAGCGCGGTTGTCCTCGACGTCCTCGCGGTATGTGTAGCCTGAGCCCTGTTCCTCGCGATTGCAGCGCTCCGCAATCTTTTCGAGCGCCGCGATGCGGTCGCGTATGCGCCGGATATTGGCGCTGCTGTTGGTCAGCTCGTAAGATGCGAAGCCGGCGCGGCCCCGATAGTCCGGCCGGAACAGCTTCTCGATGGCGTCGGCCGTGTAGCCAAGCGCAGCAAGGCCGGCGCGATCCTCGCGGCGGATCAGCGCATTCGTGCGCTTCATCCTCTCGTGCCGCTCCTCCAGCTCGCCCAGCTTCGCGCGCAGCTTGTCTACCGCTTCCGGATCATCACTCGATATGCCGCCCTTGCCGACAGCCGCAGCGCGGCGCTCCAGTTCCTTCGCCTGGTCTTGCAGCGCGAACGCCTTGCCGAACGTGTTGTGAATCCGTGCGCGATAGTTGCGGTCGCGGCGCTCGGAGTAGTGGCCGCGCTAGATGGGCTGGCCGAACGGGATAGCGGACGCCATAACCTCGGCGCTGGTAGCTGACTGCTCGCCTGATCTGTCCGGCTGGTGACGACGTTCAGACGAACCGGCGGAAAGCAAGGCTCCCGTTTATCTTTGTACTCAAACCGTTGGGCGTGCGGAGACCGATGGCTGCTGCCACGTTAGCCGGCGGTATCGCCAAAAAGCCCGGAAGGCATTCGGAAACTCAAGCGCAGGCATGTGCCCGCTCGACCTTGGGAGCTCCGTGCGATCGTGCCTGCCAGAGGTCATAGGCTGTCTGCTGGGAAAGCCATAGATCTGCGCGGCCGCCATTCTCCACACCAAGCCAGCCCTCGATTCGGAGGGCCATCTCGGGCGATATGCCGGCGTGCCCGTTCAACACGCGTGACAATGCCACGCGTGTAACTCCGAGCTGAGCGGCTGCTTGAGTCACCGTCAAACCAAGCTCCGGGAGAACGTCCTCCCGAAGCGTTTCACCCGGGTGAGGCGGGTTAAACATTTGAGTCATGCACTTAAACCTTAGTGGTAGTCCTGGTAGTCAACGAGGACGGCGTCAGTACCTTCGAACCTGAATGTTATTCGCCAGTTCCCATTCACCGTTACGGCGTAATGGCCTGCCAGGCGACCTTCCAGTCCGTGGCACATCCAACCCGGCACGTTCATATCCTGTGGCGACTGGGCCACATTGAGCTGGGCTAACTGACGTTTTAATCTGGACGCATGGTCGGGCCTGATGCCTGCCTTACGTCCGCTGATGAAGAACTCTTCGAGTCCTTTGTGTCGCCATGACTTGATCATGGGGCTCCCAATAGCAATGAATATCCATGTCCCTTCTCCGTTGCAGTTGTGCCGTGTAACCCAGTGTGTGATCCGTGTGTCCGCTGACCCGTGTAGCGTATAGTTGCACTATACACGCGGAAACTGTACGCGTCAAATCTATGCGCGTCGGTCCCGTTGCAAAACTCCTAAGTTTCGCAACGCCACGCCGACCGCCGCCAAACCCTTGTGGGGCTGTGTCTCGTGATGTTGCATAATATAGTCTTGTATGCGCGCATATATGCGACTATGATATGCAACATGATGCGCGGTTGTGGGCGTGCCGTGCTCCCGATGTTGACCTGATGCCCGACACCATGGAGTGACAATGACCAACGTATCCAACATCGGGAGCGCCGACCTCGCGCACCTCCTCGGGAAGGCTCGCGACGCCGCGAGTAGCGGCCCTAACGGCATGTCTACGGGCGAGAAGCTGGCCGTCGCGCTGATCCTCGATCGTCCCGACTGGCTCGCGGCCATGAGCTGCACGATCGCCGAAGCGATGGAGCGGGTTGGCCCCGACTGGCTGCGTCTGATTCCTATGGTGGCACGGCAGTTCGGTCGCGAGCATCACGACGCCGCCTACGCGGCGGCAGAAAAGGCACGGCAAGCCAAACTGGCGCAGTTTGTCGCGCAACAGGGGGCAGACGACGAAATGGATTTCGCCGCTACGCTTGTCACCTACGGCGACGCGCCTGGCTATCGCGACGTGCATTTCACGTTCGACCTTGAACCGGTCGGCGATGAGCCCAGCCCGACCATTCGCGCACGGATTCGCTTCCGCCCGGAAGATGGTGAGCAGATCGTTCGCCATATCACGGGCGTTCATCGCTTCGCCTGGGATCGCAGCGGCGGCCGACCAATCGACGCGAAGCCCGACGAGCAGCGCCCGAGGTGGATCGACAGTGCGTGACCCGGCCGACATTGCCACACGCGACATTGAAACGGGCGCATTCCTGATCGGATATGCCCGTGTCTCGACGCGTGACCAGGACCTGAGCAACCAGGAGGCGCAGTTGCGTGCGGCCGGCTGCGGCAAGGTTTTCGCCGAGAAAATCACCGGCACCCGCCGCGCTCGCCCGCAGCTCGACCGTATGCTCGATCACCTGCGCGCCGGCGACGTCATCGTTGTGACTCGCCTCGACCGGCTCGCGCGCAGCATCCGCGACCTGCTCGATATCGTTGAGCGGATTCGCGACGCCGGCGCCGGCCTGCGCAGTCTCGCCGAGCCATGGGCCGACACGACGACGCCGGCCGGCCGCATGGTGTTGACCGTGTTCGGCGGCATGGCCGAGTTCGAACGCAGCCTGATCGTTGAACGCACAAGCAGCGGCCGGGCGGCGGCCAGGGCGCGCGGCACGAAGTTCGGCCGCAAGCCGACGCTTACGCCGGCGCAGCTCGACCATGTCTATCGCCTCGCCGACGAAGGCAACACGAGCATGCAGGAAATCGCCGCACTATTTGGCATCCACCGATCGACGCTGTTCCGGCTGTTGTCGCAGCGCGCAGAACGCGCCGCGTAGGGCCGTATACATATGTGGCTGTTGTGCGGCCTAATCCACAGGCCGGCTGCCAGATTGGCGGCGTTCCCTGTTGAGCGCCAGCCATAGGACGGTGAGCAGGATGATGGCGCACTCAAAGGCAATAAAGTGCGTCACCGACCCGAGCCAGAAGATGAACGGGTCCGCACTGCTCCAAAGCGAGAAATCAAGATCGCGTGACTCCAAGCCACCGCAATACTGCTTATTTAGCTCATAAGCTTGGATCAGTTCTTCGTTACTCATCGCCCGCGCTTCTGCTTCTGTGGCACGTGGGCACTGAGGTCCGGGTGAGTTGATCCACGTAACCTCTGTCATGTAGCCATTGAACGGGTTATGAGCCAACACCGCCAAAACAGCCATCACAGCCCCGGCGAATAGCCCAAAACGTTGCGCCCTGCACAGCCGTCCTAGCAGTTCCATGCGACCCCCGCCGTTTCGATTTCGTGTCTGAAGATTGTAGCCGGGGGCGTGCCCTCTTGATCCCGTTTCTGCGGGAGCCGCTCGCAGACAGTCCTCCTTTTCGCGTGCTGGCGTTTCCCTTCGCCGTGCTTCGGGCCGGGCTTTCGCGCTGCGCGTCGAGCCCCGTTCCGGGTCTCGTCCCATCCGGGCTTCAATCCCTAACGCAACCCTGATCAGGTGCGGCCGGCCCGGCCGCACATTGGCGCTCGCCGCGCGGCGGTTCAGCTCGGCTCTACAACCCGCCTGCGCCCGAGCGCGACAGGGTGCACGTTTGGCTGCGGCCGGAAATCGTTGCGGAAGTGTCCTTTCTGGAATGGACGCCAGGCGGTGAACTGCGCCACGCAACGTTCGTCGCGTTCCGTGACGACAAGCCGGCGGCGGCCGTCCACTCCCGGCCGGTTTCAGGGTCGCGGTACTTCATCTTTACGGGCTTGGTTTGATACGAGCCGCGCCGGTATGGTCCCAGCTCGTTCGACTCGATGTCCCACGACGTCCGCCGTAATCCCTACCTGTCCTGCCTTTTGCATAGAATCGTTGCTCACGAGACCGATGGTCTGTTATATTGCAGACCATCGGTCTTTTATATTCCATGGGGCCGCGGACGCGATCAACCGTGGCTGCCCTCGGCGGCCGGCACAATCACCTTCATGCAAAGGCTACCGATATGGCATCTGATAACGATTCATGGGTTCTCGTCACGGGCGCTTCGAGCGGATTTGGCGAGGAGTTTGCTCGCCAGTACGCAGCCAAGGGTCATTCATTGATACTGGTGGCACGCCGCTTGGACAAGCTCCAAACGCTAGCGGACTCCCTGCGCGGGACGTATGGCGTCAACGTGCTCGTGGAGCAGGTCGACCTTTCCGATATGGACGCCATCGGTCAGTTGCACTCACGGCTGCGTGACCAGGATATCGCCGTCGACATCCTGATCAACAACGCCGGCCATGGATTGCAAGGACCGTTCCTCGATGCGCCGCTCGATGCGATGATCAGCATGGTGCAACTGGATATTGCCAGTCTGACTGCCATGACGCGCCTGTTCGGCCAGGACATGCGTCAGCGAGGCCGTGGCAAAATTCTGCTGGTAGCCAGCCTCCTGGCTTATTACGGCGTGCAGGACATGGCGGTCTATGGTGCGGCAAAGGCCTATGTCCTGCGGCTGGGCGATGCGCTGCACCGCGAGTTCAAACGGGACGGCGTGACGGTCACTTCGCTTTGCCCGGGCATTTCGGACACCGGATTCGCTCAGGCGGCAAAACAGAAGATTACGTTCGCGTTGAAACTGCTCATGATGAAGCCGGAGCCCGTGGTGCGCGCCGGAATACGTGCACTGCAGGCGGGGCGCATCAGTGTGGTTCCGGGCTGGGCAAACAAGTCAGCGGTGGCGATGATCTGGGCGACGCCTCGCTGGATACACCAGGCGATCATCGCCCGACTCATGAACAGTTAGTGCTTTCGCGGAACAGCTTTTCGGATTCTTCCAGGATGACGACATCGACGTATTTAAGGGCGCGCTCTGCCGAGCAGAAGGAGGAGCGCCGGCGACACCTGCTTGACACCGCCAAGTTACTGCTGCTCGAAATCCCGGACGTGCACGGCCTCGGTATCAATGAGCTGGCGCGGTGCGCGCAGATGACCAAGTCGAACGTGTATCGATACTTCGAGAGCAGCGAAGCCGTTTTGCTCACACTGCTCGTTGAGGAGTTCATGATCTGGCGCACCGAGCTCCGCGCAGCACTGGGCCGCGAGGCGAGACGTCGGGGAACCATCGAACACATCGCGCGGGCGTTCTCCGCGACCGTGGCAGCGCGCCCGCTGTTGTGCCGGCTCACAAGCGTCTTCCCGTCGATTCTCGAGCGCAATGTCTCCGCCGAGCGCATGGTGGCATTCAAGCACGGTCTGCTGAGCATACGGAAGGAAACGGCGCTCGACTTTCATAACTGCATGCCCACTATCTCCGCATCCGCGTTCGAGAAATTTATTCACCAGGCCCTGCCGTTGCTTATCGGGCTCTGGCCGCTGAGCAATCCGGGCGAGGTCGCGGCGCAAGTAATGGTGCGCCCAGATCTGGCGGCCCTGCGCTACGATTTTCGGCAAGATCTGGAAGAGGGGCTGCTGATGCTTCTGCGCAGTCGACTCAGTGAGTAACCGGCAGATGATCTCTCGCTGCGATGGCGCGACCGGGCGGGCTAGCGATTACGGACCGCAGATCGACCTCGCATCGACAGCCGAGCATTCATCTTTTCGTCAGGCACCTGCAGCGTCGCCCTTGCTTGTAGTCATTCGTTTGGATGGCGAACTGGTCTGCCGCTCGTATTATCAATTACGCTCATCGCGGCAGCCCCGATGTCGTTATTCTGATCAATGGCCGCTTTCGGCGATGGCGACCGTCCCTTGTGGGTCGGATAGGGACATCCCTTGGATCTTGGCCGCCGTCCCCGGCGTGCTCTTATAGCGTTCTCACTGAATGTGGTTTTTGGGCGATGTAATCAGGCTGTTCTCAATTAAAGTGGGCCCGTTCTCATGTAATGTGGTCCTAGACGAGCCAATATTCTCAGCCAATGTGGTCCCGAAACCACCGATGTAATCGGTTTCCGCGTTTTATGTTATCGGGCCGCTACAGGTAGGGGCATCTACCAAAGAAGTCATGTAGGAACTGAATCAATGTCATCGAATGCCTCGCGGCTGAATTCTTCGCGGCACCCATCGACGTCGCGCGAGGCGCAATAGCAAGCCACTTGATTCCTGAATGACCAGAGGCATTCGGGCGCCGTAAACAGGAGCGACGCATCTGCGCTTGGGAGCCCGTCATTAGATCCGGTGATGGCAATGCCGTCCGCGGATGCTGAGTCAAGACGCGTTGCTATCTCCGACGATCTCTACGGGACATTCTGAACAGCGTGTTGTCAAGGAGGCGATGCATGTGCTAAACAGAGCGGCCTCTGGATCGTTCGGGCTCGGTCTTTTTCATACGCCTTTATGTAGTTTGCATAATCCGTTTCCGCGACATTCATCGTTAACGAGAAACCTGTCATTCTGGCCTGATCTTCATGGACGAATTACTTCCACACTACGAGCGGGAACTCTCCGTGTTGCGCAGTTCCATGCGGACCTTCGCCGAAGACTTTCCAAAAGTCGCCGCTCGACTTGCCATCTCGGGGGAGCACTCCGGCGATCTTCATGTGGAAAGAATGATCCAGTCGTTTGCGCTCCTTGCGGCGCGACTTGATGCCAAGCTTGAAGACGAGTATCCCGAGTTTACGGAGGCGATGCTGGAAACCCTCCACCCCCAGCATCTCCGGCCCTTCCCGTCGTGCTCCGTCGTCCAGTTCAGTATTGGCGGACTGTTTGATCGCCTCACCGGGACAAAGACGATCAGAAGCGGATCACAGTTCATCTCTACTCGCGGTGGATATCGATTTCGCTCCGTCTACGACGTTGCGCTGGTCCCACTCAAGCTCGAAGACGTCCGCTACGCCGTAACGGCTTTTGCCCCAACCGGCGTTTCCTTGCCCGCGCAGACCAGCGGCGTACTCTCGATCACCTTCGCAGGTGCTGGCGGCCACACCGGTCTGAGCCTTGCACCGGCGCGAGTGCGCGTCTACCTGAGCGGTCAGCGCGAGGTTGTCGCTGCCGCTGCAGACACCCTACTGCTGCGCTCGTCTGCCGCGTTTATCGAAGCCGACGGGTCAGGCCAATGGAAACGTCTGCAGCAGGTCCCGGTGCATCCCGTCGGATTCGAGCCATCGGATTCGGTCCTTGGCGAACGCGACGATTCGACGTCCAGTCTCCTGATGGAGTATTTCGCTTTCCCCGAAAAATTCGATTTCGTCGACATCGATTTCGCGGCCCTGAAACGCGCAGCACCATTGAGCCGACGCATCACATTGCATCTGCCAGTGGTGGGCGTGCACCAGGATTCGTGGGCCGCCCAACGACTGTCGACACTGTCGGCGGAAAACCTGAAGCTCTTTTGCACGCCGGTTGTCAATCTCTTCGACTGCGAGGCTGCCCCGATCGAGACGTCCGAGTCTGCTTCGCACTACCCCGTCGTCCCACAGGCCCCGGAGATTGCCGACACCGCGGTCTGGTCAATCAACGCAGTACGCCTCGCACGCCCCGGAGCATCCGGCGAACTGGCGATCCGACCGCTGCGCTCACTTCTCCATGGCAGCGCTGGTCAGCTGCAAGGCCCCTACTGGCTGGTCGTTCGGGATGAGCGGGTCGCGCAAGAGAACCCGGGATACGAGACCAAGATTACGCTGGTCAATCCGAAGGGCGCTGCAGCAGTGACCAATACGGCAGAACTCGCCATTGAGCTGACGTGCACGAACCGCAATTTGCCGAGCGCGATGGCGTTTGGTGCGCGGCACGGTGACCTGGAGTTGCGCGAAGACGACCTCCACTGCCCGGTGGTACTCCTGCGCCGTCCTACGGCGAGCATTCGACCATCGGCGCGAGACGGTGCCCTATGGCGCATCATTTCCTACATGGCGAGGCAGCCCGTCCAGGTCGATAACGACGGACTCGAAGAGCTGAAGCGACTCTTCAGGTACTACTCGAGCCTCTCGGCGGCGCCTTCCCGCCAGATCGACGGACTGTCCTTCCTGAATCATCGCTCCAGCATGCAGTGGATCGACCGGCCACCCAGCCCGTCCTTTGTTCGGGGACTTGAAATAACCCTCACTGTCGACGAGCAGGCCTTCGGTGGCAGCAGCCTGAGCGTCTTTGCGAATGTGATGGATCGATTTTTCGCCAACTATGCGAGCGTAAACAGCTTCGTCCAGTTAATCCTTCTTTCGAAAAACACTGGCGCCGAGCTAAAGCGCTGCGCCTCCCGTCAGGGGCTTCAACCACTCATCTAGTAGACAGCGCGGCCAAGCAGTCGATGTAAAATGCATAATACGGGTCAACTGCCCGGCAATTTTGGGCGTTACCCAATGCCGGCGCGCGCAGGACGCTGCATTAACTACCGATTTCCCATGTTTGGATTCCGATCGCAGCGGGCACTTTTAATAGATCGTTAAATCGCTTCAGATCGTTATTATTTCGTCCGACTTTTGATATAGTAGGCGCCGTTCAGAATTTTCAGAAGATGATCCGGACGTATTGCAGTTTATGCAGCGCGGCGTTTTCCGGGTTACGCGACGGGGTTAATTATGAGTTTCGCAGCAAATGGAAACGGTAATGGCGCGAGCGGCAGCCCAGTAGGAGATATCGGTTCAATTGCCGGATTCGCCGGACAGTTGGGTTCGCTCGCTGGCATGCCTGGTGCCGGGCTGATCGGAGGCGCGGCCCGGGCGGCGCAACTCGCCCAGACCGGCATGACTCTTCTCGGTAAAACCCCGTCCAGCATAGCCGACTCGATTAACGCGGTAACTGGCGCAAGGCCTCGCCTGACCCAGCAGAACCGCTTCGTGACGCTACAGACGCCGCTGGGTCCGGACGTACTACTCGTGAGTGCGCTCGTCGTCGATGAATACGTCAACCAGCTTCCAGAGATCCACGTTGATCTTCTCTCGCATCAGAACAACATCGAAGCTGACAAACTCGTCGGATTGAACGTACGGGTTGAGCTTTCGCCACAAAGCGCAAATGCCAGTCTTTCAGGACTTATTGCAGGTTCCCAGGACGATACGTCACGCTATTTCCATGGCTTTGTCGCGTCCTTTGGCAGGGTCGGCAATTCAGGTACCGTAACGCGCTATGAAATGAGCGTAGTGCCGTGGCTCTGGTTCCTTACGCGCTCAACCGACTGTCGTATTTTTCAGAACAAGACAGCTCAGGAAATTCTCACAGATATTTTCCAGGAATTCGGCTTCAAGGATTTCGAATTCAACGTTAAGGTCAAACGACCTCAGCTTGAATACGTCGTGATGTACAAGGAGTCCTATTACAACTTCTGCGCCCGGCTGATGGAGCAGGAGGGTTTGTTGTGGTCGTTCCGGTTCGAGAAAGACAAGCATGTGCTCGTCGTCGGCGATACCAATTCGGCATTCCGCCCCATCCCTAAGCTGAAAACCATCCCGTTCTATGCGGACAGCTCGGCCAGCGAACTCAATGGCATCGACGGCTGGAACGAGGCATTCAGCTTCCGGGTCGGCAAGGTCACGCTCCGGGACTTCAACTACAACAAGCCGTCGTCGAAACTCATGCACGTCGAGGCGCCGACGACCGCCCTTAAGAACCCGAACATAAGCAACACGGAGCGCTACGAGTATCACTCACTGTACGACCACGGCGACGACGGCCAGCGCTACGCACGTTACGCAATGGAAGCCGAAGAGGCGCAGGCGCACCGGTTCAATGGGACGGGGTTTGCCTGGGGGATGACGACCGTGGGCCGATTCACACTGGTCAACCACCCGGTATCCGCGTACAACAACAAGGATTTCGTGATCCTCCACGTGCGCCACCAGGCGGTCAACGACTATACGCGTCACGACTCCGAGATGCCGTATCGCAACGCGTTCACCTGTCTGCCCTTCGATGTGCCTTTCCGTCCGGAGCGCCGGACTGAGAAGCCCTTCATGCAGGGTACTCAGGCGGCGATCGTGGTGGGACCCGAAGGCGAAGAAATCTACACTGACGGCAGCCGCGTAAAACTGCACTTCATGTGGGATCGTCGGGGAAAACTTGATGGCTCCGACTCCATGTGGGTGCGCGTCTCGCAACCATGGGCCGGCAAGGGCTGGGGTGGTTCCGCCATACCGCGCATTGGTCAGGAAGTGATCGTGGCATACAACGACGGAGACCCGGACAATCCGGTCGTCGTCGGTCGCGTCTTCAATGGCGAATCCGGGAATCCCTACCATGGCTCAAATGGCCAGACGATGGGTATTCGCAGCCAGACGCACAAAGGGACTGGCTTCAACGAGCTGCGGTTCTCCGACGTCAATGGCGCGGAGGAAGTATTTGTTCATGCCCAGAAGGACATGAATACGGTGATCAAGGACAATGAGTCCCGTACGATCGAGGCCGGGTTCCGGAAAATATCATTGCAATCAGGTGATGAAACGAAGGAGATCGCGAAAGGGAGTTTGTCCGAGACCATTGCGAAGGCGCGGTCGACCACGGCGAACACCTTCGACACGAAGGCGATAGCAAGCGATGCCGGGCCCGGAACGCAAACGCATCAGGCTACCGATCAGATCGAACACCGGGTCGGCTCAAGCGTCGTGACCATGAAGCCCGACAGCATCAAGCTCTCGCATGGCGCGTCGAGCATCCTGATCAATCAGAGCGGCATTTTTCTCGATGGCCCGGTAATTCATCTGAATCAGGGGCTCTTCGTCACGTCCGAGCAGGCGCTTGCTATTCAGTGGGCGCAACAGCAGGCAATCATTGCAGCGGGGCTGGCGAGCGCGGACCCGAAGGTGCGCGCGGCAGCACAGCAACTGCAGGCAACTGTAAAGGCGCAGCAGATGGCCAAGCTTGCGGAGGCCGCCTACACGCCTGGGACCGCGCCTCCCGGTTGGACGAATATTACGAAAGATCCCGCAGCGCTTGCCAAATTTGGACTGAAGCCGGGCGATTTCTCAATACCGGGTAGCAATTTCGGATCGCAGGCGTACGCGCCGGACCCGGCAGTTTTTGGGGACAGCATGAAGACTACAGTGGCCTTCAAGGGAACCCAGAGTGTTAATCCTTTCGAGGAAGACATGTCGAACAACTTCGCGCAAGGGATGGGCAAAGAGTCGCCCTACTACGCCAGAGCGGTGAAAATCGGCACGGCGATCAACCAGTCCGGGAACGCTGGCGATCTTGATCTTACTGGACACTCACTCGGAGGCGGCCTTGCTTCTGCGGCGGCGGAGGCGAGCGGTTCGACGGCGACCACATTCAATGCCGCGGGACTCAATGCCGCAACACTGCCGATGAACGGAGCTGTGCCTACAACTGCCACGATCACGAACTACCGGGTCGATGGCGACATCCTGACAGGCCTGCAGGAAGGCAAGCTGGGGCCGCTAAGCGATGCTACTGCGGCGGCGATGCCGAAGGCAGTGGGCGAACAGATTGAAATTCCTGGCATCAGCACGACCACTGTCGGCCGCCATCTGATGAGCGATGTCAACAGCGGTATGACGTCGAGCGTCGCGGATCAACAGTCAGCGTTGCTTTCGCAACTTGGGGCACATTGATGCGGTATAGGAAAGCAGTGATGGCCGGAGCGGTAGCCGCAGCGATTGGTTTGTCGAGTCCCCTCTGGTGGCCGACTCAAGCACAAGGAACCAAGATGTCAGGATTCAAGCGTTACCCTCCGGAGCAATTCTTCACCGGCCGGCAACTCGAGCTCGCCAAAGCGATCCATGATGGCGATTCAAGCCGGGTCCTGGATCTTGCGTCCAAGGTGGATTTGAACGCACCAGGCGCACACAACATGACTTTGCTGGCGTTCGCGGTTCAGGAGTCGATCCCTGTAAAGAGCGACGGCGCAAATGAGCGGTTCAGGATCGTCAGTCAGCTTGTCAAGAACGGCGCGAACCCAGCTCAGACTTTCCTTGAGAACGACAATATCGCATACAGTGCGGCTCGCGCGGATACACCAAACTTCCTACTTGCACTTCTTGCAGGCGGGATGAGCCCCGATATTCGATACGACGGTGATACGCCGCTGCTGTTCGCGACTGGCGAGGAACGGCAACTGCCCGAGATGAAAGTGCTGGTGGAACATAAGGCCGATGTCAACCTCCGCGATTCGCTCAAGGAAACGGCTCTATTCGATGCAACACGCTTGCGTCAGTGGGATAGCGTTGATTACCTGCTTGCACATGGAGCTAATCCCATCGTTGAAAATGCAAATGGACTGACATACTCGAAGGTCCTCCAAACCGAACTGAACCGGACCCCGAAGGGGTCACCACAGCTGGAGCGCATCGATGCGATCGGCAGGCGCATCGTGGCAGCCGGAGGCAAATGGCCGCCGTCGTGAGCGCACGATGACCCCACAGCGCAATAGGCAAACGTAGCTGCATCGGGCAGGTCAGATCCGGGACGGTTCGACGGTGGCAGACCGGCAATCCTCGCTGCTGCAGCTTCTAGGAACGCCTTAATGAAATACGACAAACTGGCTATTGCCGGCGCGATTGCTGTCGCTGTGAGCATATCGACCCCGATCTGGTGGCCGTCGCAAGTACAGGGAACAAACATGTCGAGTTTCAAACGCTACCCTCCCGAAGACTTCTTCTCAGGCGCTCAACTCGAACTGGCCCGCGCAATCCGGGACGACGATCTTGGCCGCACGAAACAACTCGCGTCAACGGTCGATCTCAGCACGATGGGCGAGAAACACATGACGATGCTCGCGTTCGCGGTGCAGGAAACGGTTCCGGTAAAGAACGATGCGGGCAATGTGCGCTATCAGATCGTGAGCAAACTTGTCCGGCACGGAGCAAAGCCTCAACAGCCCTTTGGGTTGGGTAACGACAACGTGGCCTATATAGCGGCACGAGCCGACAACCCGAATCTTCTAAAGGCGCTACTAGTTGGCGGCATGAGCCCCGATCTTCGCTATGACGGCGACACTCCCCTGCTCTTCGCTGCCGCTGATGACAATCTTCTCCCGCAGTTGAGAGTACTTGTCGAGAACAAGGCGAACATCAACATCAAGGATTCGCTGGGCAATACAGCCATCTTCGACGCTACCCGAATCCGTCAGTGGGATGCCGTTGACTACCTGCTCGCCAACAAGGCCGACCCGACGATCGTCAACGAAAACGGCGTGACATACGCAAAGGTGCTGAGCCTCCAGTTGGCCAAGACACCAAAGGGCTCGCCACAGCTTGATCGCATTGAGGCGATCCGCAAGCGGATAGTCAGTGCGGGCGCGAAGTGGCCGGCTGCATAAGGCTGTACTTCGCTGGTATCGCCGTGCCCGTTCCTGACTACCTCCGAAACCATGCCTATATACCAGATGAACGATGCCTCGCTCGATCTCCCCGAGGAGTTCACCGACGGCACCATGCACCTTTTTTCGACGGGCAAAGACGCCGCCGGTAAATTCACCTTCGTCGTTTCGCGCGCCGATATGGAGGCGGGCGATACGGTGGACACGTTCGTCCAGCGCCTGGTTTCGCAGATGCGAAAAACCTTGCCGCGATTCGAGCTGAAGAACATCCACGTTCGGGAAATCGACGGCGAGACCGGGCGCGAGGTCGAGTATGTCTGGGTTTCCGAGGGCACTCGGCTTCATCAGCGGCAGACCGTTGTCGTGCTGCATACCGCGAATGGGACGCCGCCGAGGGCGATCAGCTTTATCGGGACCTGCCCGAAGGTCTTCTCTCCCGAGCGGACAGCGCAGTACGCAAAGATGGTTGCAAGCGTCAAGTTGAAGGCCGCGCCAGCCCGGGTGTTCGAGTCGGGAATGCTCGATCCGATGGCTGGCGGAATCGTATTCGTCCTGCGTGCCTCCGACGGCTCGCTGCGGATCGTGCCGGGAATGCAGGAATTATTCCGCCACGATATCGCTGAAGCCCTGAGCCTGGACGTTGCATTTTTTGACCATGCGGGCGCGCCACTAACTTTAAAGATCGAACCCGGCGCCGAGCACGGGTGGAGGCATCGCAATGGCGCGGTGTACGCTTTCTGGACCGTTGACCCCGCCCTGCATGCCCCGCTCGTCTATCGTCTCGATATGGTCCAATCGGTCGCGGGCACAGGCAATCTCAAAGACGTCGAAACCGTTCGCACATACCTGCGAAGCGTTGCGGCTCCGGATCTCATGGCCCCACGGTGAATTGATGGACGCGCTACTCGCAGCTGCCCGGCTCGGTGATCCCGTCGCGCATACCGCGTCGAAGGGCTGGATGATTGCAGGATTGATCGGCGGAGCGCTTCTCGGTGCTGCCGTGGTCGCCCTCACGGGCGGCACGGCCCTGATCGCGCTCGCGGCCGTGGCGGCAGGCGCAGCCGCTGGCGGCGGCTTAGGGGAAGTCCTCGGCACAATGTCGTGGGCGCCTCGACACGTGACCGGCAGCCTGATAACCGGGTCGCCGAACGTTTTCATCAACAGCCGTTCCGCGATGCGCGCGCATCTGAGCCAAGGCACGTGCAGTGACCATTCGGGGTCGCCACAGATAGTCGCTCAGGGGTCCGCAACGGTATTCATCAACGCACAACCCGCGAGTCGCAAGAACGACCTGCTCGCATGCAGTGCCGTCATCAGCGATGGTTCGCCGAACGTCTTTATCGGCGGTTCCACTGTCACCACCGATGAAATCAGCCCAGAAGTGCCCGGATGGGTGAACACAGCAATGCTTGCCGTGGGGTTTGCTGCGGCCGTAGTGCTTGCCGGGCCGCTCGTCGCCGTGCTCGGCACGGCAGGCGGTATTGGTGGCGGGATGCTCGGTTCGGCAATCGGCGGTCACTACTTTGGTGAAGGGTCAGACGGCCAGAAGTGGTCCATGCTCGGGGGAAGTCTGGCAGGCGGCCTGGCGGCGGGCAAGGGTGCCACGATGTTGGAGTCGCCCAAGGAACCGGTAGCACTACCGGTTGAGACGACGCGATTTGACTATAAGATCAATGAGGTACCGAAGGACCTGGAGGCAAATCCCGCCGGCGTTTACGGTTATACGCCCAAGGAAGGTACGCAGTTCTCCCAGAGTAAATGGGGCGTCGACTGGACGGATCCTGAAGCAACGGCGAGTGCACGTGCCACCCGACTCGAATACCATCAGGGGCTCGAGGAAAAGCAGGCATGGGTCGCTGATCAACGCGCGAGCGGCGTATCCGATGAAACAATCGCACGGCAGATCAACGAAGATCGCAACGCGTCACGCATGTCGTACTATTCTGGCGAGGAGCTAGAGAATCTGAAAGCTCGTAATCTCGAAACGTACGGAAATCCAAACGGCCCGACTTACGAATCCTTCATTGCCAAGGGTAAGACAGACCAGGACATCATCGCGAGCGCCACCCGATCTAACGCAAGCATGGACGTACTTACTGGAATCGCATCGGTCAAATGAAAGAACCCCGCATCATCGTGAATCATTTGCCCAATCGCCCCCAGGTTGTTCTGGACAAGGCGACGGGCGCTCTGACGCCCGTTCATGGCGAAGTCCTGCCGATCCGAGGCGCCTGTTCGCCGGCAGCAGGGAAGCAGTTCTGCCTGTACGAGGAAGATGGTTGCCTGTTTCTTCAACTCGGCGAACAGCGCTGGGAAATCGAATCAGGCACCACGGTGAACTACTATCACGACTTTGACCGTAAGGTCAGCACCTTCAGTATTGGCGAGTTTCAAATCGAGTATGAGGCCTGGTGGGCGCACGATCCAGGCTTTAACAAGTTCGCGCCAGAAGAGGACGAAGACTTCGATTTCCTTGCTTACGTCTATCAGCTCTGGATGAATGATTCGCGTCGAGAGGCTCTCATCAAGCGGTGGGCTGTCAGCGCATGAAGATGTCGGGCGTTGACAAGCTCCGATCGCCGCTTATCGAAGGACGGCACCGATCTGAATCAGCGTCCCAATCGGCCCAGTCCGGTGACTTGCGCGATGTGCTTGAGAGCGCAATCGAGAAGACTATCCAGAGCGACAACGCGATCTATGACCGCTTGCCCGTTCCCGTGCGATACCGGGCGACCGGCGCGATCAATGCGTGGAAACAGGTACGCGCGTCAGCGGGGCTATCCGGTGCCGATTTTTCGGCACGGCTTGCTGTCTACCCTATCCTTCCCCTGCTCGACAACTTTCCGCGGTATGTCGACGAGTGGCTGAGGCGATCGCGCGCCACGCCTAGGGGGGCCGAGGCGGCCGCGCATATCCATCGCAGCCTCGTCTGGCAAGCGTTCAGCGCCTGTGACGGCGTGCTATACGAGCCGACTCCTGCACTGCACCGGCTTCTCGACGCGGCCTACATTGCCGACGACGTGCCGGTGGGCATGATCGCCCTTCCAACGCGGGCGATGTGCATCATCCCCGATCCCTCATGGTGGGGCCGCCAGGGCGGCATCGAAGCGCTTGCGCTCTTTCGGCACGAGCGTGACGCGGACGACACGCCTCGTGAGTCCTTGAGTTGCGTGACATGGACGCATCATCGAGGCCCCGAGCGACATATAGTGATGGATGTGCTCCAGATTTCGCTCGCTGACCCGGGAAGAACGATCAAGGCGATGTTTGATGAAGGCGGCCAATCACTGGACAGTGCGGACGAAGCTGAGGCAGTCGAACGGTCGCGCAAGCATTGGGAAGGGGTGCTGGATTACGCCATCAAAATGTTGCTCTATCTGACCGTTCGGGATGCGCACATCATTCACGACCGATCTTATTCAGACGCCCCTCGTTCTTTTTCCGGACTCGGGAAACGGAAGCGTGCGGAGCGGCTGGCGCAGATCGAACTCCTCTATGACCGACACATCGTTGGCCCGGCGATCCTCGATTGCGAATCCATCGCGTCGATTCCTGACGGAAGCCGCCATGAAGTTCGCGGACATTGGCGACGCCCACATTTCCGGATGCAGCCACACGGACCGCAATCCTCCCTGAGAAAACTGGGGTTCATCGGCGCCACGATCGTACGGCCAGACCGCATTGGGCTGTAGCTGCGACCGCGACAGTGGAGCCGGTGGAGGGGACTTCTGCTGCTTCGGTCCTGACGTTCAAACGTAACAGCCAGATGCGGGAGCGTCGTTGGCGCGTGGGGCTTGTTCATATCGGCAACGTGATTGCGCCATGGTCTTCACGAACGATTCGGCCACGTGTCAAGCCCGTTGGACAGGATCTTTTCGATGATAGCAATGCTTGCAATTCTCTGTCGGAGTGCTAGCATTGATAGCAACATCACAGGAGTTATTGCAATGGCAAATCTTTTGGTCCGCAACGTGGACGACAGCTTGGTCCAGAGTCTGCGCGAGCTGGCCGCGGCTCATGGCCGCAGCGCCGAAGCCGAGCATCGCGAAATACTGGCAAAGGCTCTGCGGAAGCCCAAGCGTAAAAGCTTCGCGGAAGTGTTGACGGGGATTCCAAACGTCGGTTCGGATTCGGATTTTGAGCGCGTCGATGACGGCGAGGCATCGCGTGTATTTGGTTGATACGAACGTTATCAGCGAGGTCAGAAAACGGGACCGCGCAAACAAAGGGGTGCGTGCCTTCTTCCGCCAAGCAATGCGAGAGGACAGCGATATCTATTTGTCTGTCGTTACTGTTGCGGAATTGCGCCGTGGGGTTGAGTTGATCCGCCACAGGGGCGACACGCAGCAGGCGACAATCCTCGAAACGTGGCTCGGGGCAATCATGGCTGACTATGCCCAAAATGTTCTGTCTGTAGACGAAGAAATCGGCCAGCTATGGGGGCGGCTCCGGGTGCCACATCCAGAGCATGCCCTGGACAAACTGATTGCGGCCACGGCCTTGATTCATGACCTGACCGTTGTTACGCGCAACGTCGATGACTTTGCAGGAACAGGGGCTCGGTTGTTGAATCCCTTTGACTAAGGAAAAGCGGATTGGAAGTTGCGTAAAGGCAGTTCCCTGCAAACCGTCTATTTGTAACGAGGTCTTTTATATGGCTATCAGTCACTGGCTTGGCATTGAGATTTCGTCCGTAGATAGCTTGATGCTGATCAATTCGGTGGTCGAAGACTCTCGCGCCCTTCGCGCAGGCATTCATCCAAGCGGTGTGATCACGGCCATCAACTACCGGTCGGTGTGCGGCATGACGCCCGACCAAGCCGTGGCGCAGATGCGGGGCGCCCCAGGCAGCGAGGTCACGCTGACGATCTACCGCAGGAACCTGGACCGCACCTTCCCGGTGACGATGACGCATTAGAGATGCTGGGACCCGTGGCCGACGAAACTGCCAAGCTTTGAGACGGAAAAGCGCTCGCGCCGGTCGCGCGGGCCACACGGAAAACAGGAGGGCAATATGGTGCGGTCGAGCAAGGTTTTGTACGTGTACAAGTGCCCCGATTGCGGCCATCGCGGCGACCAACACCTTGAGGGCGACTCGCACGACGGCGAAGCGTCCACATGTGCCTCCTGTGGTGCGGCAGTGACGCTGGAATGGGACGGTGGGGTTGTGCTGGAGACACCGAAGACCATCGCGGACGAAACGATTGCCCGCGCTCGCGAACGCAAGTAAAGCCCGAAGATTGGTTCGCAACTACGGCAGCCGCCGCCCGATACTTGGCAGATGCTGGCGTAGCCTGTTTGATCGTCAGATCATCCCGGAAGATACACCCGCATGCGGGCCCTATACTGCGACGGCGCACGGTTGAAGACGCGCTGAAAGGAAAGGCGCGTCGTGACACTTGGGTCCGGAAAATTCGTATTCCCGGCCGGCTGTTTCAGCGTCTGCGCGGACGCTACTTCCTGGCCAGTGCTTCGAGTTTCAGCGATTCCCATCGACCCTGTCGTGCAGCACTGGCGAGCATACCGACGGTGAGCGGCACGCGTCGACGTTCTTCGGACCGCCTGCCGGTGAACAGCGCCAGCAGCAACCTGAATCCCGATGCGCCGCCGCGAAAATAGCGATCGGTCCGGTAGTCACCCGGATCGACCTCGAACAGCAGGAAGAACCGATCCATAAAGTCGCCCGCACGATCGCGGGTGATGCCCAGATCGTCTTCAAGGCGGGTGTGTGGCGTGATCGGTTTGTGTCGCGAAGCGCCCGATTCCGTCCGCACGAAACGCTCGACATCAAACCATATATACGCCTTCATCCGGACACCTCGTCTCTGGCTTGAGGCATTAGTGCGTCCCTACCCGTTGCACACCGGCAAGATGGAGGATCTTCGCACCGACACGACGAAGGAACGCGTCGTCGCGTTCGGCCTGGCCTTCATCGTCCGATACCCGGTGTTCGATGAGGATGCCGCGGCGCTTCATGATCTCGTGCATGCGCGACTTGCGCTCCAGATATTCAGGCTCGTCTGCGCCCATCGTCTCGATGACAACGCGATGCAGCCGCGGCGCGGTGCCGGCCGCTTCAACTGTCCGGAATGTCAGCTCGAAGTCCGGCCGGCACCAGAAGCTCGGGGCGTCGAGCTGGCGAACCTCGCGATCGAACAGCGGCTTGGTGAGCGTGACGTCGACGCCACGTTTCCTGACCCATTCCATGACGCTGAACAGCTGTTCGAGCGTACGGCGCTCGTAGCGGCTGTCCAGCGGCACCGGTCGCGCAAACGAATACGCATGCTGCGCGAATACCTCCCTGAACCGGGCGTTGCCCTCGCGATCGCGATCGACGACGGTAAGCACCCAGTACGGCGGCTGCGTGAGGCCGTGGTCGCGGCCGCCGGCACGGATGCCTTTAGCCGGCCGCACCCGGCATTCGCCCATGCGAGTTTTCTTGATCGCTGCGCCGTCGCGGATCTCGTCTGCAACGAACAGCAGCAGCGCGCTGCGTGCCTTGTTGTCGGGCCACGGCAACGCGTCGATGGCGGCCATTTTTTCATTGAGGCTGGTCCACGGCTTGAAGTACAGCACCTGACCCAGCGTCAGTTCCGGACTCATCGCCTCATCGGCCGCGTAAGCTTCGAGGCGGTCCCACAAGCGGGTTGTTTCCTTCAGCGAATCCACGTGCGCGGTTGCAAAGCCCGCATCGTCCAGCAACGTGTGCAAGATGCGCCCCAGGCGCGGCAGGCGTCGCCCGTTGTCGGCGCGGCCACCCGTTGAGCCGCCGGAGCCACCCGGGCGTGCAACGCCTTCGTGCAGATCGTCGAGATAGTCGAGTGCGTCGCCAACCGGCTTGAGCGGATTGTGCTGGCCCGGTGACGCCGGATCATCGTCCGGCTCGTCGTCTTCGGGTTCCGGATTCTGCCGGAACGAGGCCAGCGCACAGCGATGCTCGCCGTATCTGTGCATGCGCACGAAATGGCGCGGTCCTTCATCACGCACACGGGCGGTCAGCCGTGGCTGGGTCTTTGCACCCTGCCCGCAGTCGCATTCGAGCCACAGCCGGACGTGCCGACCATCGTGCATCTCCTCGAGCACAGCCGTGACGCGCTCCACGTCGCCCGGCCAGACTTCCTGCCCCGCGCCGCAGAAGCGGCGAACTGCTGCGGCTTCTGCAGGATCAAGCTGCCGGCTGATCCTGTCGGGATGATCGCGATTGACGAGGCGCATGGTCAGCCTCGCGACGAATAGCGCGCGGCCATCGCGAGGCTTTGGACGCTGGCGAGAGACGCCTCATAGTCGCGTAGGGGACCTTGCCGCGTCCGGGTTACCGGCGGAGTGGCCACGGTCGCCGGCGCATCGGTGTCTACAGCAGCACGCGATGGTGGGTCGGGCTCGAACGACAGCCGCTCAAAGCGGAGGATTCGCGATGAATGACTGTTCATGCGCACGAAACCGGCCTCGACCAGTGTGCAGAGGATGTCGTTGACCTGCGCCGTCGACATATTGAAGCGCTCGGCCAGCTCGCTTGCCCGATAGATTCGGCCCGGCTCCATCAGACCAAGCAGTTTCCCGGAAGTCAGTTTCATCGCGTTTTCCTCATTCACAGCGCGAGCAGTGTACTGCCGTCAGCACGGCCTGACCACCCGGCGCCTGCCCCTATCCGCATGATCTGATCGCAGGCGCGCAACACGGCGGCGTCACTCGGACGCGCCGCGTTGTCGTCTAAATCGCCAACGCGAGCTGTCGTCGCTCGGCCGTTCTCCCCGCGCTATCACGTAATGTCCAGTCGAGACGGCTTTCGAGCAGGTCTCTCATGCGTACAGGCATCGGCCAACCTTTTCGCCCGTGGTAATCATTGATCAAGTGGTGCGCGAGCGTCCATTTCTCGGAGGCTGTTATGTGGACGAAATCTGGCATAAACAGCACATTCGCATCTGCACCATGGTCGAACAACAGCGACAGTACGCGGCACCCGTAGTCGTCGTCACTAGTCCAGCATCGGCTCGCTTGCATGACGAACAACGTGAGCGGCGTGCGTCCGTAATTGTCTGGCACGTTCGGATCAGCGCCGCGCTCGGCAAGCAGATACTGCATAACGTCGGCGGTCCCTTCTTTTGACGGCCTATCAGGCGACACAGCGGGCAGGTGCAGCATTCTGCTGCCAGGTCACCAAGCAGCTGATTCGGCTCTATGTGCAGTATTGAGGACAGCCCAAAGCCAGCCCTTTCAGGAAACGTGTATACCCATTCTTCAGTGGCCCACTTCATCAACGACAGGGGGATCACCCGATTCCTTTGCTCATCCGTCAGAATGTCTACCTCAAATTCACGGGCGCAGCAGCGCGCAATTCGACATCGTTGTCACAGACAGTTGCGCAAGGCATTGAAGACACGGTTGACCTCCCGCTGACCGTGCTCGCTCAATCCAGACGCGGCAGCCTTCCTTGAGTCGAAGGTGACGGAGGCGAGCTGGAACGGTAGTTCTCTCCACATCGGCTCGCCGGCGACCCGCAAATGCGCTATCACGCGATTGCAGTCAAAGCCAAGCAGTTCGATTGCGAGGCGAAGTGAAGCGTGGTCCTTGCGCAATGTTTCATCTATCGGGGGCATCGGCGGTTCTCCGTGAAATGCTTGTAAAGGCAATCTGTGAACAATTTGAAAAAGGGTGCGGGCCAAAGCCCACACCGTAAAAAGTCCTGACTTCCGAGGGCAAATTTTTGTCAGGACCTGAGAGGGCGGCTGTGCGTCACGGACCAGATTGAACGTTTCCGTACCTGTCGTTCACACCTTTCTTCGTGTCCGGTCCGACGCTCTTGCACTGGTTCGTGAAATCGCTGCGGGCATTTGAAGTGCCTGTCTCATCGAAATGCCCGTGGTGAATTTTCACGATGGAAAAGTAACCCGTCATATAGTTTTTGCAGTCGCCGCGGGCACTGCCACCGGCGATCAGTCCTGCGAGACAGAGAACAGCGCCGCACGCGTCTTCGTTGTCGTCATCGGCGTGCGCGGGTGTCATGGCCATTACGCCCGCGAGAAGGACGCCGGCCATGGCCAGCGCGTTCAGCGATCGTTTCATTTCAGTATCTCCCGTAGTTTCCGAGAAGATGCAGCGCGGCGACTGCGCCGACGG
>Ga0255336_101118_pt1 | contig 23722 bp, 20 predicted proteins | sample MeOH1_35cm_T3_17_FD_189102 | JGI IMG/M metagenome (GOLD analysis project Ga0255336, IMG submission 189102) | Sandy soil microbial communities from University of British Columbia, Vancouver, Canada - MeOH1_35cm_T3_179 | ecosystem: Engineered > Artificial ecosystem > Sand microcosm > Unclassified ...
AGATGTTGCGCGGGATCACCGTGCCGACGCTGATCGTGCACGGCACGGAAGACAATTGCATCGCGCTGGATCAGGCGAAAGAAGGCCACCGTCTCATTGCTGGCAGCCGTTTTCTGCTGCTGGACGGCGCCGGCCATGACCTGCATCCGCGGCTCATGCCGATGGTCCTGCCGGCTCTGAAAGAAACCCTGGACATGGCTTCCGCGACGTCCAGGGTTTCGATCAGATCGTAAGGCCTGCTTCTAGAAGACCAGCGCCTTGGCCTGACGCACATGCGGCAGCGACTGGACACGCTGGAGCAGGTCCGGGGCGATCGGTCCGTCGATCTCGATCAGGGCGATGGCATCGCCGCCTTGCGCCGCACGGCCGAGCGCGAAGGTGGCGATGTTGATGCCGCTGTCACCCAGGAGGCTGCCGAGATTGCCGATCATGCCCGGCTTGTCCTCATTGGTGACATAGAGCATGTGCGGCCCGAGGGCGGCTTCGATCTCGATTTGCTTGATCTCGACGATGCGCGGCCGGCGATCGGCGAAGAGCGTGCCAGCGATGCTGCGCTCGCGGCCGGCCGCCACGATCGTCAGGCGGATCAGCGTGTGGTAGATCTCCTCGCGGTCATTCTTCACTTCCGAGATGTCGATATTGCGCTCGCGGGCGATGACCGGGGCATTGACCATGTTGACGGTATCGAGCAGCGGCCGCAGCAATCCCTGCAGCAGGATCGCCGTCAGCGGCTTGGTGTTGAGCGAAGCGACATGACCTTCATATTCGATGACGACCTTTTCGAGCGGCGCATCCTCGGCCTGGCCGACGAAGCCGCCGAGCTGCTCGGCGAGTTTCAGATAGGGTTTCAGGCGCGGCGCTTCTTCCACCGTGACCGCCGGCATGTTGATGGCGTTGCTGACGGCGCCATGCAGCAGGAAGTCGCTCATTTGTTCCGCCACCTGGATGGCGACGTTCAATTGCGCTTCCGTGGTGGCGGCGCCGAGATGCGGGGTCGTCACCACATTGGGATGGTTGAAGAGGATGTTGTCGGTCGCAGGCTCGGTCTGGAAGACATCGAGCGCGGCGCCGGCGACCTGGCCGGAATCGAGCGCCGCCTTCAGATCCTCTTCGACGACGAGGCCGCCGCGGGCGCAATTGACCAGGCGCACGCCCGGCTTGCATTTGGCGAGCGTCGCGGCATTGATCATGCCCTTGGTCTGCTCGGTCTGCGGCGTATGCAGCGAGATGATGTCGGCGCGCTGCAAGAGTTCGTCCAGTTCTACCTTCTCGACGCCGAGATCGACGGCACGCTCCGATGACAGGAAGGGATCATAGGCGATCACCTTCATCTTCAATCCTTGCGCCCGGTCGGCGACGATGGCGCCGATATTGCCGCAGCCGATGATGCCCAGCGTCTTGGCATAGAGCTCGATCCCGACGAAGCGGGATTTTTCCCATTTGCCCTGATGGGTGGTGCGGTCGGCCTGGGGGATGTGGCGGGCGAGCGCCATCATCATGGCGATGGCATGTTCGGCCGTCGTGATGGAATTGCCGAACGGCGTGTTCATCACGCAGATACCGCGGGCGGTGGCCGATTTGATATCGACATTGTCGACGCCGATGCCGGCGCGGCCAACCACCTTGAGTTTATCGGCGACGGCCAGCAGCTCTGCCGTCACCTTGGTGGCAGAGCGGATGGCGAGGCCGTCATACTGGTCGATGATGTCGCGCAGCTCCTTCGGCTTGAGGCCAATCTTTTCGTCGACCTCGATACCGTGGTCGCGGAAGATCTGCACGGCGGCGGGAGACAATTCGTCGGAAATGAGAACCTTCGGCATGATGCTCACGCTGTCTTCTGTTGGGTTACCATGACATTCGCAAAGGCCCAGTCGAGCCAGGGCAGCAAGGCGATGAGATCGGTTTCGTCGACCGTGGCGCCGCACCAGATGCGCAGGCCCGGCGGCGCGTCCCGATAGCTGCCGATGTCATGGGCAACGCTGTCGGCATCCAATTGCTTGGCGATGGCACCGGCGATCGCCGCCTGTTCCGCCTGGGGCAGGGCTGTCACGCGTGGATCGGTGATCTTCAGGCAGACGCTGGTGGTCGAGCGTGTCGCCGCATCCGTCGCCAGGAAGTCGGCCCAGTCGGATTTGGCCACCCAATCGGCGATGACAGCGAAATTGCGGTCGCAGCGCGCGATCAGCGCCTTGAGCCCGCCGATTTCTTCGGCCCAGCACAGGGCATCGATCTGGTCCTCGACGCAGAGCATGGAAGGCGTGTTGATGGTCTCGCCCTTGAAGACGCCTTCGGCGAGCTTGCCGTTCTTGGCAAGCCGGAAGACCTTCGGTACCGGCCAGGTCGGTCGGTGCTCGGCAAGACGCGCCGCAGCACGGGGGCTGAGGGCAATCATGCCATGCGCGGCTTCGCCGCCGAGCACCTTCTGCCAGGACCAGGTGACGACATCGAGGCGGTCCCAGGGGAGATCCATCGCGAAGACGGCTGAGGTCGCATCGCAGATCGCCAGGCCCTGGCGGTCAACAGAAATCCAGTCGCCATCGGGGACGCGCACGCCCGACGTCGTGCCGTTCCAGGTGAAGACGACGTCATGGCTCCAGTCGACCGCGCGGAGATCGGGCAGCGCGCCATAGGGCGCCTTCTGCACATGGGCGGTCAGCTTCAATTCGTCGGTGATGTCGGTGGCCCAATCGAGCCCGAAACTGTCCCAGGCCAGCACATCGACCGGGCGTGGGCCCAGCAGCGACCAGAGGGCCGCTTCGATGGCGCCGGTATCCGAGCCGGCCATGATGCCGATGCGATAATCGGCCGGAATGCCCAACACCTTGCGGCTGCGCTCGATGACATCCGCCAGACGCGCCTTGCCGATGGCGGCGCGATGCGATCTGCCCAAAGGTGCCTGCGTGAGAGAAGAAATGGTCCAGCCCGGCCTTTTGGCGCAGGGACCGGACGAGAATTGCGGCCGCAGCGGCCGCACCGTCGGTCTAGTCATGGCGTCCCTTCCAGAACGATTGCGCTCCGGTGGGGGAGCGTGGCCCGCGCCCATTTCCACGAAACCGGCAGGCCTTGTCAAGCGGGAAATACCGCAGCCGATGTCGCATTTCTTCCAGCCGCCGTCGCCGGGCTCGCTGGCCCCCATGCCGACTCATGCCATTATGGGCGCGATGGTTACCCGGCCGGGATTGCCCGCGCCGGGTTGAAAAGGGAACACGGTGAGATCGTTCCGTCAGAATGATCGAAGCCGCGGCTGCCCCCGCAACTGTGAGCGGCGAGCCTGTTACCAGGATGACCACTGGCCGGAGATGAAGCTCCGCTGGGAAGGTCGGTGACAGGCAGTGACCCGCAAGCCAGGAGACCTGCCATCGCACCTGTAACGCAACTGACCGGACGGGGTGTCCGCCATGCGATATCACCCGGCCGATCGCCTTCCGGGGGATGCGTGTGACCGCCTCGCCAAACGACCGAGGGGGTCACCATGTCGATTGAAATATCTGCCGCCACCGCCGAGATTGCTGCTGCCGATGACCGCGCCGGTATCTGGTTCGGCGCCCTTTGGCGGGCCGAGCGCCTACGGCTCGATGCCTGCCACGCCAATCTGCTGGCCTGGATCATGGCGCTGCCTGCCGGCCTCGATCCCGCCGAGGCAGCAAGCGCCGTCATTGCCTATCAGCAACGCCATGAAGCAGAGGCTTTGTCGGCGCCGTTGATGGCCTTGCTGCACAATGTCGCCCGCTATCCGATGGATCGCCTGGCGCGCATGCGGCCGACGCGCCGGCAATGGGCCACCGCGCATTAAAGGCGCTGTCTTCCCGAAAACGAAAAGCAAACGGCACCGATCCGAAGGATCGGTGCCGTACTTGTCACGCGATCGCGTGCGATCAGGCGCTGAGCTTGGCGGTGATCTTCGCCACATGCTCGCCCTGAAACCGGGCGATCGCGAGCTCGTTCTCGCTCGGCTGACGGCTGCCATCGGTGCCGGCCAGGGTGGTGGCGCCATAGGGCGTGCCGCCGGTGATCTCGCTCATATTCATGAGGCCGGAGCAGGAATAGGGCGCACCGACGATCACCATGCCTTGATGCAGCAAGGTGGTATGGAACGAGGTGATGGTGGTTTCCTGGCCGCCATGCTGGGTGGCGGTGGACGCGAAGACGCTGCCGACCTTGCCGATCAGGGCACCCTTCATCCACAGGCCGCCGGTCTGGTCCAGGAAGTTGCGCATCTGGGCGGCCATGTTGCCGAAGCGGGTCGGGGTGCCGAAGATGATGGCGTCATACTCGGCGAGTTCGTCGGCCGTGGCGACCGGCGCCTTCTGGTCGAGCTTGAAATGATTCTGCTGAGCGATCTCGGTCGGCACGGTTTCCGGCACACGCTTGATCGTCACGGTCGTGCCGGCGACCTTGCGCGCACCGTCGGCGATGGCGTCGGCCATCTTCTCGATATGGCCGTAGGTCGAATAATAGAGGACGAGGATCTTGCTCATTGCCCATCTCCAACGTGAATTGCGACTCTGATGTCGTCGCGCAAATTAGGTCCGTGGCGGGTCTTTGATAATCCGCCTTTGCCTGATAAGATTGTTCACTGAATATGGACAATCTCGGATGGCAGCCGTCACATGGATATCGTAAGTGCGATGCGGACCTACCGGCAAGTGGTCGATAGCGCCAGTTTCACCGCCGCGGCGCAGGCCCTTGGCCTCTCCAAGGCGGCGGTCAGCAAGCAGATCAGCGACCTCGAGGCCCATCTCGGGGCTGCCCTGCTGCATCGGACCACGCGGCGTCTCAATGTGACCGAGGCCGGACAGCTCTATTTCGAGCGCTGCCAGCGTTTGCTCGACGAATTGGATACGGCCGAAGCCGAGATGCGCAACTTGCAGGCAGAGCCGTCGGGGCGGCTGAAGATCAGCGCCCCGGGCAATTTCGGCGAAGCCGTCCTGGGGCCGATCATCTGCGAATTGCAGAAGCGATACCCGAAGATCACGCTGCAGATCGAGCTCAGCAATCGCTTCGTCGATCTCCTTGAGGAAGGCTTCGATGCGGCTTTGCGGATCCGCACGACCTTGCCGGATTCCAGCCTGATTGTCCGCCGGTTATGTCCGGTCGATCGCGTCGCCGTGGCCGCGCCGGCCTATCTCAAGAAGCATGGCGTGCCGAAGCATCCGCGCGATCTCGCCGATCATAACTGCATGATCTATACGCTGTCGACCGCGCCTTACGACTGGACCTTCAACACACCGAACGGTCCGCATACGGTGCGGGTCGGCGGCACCATCCAATCCAACAATTCGCAATTGCTGGTGGAGCCGTTGCGCGCCGGCAGCGGCATCGCGCTCCTGCCGGCCTTCTCGGTCGGCGCGGACATTCAATCCGGCAAGCTCAAGCGCATCCTCGATCAGTTTCCCGTCGATCGCCACGACCTCTATGTCGTCTATCCGCATAACCGGCATCTGTCACCAAAAGTACGGGTGCTGGTCGATCTGCTGGCCGACTGGTTTGCCGATGGCGGGCCGATCGCCTGTCCGAAGGAAGCGGCCGCGAAAGCCCGTTAGAGCCGGATCGTTTTAGGCTTTCTCTGAAAGCAAACCGGGGCATGTCTTTTGACATGCCCCGGTCATTTGCAGACGGATCTATCGCGGCCCGCTGGGTCGCGGGCCGGATCGGTCAATCCTTGGCGCGGAAACTGTCGTGGCAGGTGCCGCAGGCCTTGCCCATTTCCTGGAACTGGCTCCCGAGATGGGTGAAGTCCTGATCGCCCTTGGCGGCTTCGACCAGCTTGGCGGCCTGGTCATTGAGGCTCTTGGCATCGGCGGTGAACTGGTCCCAATGATCCCAGATATCCGGCTTGGCGGCCTCACCCTTGCCGGCTTCCTTGGGGAACCAGCCAGGGATCTGGGCGGAAATATCGACGATCTTCTGCGCCTCGGTCGCAACCGCGTTCTTGTCCTGGGCGCCATCGATCAACTGCTTCAGCGCCTTGACCGATTTCAACATGGATTTCATGGCGGCCGTGCGCTGATCGGTCGGACTATCCGACGCAAAACTGATCTGGCTGGCTGCAACGGCAGCGAAAAGAGCACCGGCGGCCAGGCCCCAGGCAAGTTTCCTTCCGTAAATCATTGATGCTTCCTCTTATTAGGTGGAGTTAGGTGGCGTGAATTTCAGCGGTTGGATGTTTGGTGGTTGGACTTAGATGGCATGAACACCAGCGGAGGTTGGTGTTCACGTTGATGGCAGGCAGTTAACCCTCCGACACAAAACTTTATTCCAGAAGTAGTGCCTTCTTATGGCAATTTCCTGTCGAACGCGTTGCCGGGGGGCATTTTCATCGTCAAAACATGAGATTTTGCGGCAAAACGCCGCGCAGTGTAAATTTCAAGCATCTGCATCATCTTTGACATAAAACTGTAACTTTCTTGTCTGTTTGCTGCTGTGCTAGTTCCGGCCGACGTGGTAACGGGGATTACATGACGGACGAAATCGAGCTGAAGCTGCATTTGCCGGACGTCGTGGCCGGCAAAAAGGTGAGCTTTACGCCGGCCAAAATCGCAGCCGCCTTCGGCCTGGACCCCGGTCTGCCCAAGCGTTCGCAGCATCTGGTCTCCACCTATTTCGATACCGAAGACGAGTGGTTGCGCCAGCACGGCATGGCTTTGCGCATCCGCCAGATCGGCCGTCAGCGAATCCAGACCCTGAAGGGGCCAGCCGGGGAAGTTGCCGGGGCGCAATCCTATCTCGAAGTCGAAACGCCGATCGCTTCCGACCGGCCGGAAATCGGTCTCATTGCCGATCCCACGCTGCAGCAGCAGCTGGTGGCGGCGCAGATCGGCGTCCGGGCGCAGCCCGCCTTCACCACCGATTTCCGCCGCGTCACCTGGCTGATCGATTTCGACGAATCGAAGGTCGAACTCGCCTTCGATCGTGGCGGCATCATTGCCGGTGCTGGCGAGATCCCGATCAATGAACTGGAACTGGAGCTGAAAAGCGGCAAGCCGGCAGCGCTCTTTGCTTTGGCCGAAAGCATCGTCGACCGCCTGCCGGTGACACTCGGTCTGGAGACCAAGGCGGCCCGCGGCTATCGCCTCCGAAGCGGCCGGCCGGTGGGACCGGTAAAGGCGAGTGCGATCGAGCTGCCGGAAGACTGTGATGTCGCGCAGGCCTTTGAATCGATTGTCGCCCAGCACATGGGGCTGCTGCGCGCCAATGAGCAGGCTGTGCTCGCGACTGAAGACCCCGAAGGCATCCACCAGTTCCGCGTCGCCCTGCGCCGCCTGCGCAGCGTCGTGCGGGCCTATCGCGACCTCATGGATGAGCTGGTCTATCGGCATCTGGCCGACGAGCTTCGATGGCTGCAATCGCAATTCGGCCCGGCGCGCGATCTCGATGTCTTCATCGGCGAGACCCTGGCACCCATCCGCCAGCGTTTTGCCCAGCTGCCGGCAATGGCGGCACTGGGCGCGGTGGCGGAAGCGCGCCGCCAGGCGGCGCGGCACCAGACCCATGACACCCTGCAGACGACGCGTTATGTCCGCCTGCAGCTTACCATCTATCGCTGGCTCGCGACCGGTGCCTGGCGCCGAAGCTCCGCCACCGCCAGCTTCGGCAGCTCGGCTGCCGATTTCGCCGGCCGGCTGTTGAAGAAGCAGCACAAGAAGATGCGGCGGCTGGGTCAGGACGGCGAGGTGCCGGAAGAACAGCTGCATGAGCTGCGTGTGGCGGGCAAGCAGATGCGTTATCTCGGCGACGCCTTCCGCAGCTTCTATAAAGGCAGGCAGGTCCGCAAGTTTCATGAGCACCTGACGGCGCTGCAAGACTGTCTCGGCGCTCTCAATGATGCCTTCGTTGCGGAACGGCTGATGGCCGAGCTTGCTGCGCAATTGCCGGTGGCGGAGCTGGACCCGGCCGAGATCGCCCATCTGCGCGGACTTATCGCCGGCTGGCAGGCGGGACGGATCGACACCGGCGTGCAGCACTTCAGTGAGCAATGGCGCGACTTCCGCAAAGCGGATGCCTATTGGAAGCACGACTGAGGGCTCTCAATCGTGAGCGCCAAGGGAGTATCGCCGATAGTGATGCCGAAGACCGCCTGCCTCGCCAGCCGAGCGGAGGTCCTGACGGCCGTCAGCTCTTTTCGGGGCCCGCCGCTTCGGACTCCAGATCGCGCGGCGTGACAAAATGCATGAGCTTGCCACTCCAATTGTCGATCGCCGTATCTGCCAGATCGCGCCACTTCTCGATCGGCAGATCGATGATGGCGAGGGCTGCGGTTGGAAACTTGTCCTTGAGGCGCCGGACGTCGCGGCTGTTGCCGTCGCTGACGAGCCAGGCGGCGAGATCGCCGAGCCCGGGATTGTGGCCGATCACCAGGATGCTCTCCTCGTGGCCGCCATGGTCGCTGAGCACGGTGAGGATCTCACGCGGGGTGGCCATATAGAGGGCGTCCACTTCTTCGAAATGCGGCTCGCGCTGCCAGCTGTCCATGACGCGCTTGGCGGTCTGCAGGGCGCGGCGGGCGGTCGAACACAAGATGAGATCGGGCAACAGGTTAGCGCGTTGCATGAAAGCGCCGATCAGAGGCGCCGTGCGTTCGCCGCGTTTGCTCAGCGGGCGCGCGGCGTCGGGCAAATCAGTGCGGTCCCAGGAGGATTTCGCATGGCGCAGCAGGATCAGTCGCTTCACTCTCAGCCCCTTGCTTCCGGATACCGCCGGCCAATCACTTTCACCGATGGGCCGGGTGGCCACATCAGGTTTGTGCTTTCACTTGTTGCCGATCCGTTCCAGGTGGGTGTCAATACCGTAACAGATCCCACTCCACAGCGGCCGGCAACCCGCAAACCACTGATAGCACACTTGAAACCGGAAGGGACCATGACAACTACCGGACCCTTTGGCGGATGCGATTGACGTCGAAATGTCATATCATTGACACAGGTTCGGCTTAGGGTCGCGGCTTCACCCTAGCCGCCGGGGCGGCTCAACCGGGAAGGGACCGGTGATATGAGCCGAAAGGTGCGGAAGCCAGCAAGAGAGGGCCAGGACGTGGACGACGCAAAATTGACGACACCCGTGATCGACATGACGTCACCGCATCGCTTCATCAATCGCGAACTGTCATGGCTTGCCTTCAATGAGCGGGTGCTCGATGAAGCCGGCAATCCGACACATCCCCTGTTGGAACGGGTGCGCTTCCTTTCCATCTCGGCCAATAACCTCGATGAATTCTACATGGTCCGCGTCGCCGGCCTGCTGGGCCAGGTGCGCGCCGGTGTGGTGATCACCAGCGCCGATGCCCTGACCCCGGCGCAACAGCTTTCGGCGATCACCAAGCGCAGCGGCGAGTTGATGCGCAACCAGCAGATCCGCTGGCATCAATTGCGCCAGGAATTGCGCGAGAACGGCATTGCCGTGGTCGACCTCGCGGAACTGACCCAGGCCGAGCGCGACTGGCTCGATACCTATTTCCTCGATCAGATCTTCCCGGTCCTGACGCCGATGGCGATCGACCCGGCGCATCCCTTCCCCTTCATCCCGAACCAGGGCTTCTCGATGGCGCTGGAACTGCGCCAGGCGATCGACGGCAAGATCCTGCGCGCCTTGCTGCCGATGCCGAGCCAATTGCCACGCTTCATCCGGCTGCCGGGCAGCATGCCCCACAATGTCCGCTTCGTGACGCTTGAAGGCCTGGTCAGCCTCTATCTCGAACACCTGTTCCCGGGCTTCGACGTCATCAGCAAGGGCTATTTCCGTCTGGTCCGCGACAGCGAAATCGAGATCCTGGAAGAAGCGGAAGATCTGGTACGGCATTACGAATCTGCCCTGAAGCGCCGCCGCCGTGGCACCGTCATCCGCCTGAAGGTCAATGCCGAGATGCCGGAGGACCTGCTGTCCTTCGTTGTCGACGAGCTCGACGTCAATCGTGACGACGTGTTCATCCTGGACGGCTTGCTCGGCCTCGCCGCCGTCTCCAAGCTGATCATCGACGAGCGGCCCGATCTCAAGTTCCAGCCCTTCAATCCGCGCTTCCCGGAGCGCATCCGCGACAGCGGCGGCGATTGCTTCGCCGCCATCCGCCAAAAGGACATCGTCGTTCATCATCCCTATGAGAGCTTCGATGTTGTCGTGCAGTTCATCCTGCAGGCGGCGCGCGACCCCAATGTCGTCGCCATCAAGCAGACGCTCTATCGCACCAGTGACGACAGCCCCATCGTCAAGGCGCTGATCGAAGCGGCCGAAGCAGGCAAATCAGTGACGGCGCTGGTGGAATTGAAGGCGCGGTTCGACGAAGCGGCGAATATCCGCTGGGCACGGGATCTGGAACGCGCCGGCGTGCAGGTGGTCTATGGCTTCGTTGCCCTGAAGACCCATGCCAAGGTCTCAATGGTGATGCGCCGCGAAGGCCCGAACCTGCGGACCTACGTGCATTACGGCACCGGCAACTATCACCCGATCACCGCGAAGATCTACACCGATGTCAGCTTTTTCACCTGCGACCCTGGTCTGTGCCATGACGCGGCCCGGCTGTTCAATTACATGACCGGCTACGCCAAGCCGGAAAGCACGGAAAAGGTCGCCTTCGCGCCGATGACCCTGCGGCCGACCATCCTGGACTTGATCGAGGACGAAATCGCCCATGTGAAGGCCGGCCGTCCCGGCACCATCTGGGTCAAGATCAATTCGCTGGTCGATCCGGGGCTGATCGATGCGCTCTATCGTGCGAGCCAGGCCGGCGTCCATGTAGAGCTCGTCATTCGTGGCATCTGCTGCCTGCGGCCGGGTATCAAAGGACTCTCCGAAAATATCCATGTGAAGAGTATTGTCGGCCGTTTCCTCGAGCATTCCCGCATCATCTGCTTCGGGGCCGGCGCGGTGCTGCCCTCGCGCCAGGCCAAGATCTTCATTTCTTCCGCCGATTGGATGCCCCGCAACATGGACCGGCGGCTTGAGCTTCTGGTGCCTCTTGAGAATCCGACAGTTCATCAACAGGTCCTCGACCAGATCATGATCGCCAATTTGAAGGACAATCTGCAAAGCTGGTCGCTCGATTCGGAAGGCGTCTATCACCGCCTGGTGCCGGGTGAGGATGGCGGCTTCAGTGCCCATACCTATTTCATGACCAATCCCAGCTTGTCAGGGCGCGGCAGTGCGCTTAAGAAGCAAAAACGCGCACCCAAGCTGGATCTACAGAAGGCGACGACTTGAAATCTACACCGCGTGACGCAACAGCAATCGCCACAGCCTCACGGCCAGGACGCATCGCTGTCATCGATATTGGTTCAAACTCCGTGCGCCTGGTGGTCTTCGACAAGAAGTCGCGTTGTCCGGTTCCCATCTTCAATGAAAAGGCGCTGCCCGGCCTCGGCCGGGGCGTCGAATCCAGCGGCAAGCTGAACGTCGACGGCAAGCGCATGGCGCTCGCGCATATCAACCGCTTCGTCACCCTGGCGAAAGCGATGGAGGTGGTGCAGGTCGATCTGGTCGCCACGGCGGCCATGCGCGATGCCAGCGATGGGCCGGCCTTCGCCAAGGAAATCGAGCAGCTGACAGGACAGAAGGTCCAGATCATCACCGGCGAGCAGGAGGCGCGGCTCTCGGCGATGGGTGTCATTGCCGGCATTCCGGAGGCCGATGGGCTGATGGGCGATCTCGGCGGCGGCAGCGTCGAACTGGTGCATCTCAACAAGGGTACGATCGCCGAGCAGGTGACCCTGCCGCTGGGTCCCTTGCGTCTGATCGAGGCCACTAGCGGCAATATGGATGTCGCCCAGCGCATCATCGACAAGCAGCTCGAGAACCTGCCCTGGCTCGGCCAGATCAAGGGGCGCACGCTTTATCCGGTCGGCGGCACCTGGCGTTCTCTCGCGCGCATCCATATGGAGCAGAACCGCTATCCGCTGCATGTCATCCACGAATATCGCGTGGGACGGCGCCAGGCGGAAGATCTCGCCAAGATCTGCAGCCGCCTGGGGCGGAAATCGCTGAGCAGCATCGCCGGCATTTCCCGGCGCCGGGTCGATACCTTGCCCTATGGCGCCCTGGTACTGGAGCGTATCCTGCGCATCGCCAAGCCGGACCGCGTGCTGTTCTCGGCCTATGGCCTGCGTGAAGGGCATCTCTTCAGCAGCCTGGGCGGTGAGGCGCAGCAGGCCGATCCGCTGCTGGTCGGTTGTGCGGATCTGGCCGGCGCAGATGGCCGCTTCGGCTCGGTCAGTGATCAGCTCGACGGCTGGATTGCGCCGCTTTTCCTTGATGAATCGGATGTTCAGGCGCGGCTGCGTGTGGCGGCCTGCCTGCTCTCCGATATCGCCTGGCGTGAGCATCCGGACTATCGCGCGACCCAGGCTTTCACGCGAGTTCTCCTTCTGCCGGTCGCCGGCGTCACCCATGGCGAGCGCGTCACCCTGGCCCTGACCATTGCCATGCGCTATGGCGGCGCACGCGATGACGATTACATGGAAACCTTGCTGCCGCTGATCACTGATGAGGACATAGACTTTGCTGCCCGCGTCGGGGCGGCCATCCGGCTGGCTTATTCGCTGAGCGGCGGTACCAGTGAGATGCTGCGCATGACCAGCCTGCAGCGCCGCGACGGCCGCATCGAATTGCTGCTGCCACATGGCTCGGAATCGCTGTTCGGCGAACAGGTGTCCAGGCGCTTGGAAGCAGTAGGGCGCGCCTTCGGCCTGCCGGTGGCAGTGGTCTGAGGGATTATCGCCACGGCGGCGGCAGGTTCAGCGCAAGGTGCTGCTGGCGAGCTTGACGCCGAAGCCGATGAAGGCGAGGCCGGTCAGCTTGTTGATCCAGAAGGTGAAGCCGCGGTCCTGCGTTGTGCTGCGCCGCAGCCTGCCGCCGATCAGCATCAGGCTGCCGAGATAGCAGATATTCATGCTGATGAAGATGGCACCTAGCGCTACGAAAGTGAGCGCGCCGCGATTATGCACGGGATCGACGAATTGCGGAAAGAAGGCCATGAAGAACAGGATGGCCTTGGGGTTGACGAGGATGACGCCAATCCCGCCGAAGAAGATTCGCGGTAGCGAGCGTGTCGCCAGTGCCGGTGGGGCAGTCACATCGGATGCCGCTGCGGGCTTGGCCGGCCGCCAGGGCCACAATGCCTTGAAGCCGAGCCAGACGAGATAGACTGCACCCAGCCAGCGCACGATATCGAAGGCCAAAGGATAATTATGCAGCAGGGCGGCAACGCCAAGGGCCGCCAGTAGCATCAGGCAGATATCGCCGGCCGTGCAGCCGGCCAAAGCGGTGAACCCTGCCGCCAGACCGCGCTGATAGCCGCGGCTCAGGATATAGACGGTGGCGGGGCCGGGCGTGAGGACCAGCAGAAAGGCAATGGTGACATAGCCGAGCGGGTCGGTGATCCCCAGCATGCGCATCTCCCGTGTCACGATGAGGCAACTCGAACGCTGCCGCTCGGGTCAGGCCTCGGCGAGCGAGATGATCTTCACCTTCTTGCCGGCGGCGGTCAAAGCCAGCTTGCCGTGCTTCAGGGCCAGTGCCTCTTCGCCGAACACCTTGCGGCGCCAGCCATTGAGGGCCGGAACATCGGCCTTGTCATCGGCGGCGATGCGTTCCAGGTCGTCGGAATTGGCGATCAGTTTCTGCGCCACGTCATGCTGGTCGCAGCGCGTCTTCAAGAGCACGCGCAGGAGATCGATCAGCGGCCCGAGGCCGGCCGGCAGATCAGGGCGCGGCTTCATCTTCGGACAGTCCTCTTCCGGCAGATCCATGGCGCGCTTGACGGCGACCAGGATCGCCTCGCCCATGCGGCCTTCGGCAAAGCTCTTGCTGAGGCCCCGGCACTGCGCCAGCGCATCGGCATCGCGCGGCGGATGGGCGGCGATCTCCAGCAACTGCTCGTCCTTGATCAGGCGGCTCCGCGGAATGTCACGCTCCTGCGCCTCGCGTTCGCGCCAGGCGGCCAGCTCACGCAAAACGGCGAGGAAGCGCGGCTTGTCGCTGCGGATCTTCAGGCGCTGCCAGGATGACCAGGGATCGAGGTCATAAGTCGCTGTATCGGTCAGGATCGCCATTTCATCGGCCACCCAGTCGGTGCGGTTCGAGCTCTCCAGCTTCTGCTGCAGCTTTTCATAAACGAGGCGCAGATAGGTGACGTCGGAGAGGGCGTATTTCAGCTGCCGGTCGGTCAGCGGCCGGCGCGACCAGTCGGTGAAGCGCGAGGATTTGTCGATCGTGCCATGGGCCAGCTTGGTCGCCAGCGTCTCATAGCTGGCGGCATCGCCATAGCCGCAGACCATGGCCATCACCTGGGTATCGGCGATCGGGGCGGGGATCTGGCCGGCCAATTTGTAGAAGATTTCCACATCCTGGCGGGCGGCATGGAAGACCTTCAGGATCTTGCGGTCGGTCAGCAGCTCGACGAGGGGGGCAAGATCGATTCCCGGCGCCAGGGTGTCGATGGCGGCGGCATGCTCCGGCCCGGCGATCTGCACCAGGCAGAGCTGCGGCCAATAAGTCTTGTCGCGCAGGAATTCCGTGTCGATGGTGACGAAAGGTGTCCCCTTGAGCGCGTCGATGAAGCGACGAAGGGCCGCCGAATCGGTGATCAGGCTTGTGGATAACTTTGACGGATCTTGGTTCATGTCTTGGTTCATGGGCGCAAGCTATAGCCGGTTTACGCTGCGCTGCAAAGGGTTAGGCGGCGCGATCCAGGGTTGCAATGGCGCCCTGGGCGGGGCGGTTCCGGCGAGGTGGGGGCGATCCTGGTCGACCGGGCTGGCAAGCCCGATGCGATGCTTGACAAACGCTGGAAATCCGGGCCTTTTGCCGCCTTAATTCGCTGTTTTCATTAAGGATTACTGACCATGCACGCCTATCGCTCGCATACCTGCGGCGCCTTGCGTCCGAGCGACGCGGGCCAGACCGTCCGTCTCTCCGGCTGGATCCACCGGAAGCGCGATCACGGCAATCTGGTCTTCATCGACCTTCGCGACCATTACGGCGTGACGCAATGCGTGCTCGATATCTCGCATCCCCTGTTCAAGCAGGTGGAACAGACCCGGGTGGAAAGCGTCGTCACCATCACCGGCAAGGTCGTCAAGCGCACCCCGGAAACCATCAATCCGAAGCTCCCGACCGGCGAGATCGAGGTCAAGATCGAGGATTATGTCCTGCAATCGGCCGCCGATGTGCTGCCGCTGCAGGTCAACAGCGACGAGGATTACGGCGAGGATATCCGCCTGCGCTACCGTTTCCTGGATCTGCGCCGCGACAAGGTGCATCGCAACATCGTGTTGCGCTCGAAGGTGATCTCGTCCGTCCGCCGCCGCATGATCGACCAGGGCTTCACCGAATTCCAGACGCCGATCCTGACCTCCAGCTCGCCGGAAGGTGCCCGCGACTTCCTGGTCCCGTCGCGTCAGCATCCCGGCAAGTTCTACGCTTTGCCGCAGGCGCCGCAGCAGTTCAAGCAGCTCCTCATGGTGGCGGGCTTCGATCGCTACTTCCAGATCGCGCCTTGCTTCCGCGACGAGGACAGCCGAGCCGATCGCAGCCCGGGCGAGTTCTACCAGCTCGATTTCGAGATGTCCTATGTGACCCAGGAAGACGTCTTCAACACCATCGAGCCGGTGCTGCACGGCATCTTCGAGGAGTTCAAGGAAGACCGCACCGTCTCGGCGATGCCCTTCCCGCGCATTCCCTATGACGAGAGCATGCTGCGCTACGGCTCCGACAAGCCGGATCTGCGCAACCCGATCAAGATCAGTGACGTCACGGAAATCTTCCGCGGCTCTGGCTTCGGCATCTTTGCGAAAGCCATCGAGATGGGTTCCGTGGTGCGTGCGATCCCGGCGCCGGGTGCCGCGACCAAGCCGCGCAGTTTCTTCGACAAGCTCAATGACTGGGCCAAGGTCCAGGGTGCGGCCGGCCTCGGCTATGTGATCTTCGAAGCGGCCGGCGCCAAGGGTCCGATCGCCAAGAACCTCGACGAGGCCCGCCTCGTGCAATTGCGCGAGACTGCCGGCCTCAAGGATGGCGATGCCGTCTTCTTCTCCTGCGACAAGAAGCTGCCGGCGGCGAAGTTCGCCGGCCAGGTGCGCACGCGCTTGGGCGAGGAACTGGAACTCATTGATCAGCGCCGCTTTGAATTCTGCTGGATCGTCGACTTCCCGATGTATGAGATGAACGAGGATACCGGCCAGATCGAGTTCAGCCACAATCCGTTCTCGATGCCGCAGGGTGGCATGGACGCGCTCCTCAACCGGGACCCGCTGACCATCAAGGCCTTCCAGTACGACATCGTCTGCAACGGCGTCGAATTGTCCTCGGGTGCGATCCGGAACCATCTGCCAGAAATCATGTACAAGGCTTTCGAGATCGCCGGCTATCCGGCGAGCGAAGTCGAGAACAAGTTCGGCGGCATGCTGAATGCGTTCAAGTTCGGCGCCCCGCCGCATGGCGGCTCGGCGCCCGGCATTGATCGTATCGTTATGTTGCTGGCGGAAGAAAAGAATATCCGCGAGGTGATCGCCTTCCCACTCAACCAGAAGGCGGAAGACCTGCTCATGCAGGCGCCGACGGAAGTGCCGGCGGCCCGCCTCAAGGAGCTGCATATCCGTCACGATCTGCCGCTCAAGAAGGCCGGCCAGTAAAAGCGGCTGCCGATCGACGCGACTGGCGGCAATTCCTAAACCAAGGACGCCCATTCCGACTTATCGGCGTGGGCGTTTCTTCTTTTATGGCGTGAAGATCGTGCGCCAGCCTTTTGGTGCGGATCGAAGACGCACAGTGCATAACCACCTTTCACTTGGTTTCGCTGTGGAATCAATGCGCGTGGAATTGCCGCCCATACGATCATCACTTGTGTAATCGCCATCTGGCCTAATTCGTGGCGCTTGCTACACTGCTTGCTACATGGCTTTGGATTGCCGTATCGTCGGCGCCACTGACCCGGAAGATGGATCTGCATGACGGCTGCGCCAACCACGCCCCTCGATGATGGCTTTACGCTCCCGGCTGAATGGGCACCGCATGCGCGTTGCTGGATGGCTTGGCCGAGCCGGTCGGAAACCTGGGGTGATCATCTGGATGGCGCCCGTGACGTCGTCGCCGAACTTGCCAATACCATCGCCCAATTTGAACCGGTCACCATCATTGCCAAGCCGAAGAATGTTGCTGAGGTCTCGCTGCTGACCGGGCAGGGGGTCAATCAGATCTCACTGACGCATGACGATTGCTGGATCCGCGATATGGGCCCCAGTTTCCTTGTCGACAGCAAATCAAATGTCGCGGGCGTGCGCTGGCAATGGAATGCCTGGGGCCACCGCTATGAGGATCACGAGCGTGATGCCGAAGTCGCCGAAGCCTTGCTGGCGCAACTAAAGATGCGGGCCTATGCCGCCGACCTCATCTTGGAGGGTGGCGCCATTGATGTCGATAGCGACGGCACGCTGATCGCCTCGGAAGCGGTGCTGCTGAATGCCAACCGCAATCCCAACCTGTCACGCGAACAGGTCGAGGAGGTTTTGATCGCCAATCTCGGCGTACGCCAGGTGATCTGGCTGGGCGAGGGCTTGCAGGACGATATGACTGGCGGGCAGGTTGCCAATCTGGCCCGCTTCATCCGGCCGGGGGCCGTGGCGGCCTTGACCTGCAGCGACGCTGCCGATCCCAATCAGCGCGTGCTCGCCGACAATCTGCAGCGTCTCAAGGGCGCGCGCGATTCCATGGGGCGGGAGCTGGAAATCATCGAGATCGAGCAGCCGCGGCCACAATACGACAGTGAAGGCCGGCGCCTGGCCCTGTCTTACGTGAACTTCTACATGGCGAATGATGCCATCATCATGCCGGCCTTCGATGACGGGCCGCAGGACAAGCGCGCTTTCGACACCATGGCGCGGCTGTTCCCGAAACGCGAAGTGCTGCAATTTCCCGCCGTCGATCTTGCCTATGGCGGCGGCGGCATCCATTCCATCTGCCTGCCACAGCCGCTGGGCGAGCCGGCTAAGCCGGTCTGACGGCAAGTCGTCAGATCACCGCTATCAGTTGGCCGGAAAGGCGCTGACCAGCGCAAGCTCCGCGGCGACCGCCTGGCCGACAGTGAAGCCGCCCTTCTGCACCTGCTCATGCGAGAGATCGGCGATCAGCACATCGCTGGCATCGAGCCGCTCCAGTTCCAGCCGCACGCCGGGACCGGCGGTGAACATATGGCGGATGCGTACCGGCAAGGTGGTCATGCCGGCCAGCGGATGCAAGGCGATGTCATGCGGCCGCACGAAAGCGACGCCGGCCAGTTCGCGCGTCGTGGAGATGTTCTGCACCGGCACGGTGATGTTGCCGATCTTCGCCTGGTCGCCCTTGATGGTGCAGGCGAGGCGGTTGGCGTGGCCGAGGAACTCGAAGACGAAGGGCGTCGCCGGGCTGTGATAGACCTGATCCGGCGTGCCGATCTGTTCGATGCGGCCTTCCGACATCACGGCGACCTGGTCGGCGAGTTCCAGCGCCTCTTCCTGGTCATGGGTGACGAAGATGCTGGTGAGGCCCATCTCATCGTGCAGCTGCCGTAGCCAGCGCCGCAGATCCTTGCGCACCTTGGCATCGAGCGCGCCGAAGGGTTCGTCGAGCAGCAGCACCTTCGGTTCGATGGCAAGCGCGCGGGCCAAGGCGATGCGCTGGCGCTGGCCGCCGGAGAGCTGCGTCGGATAGCGGCTGCCGAATTTCTCCAACTGGACGAGGCGCAGCAATTCGCTCACCCGCGCCGCGATATCCGCTTTGGCCGGACGCTCATGCCGGGGACGCACCTTAAGGCCGAAGGCGACATTCTCGGCCACCGTCATGTGCCGGAAGAGGGCGTAATGCTGGAAGACGAAACCGACCCGGCGTTCGCGCGCACTGGTATGCTGCACATCGCTGCCGTCGAAAATCAGCCGGCCTTCATCGGGAAAGTCGAGGCCGGCCAGCACCCGCAGCAAGGTGGTCTTACCGGAGCCCGAGGGGCCGAGCAAGGCGAGGAACTCACCCTTCTTGATCTGCAGGTCGATGCCGCGCAAGGCCTGGTAATTGCCGAAGGTCTTGGTGATGCCGCTGAGCTTGATGGCCATGTCAGGTCCTGAGTATCGCGAGGTCAGTGCTTGATGCCGGCCGCCAGCCGGTCGCCGAATTTCCATTCCAGCAGGCTCTTGATCACCAGCGTGACCAAGGCCAGCAAAGCGAGCAGCGAGGCGACGGCGAAGGCGCCGACGAAGTCATATTCGTTATACAGAATCTCGACATGCAGCGGCATGGTGTTGGTCAGGCCGCGCACATGGCCGGAGACCACCGAGACGGCGCCGAACTCGCCCATGGCGCGGGCATTGCAGAGCAGAACGCCATAGAGCAGACCCCAGGCGACATTGGGTAGGGTCACGCGCAGGAAAGTCTGGAAGCCGCTGGCGCCGAGCGAAATCGCCGCTTCCTCCTCCTCGCTGCCCTGTTCCTGCATCAGCGGAATGAGCTCGCGGGCAATGAAGGGGAAGGTGACGAAGATGGTGGCGAGGACGAGGCCGCTGGTGGTGAAGATGATCTTGATGCCGAAATGGTCGAGGGTGGGGCCAAGCCAGCCATGCGCGCCGAACAGCAGCACGTAAATGAGGCCGGAGATCACCGGCGAGACCGAGAAGGGCAGGTCGATCAGCGTCACCAGCAGAGACTTGCCGCGAAAGTCGAACTTGGCAATGGCCCAGGCGGCGCAGATGCCGAAGACGAGATTGCTGGGAACCGCGATCGCCGCCACCAGCAGGGTCAGGCGAATGGCGGACACGGCATCGGGATCGGTGATGGCTGCGAAGTAGGGACCGAAGCCTTTTGCCAGCGCTTCGACGAAGACGCTGACCAGCGGCAGGACCAGCATGAAGCCGATGAAGCCGAGGCTGACGAGGATCAGCAGGAGTTTCAGCCAGACGGGCTCGCTGCGTGCGTCGCGCGGCCGGGCCGGCGCAAATATGTCGGTCATGCCAGTTTCTCGCGATGGCGGCTGAAGCGGCGCTGCAGGTGATTGACGCCCAGCAGGATCAGGAAGGAAACACAAAGCATGACGACGGCGATGGCGGCGGCACCCGCATAGTCGTATTGCTCGAGCTTGGTGACGATCAGAAGCGGTGCCACTTCCGACACCATCGGCATGTTGCCGGCGATGAAGATGACCGAGCCGTATTCGCCCACACCACGGGCGAAGGCCAAAGCGAAGCCGGTCAGCAACGCCGGGGCGATGCTGGGCAGGACGACGAAGAGGAAGCTCTGCCAGCGCGTGGCGCCGAGGCTCGCCGCCGCATCCTCGAATTCCGGATCGAGGTCCTGCAGCACCGGCTGCACCGTACGCACCACGAAGGGCAGGCCGATGAAGGTCAGGGCCGTGATGATGCCAAGCGGTGTGAAGGCGACCTTGATCCCCAGCGGCACCAGGAAATGGCCGATCCAGCCATTCGGCGCATAGAGTCCGGTGAGCGCGATGCCGGCCACGGCGGTCGGCAAGGCGAAGGGAAAGTCGACCAAAGCATCGACCAGGCGCTTCAAGGGGAAGCGGTAGCGCACCAGCACCCAGGCGACGATCAGACCGAAAAAGCCGTTGAGGATGGCGGCGACCAGGGCGCAGCCGAAGCTGATCTTGAGCGAGGCCAGGACCCGCGGCGCGCTGATCGCCACCCAGAAGCCGCCGAACCCCAGCTCAACCGGACGCAGCAGCAAAGCGGCGAGCGGAATGAGGACGATCAGGCCAAGATAGGTGAGGGCGAAGCCCAGCGTGATCCCGAAACCGGGGATCACGCTGGGCTGTTTCCACCGCAAGGACAAGCGTGGACGACTTGGAAGTGCGGTGTCCGCCATTTTGTTCGACCCGTTCTCTACGGCCTTACTGCTTCGGTTGGTAGATCTGGTCGAAGATACCACCATCCGCGAAATGCTTCTTCTGCGTCTGCTGCCAGCCGCCGAAGAGATCGTCGCTAATGGTGAAGAGCGAAACCTTCGGGAAGGCGGAGGCATATTTCGCCGCCACCTGCGGATCGCGCGGACGGTAATAGTTCTGGGCCGCGATCTCCTGGCCTTCCGGTGAATAGAGATATTGCAGATAGGCTTCGGCGACCTTGCGGGTGCCATGTTTGTCGACCACCTTGTCGACCACCGCGACCGGCGGTTCGGCGAGGATGCTGACGCTGGGCACCACCAGCTCGAACTGATCCGGGCCTAGTTCTTTCAAGGCCAGCAAGGCTTCGTTCTCCCAGGCGATCAGCACATCGCCGATGCCGCGCTGGACGAAAGTGGTGGTGGCGCCGCGCGCACCGGTATCGAGCACCGGCACATGCTTGAAGAGTTCGGTGATGTAATCCTTGGCCTTGGCTTCATCGCCGTTATTGGCCTTGAGGGCATAGCCCCAGGCGGCGAGATAGTTCCAGCGGGCACCGCCCGAGGTCTTGGGATTGGGGGTGATCACCTGGGTGTCGCCCTTCACCAGATCGGCCCAGTCATGGATACCCTTGGGATTGCCCTTGCGCACCAGGAAGACGATGGTGGAGGTATAGGGCGTGCTGTTATTCGGCAGGCGGGTCTGCCAATTCTTGTCGAGCAGGCCGCCCTTTTCGGCGATCTCGTCGATGTCGTAAGCCAGCGCCAGGGTGACGACATCGGCTTCGAGCCCGTCGATCACCGCCCGGGCCTGCTTGCCGGAGCCGCCATGCGAGGAATCGATCTTCACCGTCTCGCCGGTCGTGTCCTTCCAGTGCTTCGCGAAAGCGGCGCTATAGGCCTTATAGAATTCGCGCGTCGGGTCATAGGACACGTTCAGCAGCGAGGTATCGGCCGCTGCCTGGTGCACGGTCGCCAATTCAGTGGTGGCGATGAGGCCGAGGCTGAGCGCGCCGGCCAGAATGATACGAAGCTTTTTCATGTCTGCTCCCTCTCGCAAGACTTTTATACCAACTATCTAGATCAAATTAGTAGTGTTTAATTTCACGACATCGGCGCAAGCTGGTCATCCGCTGTCATCCCCCTCGTTGAACTCGCTAAGACCTAAATATTGGCGCCGAGATCAAATTTCGGCGTCGTCTGGCTCATGGCATCAGCCAGGCTGGTGGAATCCAGGATCCGCGATGAGGCATCGCGGACCTGCCGCAACACCTTGCGAATGGCGCAGGTCGCCTCGTCCTGGCAATCCTCGCAGCGCCGATAGGCGGTCTTGCTGGCACAGGGCAATTGTGCGAGCGGGCCGTCGATCAGCCGCATGACCTGGCCGAAATAGATCTCCTGGGGCTGTTTTGCCAGGATATAGCCGCCATTCTTGCCGCGGAAGCTCCGCACCAAGCCACTGCGCTTCAGTTCCAGGAGGATCAACTCGAGAAACTTCCGCGGCACCTGCTGGTGCTCGGCGATATCTCCGATCAGAACCGGCTGCTCCGGTTCTGCCTGTGCGAGATAAAGCAGCGCCCGCATGGCGTATTTGGCTTTTTGCGATAGCATCTATTCTTAATGTCTACTTGTTGAATAGAGAATAGCCAGCCAAAGGGGAAAGTCAACTCTCTTTGCCAGCTTTCCAAGCCCTTGATAGATAAGAAAAAGGCGCGATTCCCGAAAGAATCGCGCCGATTGTTTTCATGCCTTCTGGCTCAGACGACCCGGTCCGGAAGCGGCTTGCCGGCAAAGAAGGCGTCGAGATTGTCGAGCGCCTTGAAGCCCATGGCGTTGCGGGTCTCGACCGTGGCACTGCCGAGATGCGGCAGCAGGAAGACGTTGTTGAGGTCGCGATAGGCCGGGTTGATGTTGGGCTCGCCCTCGAACACGTCGAGGCCGGCGGCGAACAGCTTGCCGGATTTCAGGGCGGCGATCAGGGCCGCGTCATCGACCAGCGGGCCGCGGGCCGTGTTCACGACGATGGCGCCGTCCGGCAGCTTGGCGATGCGGGCGGTGTTCAGCCAGTGATTGGTCTCCGGGCCGCCGGGCGCATTGATCGACAGGAAGTCGCAATGCGGCAGCAGGTCATCGGGGTTGGCATGGAAGGTGGCGCCCAGTTCCTGATCGGCTGGCAGCTGGCGGCGGTTGGAATAATGGATCTCCATGTCGAAGGCGCGAGCGCGCTTAGCGACGGCCTGGCCGATGCGACCCATGCCGAAGATGCCGAGGCGCTTGCCGGTCATGTGGACACCCAGCATGTAGCCGGTCGACCAGGATTTCCAGGTCGCCTCGCGGACCGCGCGCTCGCCCTCATAAGCGCGACGGGCAGCACCCAGCATCAGCAGCAAGGCGATATCGGCGGTGGCGTCGGTCAGCACGTCCGGCGTGTTGGAGACGGGCAGGCCCTTCTTCTTGGCGGCCTCGAGATTGATATGCTCATGGCCGACCGAGAAGGTGGCGATCATCTTCACATTGGCCGGCAGCTTCGCAATCAGCTCCGGAGTCAGCTTGTCGGTCGGCGTGACCAGCAGGGCATCGGCCTTTTCCGCGCCCTTCAGCAGCTCTTCCGGGCTCTGCACGTGATCGGTGTCGTTGAGGCTGGCGTCATAGCTGGCCAGCAGCCGCTTGGTGACGGCGTCAGGCAGTTTACGGGTCACGTGGATAAACGGCTTCTTCGACATGGACGATCCTCGAATGTGACGCGCGCCGAGGGCCTCCACCATGAGCGGACCGGCCGGCGCGAACGGGGCCTATCTTGGTCGCTTTCGTCATGCGATACTGCCTGGAAGCGGCCCGAATTGACGAGTAGGCGACAGCCAGATGGCAGCAGTTGGCAGGCTTT
>Ga0255336_101119_pt1 | contig 23688 bp, 20 predicted proteins | sample MeOH1_35cm_T3_17_FD_189102 | JGI IMG/M metagenome (GOLD analysis project Ga0255336, IMG submission 189102) | Sandy soil microbial communities from University of British Columbia, Vancouver, Canada - MeOH1_35cm_T3_179 | ecosystem: Engineered > Artificial ecosystem > Sand microcosm > Unclassified ...
AGCCCCTGCTGGCGATTTGCTTTGGGACTCAGTCCTTGAACGTCTGGCGCGGCGGAACTCTCGTGCAGGACCTTTCGCCCATTCCGGTAAACCACTCCGCGCGCGGGGTTGCCGTGGCCCATTCGACCCGGGTAGCCCCGGACTCCACCCTTGGTGGCCTTCTTTCTGCGGGAGAGGCCCCGGAGCAGGAGGGATTCCGTCGCCTTCCCATCAACTCCAGCCATCATCAGGCCATCGGGATCCCGGGGGACGGTTTGCGGGTCGTCGCCCGAAGCTCGGAGGACGATGTTGTGGAAGCCGTGGAAGGCGGGCAGGATCCTCATAACCCTCAGACACACTTCGTTCTGGGAGTGCAGTGGCATCCTGAGCGCAGTTATGAGATCAGTCCGGCCTCGCGGGCCTTATTTGCCCGCTTTATCTCCGAGGCGTCTGCCTGGACTCCGCGCCCGATCCATACCTCTGTGGCACAAGGTTCTTAATGTTCCACGTGGAACATTGGCCCGTTCCAATCCCATGAATGTTCCACGTGGAACACTGCAGCACATTGTTCCACGTGGAACATCTCCATCTGCAATACTTAATCTGCAATGCCTATCCTTCAAGAGCAAGAGATTGCAAGCCTTCTTAGCCCCTACCTGGATCCCGTACCAAGCTCCCTGTTACCCCAGCTCTCCCTCTATCTCGATCTTCTGGTTCGATGGAACGCCCGTACGAACCTGACCGCCATACGTTCTCCTCAGGAGGTGGTGCAGCGTCACTTCGGGGAGTCTCTCTTTGCTGCCCGTTCCCTGGGAGACCCGGAGCCGGACACGCTGCTCGATCTGGGCTCCGGCGCGGGGTTCCCGGGCCTTCCTATTGCCCTGCTTCACCCCGAGATCAAGGTCACCCTGGCTGAATCACAGAATAAGAAGGCTACTTTTCTGCGAGAGGTCGTCCGAACCCTCAATCTTCCCAATGTCGAGGTGTGGGCAGGCCGGGCAGAGAGCCTTCCTGTGGAACGAGGGTTCCATACGGTCACCCTGCGCGCGGTCGATAATATGGCGGCGGCCCTCGAGGCGGCGGCTCCCAGGGCGGAGCGACAGATCCTGCTGCTGACCACGGAATCCCCGTCGCTTCCGCCGGGTTTTGTGGAGGAGGATCGAATCCCTGTTCCCCGGACCCAGAGCGGCGTTTTATTGCGCGTTATCCGGTCCTGAAATGTTCCACGTGGAACAAAGATTTCCACATCGATGTGCCGGAAACCCTTCATATTGCCGCGCGTTTTGCGTGTTCCACACGTTCTCCACAGGCGAGGGCACTTCTTCACAACCCCTGAAGGATTGCCCTCTTTTGGTTGTCCCGCTAACCTCTTCTTAACGCGATGATCACCGAAAACCCTGCCAAAGATAAGAGCCGCGCTGAAGAGATTCCTACCGACAAGAGTAAGGATTCAGTGAAGACGCAAGAGAAGAAGGTCTCCGGGGCCGCGGCCTCGACGCCATCGCGCGTTCTTGCGGTCGTCAATCAAAAGGGCGGGGTCGGAAAGACCACGACGGCCATCAATCTGGCTGCTTCCTTTGCTTTGGAGGGGGTCAGCACCCTGCTGATCGATTGCGATCCCCAGGCCAACTCCTCCGGAGGGCTGGGAGTTACGCGCCAGGCCGAGGGAGACGAGCACAGGAACAGCACCTACGACCTGCTTCTGGGCAGCGCGACGATCGCCGAAGCCATGCTTCCCACTGAGATTGAGAATCTGAAGCTGGTTCCTTCGAGCAAAAACCTGATCGGGGCGACCATTGAGCTTATCTCGATGGAGCGGCGGGAGTACAGGCTGCGTGAGGCGATTGAGCCGGTCCGTTCGCAGTTTCCCTTCATTCTTCTGGACTGCCCCCCGGCGCTCGACCTGCTTACGTTGAATGCCCTGGTCGCAGCCGACGGTCTTCTGGTTCCCATGCAGGCGGAGTACTTTGCGCTGGAGGGGATCTCGGAGCTGATGTCGACGCTGGACCGGGTGAGCTCGAACTTCAACGCCGGTCTCACCCTGGAAGGCGTGCTGCTGACCATGTACGACGACCGCACCAATCTGGCTATTCAGGTGACCGAGAACCTGAAGGCCTTCTTCAACGACAAGCTGCTGAAGACCTCGATTCCCCGAAACGTGCGCCTGGCCGAGGCTCCGAGTCACGGAAAGCCGGTGGCGCTGTACGATGCACGTTCGAGAGGAGCCGAGGCCTATCGCGAGCTTGCGCTGGAACTTTTGAGCCGCAACAACATGGAGAGCCCTGAGGAGAAGAGGCGCAAGGCCGCCGCGGCTGCAGCAGCCAGCTCGCTCAAGTCATTCAATAAGCCAGAGAAGAAATCACGATTCTGGCGATCCTGAGAACAGCCGGAGTTTTCTGTATCGCAACCCCGGCACCCGGGTCCTATCTCTCTTAGAAAGCCAATACTATGCCGACCGTATCGTCCGATTCGAAACGCCGCGCCCTGGGTAAAGGGCTTGAGTCACTTCTGCCACAGCGTCCAGCTGCTCCAGCAGCGGTTGTACCCTCGATTGCCGCCTCTCATGAGCCGGCGGGGAGACCGCTTGAGATACCGCTGGACCATATTGAGAAGAATCCGTGGCAGACGCGAACGCACTTCGACGAGGGCCAGCTCGCGGAGCTGGCGCAGTCCATCGCTGCCTCAGGAGTGGTGCAGCCTGTAGTGGTCCGACCACTTCCATTTTCTACTACCCTGCCTGCCGGACAGAATCCCGTTCGTTATCAGTTAATTACGGGTGAACGACGGTGGCTGGCCTCGCGCAAGGCAGGCAAGGAGACGATTCCGGCGATCGTTCGGCAGGTTCCTGACGAACAGGTTCTGGAGATGACCATCGTCGAGAACCTGCAGCGCACGGACCTGAATCCGATGGAGCAGGCCCGGGCGTACCAGCGGCTGAGCCAGGAGTTCAAGCTGACGCAGGAGCAGATGGCGACGCGGACGGGCAAGGACAGGGCCTCGGTTTCGAACTTTCTGCGGCTGCTGCGGCTGCCGGAGGGAGTGCAGTCGAAGGTGGAGACGGGAGAGCTGAGCTTCGGACATGCGCGCGCACTGCTGGCTCTGGATGCTCCGGAGTCGATTACCTCGGCTGCGCAGAAGGTGCTGGCGCTCTCGCTTTCGGTTCGTCAGACCGAGAATTATGTTCAGGGCCTGATCAATCCCGAGGCGAAGGAGAAGAAGCAGAAGGCGGTGGAGACGCAGGCGGAGGATCCGAATGTGCGTGAGGCCGAGGGTCGTCTGCGGAGATCGCTGGGGCTGAAGGTTCGCATCGAGGACCACAAGGGCAAAGGGCGCGTGATCATCGAGTACTCAGGGCTCGAGGACTTCGATGCTCTTTTGACTGCGCTGGGCGGCAACGAGCTGTAAGGCAGTCCCCTTTCTATATGCTCCTGTAACCGTTACATGATAAGTGCGCCTATGAAAGCTACCGCTCTCGAGTTTCGTCTTCGCTACTGGATTCATACTGCTATCTATGTGCTTGGCTTTGCGGTTCCGTGGAACCACTGGCTGCATCTGGATACGATTCGCACGTGGCAGTTTCTGGCTGCGTGGGTCTCGCGCACGGGCTGGCTTGGTTTCAGCGGCGCGACGATCGCAGTGCTTGTCGTGGGGATTCTGTTTGCGTTTGCCGGAGCGGCGCTACGGACGTGGGGCTCCGCTTATCTTGGGGCCTCGGTGGTGATCGATGCGGCGATGCATGGCGAACGGATGATCGCCGCGGGGCCGTATCGCAGGACTCGCAATCCGCTTTATCTGGGGACGTTTCTTCACACGCTTGCGCTGGTGTTGCTGACGCTGCCGAGCGGAGCGATCTTTACGATTGTGCTGATCGGGTTGTTTCAGCTGCGGCTGATCTTTGCGGAGGAGTCGTATCTTTCGGCGAAGCTGGGAGAGCCTTATCGGGAGTATTGCGCGAAGGTTCCTCGTCTGCTGCCGGCGCTTACGCCGCGGGTGCCGGACTCGGGAGCTCGACCGGCGTGGGCGATGGCTTTTGTGGGCGAGCTTTATATGTGGGGAGTGTTTGTGTCGTTCGCCGCGCTGGGGTGGCTGTATAACTCGATGCTGATTCTGCAGGGCGTGCTGGTGTCGCTGGGGGCTTCGCTGGTGGCGCGGGCGTTTATTCCGAAGAGGTGAGAGTTTACATCCCACCCTTCGCTCTGCGAAGGATGGGGCACCCTTGCTGCTGTGCCGGGTAAGGGGGAAATACAGGGATTCTTCGCTTCGCTCAGAATGACGGGCGTGTGTGGTTGTGGCCGGGTGTGATGTGTGGCTGAGTGTGGTGTGTGAGTTGCAAAGCCCGGGTCTCTGAGTCGAGACCCGGTCCCTGATCGTTGCGACCTGGAAGACTTTGCTTGTAAGGCAGGAACTACTTCTTCGGCGGAGCGATGGTGTCCTTGGCGACTTTGGCCACGCGGAACTTCACGACGGTCTTCGCCTTGATCTTGATGGTCTCGCCGGTCTGGGGGTTGCGGCCCAGGCGCGCCTTGCGCTCGGCCTTCACCAGCTTACCGATACCGGGGATGGTGAACTCGCCGTTCTTCTTGGTCTCCTTGACGGCCGTCTCGGCCAGCAGGTCCAGGAAGGTAGCAGTCTGCTTGTTGGTCAGCTCGAGCTTCTCCGCCAGTTGGCGAACCAGCGCTGTCTTGGTCAATCCCTTTGCCATGTGTGTTGCTCCTTCAACGTTTCTTGTTTTTTTCCTAAAGCAGGTTATCCGTCGACCTTGCCCGGCGTTCGGCGAATATGCGAATCACCAGTGTTCATGCGGGTTCCGGAGAAACCGTACCGCATTCACCTTCAGCTTTTCTGCGCACTTTGTCAATGGGATTTGTTCGGTTTCCACAGGTTTTTTACGGTTTTTTGGGGTTTTGTCCGCTTTTTGGTCCATTTTCGGGAGTTTTGCGGGAATTTAAGGTGTTTTGCGGCACAGGCAGAGACCGCAGAGCGACAGGGAGCCGCCGCCTTTCGGGCTCGGAACGATCGGGGTTGAAGGGGTTAGAAGAGGGGCTTGCGGGCTTTCTTCGCGGCGAGAGGAGCGTTGAGGAGCTCAACGAGAGGAGCGGAGGCCTCGAAGCGCTTCACGATCTCTTTGAGCAGAGTTGGGCCGGTTGCGATGGCGGCGGGAAGCTTTGTAACCAGACCCCACTGGCGGCAGAGGAGAAGGTCCATCGCGGGATCGTCGGGGGAGAAGCCTTTGGGAGGGCGGGTGAGTTTGTGGCCGTCGATTTCGCCGAGCAGAGAGCGGAGCTTCTTCGAGGCGAGGATGCGGCGCATCTCCTGGTGGTGCTCGACGAGGTGACGGCGGATGGCGAGGAGCTGCTCGCGCTCGGGCATGAAGACACCGGCGGCGATGGTGATCTCTTCGCCGCCGAGGTCGAAGTAGAAGCCTCCGCCGGAGGTCTTCTCGAGGCCTTCGCGGGCCCACCAGACGCCCTGGTGGATCTTATAGGGGCGCTTGTCGGAGCTGAAGCGGATATCACGGTAGATCCGCATCATCGCCTTGTTCGGCGGTTGGATGTTGTGGGGGGCGAAGCGCAGCAGGGCCTCGTTGACGGCTGCGACCAGAGCGATTGTGGGGGCTTTGATCTCGCGCTCGTAGACTGCCTTGCGGGCGTTGAACCATTCGCGGTCGTTGTTGCGCTTAAGGCCGCGGAGGAACTTCAACGCTTCGGGAGAGTAGTGCGGAGATGAGGGGGCCATGATGAGTATCGTAAATGCGGATGCTGACGAAAGGTGTCAGGAGGGGGAGGTGGGTGATCGGGCAAGGAGTGGCAGGTGAGGAGGTTCCCTGTTGTTGGTGGGCGGGAATCCCCTTTTTCGAAGCGATCTTATGGTTGGTGTGGAGGATTGATGGAGGCAACGGCAAGGGCAAGGACAACAGCAACAGCAACGGCAACGGCAACGGCAACGGCAAATACAGGGATTCTTCGCTTCGCTCAGAATGACGAGCCTTTTTTGGGCGGCTCTGTAGTATTTGGGCGACAGCTCTAAAGCAGCGGCGGGGTTTGATCGTTGATAGACTGCCTTCAACATGGCTCCTCGAGGACTTCATGCTTCTGCGGCATAGCATCGATGGCGTCACCTATCATTTCGCCAGCCTCAGGGAGTTGCTTGCGAAGGCTACTGCGGCGCGCTCGGGAGACGAGCTCGCCGGTGTTGCTGCGAGCACTTCCGTGGAACGTGTTGCGGCTCGAATGACTCTTGCCGATCTGCCGCTTGCTGCTTTTCTGGAGGAGCCGATCATTCCTTATGAGAGCGACGAGGTTACTCGCCTTATCTTCGACACGCACGATGCGGCTGCCTTTGCGCCGGTGGCTGGTCTTACGGTCGGTGAGTTTCGTGACGCGTTGCTCTCGGAGGAGATGACTGCGGAATCGCTTGGGTCTCTTGCTCCAGGGCTGATGCCTGAGATGGTGGCTGCGGTTTGCAAGCTCATGCGGGTGCAGGATCTTATTACGGTTGCTCGGAAGATTCGCGTCGTCACGCGCTTTCGTACGACGGTCGGGTTGCCGGGCCGGCTTTCGACGCGGCTGCAGCCGAACCACCCGACCGACGATCCTGTCGGCATTGCCGCTGCCATCGTGGATGGCCTGCTTCTGGGGTCGGGCGATGCCGTGATCGGGATCAATCCCGCGGCGGACAATGTGGCCAGTACGGAGAAGCTGCTGCGGCTGATCGATTCGATTCGTCAACGCTATTCGATCCCGACGCAGAGCTGTGTGCTTGCTCATGTCACTACTCAGCTGGCGGCGCTCGAGCGTGGGGCTCCTGTGGATCTTGTCTTTCAGTCCATCGCCGGTACGGAGCGGGCGAATACTTCTTTCGGTATCAATCTGGCTCTTCTTGCGGAGGCGAACCAGGCAGCACTTGAACTTCGCCGCGGGGAGATCGGCCAGAACGTGATGTACTTCGAGACCGGCCAGGGCAGCGCGCTTTCGGCGAACGCTCATCACGGCGTCGATCAGCAGACCTGCGAGGCGCGCGCTTATGCCGTTGCGCGTCACTTCTCTCCCATGCTGGTTAATACAGTCGTCGGCTTTATCGGGCCGGAGTATCTTTACGACGGCAAGCAGATTCTTCGCGCCGGGCTTGAGGATCATTTCTGCGGCAAGCTGCTTGGCCTGCCGATGGGCTGCGACGTCTGCTATACGAACCATGCCGAGGCCGATCAGGACGATATGGACTCCCTGCTGACTCTGCTGGGGGCCGCGGGGGTCAACTACATCATGGGTGTTCCTGGAGCCGACGACGTCATGCTGCAGTATCAGAGCACATCGTTTCACGACGCTCTTTATCTTCGTTCCACGCTGGGCCTTCGGCCGTCGCCGGAGTTCGAGGCTTGGCTGGCGAGCGATATGCCTCACCAGCTCTCTGAACCACTTCAACCGCAGCTGCTCGCCGGACGATAACGAACACCATGTCCCGCCTCATTCAGACCTCACGACCGAATCTGCGCGACCTGACTCCGGCGCGGGTCTCTTTGCCTACGACGGGCAACAGCATCGCCACAGAGGAGGTTCTCGGCTTCGAGCTTGCGCACGCGCAGGCGCGGGATGCTGTACATGCCGTGCTCCATCTGCCTTCGTTTGCGCAGCGGCTTATCACGGAGCTTCCTGTGCTTGAGCAGGCCTCGCTTGCGGTGCTGCAGTTGAGAAGCAATGCGCCGGATCGCGCTACGTATCTTCGTCAGCCGAATCTTGGACGTACGCTCCACGCCGACTCCATCGAGTTGCTTCAGCCTGCTCCCTGCGATCTTGCCATCACTATCGCCGATGGGCTTTCAGCTCTGGCGATCGAGCGGAACGCGATCCCGGTGCTGGCTCATCTGCTGCCTATGCTGCTCGACGATGCCTGGACTCTCGCTCCGATCACGGTCGTTCAACAAGGACGAGTCGGAGTCAGCGATGCGATCGGCTCGCGCCTTGGAGCGAGATGCAGTCTGATCCTGATCGGAGAGCGGCCTGGCCTCTCCTCGCCGGACAGCATGGGAGCCTATCTGACGTGGTCTCCTCACCCGGAGCGTACGGATGCGGATCGCAACTGCCTTTCGAATATCCGCAACGGTGGTCTCTCGCCGGAGGCCGCTGCGGGTCGCCTCTTCTGGTATCTCAAGGTGGCGCGTGCGACACGGCAGACCGGGACCTCGCTGAAAGAGGGCTCTTTCGATCTGAATCTTGAGACCGGGGCGACCGGAGATTAGGTCATAGGAAGGGCTCCGGTAGATTGGAGCCCTTTTCTGCGCGAGATCAGGCGAGGGAGATCTGGAGCGAGGTTACGCTGGCGGGTGGAAAGGTGTGGATGAGGCGTCCGCCGGTGGGTGACTGCGTGACAGCGGCGGAGGGCTTGACGGCGTTGGGGTGGCTGAAGTCGTTGTGGGCGTGGACGTCGCTTTCGCTGAGGACGGCTCCCTTTACGGATGCGATGGAGGCTCCACGCACAGCGATCTCGGAGGTCATGGGCTGGGTGAGATGCGGATTGACGACGGTGAGGGTGAGGGCTTTGCCCTTGAGGGAGGCTGAGCCGCTGAGTCCGGCGAGGGGTTTGGCTCCCGCGAGCTGGCCGCTGTTGCTGTTGCCTCCGACCTGGCTGGGAGTGTTGCCCATGGGGTTGGGGATGGAGGGTGAGGAGAAGTCGGCGCGGATGGACTGGGCTCCACGATGCGGGAGATACATCTGGAAGACGTGGAAGGTCGGGGTGACGCAGAACCTGTCTTCCTGCGCGAGCATGAGCGAGTGGATGCAGTTGATGGACTGGGCGACGGCGGCGATGGCGACCTTGTCGGCGTGGCGCTGGAAGATGTCGAAGGTGATGCCGGTGAGGAGGGCGTCGCGCATGGTGGACTGCTGGGAGAGGTTGTACTGCGGGGCCAGCTCGGTTCCCTTGCCGTACCATGCTCCCCACTCGTCGACGACAAGTTTTGCCGTGGGCTGGCCTTTTGAACGCGGGTCAGAGGTTGCGTTGTTCATGGCCGTCCAGTGGTCGGTGATGACCTTGTCCATGAGGCTGCCGCGTGTGAGCACGTCGTAGAACTCATCGTCGTTGAAGGCGAGCGCATCGCCTGCGGCGAACTTCGTGGGGCTGCCGGAGGTGTAGTAGTGGATGGAGAGTCCCCAGAGGTGGCGGCGCTCGGGGTTGGCGCTAAGTGCCTTGAAGAGGCGCGCAGTCCAGTCGATGTCGTCGCCGTTGGGGCCGACGGCGACGAAGCGCAGAGGAGTGTTGCCGTAGGTGGGAGTCCACGCGGTGAAGCGGCGGTACTCCATGGCGTACTCTTCGGGGGTGAGATTGCCGCCGCAGCCCCAGGACTCGTTGCCGACTCCCCAGAGATCGACGTTGAAGGGTGCGGAGTCACCGTTGGCTGCGCGCTGCGCGGCGAGGGCGTTGGGTGCGGCAGGCGCGGCGGAGTTTGAGGGAACGTCACCGGCGGGAGCGTTGCAGTACTCGATCTCCTGGTAGAAGTCGCGCGCGGGCTGGGTGCGGAGGTTGGCGGCGAGATAGGGCTTGCAGCCGATGGCGCGGCAGGTTCGCATGAACTCGTGCAGGCCGTACTGGTTGGTGTCCTGCTGGTTCCAGAAGCCGGAGCGCGCGGGGCGTTTGGCGCGAGCGCCGATGCCGTCGTGCCAGTCGTAGGAGTCGGCGAAGCAGCCGCCGGGCCAGCGCAGCAAGGGAGCCTCGACGGCCTTCATGGTGTCGATGAAGTCTTTGCGGATGCCGCCGACGTTGGCGATCTTCGAGCCTTCGCCGACCCAGACGCCGTCGTAGATGACTCCGCCGAGATGCTCGATGAAGTGGGAGTAGATCTCGGGTGAGATGGTTCCGATGGGCTCGGAGGGAGAGAGGTCGATGTGGGCATCGATCTGAGTGGATTGCGCGAGCGAAGAGGAGCCGCGCAGGGCGACGGCAGCCGCGGCCAGTGAGGACGACTTGAGGAAGGCTCGGCGCGAGGCAGTGGTTCGAGTCATGAAGAATCGTCTCCGGAGATCGAAGACAACGATATCCAGTATGGGAGGAAGGTTCAAGTGCCTCTGCGATGTGCTTTGGCTTTCACGTGTCCGACTTCGCCGCAGTGTTTGTTCGGAGGTCAGTCAAAGCTGGAATGCTCTCGCATCTTTTGTAGAAGCATGCGAGAGCACGTTGCTCAAGAGCCTAGCCGCACTCGACGCGATTCCTGCCGGCTTCCTTGGCTCTGTAAAGGGCCTGATCGGCTCGTTTGAGGACTTCCCCTACTTCAACCTCGGCTGGACCGCGCATCGCCACGCCGATACTTACGGTGAAAGGAATGGCGCGTCCCATGTGCCAGGTATGTATGAAGTTCTGCTGCTCAAACGTCGCTCTCAGCTTCTCGGCGATCAGGCGCGCCTGATCCAGATTGGTTCCCGGCAGAGCGGCTACGAACTCCTCGCCTCCGAGTCGCGCAAAGATATCCATCTGGCGGCTGGAGCCCCGGCCTACTTCAGCTAAAACACGCAGAACTTCATCTCCGGCGTCATGCCCGAAGGTGTCGTTGATCTTCTTGAAGTGATCGACGTCAAGGATGAAGAGAGAGATGTCTTCGTTGGATCGAAACATATTCTCTTTTCTCCGCCGGCGATGGCTGTCGCTTAAGCGATCTAGAGCACTTTCTATCACGACAGAAGCAACAACGATTGAATAGAGTAAGCAGATTGTAACTACCGCTCTGCCGGTGGTTCCAAAGTAGATTCTCGAGCTGGAATAAAGCTTAGCGGGTGGGCGGCTCGGGGAAGACGGTGTGGTTGGGTTGCGGTCCCATGGTGAAGGTCAGTGTGCCTCCATGCACGATTGTGTCGTGGCTGATGCGGGGAGTCGTGAGTGGCTTGCCGTTCAGCTGTGCCGACTGGATGTAGATATTCTGCGCGCTGACGTTCTTTGCGATGACGGTGAACTTCGCGCCGTTGGGGAGATGAAGTGTGGCGGAGGGAAAGAGCGGTGTGCCGATCCAGTAGTCGGGGATGCCGGGAGCTACGGGATAGAAGCCGAGGGCGCTGAAGATCCACCACGAGGACATCTGTCCGGTGTCGTCGTTGCCGGGCAGGCCGGAGGGTGTGTCGTTGTAGAGAGAGACGAGTGAAGCGATGCGGCTCTGGGCCTGCCATGCGGCGCCCGCGTCGTCGTAGAGGTAGGCGATGTGATGACCGGGCTCGTTGCCGGGGTCGTAGAGTTTGTTGTCGAAGAGGCCGTCGAGTTTCTGGAGGAAGGCTTCTTTGCCTCCGAGGGTTGCGATGAGGCCGGGGATGTCGTGAGGAACATAGAAGGTGTACTGCCAGGAGTTGCTTTCGGTGACGAAGGTGGCGTGTTGTTTGGGATCGAAGGGAGTGACCCAGGAGCCGTCGGCGTGGCGGCCACGGGCGAACTTCGTCTCGGGGTCGATGATGTTCTTCCAGTTGCCGGAGCGTTTTGCGAGTAGGGCCGCGTCGTCGTTATGTCCCAGCGCAGCGCCGAGGCGGGAGATGATGGCGTCGTCGAAGGCGTATTCGAGAGTGCGTGAGACCTGCTCGTTGTTGTGAAAGGCTTCGGCGACGGGATCTTCAAGAGGGATGTATCCGTATTGCGTGTATGACTTGAGAGAGCGCCGGCCGAGGCCGTCTTTGTACTGCTCGTAAGGCGGCGTGTCGAAGGCGTTCTGACGAATGAGCTTCCATGCGGAGGCGACGTCGAAGTTGCGCAGGCCCTTGGCATAGGCATCGGTGAAGGCAACGCCGGTGTGATCGCCAATCATCTCGGAGGTGTAGCTTCCCCATGCGGGGAAGATGGGAAGGTAGCCGCCCTGCTGGCCTTTGAGCACGAGCGATTGCATCATCTGCTGGACACGCTCGGGCTGAAGCAGCGTCATCAACGGGAGTTGGGCGCGGTAGATGTCCCAGAGGGAGAAGTCGTCGTAGTAAGGCATGCCGCTGATGTGTTCGATCGCTCCATTGCCTGCGAAGCGAGGATAGGCGCCGTCGGTGTCGCTGGCGATGCGAGGAAGCAGGAGCGAGTGATAGAGCGAGGTGTAAAAGACACGGCGCTGCGTGGCTGTTCCGCCTTCGACGGTGATGGCGTCGAGAGCTTCCTTCCACGCGCGTGTGGTTCTGGAGCGAAGAGCGTCGAAGTCCCATGCGGGGATCTCGGCGTTGAGATTGTTGCGTGCGGCCTCGATGGAGGTAAACGATGTTCCTGTTCTGACGAGCAGAGCTCCGGGTGCGGAGAGACGAAGGCGAAGGTAGGCTCCCATGTGCTCGCAGCCGGTGCCTTTGAGTTCGGGTTGCTGTGTGATGCGGCTGTCGCACCAGGTGCCGCCGCTTTCGGCGCGTTCGCGAAGCTGGATGACGAAGTAGCCGCTGAATCCGGTGGGTTTGCCGCTGCCCTGATAGATGCGGTAGACGGGGTTGTAGCCGGTGATCTCACCGCGTGAGGGATCGACGTGAACCCAGCCGTCGTGCATGCGGGCGTTGGATTCGACGATGAGGTTTACATCGCCAGCTTTGGAATACGTGGAGCGCAGGATGCCTGCGCGTACACCGCCAGTGACTTCGACGGTTTCGTTGTAGGCGGGGAGATGGACGGAGTAGAAGGCGGGCTGGGAGACTTCGTCGGTGTGCTTGAACGACGCGGCGCGAGATTCGGGATCGGGGTGGAGATCGCCGGAGGTCGTCATCAGGGTGACGCTGCCGTATTCCTGCGTGCAGCTTCCGCTCATCCAGTGAGTGGCGCGGATTCCGGTGAGTCGAGTGTCGCTGAAGTAGTAGGGCGCGATGCACTTCTTTTCGGTGGAGCGCGTCTCGGGCGTCCATCCGGTCATGGCGAAGGGCTCGCCGACGATGGGCGAGGTCTGGCCTTCGTTGGCAGTGCCTATGTGCGGTGTGACGAGATCGTAGGGAGTCGCATCTTGTGCAGGCTGCGCTGAAGCTGCGAAGGAGAGTACGAAGAGCAGAGCGAGAGACATACCGGGCTTCAGGTGCGACAGACGTTTCATCTTGAAAGAGGGCTCCCTTGTAAATTGCTGACTTGCAGCGGGTTGAAGATTGACTGCTCTTGCGCCCAAACTTTATCACGGCATCTCCTAAAGTTTTAGTTGACAGGAAGCGGGGAGGCGGCCTATTGTCCTAATTGTTTAGGAGGACGACCGCATGGGAAAGACTGAGCGAGAGGGGCTGACCAAGCTGGAGCTTCAGATTATGCAGGTGATCTGGCGGCGCGGCGCGAGCAATGTGAACGCGGTGCAGGAGGGCCTGGAGCAGCCGCTGGCCTATACGACGGTGCAGACGATGCTGAACATTCTGCACCGCAAGGGAAAGCTGAAGCGCAGGCTGCGCGGGCGGGCCTATGAGTACTCGGCGACGGTGACGGAGGCGAAGGCTCTGAACCATGCGGTGCGGGATCTGGTGGACCGGATGTTCGGTGGGTCGAGCGAGGAGCTGGTGATGAGCCTGATCAAGAGCAAACAGATCGACGCGAAGCAGATTGCGCGGCTGACGCGAAAGCTGGAAGAGGAAGGAGGCGGCGAATGACAGGAGCGGCAAGCTGGATGATTGGCTATCTTGTGAACTCGATGTGGATGGTGCCGCTGGTCTTTGCAGCCGCGTGGATCGCGTCGCGCATGGTGAGAAGGGCCGGTCCTCAGGCTGAGCATAGGGTGTGGGTCGCTGCACTGCTGGCGGAGACGCTGCTGCCGGGAGTGCAGGTTCGGCTGGCCGATGTGTGGAGGGCTGTAAGCGCGCTGAAGTTCTGGCGATGGGGAGTGAGAGCCGGTGAGGGTGACGAGCGCATCGACATCGCGATGGGTGCGGGGCGGATTCATGGAGGAGTGCAGCTTCCGCATGCGTTGATGCTGACGATTGCGGCGATCTATGCAGGCAGCATCGTGTATTTCGCGGCGAGGCTTGCATGGGGGCTTTGGAAGACGCACAGGATGCGGCGCGAGGCTGAGTCGATTGAGTTGTCGGGAGCGGTCGGGGATCGCTGGGCGCTGCATTTGAAGAGTGCGGAGATCGAGAGTGCTGTGCTGGCTTCGTCAACCGGCACGCATGGTCCCGCGACGCTGGGGATGCGGCGTGGAGTGTTGGTGGTTCCACAGGGATTCTTTGAGGGGATGGCAGAGAGCGAGATGGATGCAGTGATGGCGCACGAGTGTGCGCATATGCGGCGTCACGACTTTGCGAAGAACGTGCTCTACAGCCTGGTTGCGTTGCCGGTGGCTTATCATCCGCTGCTCTGGATGACTCGCGCACGGCTGACAGAGAGCCGGGAGATGGTGTGCGACGCGATCGCCGCGGATGCGATTGCGGGACGAGAGAAGTATGCGAGAACACTGCTGCGGCTGGCTTCGCGGTTTGTGGAGAGCGAACCAGCCAGGACATTCCACGCCATCGGAATCTTCGATGCCAACAGCCTTGAGAGGAGAGTTATGAACCTGATGAGACGAAGAGAGGTAACGGGACGGACGCTGCGGCTGGCGATGTTGGGAGCGTGCGTGGCGGTTGGAGCGGTGACGTGTGCTTCGGCGTTGGCGTTGCGGGTTGATGTAGGCGGGGAATCAAGTCCGTCGAAGGCGGAAAAGAATCGTGCGGATGTGACGATGCCCGTGCTCGTATCGAGCAAGCCGCCGGAGTATCCGCCTGTAGCGAAGGAAAACCGCATCAACGGTATTTGCCTGCTTGGGCTGACGGTGAATGAACAGGGACTTCCAGAGGCCGTTCACGTTGTGAGGAGTCTGCAGCGAGAGTATGACGAGAAGGCAATCGAGGCGATTCAGCAGTATCGTTTCAAGCCTGCAACCAAGGGTGGCTATCCAGTCGCGAAAGAGATTCTGATTCAGGTCGAATTTAGGTTTTTTTAGAGGGCTTTGGGTTGAGACGGGTCTTGAGCGTAAGACCCGTCTTGCAGAGTCGACTGTCTATGGTTTTCTATCTGGCTTATTCAGAACTCGATGCCCCTTTGGGCGAGGATGCCCTTCTGATAGGCATGTTTCACCTCGCGCATCTCGGTGACGGTGTCGGCCAGCTCGACGAGGGTGGGGTGGGCGTTGCGGCCGGTGAGGATGACGTGGACCATCTCGGGTTTCTGACGCAGAACCGTTGCGACGGCTTCGGGGTCGAGCATCTGGTAGCCGATGGCGTAGTTGATCTCGTCGAGCACAACGAGGTCCCAATCTCCGGAGAGGATCGCCTGGGCAGCCTCGTTCCAGGCCTCTTCGACGAGCCGGGTGTCTTCGGGGTCGGTCTCCGCGCCGCCGACTTTGACGAAGCCGCGGCCCATCTGGCGGATGGAGATGGCTGGTTCCTCGGGAGTGCCGAGAGCTTTTCCGAGGGCCTCGATGGCGTCGAGCTCTCCGTAGTGCCATGAGCCTTTGAGGAACTGCAGGATGAGCACGCGCATGCCGTTGCCGACTGCGCGGACGGCAGTTCCAAGAGCTGCGGTGGTCTTGCCCTTGCCGGGGCCAGTGTTAATAAGGATGAGTCCGCGACGAGAGGTTTCAGCCATGAGAACAGGATATAGAGGAGTTCCCTGTCAGTGGCCGGAATGATACGGATGACCGGCGAGGATGGTGAAGGCCCGGTAGATTTGCTCGGCCAGGACGGCTGCGGCCATCTGATGAGGAAGCGTCATGGGGCCGAAGGAGAGGAGCAGGCTGGCTCTTTTGCGGGTGGAGTCGGAGAAGCCGTCGGCGGGTCCGATGCAGAAGACGAGCTCCTGCTGGCTGCTATGCTGCAACGAGCGGAGATGTTCGGCGAACTGAACCGAGCTTAGCTGCTTTCCTCGCTGATCCAGGAGAACGAGGTAAAACGGGCGCGTTCTTTTATCGAGGGCCGAACAGAGACGCTCTTCGGTGAGGAAGGACTCCTCCTGAAGGGAGGCGTAGGGGCGAATCCGCTGAAGGTAGGAGGCGATGAGAGGAGTCCAGACGGCGTCCTGCCGGCCCCTGCCGATTCTACAAAAAGACAGATTCAAGTTGAGCCTCTATGAAATTCAATATAAATTAGCGTTCTTGTAATGAGCGAACGATCGAAACTGTGGACTATATCGCATCTGGTGACTTATCCATAGATGGCAATGAAATTGCTTGTTATCTTCATCGCACACGTTATTTAGAGAAACGGTCCTCCCCGCTTTGCAGATACGACCTGCAGCAGGATCCATGTCCGAATCTCCTATCGCTGTTTACAGGAGTTGACACGCATGTCACGAATCACCCGATTTGCCTTCCTATTCCTTGTACTTCTATTTCCTGCCTTTCTCAACGCTCAGGATGTCGCATCGATGACCGGTGTGGTCACGGATGCAAGTGGAGCGGTGCTCCCCGATGTGAGCGTTACACTCATCAATACGGAGACGACGGTAAGTTACGAAGCCAGGACCGACCACCAGGGCGTCTATCGTTTTGTGAATGTGGCTCCAGGACCCGGTTATAAAGCGACATACACGTTGAATGGATTCAGCACGTATACAGTGTCGGATCTGTACCTCCAGGTTGCGACAACGCGTACGCAAAATGTGACGTTGCAGGTGGGATCGGCTTCAGATCGAATTGAGGTCTCAGGCGGAAGTGCGAACGTTACTCTAAATATTGTAGACGCGACGATCGGCAACAACTTCGACGTGAAGATGATTAATGATCTTCCGGTGCAGCTGAGAAACACCCCGCAGATTCTTTTCAATCTTCAGCCAGGTGTTACCGCCGGTGCTGTCACAGGAGCTCGTGCCGATCAGAATACGGTGACTCTGGACGGCCTGGATGTGAACGATATTGTCGCAGGACAGGATTCTGTTGACGGTGCGGGAACAACGACCTTCCCGATCATCGCCGGTGCGCCGGTAGATGCGATTCAGGAGTTTCGCGGTGTGATTGGGGGCCAGCGTGCCAACGGTGGTCCTGGCAGTGGTGGCCAGTTCCAACTGGTGACAAAGAGCGGTACCAACGAGTTTCATGGAAATCTTAACGAGTACCACCGCAATACGGTGACGACAGCGAACGACTGGTTCCTCAATAACGCCGGAGTCGCGCGGCCCCCTTTGATCCGCAATCAGTTTGGCGGCAATATCGGTGGTCCAATTATCAAAGATAAGCTGTTTTTCTTTTTCAATTTCTACGATCAAAGGATCGCTCAGTCGAGCAACGTGCAGCGCATCGTCCCGCTGGATTCCTACCGCAACGGCATTGTGTCTTATATCAAGAGTGGCTGCCCATCCTCGAGCCGAAGGAACACGAATCCGAGTTGCATTGGTACTTTGACCCCTGATCAGGTTAAGGCGATGGATCCTGCAGGAATCGGAATGAGCCCGGTTATTCAGCAGGTCTTCAATCAACGCTATCCCCGGGCAAACGATCTGTCGGGAGGAGATGGCATCAACACCGGTCTTTATCGGTTTACCGCACCCATCCCGGATAATTCAGTGAATTATGTCGGAAGGATCGACTACAACCTGACCAGTCACCAATCGGTTTGGGGTCGATTCATTATTAACCGTCAAAACAGAACGTATTCTAATGTGCAATTTGCCGGGGACCCGATTACGCATCCGCTCATCGATCGCAGTTATGCGTATGTGATTGGCCATACCTGGCAGATCAGTAGCACCAAGGTTAACTCGTTCCAGTATGGCGACAACATCGCGAAGCTGGATTTCCCCACGACATTCAATCCTGTCGGTATCAACGAGTACACCTTTGGTGCCCAAACCACCAGTTCGCTTCTTGCGGGAGCCTATACGGATCAGTCTTCACAGAAGCGCCGGGTTCCGAATCCGCAGTTTTCGGATAACTTCAACTGGACGATCGGAAAGCACCAGTTGATGTTTGGTGGCAGCTTCAAATTCCCCAAAACGAACAGCCTGTTGGTTGGCGATTTCAATACGGCAAAACTTGGGCTGGGAGGTAATATTTCTCAGCTGAGCGCAAGTCTTCGGCCTGCGGATATTTCGACTTCGAGTCTGGGGCTGACCACATACGATAGCGCGTTTGCTCTCGCGCTGGGACGCGTAGGTGAGATCGACAGCAACTATAACTACAACGTGAATGGAAGTGTAAGACAGCAGGGTACGGGTGCAGTGCGCGCATACAGGTTCTATCAAACCGAAGCGTACTTTGGCGACAACTGGAGAATTACTCCTAATCTGACACTGGATTACGGTGTTCGCTACCAGTATTATTCGGTGCCCTATGAGGCTCAGGGACTGCAGTCGGTTCAGAATGCAGGATTCGATCAGTACTTTGCGGCACGTATGGCGCAGAGCGCTGCCGGAGCTTCGGGCGATGCTTCGGTTCCTTTCCTCTCCTATCAGCTTGGAGGCAAGGCAAACAATGGTCCGGGAGCATACGCACCCAACTACAAGGACTTTGCTCCACACTTCGGATTTACTTATAGCCCCAGCTGGGATAAGAGCACAGTATTCAACGGTGGAGCGGGGGTGATCTTCGATCGCACTGTAATCAATGCGGTCAACTTCGTTCAGGATCAGAGCTCGTATCTCTTCCAGAATTCCTCAGCGAGGCTTTATGGCAGTGGCGGTCCTGTCAATGCTCTGCGCAATGATCCAAGGGTTGGAGCGAATCTGTCGATTCCGGCACCTCCGGCAGCGCCGGCGATCACCAAGCCACTTACTCCATTCGTACAGGATGGTACGCCAATCGGTCTTGCAACCAATCAGTTCAATACCGCAGTCGATCCTCATCTGAAGGATCCGTACTCCGTCATGTACACGTTCGGAGTGCAGCATGAGTTCCCTCAGAACTTCATTCTGAAGATGAACTACGTGGGTAGGATTGGCCGCCGTTTGCTTGCGCAGGCGGATGCTTCGCAGCTGCTCGACTTTCCGGATAAGCAGTCCGGCCAGCTGATGTCGGCGGCATTCGGCAATCTTACTCAGCAGATTCGAGCCGGGGCCGACTACTCTACGGTCACGGCACAGCCATGGCTCGAAAATGTAGTGACCCCCGGCACCGGTGAGTCGTTCGGCTATGCAAACAATACATCGATGCTGGTCGACTTCCTGGGCTCCTATATTCAACTTGGAGATTTCGCTGACTTTGTTCAGATCCTGTCCAGTCCGGGAGTCTTCCAGGATGCACCTGTTCTCAATACCAATATCGGAATGGCCGCACAGTTTGCTGAGAATACCTTCTTCACGAACAAGGGTGCGTCAAGCTACAACGGTTTTCTGGTGACTTTGACGAAGAACAACTCACACGGTCTGCAGTTCGATGTGAACTATACATGGGCACACTCAGTTGACAACGTATCGGTTGTGGCCAATACGATTGCGTCGAGCCAGGGGTACGGATTCCTTTGCGACGCGAGGAATAATCGCGTTTGCCGTGGCAATTCAGACTTTGACATTACGCATGTAATCAATGGGAACTTCCTCTACGATCTTCCGTTCGGACGCAAGAGAACCTATGGATCGACCCTGCCGTTCTGGCTGGATGAGCTTGTTGGCGGATGGCAGATCTCCGGCATTCCCCAGTGGCGTAGCGGCTTGGCGTTCTCTTCGCACACCAGCGCATTTGTAATGGGATATGCCAACGATGCTCCTGCGATCTTCAACGGAGATCGGGGAGGTGTCCGGGCAAAGGTTCATAAGACGCAGTCCGGTCAGCTCCAGATGTTCGAAAACCCGACGAGAGCTCAGTCGGCCTTTACCGGACCGGTCGGGTTCACGGTTGGAAGCCGCAACAACATGCGTGGACCGTCGGTACTCACCTTCGATGCTGGCCTGGGTAAGACCTTCGCAATCACTCCTGAAAGAGTGAATCTGCAGTTCCGGGCCGATTTCTTCAATGTGTTGAACCATCCGGTCTTCAGTCTTCCAGGTACCGGTACGGGTTCAAGTTCGGCAAATTACAGCTATTACAGCGGCAACTTCGGTGTGATCACTTCTACGATTGCGTCGGTTGGACCGCGTGTCGGGCAGTTCTCGCTTCGGCTGTCGTTCTAATTAGCCTTACTGAACTAAAAGAAGGGGAGCTTTGGCTCCCCTTCTTTGTTTGGTTCTTTGCGAGACCACAATCCTTTTTTATTTTGCGGTCTTTTTCTTTGCAGGTGTTTTCTTTGTAGTGGATTTCTTTACCGCTTTGGAACCGGCACTTTTTACAGCAGCTTTTTTGAGCGGCGCCTTCTTCGCGGGAGTCTTTGCGCTTTTTGCTGACTTCACAGCAGCCTTTTTCGCGGTGGCCTTCTTGGCAGCCTTGGCGGGTGCTTTGCGGACGGCTGCGATCTGGGCTCTCAGGTCGGCGTTGATCTCGTCGACGCTGAGCGTGGTGGCGGATTTGCGCAGGCGCTCCAGGCCGTAGAAGGCTCGCTTCTCGGGCGAGAAGATGTGAACGATGAAGTCTACGTAGTCCATCAGAATCCACTCGGACTGGCGGCGGCCTTCGACGGAGTTGGGGTAGACGCCGAACTCGCGTTTGAGGCGGAGTTCGATCTCATCGGAGATGGCGAGGTTCTGACGGTCGTTGGTGCCGTTGCAGATCAGGAAGTAATCGGCAAGCCCGCTCTCCGAGGGGTCCAGGGCGAGGATGCGAATCTCTTCGGCTTTTTTGTCTTCAGCGGCGGCTGCGGCGGCAAGCAATAGCTGATTGCTTTCAATCGAGGGCATGCGGCTCCTTCGCCTTCATGGTAGCCGGTTGTGTCCGCAGATGCCAGCCTGTGCAAATAAGGAAATCGTTCAGGAGTGGGTCAGTCAGGACGATATGTTTTTTCCGGTGGGGGGAGATAGAGGCCATGCCGGCGGATGTACTGCGCTACAGACGGGAGCAGAAGATCGTCACAGGGCTGACCGGCAGCCAGACGGCTCCGGAGCTCGGTGGCGGATACGTCGTCGTCGACGGTCTGGAGGAGGTGTACATGCGAGCGCTCCGCGTCGGAGAGATTCAGGGCGGACAGATTGTCCAGAGGGAAGCCGGGGCGGCTGACGACGATCCATTCGGCGAGGGAGAGAAGCTGCTGATGCTCGCGCCACTGTCTCAGGGTGAGGAAGCTGTCGGCTCCCACGAGGTTGAATATCGTCGCCTGGGGCAACTGGGCGCGCAGGGTGATGAGGGTATGGACGGTGTAGTTGGGCTCGCTGCCCTGTCGTGGGGCGTCGATTGCGGAGGCCTGAAAGCGAGGGTCGGCGGCGCATGCCAATTGGACCATGGCGAGCCGGTCGGCGAATGGGGTAGTGGCGCGGCCCGCTTTCAGGGGCTGCAGTCCGACCGGAGCAAATAGGACCTGATCGAGCTGATAGGCGTCGGCGGCGGCCCTGGCGATGCCGAGATGGCCGCGGTGAGGCGGATCGAAGGTTCCACCGAAGAGAGCTACGCGCATGCCGCCAACGCTATCACAGCCGAGAGGCGTCCCTACCAGATGCGCAGGACCAGACCGGTGGTCAGGATCTTTGCGTTAACAGACTGGCTGGTGACGGCGCTGTAGCTGAACTCGACGACGCGCCAGTCGAGGCGGGGAAAGATGGTTGTGTCCAGCCCACCGACGACCTGATAGTTGAGATTCGTGCTCGACCCGGCGCCGCTGCCGTTCTGCACATTTCCTACTCCCACGAGACCTTCGAGGTAGGGCCGGAAAGGAAGGACGGGGGCTTTGAAGGCGATGCGCGGGCCCACGGCTCCCGTGTAGTAGTGGAAGCCGTTTCGGGTAAGGAAAGAGGCGCGGAGATCGGCCCCGACGCTGACGAGATTGGCCGCGTAACCGCTCTGCTTGTAGATGCCGACCAGAGGACCATAGGCCCAGTTGGTGCCGATAGCTCCGCCGACAGGAGCACCGCTGAAGCCGGCGTAGACGCCGATTTGAGCGCGAAGAGCGGCCGGAGCCAAAAGAAGAAGGGCGAAAAGAAGCAGAGAACGGTAACGGGTCATGGGGAGAAAAACCTCTAGTCTTTAGAGTAGCGAAGAGAGGAATAGGGAAGCCTGACCCACGCAATTGTGAACCTGATGTTGCAACCCCTCTCTCAGGGATACCGGTGCAGTGGGATGGAAATCTGAAGATTGGTCTTCCATCCCTTCACACACCTTTTGGAAAATTCGCCACCTCTGAGAAACTACAGCTCTGGCTCGATCTGCTTTTCCGTGCTCAGGCTTTTCGCCTTTAATACTATTGAACCTGTGCCTAGAGTGATGTTCTGTTGTGCGATCCTGGTTTGCCTGTTCATGTACCTGCCTGCTTGTGCGCAGTCCATCCCAGGCACATCGGAGGATGAGGAAGTCCTCAGCGCAGCAACGCAGGGACTTTGTCGTACTCAAGTTGCGATGCTCGGCGAGAGTGCAACTCACGGAGACGGTCACACGCTCGCCGTCAAGGTGGCACTCGTGGAACGCCTCGTAGACCAGTGTGGATTCGACAGTGTGTTTTTCGAGGCAAACCATGATGAGTTCATTCACCTAAACAAACGGCTTCGATCAGGGCAAACTGTGACCTCGGAAGAGTTGCTCACCGCCGTAGGTGGCCTATGGAAGTTTTATCGGGAGTTTCAGCCACTCGCGCCGTTTCTGCTGGCGCGGGCACAAACCGACCGGGTCTTCCTCGGTGGCATCGACGACCAGCTTGGGCAACTTGGGCAAGACTATGCCAACGCTGAGATGGTTGCTGAACTGACCGATCTGCTTCCTCAGCCAGAACGCGAGAGATGCAGCACGGCTTTGCACAAGCGCGTTTATTACGACTATTCGGTCGCTGCTCCGTATTCAAAGGCCGACCGCTCGCAAATCGTTACTTGCCTCTCAGAGATACAAGTCGCTGCCGCTGCAGATAAAACCACAAGAGGCGCAGACAGAGAAGAACGGCTGGAGAGGATCTCTGCTACGCGGCGATGGGTGGATCGAGATTTCAGCTCTGGTGCCGAAAACGTGGTGGATCGTGACCGCTCCATGTTTCAGAACTTCGAATGGCTGCAAAGCCGCCTTCCGAAGCGACATAAAGTTATCGTCTGGGCCGCGACGGTCCATATCGCAAAGCAAGGAGACCCTACCTGGGGCGACCATGCAGGGACGAACTTCGGTTCCTTTGTTCATCGCAAGTATGGCAACCGCGCGTACTCGCTCGGCTTCTCTGCACTTAGCGGTTCGTACCGACAAGGAAAGGGAAACTTCCCAGGGATGCCCTCCGCACCCCCGAACTCGGTTGAGATGCGCGCTCTGCAAGATGGCGGGGCTAGTGCCCGCTATGTTGGCTCATCGCAACTTGCAGCGATGGGGGCGGTTTCAGGAGCATTTTTCAGACACTCCTATCAGACCTTCTTATGGTCGGAGTTCCTCGACGGGGTTGTTGTCTTCCGAGAGGAGCATCCGCCCGGCGACATGAGGCAAATAGAGCGTGACAAACGGTCCAGCCCCTAGGTCCTCATAAATGAGCATCTTGTCCTCAATGACAGCTTCAGGCAGGCTTTGCGATCCCCAACGCTTTGAAGGCTGAAGATCTTCTTGGGGCTCTCAATGTCTCTATCGGCTGCTGCGGCGCGCTGAAGCAGCAGGCGGGGGATAGTTCGGCTTGAGCTTCTTCACGGGGACTGGTTCCGGCTCGAGAGAGGCTGCGGGACGATGTTCTGCGACAGCCTTGGCGATGGCGTATTTGAGTGTCTCGATACCCTCACCGGTCACGGCCGAGATGGGATAGAGAGGGAGCTTGCGGCGCTTCGCGTAGGTGGTGAGCTTCTTGAGCTTGTCCGGGTTGGCGACGTCGATCTTGGAGG
>Ga0255336_101120_pt1 | contig 23671 bp, 17 predicted proteins | sample MeOH1_35cm_T3_17_FD_189102 | JGI IMG/M metagenome (GOLD analysis project Ga0255336, IMG submission 189102) | Sandy soil microbial communities from University of British Columbia, Vancouver, Canada - MeOH1_35cm_T3_179 | ecosystem: Engineered > Artificial ecosystem > Sand microcosm > Unclassified ...
CAGCGGCAGCGGCAGCGGCAGCGGCAGCGGCAGCGGCAGCGTACACGGTAAAAAACGCGCAACGAACCCACAAGGAGTTGCGCCGCCGCGGCGCCGATTCAGCCCGCGCGGCGATGCTGCGCCATCGACACCGCCGTATCGATCGCGGCGATCAGGCTGCCCGCATCGGCGCGGCCCGTGCCGGCCAGATCGAGCGCGGTACCGTGATCGACCGAGGTGCGGATGATCGGCAAGCCGAGCGTGATATTGATGCCTTCGCCGAAGGTGGCGTACTTCAGCACCGGCAGACCCTGATCGTGGAACATGGCCAGCACGCAGTCAGCCTGCTCCAGGTAACGCGGCTGGAACAGCGTGTCGGCCGGATACGGGCCGCGCGCGTCGATGCCTTGAGCGTCCGCGAGCTTCAGCGCGGGCGTGATGACCTCGATTTCCTCGCGGCCCAGATAACCGTTTTCGCCCGCGTGCGGGTTCAGCCCGGTCACGAGAATACGTGGCGCCGGCAAACCGAAATGGTGCCGCAAATCGTGATCGATAATGCGCAGCGTCTCGAGAATGCCTTCGATCGACAGCGCGGCGGAAACATCCTTGAGCGGCAGATGCGTGGTTGCCAGCGCGACGCGCAACGGGCGCTTGCCGGTGCCGGCCAGCATCATTACCACGCGCGGTGTATGCGTGCGCTCGGCCAGATATTCGGTGTGGCCGGTGAACGGCACCCCGGCATCGTTGATGGTGCTCTTTTGCAGCGGCGCGGTCACGATCGCGTCGAAGGCGCCGGCCACCGCTCCGTCTATCGCGCTGTCGAGCAGATCGAGCACGTAGCGGCCATTGGCCGCGTTCAGCTTGCCCGCGACCGCAGGCGCCGCAAGCGGCCGGTGTTGCAGGCGCACGCGCTTGCCGTCCGCCACCAGCGCGCTCCAATCGACACCCACGGCGCGCGCGCGTTCGGCCAGCAGGTCCGCGTCGCCCAGCACGATGAACTGCGCGTGGGGCCAATGCGCCGCCGCGCCGGCGAGTGCCTGCGCCGTCAGTTCGGGGCCGACGCCGGCGGGCTCGCCGGTCGTGATCGCGATCTGCAACGGTGGGCGGGCGGACTGGGCGGCGGTTGTCATGACGGTTATTGCGTGCTGGACAGCGTGGGCTTCACTTCTACGTATGCGGTGTCGCGCAATTCGCGCAACCAGTCGGCGTAGGCCTGTTCCGCCTTGCGCTGGCCGATGGCCTGGCGCGCCAGATCCATCTGCTGCGCGACCGAGCCTTCGGATTCACGGCGGCCCAGCACCTGAATCAGATGGTAGCCATATTCGCTGCGGACCGGGTCGCTGATCTGGCCGTCCTGCAGGCTGTTCATGGCGCGCTCGAATTCCGGCACCGTCTCGCCCGGGCTGATCCAGCCGAGGTCACCGCCTTGCGACGATGAACCGTCTTGCGAGTAAGTGTGCGCGAATTTGGCGAAGTCGCCGCCCGCGGCGATCTCGTTCTTGATTTCGAGCAGCTTCTGACGCGCTTGCGGCTCCGACATGCCGTCGCCGACGCGCAGCAGAATGTGACGCACGTGCGTTTGCACGAGCTTCGGCGCATCCGAGCTGGTGCCCTGGCCCGTGCGGCGATCGACCAGACGCACGATTTCGAAACCGTCGTTGGTGCGGATCAGATCCGGATTGATCTCGCCCGGACGCAGTGTCGACGCAGCCTTGACGAATTCAGGCGGCAGTTTGGACGGCGAAACGAAACCCGTATCGCCGCCCTTCGATGCATCCGGCGCTTGCGAATTCGACTTCGCCAGCTTTTCGAAGTTGGCGCCGCCCTTGGCTTCGGCGAGCAATGCCTGAGCCTTCCGCTGTGCCGCTTCGATATCGGTTTCCGACGCGTTCAGCGGCGCCTTCAGGAAAATGTGCTGCAGATGCAGGTCGCTCGTCAGGCCGGCGTTCGGGCCGCGCTGGCTGGCAATGTAGTTCGCGACTTCGGCGTCCGAGACCGTGACCTTGCTATCCACTTCCTTCTCGCGCAGGCGCGAGAGCGTGAGTTCGGTCCGCGCGTCGCTGGTGAACGTGCTCCAGGGCACGCCTTGCGCCTCGATCCGCGAGCGGTACACGTCGAGTGTCAGGTTGTTCGCCGCGGCAAGCCGTTCGAGCGTTTTTTGCACGGTGGCGTCGTCGATATTGATGCCGTCTTCTTTCGCCTTCTGCAACTGGATGCGTTCCAGCACCATCTGGTTGAGCACCTGCTGGCGCAGCTGGTCCATTGGCGGAACCGGCGCGTTCTGCTGGTTCAGGCGGCGGGTAATCAGGCCCATGCGTTCGTCGAGTTCCCGCCGCGTGATGACACCGTTGTTGACCACTGCGGCAATGGTGTCGACCGTCTGGCCGCTACTGCCGGAGAGCGCCTGCGCCTGCACCGGCGCAACCGACAGGAAAGACGCCGCGGCCGCAAGACCGGCCGCAAGCGTTGCCAAGCGAAGCTTTTTCATGATTGCCACAGATACTCCAATGATGTCGGGCGCGCCTGGCCCGTCTTTTCGCACTTTATAAATGATCGGGCGAGCGTCATTCGTAATTGGTGAAACGCGATTCCGGCGGCGGTGGCGGCGGCAACGGCGTATAACCCGCCACGCTGCTGCGGAATGCGGTCATCAGCCCGTTGTCGACGCTCGACAAGCCCTTGAACGTCAACTGCGCGAGAAACCGCGTGCTCGACTGATTCTGCCCCGACGTGTTCAGGCCGTTCGCATAGCGCTGAATCCCGGCGCCGAGCGTCCAGCAGTCCGCGTCGTACTGCAGGCCGATCAGGCCGTCGACGATCCGATGCCCGCCCAGGTCGTAATTGAAGCGGCCGACCCCGTACACCCGGTGCGTGAGCGGCCATTGGCCCGAAATCAGCACCTGATTGATCGGCGTGTTGTCCAGCGTGGTGTTCGCGCGGGTGTAGCGATACGCGACGTTGATCACCTTGCCGGTGGCCGGACTGAACCCGAAGCCGATGCTCGTCTTCACCAACTGGTTGTTGTCGGCATTATATTGGAACGCCGTTTCCGAAGCGAAACCGGCGCCGAGCTTGAAGGACGCACCCGCGATCAGGTCCGAATGCGTGGCCTGCGCACTGGTTTGAGTCGATTGCAGCGTGACCCGCTGATCCTGGAAGTAGTACTGCTGCGCGATCACGAAACGCGCCCGTTCGTCGCCCGTGGCCGCGTCGATGAAACGCGTGGTGAGGGCGGCCGTCAGGCGGTTCGCGTCGGCGATCCGGTCGTTGCCGACGAAGGTGTTCGGCGTGAAGATTTCCGCCAGCCCGAAGTCCGAATCGGCGGTGTCGAACAGCGGGGCCGACTGCTGGTTGCGATACGGCGTGTACACGTAGTACAGGCGCGGTTCGAGCGTCTGGATGTAATCCTGACCGAAGATCCGCACCGAGCGGTCGAAGATCAGTCCCGTATCGAAGGAGAGCGTCGGGATCGATTCGGTAAAGTTTTTCGGCGTGCCGGCCGCCGCGTCCGCGGCGCTCAGGTGGTTCAGGTTGTACGACGCAAAGTGCCATTGCACCTTCGGCGTGACGAAGTAACCCGGCCCGACCACCGAATACGAAAGGTACGGGTTGAACATCACCCGCTGACCCTGAGTCATGTCCGCGGTGGTGATGCGGAAATTCGAGTAGTCGGCTTCCGCGCCGTAGTCGAAGCCGCCGACGTTGTACTTCGCGTACTTCACGTTCAACTGCGGCTCGCGGCCGTACGGCGCCACGGACGGCGTGAGCGTCTGCCAGTGCTGTTCGCGCGCGAGCACCGACCACGGGCCGTTGTTGTAGGTCAACCCGGCTTCCTGTTGATACAGGAGCTGGGTGCCGTTCATGAACTGGTTGACCGACGACGACAGGTCTTCCGGATAGGTGTTGTCCGAGACCTTGTTGTAGTAGATGTAGCCGCCGAACCCGTTGCCGAAGTTCTGGTTGTGCTGGATGTACAGCGCGTAGCGGTTGGTCTTGGTCAGATGGTCGTCCGGCAGGAATTCGCCGGTGATCGAGCCGGAATACGTGGGCGACAGATAGCGGAACGTGGACTGCAACTGCACACCGCGCTTGGAGATCAGACGTGGCGTCAGCGTCAGATCGCGATTCGGCGCGATGTTGAAGTAATACGGCACCGACAGTTCGAAGCCGTTCGACGAACTCAGCGAGAACGTGGGCGGCAGAACCCCGCTGCGCCGTTCACCCGAGAGCGGGAACGACAGCCAGGGCGAGGCGAAGACCGGCACGCCCTGGAAGAACAGCACGCCGTTGTGCGCGACGCCTTCGTCCGCGCCGGTGTCGAAATCGAACTCGCTGCCCTTGATGTACCAGGCTGGATCGTCCGCGCACGCACAGGCCGTGTACGTGCCCTTCGTGAAGACCGAACGCTCGTTGTCGAGCAGATCGACGCGCTCCGCGCTGCCCGAGCCGCCCGTCACGTTGAAGTGGTACTTCGGCGCGGTCATGAAGCCTTCGCTCGAATCCACGCGCATATGCGCTTCGGGCCCGACGAACGAGTTGCCGTTGTTGACCACGTGGACCGAGCCGTACGCGTCGGCCATGTCCGTGTCTTCGTCGTAATGCAGCGCGTCGGCCTTGATGACGACCGTATTGCGGCGCACCTCGGCCGAGCCCTTGGCGGCCATGTCCTGGTCGGTGGTGCCGCTCGTCGTGTCGCCGAGCACGAACGTGGCCGGCTTCTGGCCCGGCTGCAGCGGACGTTCTTCGAGCTGCGGAGCGAGCTGCATGCCCCAAGGCGCGTCGATCGGTTGCGGCTGCGCAGCTTCCCCCACCAGCTGGGCGTGCGCAAGCGCGGGCATCAGGCCCGGAGCGGCGATCAACGCCGCGACGAGCCGCCTTTTGCGCGGCACTACGGCACAAGAGGGAATCGTTTGGGAAAGCTGTCTAGGCGGCATGTATCGTTTGGCGAATCGGCTCGTCCGTCAGCTTCTGCAGTCACGGTCCACCGCCTGCACACCCCGACCGTGACAGTCGGCTGCACATCAATATTTACAATCTGTAGAACGATGAGGCGGGCGGTAAAGCGGAATACGCGAAAGCCGGCGTGAGCCGCGTCAAAAAAGTCGTGGGGTATTATATGGCAAGACGTTGCCCCTCTGAATTTGCCGCCGGTTTTCATGACGCTGCCCCCACTCCAAGACTCTCCCGACACCCGTCTCGAACTGCTCAAAGCCTGGCTGCAAGGCCACGCGGCGCGCTATGCGCTCGAGCTCGACACCCTCGTTCCGGCTTCGTCCGACGCCAGTTTCCGCCGCTATTTCCGGCTCGCCGGTAAGGCGGCGGAAGGCGAAAGCGTCGGCACGCTGATCGCCGTCGACGCCCCGCCGCCCGAAAAGTGCCGCGAATTCGTGCAGGTCGCGCAATTGCTCGAAGCCGCCGGCGTGCACGTGCCGCGCGTGCTGGAGGTCGATTTCGAGGCCGGCTTCATGCTCGTCACGGATCTGGGCGCCGCTTCGTACCTCGGCGCGCTGACCGAAGCGCAAAACCGGGATGACCCGCGCCGCGCCCGCACGCTGATGCGCGACGCGCTCGACGCGCTGATCCGCTGGCAACTCACCTCGCGCGAAGGCGTGCTGCCGCCCTTCAACGAAGCCTTCCTGCGCCGTGAGATGGAGTTGATGCCGGAGTGGTTTCTCGGCCGGCATCTGGGCCGCGAGGCCGACGAAAAGACCCGTGGCGTGCTGGACCGCACGTTCGCGCTGCTGATCGCGAGCGCCCGCGCGCAGCCGCAGGTGTTCATGCTGCGCGACTTCATGCCGCGCAACCTGATGGTCGCCGCCGAGCCTGCGCCGGTCAACCCGGGCGTGCTGGACTTCCAGGACGCGGTGTACGGCCCGATCACCTACGACGTCGCCTCCCTGTTGCGCGACGCGTTCCTGAGCTGGGACGAAGAGTTCGAGCTGGATTGCTTCGTGTACTACTGGGAGCGGGCAAAAAAGGCCGGTCTGCCGGTCGATCCCGATTTCGGCGAGTTCTACCGCCAGGTCGAATGGATGGGTCTGCAACGGCACATCAAGGTGCTGGGCCTGTTTTGCCGGATCAACTACCGCGACGGCAAACCGCACTACATGAAGGATCTGCCGCGTTTCATCGGCTATGCGCGCAAGGTCGCCGAACGCTATGCGCCGCTGCGTCCGTTCGCGAGGCTGCTCGACGATCTCGAAGGCCGCGCGAATGAAGTCGGCTACACCTTCTGACCGATGACGATGCACCTGAAGAAAGCGATGATTTTCGCCGCGGGCCGCGGCGAGCGCATGCGTCCGTTGACCGACACGCGTCCCAAGCCTTTGCTCGAAGTGGGCGGCAAGCCGCTGATCGTCTGGCAGATCGAACGGCTCGCGCTGGCGGGCTTTCGTACCATTGTGATCAACCACGCGTGGCTCGGCGAGCAGATCGAAGCCACGCTCGGCGACGGCTCGCGCTGGCAGGTGGCGTTGCGCTACTCGCCCGAGCGCGAGGCGCTGGAGACGGCGGGCGGCATCGTGCAGGCGTTGCCGCTGCTCGAAGATAACGGAGCGAGCGAAGTGTTCGTCGCGGTGAGCGGAGACGTGTACGCGGACTTCGATTACGCCACGTTGAATGCGCGTGCAAGGAAGCTCGCCGCGTTGCCCGAGCCGGGCATGCATCTCGTGATGGTGCCCAATCCGGCGTTCCATCCGGAAGGCGACTTCGGTCTGGCTGAAGGCGCGCTGTCGCTCGAGACCCAGCCGCGCTTCACGTTCGGCAACATCGGTCTTTACGACACCCGCATGTTCCGCGATCTGCCGCGCGGCACGCGGCGCGCGCTGACGCCGTATTACCGCGAGACGATTGCACGCGGTCTGGCGAGCGGCGAGTTGTACGAAGGCTTGTGGGAGAACGTCGGCACGCCCGCGCAGTTGGGGGATTTGGATCAGCGCTTGCGCACGGCAGGAGCCGGGAGCTAGGCGTTGGGTGCCCGGCGCTCGAGGCTCGAGCCTCGGCGTCCGGCGTCCGGCGTCCGGCGTCCGGCGTCCGGCGTCCGGCGCCTGAGTTTAACGCCGCACCGATTACCACGCGACCACCCAAAAATCGCCGCACCAGTCTATCGCCCAACGTCTCCCGCGCCGACCGTTTCCGCCGACTCCGGCGCCTCGGTCGCGCGCTGCTGCTGCAAAGCCCACATCTGCGCGAACAGCCCGTTCGCGCGCAACAGTTCGGCATGCGTGCCGCGCTCGACGATCCGTCCTTTGTCCATCACGATGATCTGCTGCGCATGCACGACCGTCGAAAGCCGGTGCGCGATGATCAGCGTGGTGCGCTCGCGGGCGATCTGATCCAGCTCGTGCTGAATGGCGCGCTCGGAACGCGAATCGAGCGCGGAAGTCGCTTCGTCGAACAGCAGAATGGGCGGATTCTTGAGGAGGGTCCGCGCAATCGCCACGCGCTGCTTCTCACCGCCGGACAACTTCAGGCCACGCTCGCCGACCGGCGTCTCATAGCCCTTCGGCAACCCCTCGATGAACTCGTGAATATGCGCCGCACGCGCCGCCGCGATCACTTCGTCGCGTGACGCCGAGGGGCGCCCGTAAGCGATGTTGTAATAGATCGAGTCGTTGAACAGCACCGTGTCCTGCGGCACGATCCCGATCGAAGCGCGCAGCGAATCCTGCGTGACGTCACGAATATCCTGACCGTCGATCATGATCGCGCCGCCCGTCGCGCGGTCCAGATCGTAGAAGCGGAACATCAGCCGCGCGAGGGTCGATTTGCCCGAGCCGCTATGGCCGACCACCGCCGTCGTGGTGCCCGCCGCAATGGTGAAGCTCACGTCGTGCAGAATCTGGCGTGCCGGTTCATACGCGAAGTTCACATGCTCGAAGCGCACCTGCGCGCCGCTCACGCGCAGTGCGGGCGCGCCTTCCAGGTCGGGCACTTCCTGCGCCGCGCCGAGCAGCGTGAACATGCGGTCCATATCGGTGAGACTCTGCTTCAACTCGCGATACACCACGCCGAGAAAATTCAGCGGAATATAAAGCTGCAGCATGAAGGTGTTGATCAGCACCAGATCGCCGAGCGTGAGACGCCCGGCCATCACGCCTTGCGTGGCGCGCCACAGAATGAACACGAGCCCGGTGCCGATGATCGCCTGCTGGCCGAAGTTCAGCGCCGACAGTGAGCGCTGCGACTTGATCGCCGCCGTGCGATAGCGCTTCAGGTTTTCGTCGTAACGGCTCGCTTCCCACTCTTCGTTGCCGAAGTACTTGACCGTCTCGTAGTTCAGCAGCGAATCGATCGCGCGTGAATTCGCCTTCGAATCGAGATCGTTCATGGTGCGGCGAAAATGCGTGCGCCACTCCGTGACCTTCACCGTGAAAACGATATACACCGCGAGCGCGATGAACGTGACCACCGCGTAATACGCCTCGTATTTGACGACGAAAAAGCCGAGCACGAGCCCGACTTCGACGAGCGTCGGCAGAATGCTGTACAGCGAATATGAGATCAGTTGCGTGATGCCGCGCGTGCCGCGCTCGATATCGCGCGACATGCCGCCGGTCTGCCGTTCGAGATGAAAGCGCAGCGACAGCGCATGCAGATGGCGGAACACTTTCAGCGCCAGTTGCCGCACCGCGCTTTCGGTCACCTTCGAAAACAGAATCTCGCGCAGTTCGGTGAACAGCGACGTGGACAGCCGCACCACCGCATACGCGACCACCATCAGGCCGACGCCGCCCAGCAGAACGATGCCCGGCGAATCGTTGGTGCGGCCGAGTGCGGTGAGATGCTGCACCGAGGCGAGGCTGTCGACGATCCGCTTCATGACGATCGGCACACCCAGGTTGGCAACCTTCGCGCCGATCAGGCAGCTCAGCGCGAAGCCGACCCGCCATTTATACGTGGCGAGATACGGCAGCAGCGACAGAATCGTCTGCCAGTCGTTGCGCGGCTGGGTGGAGATCGGGGAGAGTTCGGACGAGGGCGTGCGGCGCATGGGATCGGCTGGGGGAGAGTGTGGAAGTGCCGGAGTTCGCAGCGGCGCGCCGACCGCGGCATGCCGGCCCGGCACACTGCATTTTGTCGCGCGACCCGGCTGGGCGCTTTCCCGTACAATTCCTGATCTTTCTATTGTCGCAGAAGCCGGCTGGCGCCGCTTTTCATGGGTTGTCCCGCCGTGGGTGGCACGTTGGCCGCGCGGTTCGTGCCGTACCGTTGTCGTGAATTGCCCCGCCTGCTGGTCCAGCCGACCGAACCAACACGTTTCTCAAGGGTGCCCCGATGACCGATCTTCTTCAACTCCCGCCAAAGCACTGCGCGCTGCGCGTGGTGCCGCAGCCCTCGGATGCGAACGTCCACGGCGACGTGTTCGGCGGCTGGATCATGGCGCAAGTGGACATTGCCGGCTCGATTCCGGCAAGCCGCCGTGCCAACGGGCGGGTGGCGACCATCGCGGTCAATTCGTTCGTGTTCAAGCAGCCGGTGTTCGTCGGCGATCTGCTGAGCTTTTACGCGGATATCGTCAAGACGGGCAATACGTCGGTCACCGTCGAGGTCGAGGTCTACGCGCAACGCATGAGCCTCACCGAAGACCTCGTGAAAGTCACCGAAGCCACCCTGACCTATGTCGCCACGGACAGCGACCGGCGTCCGCGCGCGTTGCCGGCGCTGGATTGAGCGGCTCGCGGTAAACGAAAAACGAGGCGCTCAGGCGCCTCGTTGTGTTTCGGCTTCGGCTTCGGCTTCGGCTTCGGCTTCGGCTTCGGCTTCGGCTTCGGCTTCTTCGGCGCTATGCCTTACTGACTCGCCGCCGTGCCGATTCCCGCCTTCTTCTGCGCGTTCTGAATGTCGCTCGGATAGTTCGGATCGTTACGCGACGGCTGATAGCCGTTGGCCTCCAACTTTTTCAACTCGGCGTTTTTCTTCGCCCGCGCCTGTTTGCGCGCGGCTTTGCGCTGAGCCTTGGTGCTCGGAGCAGCCTTCGATGCGGCCGACGGAATGGCCGCGTCAGAATCGCTCCCCGCCGGGCCACCGCCGCCGCTTTGCGCAAACGCCGGCGCAGCACACGCCACGCTCAGTACAATCAATGCCAGCAACACAGACAGTTTCTTTGCAGGTGACGACGTCATTGTTCTCTCCAGTCGGATTGGCGAATAGTCGACAGCGAAACGCCCATGACCCGGTGCGAGCAGCGAAAAGCGGGCGCAACGCCACGTGAATCGGTGCTTCGTGGTTCCCAGCGCAGTCTGAGATGGGAACCACGAATATATCCGACCGAAGCGTTTTTCGAAAAACGGTTTATGCGAACCGGCACGGGCTACCCCGCACGAATCGCCGTCACAGGTGCGCTGCCGTTGCGCAGATAGGCGTCGACCTCACCTTCTATCCACTGCGCGAAATGCGCCTGCGCGGCATTGAGGATTTCGCGTTGCTGCCACACCAGCCAGTACGGATAAGGGTACGGCACCCGAATATCGGTGATCTGCAGCAGTTCGCCCCGCGCGAGCGCATACGCGACGAGACTGCGCCGTTCGAGCGCGACGCCCTGGCCTTGCAGCACGGCGGCGATCACGAGATTCGAATCGTTCGCCGACAACACCACGGCACCTTCGGCCGGCTCTGCCACCTGTGCCGCCTGACACCAGTCATGCCACGGTGTATCGGGACTCGAAATCAGCGGACAGGCCATCACGTCCCGGGCGGTGACGGGAAGGCGCCCATCTGGCGCGAGCGCGAAATGCGGCGCCGCGACCACCACCATCTCGTCGTCGAACAGCTTCTGTTGCGCGACGTCGGGCCAATGCCCCTGGCCCATGCGAATGCCGATATCGCTCACGCCCTGGCGGAAGTCCTCGACCTGCAAACTCGTCAGCAAGCGGATCCGGTAGTACGGATGCGCGTCGCGAAAGCCGGCGAGACGCGGCACGAGCCAATGCTGAGCGAACGACGGCAAGGTCGTGATCACCAGTTCGCTCTCGTGCGGTCGCGCCTGCGCGCGGCGCGTGGCATGCGTGATATCGCGCAGCGCCATGCGGATGTCGAGCGCGTAAAGCCGGCCCTCCTCGGTCAGCCGCAGCCCGCGCGCCTCGCGCATGAACAGTGCGACACCCATCGACTCTTCCAGCACCTTGATCTGCTGGCTCACCGCCGAGTGCGTAACATGCAGCTCGCGCGCCGCCTGCGTCACGCCGCCCAGGCGGGCGACGGCCTCGAAGCAGCGCAGCGCGGTCAAAGGCGGGATCGGTTTCATGTAAGAAATTCTGACGTAAATCGTCGTTAATTGTCGCTTTTTTTGATGTACGGAGATGCTTAATCTATCGGTTCAAAGCGCCCAGGTCCGTGCCGGCATGGGAACCGCGAGAGCACCGCGGCCCGGGCGCGCCATGATAGATGTTCTAACGGGAATGAGATGAAACTGATCGGAATGCTGGATTCGCCCTACGTACGCCGGGTCGCTATCTGCCTCAAACTGCTGAAGTTCGAATTCGAGCACGATGCGATCTCGGTGTTCAGCACCTACGACCAGTTCGCGAAAATCAACCCGGTCGTGAAGGCGCCCACGTTGATCGCCGACAACGGCCAGACCGTGATGGATTCGACCGTGATTCTCCAGTACCTCGCCACGCTCGCCGGGGCGGACCAGCGGCTTTTCCCGACACGGCCCGACGCCGCCTTGCGCGCCGCCCGTCTCACGGGCCTCGCGCTTGCCGCGTGCGAGAAGACCGTGCAGATCGTCTACGAACGCAATCTGCGGCCGGAGGAGAAGCAGCATGAGCCGTGGATCGAGCGCGTGAGCACGCAGTTGTTCGCCGCTTACGCCGAGCTCGAACGCGACCTCGCGGCGGCGACGCTGCCGGTCGCGGCCAATCAGTTCGACGCGGCCGACGTCACCGTAGCGGTGGCCTGGCAATTTACGCAAATGATGCTGCCGGGAATGGTCAGCAAGACGGCGCATCCCGTTCTGCAGTCGTTCTCCGAAATGGCGGAAGCGTTGCCGGTTTTCCTGAGCACGCCGGCGCAATGAGCATACCGGGCGCAAACGCTCACACCGTTGCCAGTTCGCGCCCCACGCCGCCCTGCAGCAGTTCGGAAATCGCGTCCGTCGACAACGGCTTCGCGAAGTAGAAGCCCTGCATCTCGTCGCAGGCGCGCTCTTTCAGGAAGTCGAGCTGCGCGGACGTCTCCACGCCTTCGGCGATCACCTGCAATTTCAGCGAGTGCGCGAGCGCGATAATCGCCGAGGTGATCGTTTCGTCGTCGCCCGATACGCCGATGTCGGAGACGAACGAGCGGTCGATCTTCAGGCGGTCCACCGGGAAGCGCTTCAGATAGCTGAGACTTGAATAGCCGGTGCCGAAGTCGTCGATGGCAAGGCCGATGCCGAGCGCGTGCAGTTCGTTGAGCATCGACACGGCTTCTTCGGCGTTGCGCATGATGGTGCTTTCGGTCAGTTCGAGTTCAAGGTATTGCGGCTCGAGGCCGGTCTCGTCCAGCACCTGCATGACCAGCTTGGCGATATCGCGCTGCTGGAACACGCGCGCCGACAGATTCACCGAGACGCGCGCCGGCGGCAAGCCTTCATCCTGCCAGGCCTTGTTCTGGCGGCACGCCTCGCGCAGCACCCACTCCGAGAGTGGCCCGATCAGCCCGCTTTCTTCCGCGACCGGAATGAACGACGACGGCGGCACCAGTCCGACTTCCGGATCGCGCCAGCGCACCAGCGCTTCGGTGCCGACGATCTGTCCGCTCACAATATCCACCTGCGGCTGGTAGTGCAGCAGGAACTGGTTGTCGCGCAGCGCGCGGCGCAAGCGCCGCTCGAGATTCAGACGCGTGCCCGCGCTCGCATTCATTTCCGGCTGATAGAACTGGAACGTATTGCGGCCCATGTCCTTGGCGCGGTACATCGCGAGATCGGCCTTCTTCATCAGCGTTTCGGCATCTTCGCCGTCTTGCGGGAAGAGGCTCGCGCCCATGCTGCAGCCGACGTACAGCTCGGTGCCGTCGAGCCAGACCGGTTCGGAGATCGACACGCGCACGCGCTCCATCCACGCGATCAACGACTGTTCGTCGACGGTATCGGTCATCACGATCACGAACTCGTCGCCGCCATGCCGCGCCACCGTATCGCTCGTGCGCGTGCAACGTGCCAGGCGCTCGGCAACCACGCTCAGCAGCCGGTCGCCCACGCTGTGGCCGAGGCTGTCGTTGACGTTCTTGAAACCGTCCAGATCGATGAACACGACCGCGACGCCCTTGTGCTGCCGTTGCGCGACGATCAACGCGTGCTGCAGACGGTCGCGCAGCAGATTGCGGTTCGGCAGACGCGTCAGGCTGTCGTAGTTGGCCTGATATTCCAGCTGTTCCTGATAGCGCATCAGATCGGTCACGTCGTTGATCACGCCGATGTGGTGAGTGATCACGCCGTCCTGATTCGGCACCGGCGCGATGAAGAGCTGATTCCAGAACAACGCGCCGTCCTTGCGATAGTTGCGCACCACCGCGCTCACTTCACGGTTCGCCGCGAGCGCCTGGCGGATCAGCGCGACGCCTTCCTGGTCGCGGTCGTCGCGCTGCAGCAGGCGGCAATCGTGGCCGATCGCCTCGGCTGCGTCGTAGCCGGTAATGCGCATGAACGCCGGGTTCACGTACTCGATCAGGTTGCCGGCCGGCGACGGCGCGGTGATCAGAATCGCGTTGACGCTCGCATCGAGCGCACGGCTTTGCAGGCGCAAGGCAAGGTCGGCGCGCTTGCGCTCGGTGATATCCGTGTACGAACCGAGCACGCCGATCACGCGGCCCTCGCCGTCGGTGAACGGCAGCTTGCTCGTGACCGTGGTGCGGTGCACGCCGTCGATCATCAGATCGACTTCGAAATTCATCTTCGGCACGCCGGTGCTCACTACTTCCCTGTCGTGGTCGTTCAGCAGACTGGAGAAGTCGCGCCACGGCATGTCGGCGTCGCTCTTGCCCACCACCTGCTCGGGATACGCGAGTCCCGCATCGCGCGCGAACGCCATGTTGCAGCCGAGGTAGCGCGACTCCAGATCCTTCCAGAAAATGCGCTGCGGAATATTGTCGATCACCGCTTCGAGCATCTGGTTCGAACGCTGCGCTTCGGCTTCCGCGTTGATCTGGTCGGTGACGTCGTCGGCCAGCACGAAAAACGCGGCGCGGCCCATGAAGTTCAGCGCGTGATACGAAATGTCGGCACTGATCGTCGAGCCGTCCTTGCGCCGATGATGCCAGATACCCGCCATCGTTCGGCCGTGGTGGGTCGCGTCGCTGCGCTGCAGATGCGATTCGAGACGCGGGATTTCGGCTTTCGGCCGGATCGCGCGAACCGTCATGCCGAGAAATTCGCTTTCGGAATAGCCGTATTGCTGGATCGCCGCCGCGTTGACGGCTAGAAAGCGCAGCGTCTCGCGATCGACGATATACATCGGCACCGGATGATCGTCGAACAGGCCGCGAAAACGTTCGTCGTTGCGGCCGAGCGCGCGGACGGTGCGCAGCTTCTCGCGCGCGCTGTTTTCACGGGCGCCGAACGTGTAGATCAGCAGCACGCTGCCGGCCAGCATCGTCACGATCAGCAGGAACATCGCCCGCTGGGTTTCGCTCGCCGACGCCGCGAGCGAGGCCCGCAAGGCGCGGTTCTCCTCGCCGCGCAGCGCGGCCAGCGCGGCTTCGACGCGATCCAGGCCGAGCCCGAGATGGGTGTAGGTCGAGGCCGCCCATGCGCGCGAGGCGCTCGCGCCGGAGTCGGCGCTCCTTAGCAGCGCGTGGTCGATGTCGTGTTGCAACGCATGGCTGTCCGCACTCAGCTTGGCGAGCGCGTCGAGCATGGCGGGTTCGCCGGCAAGTTCACTGCGCAGGTCGCGCTCCAGACGCGTGAGCGTCGCGGCCATGCCGGTCGCAGCGCCGGCCGGCGCGGACTCGCCCGACGTCTCGAAGCGGCCGAGCGCGGCAAGGCCGCCGTCGAGCGCCGACTGGTAGGCGTCGAGGTTCTGGCGCACGCTCGTGGACCGCAGCATGCGCGCGTCGGCATCGCGTTGGCCGCAAATCTGCGTGTAGGCGACGAACGCGTTCGCGCCGACCGCCGCGGCGACGACCGCTATATTGATCAGCAGCCGCTTCGATAGAAAAGGAGTCATGGATTCCGAACGTCAATCGTTCTGCCGGCGGGAGCGCGCGGTCGCTTTCGATGCATCGGGCCGCATCGATACGAGTTTCTTTACGCGCCAACCCTTGGATAACGGCAGGGTTCGGAACAGGTTGAGGGTAGTGGATGAAAAAAACGTGTCCGGCAGCACCTGGCCGGCTGCACCTAACCGACCGCACCGAACTCCTTCATGGCCGGGACGAAGTCGTGGTTGGCCTCCGGCTTGCGCGACAGCTTGGCGAGCACATAGCGCTTGAACGGCGCCAGTTCGGCCCAGCGGGCCACGCCCGGCGCGGCGATGCCGGCCAGTTGCGCCTGATGCGCGATGCCCTCCGGCACGCTATCCGTGCGGCGCCAGGCCGGCGCTTCCTCGGGCGTGAACCACTCCGGCTCGACGTTCGCGTGGGTGCGCAGCATTTCGAACAGGGCATGATCGAAGTTCGGCTCGATTTCCGCGTCTTCCTCGACGGGGAAGCGCGCCAGCAGCTTGCGGTCTTCGAGCGGCAGTTGCTGCCATTGCTGGAGCGAGATGCGCAGCCCGAACCGGTCGAGGTTGAAGCGCACCGACATCGGGATAAACGTGAAATTCTCCGAAGACTCGACCTCGAAGTTGAACAGAAGCGGCGCTTCGTTGAGTCCCATGACAGTGTCCCTCGTGGATGGCGGGCAACGCGCAAGCCCGGCTTGAGGTATTTTAGAACCTTATTCGCGCGACGGCGGCGCGGTCTGGCGGCAACGCACGAGCCCGCCGGCCGCTCACGCGGGCGCAGCATGGCAAAGGAGTACTAGCTTGAACGAACTGGAAACAGCCGGGCAGCCGGGCGCGGTGGAGCGCCAGGTGCGCCGGCATCGCGGCGCGGAGGTCGAAACCGTCACCGACCACGTCGGTCAGGAATGGCCGGTGGCGCTCGTCTTCAACGGCATTTCGCACGCGGTGATGATGTGCACGCCGCGCGATCTGGAAGCATTCGCGGTCGGATTCGCCATTTCCGAGGGGATCGTGGAGCGCGGCAGCGACATTCAGGATATCGAGGTCGAACTGCATGACGACGACCAATTGCCGCACGCCGAAGTGCAGCTACAGGTGGTGCAGCAGGCATTCGTCGCACTCAAGGAAAAGCGCCGCGCGCTTGCCGGGCGCACCGGTTGCGGCGTGTGCGGCATCGAAAGCATCGATCTGCTGGATCTGGAACCCGAACGTGTGCCGGACACCGGCTTTCTGCAACGGCTCGCGCCGGACGCGATCGCGCGCGCCGCCCGCGAGTTGCCCGAGCATCAGGCGTTGACGCGGCTGACCGGCGGTTTGCACGCCGCCGCATGGTGCGACGCGGCGGGCGCGATCCGCTACGCGTTCGAGGACGTGGGTCGCCACAACGCGCTCGACAAGCTGATCGGCCAGCTCGTGCTCGATCGCGTGGACACCCAAGAGGGTTTCGTGTTTCTGTCGAGCCGCGCCAGCTACGAGCTGGTGCGCAAGGCCGCGCGCGTCGGCGTGCCGATGGTCGCCACGATCTCGGCGCCGTCTTCGCTGGCTATTGCGATTGCCCGCAAAGCAGGCGTGCGGCTGGTGAGCTTCTGCCGCGAAAAGAGCTACGTCGACTACGACACGTTGCAGCCGGCGCAGCTTTGAACGGCGGCGCGCCTGACCTGCGAGCGGGCGGAACGTCCAGCTATGCAAACAGCTGGAGCCCGCCCAAGCTGGCAAGTCCGCTTTACGCCAGAGCGCTCGCGCCCGAAGTGGTTCAAGCGCTCAGGCCCGCCGCTCAGTCGAACTGCCTGAAGTCAGGCTTGCGCTTCTCGAAGAATGCCTTGAACGCCTCGCGGGCTTCCGGCGCGAGCAGCATCTTGCCGAAATGCACGGCTTCTTCCGATATCTGCGTTTGCAGTTCCTGGTGGCTCGCGCGCTTCATGAGGCTTTTCGTCACACGCAGCGACGAGGCCGGCAGCGCTGCCAGCTTCGCGGCTTGCGAAGCGGCGAACGCATCCACCTCGGCGGCGGGCAGCACGCGATTCACGAAGCCCATGCGCTGCGCCTCGGCGGCGTCGAACGCTTCGCCGAGCAGTAGCTTCTCCGCCGCCGCCTGATAGCCGCCCACCCGCTGCAACAGCAGGCTCGACGCCGCTTCCGGGCACAAGCCGAGCTGCGCGAACGGCAGCGAGAAGCTCGCCGTGTCGGCCGCGTAGACCAGATCGCAATGCAGCAGCAAGGTCGTGCCGATGCCCACCGCCGGCCCCGCCACCGACGCCACCACCGGCTTCTCCGCCGAACTGATCGCGCGCAGGAACTGAAACACCGGCGCGTTTTCGCCCATCGGCGGCGTCTTCATAAAATCTTCGAGATCGTTGCCGGCGCTGAAAATACCCGCGCCGCCGCGAATCAGGATCGCCCGTACCGCCGCGTCGCCTTGCGCTTGAACCAGCGCGTCGGCCATCGTCTGGTACATCGCGGCCGTGATCGCGTTTTTCTTGTCGGGCCGGTTGAAGGCAATCGTCAGCACGCCGTCGGCGCGCTCGACCAGAATATCCATTGTCATCTCCTCGTACTTCTGCTCAGAATGTAAAAAACGGTTCGCAAGCCGGAAGGCCTGCGAACCGTTGTGCGGTGCTTAACGGGTCGCCCCGAGGCTCGCCGTGTGGACCGAAGCGAACGCCGGGCTGAACACCGGGGCGATCACGCTCACAGGCGCTCGATGATGCCCGCTGCGCCCATCCCCGTGCCGACGCACATCGTCACCATGCCGTACTTGTAGTTACGGCGGCGCAAGCCATGCACCACGGTCGACGCACGAATCGCGCCCGTCGCACCCAGCGGGTGGCCGAGGGCGATCGCGCCGCCGAGCGGGTTGATCTTCGCCGGATCGAGACCGAGATCCTGAATCACCGCCAGCGCTTGCGCGGCGAACGCTTCGTTCAGCTCGATCCAGTCGAGGTCGTCGATCTTCAGGCCGGCGGCCTTCAGCGCGGCCGGAATCGCTTCCTTCGGACCGATGCCCATGATCTCCGGCGGCACGCCGCGCACGGCGAAGCTGACGAAACGCGCGAGCGGCGTCAGGTTGAATTCCTTCAACATCTTTTCCGACACCACGATCAGCGCGCCCGCGCCGTCCGAGGTCTGCGAGCTGTTGCCCGCCGTCACCGAACCCTTGTTCGCGAACACTGCGCGCAGTTTGGCGAGACCTTCGAGCGAGGTTTCCGCGCGCGGACCTTCGTCGAGCGAGACTTCGCGGGTCTTCACGCGGACTTCGCCGGTGGCGAGATCGGGGAAGCGCTCGGTGATCGTGTACGCGGCGATTTCGTCGTTGAACTCGCCGGCTTGCTGTGCGGCGATGGCGCGGCGGTGCGATTCGACCGAGAATGCGTCCTGCGCTTCGCGGCTGATCTTCCAGCGCTCGGCGACCTTTTCGGCCGTCAGGCCCATGCCGTAAGCGATGCCGATGTCTTCACTGCGATCGAAGATATGCGGCGACATGGACGGCTTGTTGCCCATCATCGGGACCATGCTCATGGATTCACAGCCGCCCGCGATCATCGCGTCCGACTCGCCGACGCGGATGCGGTCCGCCGCCATCGCCAGCGCCGTCAGGCCCGACGCGCAGAAGCGGTTCACCGTCACGCCGCCGACGGTATTCGGCAGGCCGGCCAGCAGCGCGCCCATGCGCGCCACGTTGAGGCCTTGTTCCGCTTCCGGAATCGCGCAGCCGATGATCGCGTCTTCGATCACCTTGGTGTCGAGACCTGGCACTTGCGCCACGGCCGACCTGATCGCGTGGACCAGCAGTTCGTCCGGGCGCGTGTTCTTGAACATCCCGCGCGGCGCCTTGCCGATCGGCGTGCGGCTCGCGGCGACGATGTATGCGTCTTGCAATTGCTTTGCCATTTGGAAATCTCCCTGGTCGCTCAGTTACGCACCGGCTTGCCGGTTTGCAGCATGCCCATGATCCGTTCCTGCGTCTTTTGCGTGCCGAGCAGATCGACGAACGCACGACGCTCGAGTTGCAGCAGCCACTCTTCATCGACCAGACTGCCCGCTTCCACATCACCGCCGCACACCGCTTCCGCGATACGGCTTGCGATCAGGAAATCGTGCTCGCTGATGAAACGGCCGTCGCGCATGTTGACGAGCGACGCCTTGATGGTCGCAATCGCCGAACGCCCAGCCACCGGCACCTGCGTCACACGCAGCGGCGGACGATAACCCGCCGCCGACAACGCGCGCGCTTCCTTCTTCGCGACGTCGAGCAGTTCGAACACGTTGAAGACGATCGTGTCGGACGGCTTCAGGTAGCCCATCGCACGAGCGTCGAGCGCGGAGGCCGAGACCTTGGCCATCGCCGCGTTTTCGAACGACTTCTGCACGAACTTCAGCAGGTCGTTGGTCGCGCCCACTTGGGTCGCCGCTTCCGCCGCGCGCAATGCCGCTTCCTTCAGGCCGCCGCCCGCCGGCACGAGACCCACGCCGACTTCCACCAGACCGAGATAGCTTTCGATGTGCGCGACCCGCTTCGCGCTATGCAGCGCCAGTTCGCAACCACCGCCGAGCGCGATGCCCGACACGGCCGAGATCAGCGGCACGCTCGCGTACTTCACGCGCAGCATGCCTTGCTGGAATTTCTTCACGAACGGCTCAATGCCCTTCGCGCCGCCCATCATGAAGGCCGGCATCGCTTCTTCGAGATTGGCGCCCGCGGAGAACGGGCCGCCCGGCGTGCCGAGTTTCAGCGACGTCGGCTGCCATACCACCAGACCCTTGTAGTCCTTTTCGGCCAGTTCGATCGCCTGCGTGAGACCGTCGATCACCGACGGTCCGATCGTGTTCATCTTGCTCTTGAACGACACGATCAGTACGTCGTTCTCGCCGGCGCGATCGTCGACCCATGCGCGCACGGCGTCGGTTTCGAACAACGTCTTACCGTAGGTCTTCGGATCAGCCGCGGTTTCGCCGACCAGCGGCGCACGGAACACCTGCCTGTCGTAGACCGACAGCGACGAGCGCGGCACGAACGTATTCGAAGCCGGCGACCACGAACCTTCGTTCGTATGCACGCCGCCCTTCTCGGCCACCGGTCCCTCCAGCACCCACGACGGCAGCGGCACGTTCGAGAGCGCCTTGCCGGCCGCGATGTCTTCCTGCACCCACTCGGCGACCTGCTTCCAGCCGGCCGTCTGCCAGCCTTCGAACGGGCCTTCGTTCCAGCCGAAGCCCCAGCGGATCGCCAGATCGACGTCGCGCGCGTTGTCGGCGATCGATTCCAGATGCACGCCGATGTAGTGATACACGTCGCGGAAAATCGCCCACAGGAACTGAGCCTGCGGATGCTCGGATTCGCGCAGCAGCTTCAGACGCTCAGCCGGCGGGCGCTTCAGAATGCGGCCGACCAGTTCGTCCGCCTTCGCGCCGCCGTCCACGTACTCGCCGGTCTTCGAGTCGAGCACCTTGATCGCCTTGCCTTCCTTCTTGTAGAAGCCGCCGCCGGTCTTCTGACCCAGCGCGCCCTTCTTCACCAGCTCGGCCAGCACGGCAGGCGTTTCGTAGACCGGATAGAACGGGTCGTCTTTCAGCGTGTCCTGCATCGTCTTGATGACGTGCGCCATCGTGTCGAGACCGACCACGTCCGCCGTGCGGAACGTGGCCGACTTCGCGCGGCCCAGACGTGCGCCGGTCAGGTCGTCCACTTCGTCGAAACGCAGGCCGAATTTCGCGGCTTCAGTGACGACGGCGAGAATCGAGAAAATCCCCACGCGATTGGCGATGAAGTTCGGCGTGTCTTTCGCACGCACGACACCCTTGCCGACCACGCTGGTCAGGAACGACTCGAGTTGATCGAGAATTTCCGGGCGCGTGGTCGCGGTCGGGATCAGTTCGACCAGATGCATGTAGCGCGGCGGATTGAAGAAGTGCACGCCGCAAAAGCGCGCTTTCAGTTCGTCAGAGAAACCTTCCGAGAGCGCCGTGATCGACAGACCCGACGTGTTGGTCGCGAAAATCGCGTTCGGCGCGAGATGCGGCGCGACTTTCTTGTAAAGGTCGTGCTTCCAGTCCATGCGCTCGGCGATCGCTTCGATCACGAGGTCGCATTCGGCGAGCTTTTCGATGTCGTCGTCGTAGTTCGCGGGCTGGATGTATTGCGCGTCGTCCTTCACGCCGAACGGCGCCGGCGACAGCTTCTTCAGATTCTCGATCGCCTTCAACGCGATCGCGTTCTTCGGGCCTTCTTTGGCAGGCAGATCGAACAGCAGCACGGGCACCTTGGCGTTGATCAGGTGCGCGGCGATCTGCGCGCCCATCACGCCGGCGCCGAGCACGGCTACCTTGCGAATGATCAGATTGCTCACGTCGTTCCTCCGGGGAGTTATGCGAGGTCGCGAAGCCTGGTTGGACGCTTCGCGACAGGTGGCTGACGCAAGCGCCACGCGCTATCCCGCGCGTGGCGCTTGCCGCGATGTGGCTTAGAACAGCGCTTCGTCGACTTCCATCATCGACTTCGAGCCGGCGCGGGCCTGACGGATCGTCATGGCCGTTTCCGGCAGCAGCTTCGCAAAGTAGAAGCGAGCCGTTGCGAGCTTCGCCTTGTAGAACGGATCGCCCGAGGCTTCCTTATCGAGCGCGACGCGTGCCATGCGGGCCCAGAAGTACGAGAACACCAGGTGGCCGACGGTGCGCAGATACGGCACCGCCGCAGCGCCGACTTCGTCCGGGTTCTGCATGGCCTTCATGCCGATTTCCATCGTCAGCTTCTGCACCTTTTCACCGATGTCGGCGAGCGGGTTGATGAACTCCTGCATTTCCGGCTTCACGCCTTCGGCTTCGACGAAATCGGACACCAGCTTGCCGAACTTCTTCATCTTCGCGCCCATGTCGCCGAGGATCTTGCGGCCGAGCAGGTCGAGCGCCTGGATCGCGTTGGTGCCTTCGTAGATCATGTTGATGCGCGCGTCGCGCACGTACTGCTCCATGCCCCATTCGGCGATGAAGCCGTGGCCGCCGTAGATCTGCATGGCGTGATTGGTGCCTTCGAACGCGTTGTCCGACAGGAACGCTTTCAGGATCGGCGTGAGCAGCGCGACGAGGTCGGCGGCTTCCTTGCGCACCGATTCGTCAGCGTGCGACAGTTCCTTGTCGATATGCAGCGCCGACCAGTACGAGAAAGCGCGTGCGCCTTCGGCGTAGGCTTTTTGCGTGAGCAGCATGCGGCGCACGTCCGGATGCACGATGATCGGATCGGCCGCCTTTTCCGGCGCCTTCGGGCCGGTCAGCGAACGCATCTGCAGACGCTCTTTCGCGTACACCAGCGAATTCTGATACGCGACTTCGGTCAGGCCCAGGCTCTGCATGCCGACGCCGAGACGCGCGGCGTTCATCATCACGAACATGGCGTTCAAGCCCTTGTTCGGCTCGCCGACGAGCCAGCCCTTGGCGTTGTCGAGATTGATCACGCAGGTCGCGTTGCCGTGAATGCCCATCTTGTGTTCGATGGAGCCGCACTTCACGCCGTTGCGCTCGCCCGGTTCGCCCGCTTCGTTCGGTACGAACTTCGGTACGATGAAGAGCGAAATGCCCTTGGTGCCCTTGGGTGCATCCGGCAGACGCGCAAGCACCAGGTGGACGATGTTCTCCGCGAGATCGTGTTCGCCGCTGGAGATGAAAATCTTCGTGCCGCTGATCGCGTACGAGCCGTCACTGTTCGGTTCGGCCTTGGTGTGCAGAATACCTAGGTCCGTGCCGCAATGCGGTTCGGTCAGACACATCGTGCCGGTCCAGACACCGGCGACGAGCTTCGGCAGATAGCGCTGCTGCAACTCCGGCGTGCCGTGTGCGTGCAGACATTCGTACGCGCCGTGCGAGAGGCCCGGATACATGGTCCACGCCTGATTTGCCGAGTTCAGCATTTCATACAGCGCGTTGTTGACGAACGCGGGCAGCCCCTGGCCGCCGTATTCCGGGTCGCAGCCCAGTGCGGGCCAGCCGGCTTCGACATATTGCGCATAGGCTTCCTTGAAGCCCTTCGGCGTGGTCACGACGCCGTCGCCGGCGTACGTGCAGCCTTCCTGATCGCCGCTGTGGTTGAGCGGGAACAATACTTCGGAGCAGAACTTGCCGGCTTCTTCGAGGACCGCGTTGATCGTGTCGGCATCGAGATCCGCGTGCTTCGGCATCTGCCTGATTTCGGCTTCGACGTTAAGCAGTTCGTGCAACACGAATTGCATGTCGCGCAGCGGCGCGGCGTACTGTCCCATGACTCTCTCTCCCAAGTTTGACAAGAAGCCAGGCTGTTAGCCGAGTCCGTGGATCGGAACTTTCTGCGCCGCTGAATCCGCCTGTCTGGCGGCGACGCTGCTAACGGCTTTCGCTTTGATACGAAACAATCAGTTTTTCCAGCGCGGCCCACGTGAGACGCACCGCATCCGGCAAATGCAGGAAGCGCGCGTCGTGATGCAGACCGAGCGTGAAGCTGTACAGTTCGAACAGCATCAGTTGCGGATCGGTGTCGGCACGCAGATGCCCTTCTTCCATTGCCTGCGAAATCGCGCGCGTGA
>Ga0255336_101122_pt1 | contig 23576 bp, 23 predicted proteins | sample MeOH1_35cm_T3_17_FD_189102 | JGI IMG/M metagenome (GOLD analysis project Ga0255336, IMG submission 189102) | Sandy soil microbial communities from University of British Columbia, Vancouver, Canada - MeOH1_35cm_T3_179 | ecosystem: Engineered > Artificial ecosystem > Sand microcosm > Unclassified ...
AGCGAGTTTATTCGTCTGTTTGAAGATGAAGCTCGTAAATTGGGTCAAGTCGACTTCCTGGTTCAAGGAACACTTTATCCGGATATCGTGGAAAGCGGTACCGAAACCGCCGAGACGATTAAATCTCACCACAATGTGGGGGGTCTCCCAGATGATATGCAGTTTGAATTGATCGAACCTTTGCGGATGCTCTTTAAGGATGAGGTTCGGGAAGTCGGAACGAAATTAGGAATTCCGGATGAAATTGTCAGTCGCCAACCGTTCCCTGGTCCGGGACTTGCTATCCGAATTTTGGGAGAAATAACCCGGGAGAAACTGGATATTCTGCGTGAAGCAGATGCCATAATTCTCGACGAAGTGCGGAAGGCAGGGCTTTATAAGGATCTCTGGCAAACGTTCGGTGTTCTACCGTCGATTAAGAGCGTTGGAGTTATGGGTGATGCACGCACTTACGCATACCCCATCATTGTCCGTGCAGTGACCAGTGAAGACGCGATGACGGCGGATTGGGCGAGACTGCCGTATGACCTGATGGAGAAGATCTCGACCCGGATTGTTAACGAAGTCAAAGGGGTCAACCGAGTCGTCTATGACATCACCTCGAAACCACCTGGCACGATTGAGTGGGAATAGTAACGAAAAAGCAGGAAACCCGCATGAATTAAGGGTTTCCTGCTTTATTTTTTTGCCCGTGGCTCTACTTTGGTTCTATAAGCTCAAACTACCTTTAAATCATGGAAAACGCGCTCTGCTTGCAAGCTCGCTGCGACATCTTTTTCGTTATACACCTCGCCGTCGTCATCGAGGGGTGCAGAGCCCCGGACAATACCGTTTTGATGTTTGCTGAGCTCCCGTGCGATGTCCTGGCCTTTATTCGGGTAAAGATGAGCATAGGTACGGTCTACCTCTTCCGGAGTGTCGCCGATCCGATTGGCGATGGCGTGGGTTCTGTACCCCAGCTCAATCAATAGAGCTACATGGGAATGCCGCAGATCATGAACCCGGATCCGTTCGATTTTGGCCTTTTCTGCCAGCCGGTCCAGTTCCTTATTGAGCGCCGTTTTCGTGAAGTAAAAAATTCGGTCATCCTTTTCCAGGCCGTAGAGCGCCTTTATGTAAAATTTCAGCTCTTGGTAAAGAAAGTCAGGCATGGAAACGACCCGGACGCTATTCTCGGTCTTAGGATCATCGAAGATGTCTTCGCCGTCCTTGCGCTTGAAGGTTTCGGTAATGTCAAGGGACTGAATGGAGTCAAGTACCTTCTTAGGGCTTAAGGCAAGGCATTCGCCTTCCCGGATTCCGGTCCAGTAGAGTGTCATGAAAGCGGCGTGGTACCCGGGATGCTCCTCCCCGGCGATGACCTCATTGAACTGCTCAAGCGTCCAGAACTTCATCTCGTCGGCTCGTTTCTTGCCGATAGCCTTCACCCGGTTGCAGGGGTTCTTAGGTAGGTTATAATATTCCACTGCGAAGTTCAGGATTGCGCTCAGCTGGCTGTTGATGGACCGAAGGTATGTCGGCTTATACGGCTTCCCGTTACGGGGGTTGGTCATCTTTAACATAAGGTTCTGCCAGCGCCGGATATCGGCATTTGTGATTTCAGAAACTATTTTTGATTTAAAGATTGGCAGGACGTGCGTCTCGATCATGCTTTTCTTGGTATCTTGTGTAGATCCTCTGACCCTGTTCTCGAAGTCTTCATAATAGAGATCAACCAGTGATTGAAAGGTCATATTGGGGCTGCCGGCGACTTTGAGCAAGAATTGCCTTTCCCAGTCTTTAGCGTCTCTTTCCAGCTTAAACCCGCGTTTTTTCTTTTTTCGTTTTACACCCTTCCAGTCAGTATAGTAAAACTGGGAGGTCCAGGTGCCTCGTTCTTCATCTTTATTCGCCGGCAAAAAATCAGCCTCCTTAAAAAAGCCCTGCCCTCGAAAGGGTGGGGCATTATCTATTTATACGCTAATTCAGTTTAATGTGTATTGTTCAATTGTTGGCATTTTCCACTCCTCCTTATTTTAGAATGTACCTTGAATACTAATTCTAGGTGCATTTTTGATTATTAATTTAGTATGATTCCTACCGAATCAGTCGAATCATATCTGAGGGAATGCAAAGACGATTAGCGAATTGTTCAACAGTTTCCCCCTCTTCGGGTTCCTCATCTCCAGCTAAAAGCTCTACTGCAAATCGGTTTGCTTCGTATTCTATTCTCGATTCCATTAGGGAATTTTCTGCTATAAAGAAATAGCCAGATCCAGAAGGGGAAAGAGCATGGTGACCGAGCTCGTGGGCAAGGACAAAACACTGCATTTCTTCAGAAAGCAACGAATTGACGATAATAATTTTTCTCCCAAATGCTGAGATAATCATTCCTTTTATCTTACTGAAAGGAGAAAAATAAACACTTAACCCTAAAGATTGAGCCAGATCAAACGGATTATTGGTCATATTTTCGTTAACGATTCTTTCAACTTTTTGACGAATATAGTCCATTTTGTCACCTCTTTTGTTGAATTTTGTCGATGATGAATAATATGAATAGAAGCTACTCCGCAGTTTTAACGGAGTAGCTTCTTGATTATTTCAAGAGGTATTTATTTATTTTCGGGTGTATCTTTGTCTTTCCGGAGTCTCTTCCAAACATATTTCAAGACATCGATAATTTCTTCTTTATCCGTCTCATCGAGAGGAGCTCCGTTGAATTGTACGTTACTTGTATGGAGGAACTCTTCGAGATCTTGATGTGTTGGTTCTTCTTCGAGGGTAAGAGGCTTGGGCGATGAAGTAAATAAATTATTACGACCCAAAAGTTGGTCAACAGAATACCCGAAGAAATCAGCAAATAATTGAACTGTATCTAAATTTGGTTCACGTTTGCCTGACTCGTATAAAGAGATTGTTGATTCAGCTAAACCAATTTTTCCCCCTAATTGGGATTGAGTTAATCCTCTATCTTCACGAAGCTTTCTAATATTTGATCCTAATAAACTCAAGGTATCACCCCTTACTTCTTTACTATACGCAAAGTTTAACCAAATATCACGTGACAATATGCAAAGATTTCACTTGACAATATGTAAAGTTTAAATATAATTAAATTAAACATTACGAAATGCAAAGTTTGGAGGTGATTACACATGGAAGATATTTACGATATAACACTTCAAGAAATGGTAGATCAAGCGGGATTAAAACAAAGGGAAATAGCAAAATTATGGGAACTTCATGAAAGTACAGTATCACTGAAGCTTAGTGGTAAAAGAAAAGTGAGTCTCGAAGAGGCAATAATTCTTGCCAGATATCTTAATACATCGCTGGATCAAATTTATCACGCCCTTAACTTTGCAATTTGCAAAGAAGATGCCGGATAAATTTTAACTATTATATGACGCGAGGCAAAGGAGGAATCGGCAATGGCGTTTTACCATGTTGAAGATGTAGTGGCTCTACTTGGTGTTTCCAGATCCAAAGCTTACAAAATCATTCAGGATCTTAACAAAGAGCTTAAGAAAAAGGGATATATCACTGTTTCCGGCAAGGTACCCAAGAAATATTTCCTTGAAAAGTTTTACTGTGATCCCGCTGATATTGTTCCTACTGATCAGCTGACGGCTGCAGCCAATTAAGGAGGAAAGCATAGTGAATCGCTCACGAATTGACTGGACTGATTATACCTGGAACCCGGTTACCGGATGCCAGTTTGATTGCCCTTACTGCTTTGCCAGGAGGCAATCACTCAGATTCTCCGGAGATATCCGGCTGAATCTGACCGATGAGCGTTGCCTGGGCGACAAGGAGAAGGGGCTGTATGTGCTTGATAAACCATTCATCATCCGCGAGGACAGGTCTATCAGTTATCCCTTTGGATTTGCCCCAACGTTCCATGAATATCGGTTGGATTGGCCGGGAAATGTGAAAAACAGCGCCAACATCTTTGTTTGCTCAATGGCCGATTTGTTTGGGGAATGGGTACCGGACGATTGGATTGAGAAAGTATTCAGGGCCTGTGAGAAATATGATCAGCATAATTACCTATTTCTCACCAAAAACCCCTCTCGACTGGATAAAGCCATAGACAACTTTGTCTGCGAGGACCGGGAAAGTCAGGATAGTTATAAATTCTTTTCTAAGTTCTGGTTTGGAACTACGGTCACGAGCCAAAAGGATATTGAAAGAATTTCTGAGCTATCGATTTTTGAGGAAGGGCACCGCTTCTTAAGCATTGAGCCACTTCACGAGCCAGTATTCTTGGATCTGAAAAAAGATCTACGGCCAAACATTGACTGGGTTATCATCGGCGCCGAAACCGGCCGTCGGAAGGGAAAGATCTCTCCCAAAAAGGAATGGGTCCAGAATGTCGTCAGGCAATGTCGAGAGGATGTCGGGATCCCGGTGTTCATGAAAGATTCCCTCCGTAAGCTGATGGGCGAAGAGTTTGTTCAGGAATTCCCGCCTGAGCTGCTTCACAAGCCAATAAGCCAAAAGCTGAAAAGAAGCTGTGGGAACCATGCGGTATCTGCGGAACCGACCGGCCCAAGAAAGAGATGATTGCCCTCCTATACAGGGTAAAGCGCGGCGAGGGAGTAATCCGACTGGGATATGCCTGCCCGGAGTGCTTTTCCAAATTACAGGCCGCAATAGCATCCAGTAGCCCATGCGAAATTAAGAATGTTTAGGATCGTGGGATGATGCAGCTGTAAAAGTGAAATAGAAGCGAGACTAAATCCACGAGTAGATAATAACTAACCATATTTTACCATAAAATTTACAATTTAGGTATAGAAGGTGAATAAAGATGTCTATGCTTAATCCTGATATCACCCAACCTATCAAAGGGGGAACTTAATAACCCGATGCCTTGAAGAAACAATTGCCGATTACAGTTATCCGTTTTTATTTCGATCTTTTTTGGGCATTCAATGATTGTTCAAACTGATGATTTTGGAGTCACTGATTATAGTTGCCTGAATTTTTATTATGGAGTATCAATCTCCATATCTCTTTCACCAAGTTATATCGTACTTGAGCCGGTTAATAGACCTGATGGTTTAGTAAAAGATCTTAAGGCTTGCCTTCTGATTAGGCAGCAGCGAACCAAAGCAGTCCTCGGCTGGCTTTGCTGGGAATGAGTGCGAAAGGAGAAAAAATCATGAATGATTATTACGCTAAGAGGGTTAATGAGCAAAATGAGGATTTGAAATCCATTAGAGTCAGGGATGACCTGAAAATAAACCTTACGAATAAGGCTTTTATAAGCCTAAAATCCCTAGCCTATAAAGCAGGTTTCGAGAGTGCAGAAGAACTTTTATCATCCTTCATTGGTGACTTAACTGGATGGGGGTACACCAACGGTTCTGATGAACGGGATTATGCCGATAGATGGTACGAGAGAGCCTTTGGATCAAGTGATTATTACACTAATTTTAGATATTATCTTTTCAATAATGGCCTTTCCCTGGAGGATATGGCCGACATGCTCGATGATGAGGACTATTTCGAGGACGTATATCAAAGCTATATTGATGAAAATGAGGGTAAGACCAACCAGAGTAAGGATGACTGTTTAGCCCTTGTGAAAAAGATTTTAGAGAAAGGTGAAGAGCTGTAGATACTATTTAGGAGATTAGTGGCACCCCATAAAGAGCTCAAGCCAGGGGGAATTAGATGATAAAGCAGTTTTTTGAAATCTTTGGTGGCATGTTTTTATTTGCTTTGGATCGTCAGCTTATTATTCCGGGTATTATCGTTGCGGGTGTTCTTTTTTTTCTGAGATATAAAGGTATCATTTCATGGTAAGAGTACTACGATTAAAAGCTTAATGCCCCTGGTTTGTAGATATTAAATAGGGAGAAAGACTATAAACCAGAAGCCATAAATTAGAGCAACCTCAATAAAAACCAGAATACGCCCTTATTCGTTGGAAAAAGTCGTATAATGATTGTTACTTCTTTTGGAACATATTACCATAAAAGAGGTGTATTTTCTATAACCTTTTTTATAAACAGGGAATTAAACCCTATGACTAAGTTAGGGATATAGGAAGGAGGATAATAATGCAAGAAACATCGATATTTAATTCAGATCTTGAAGACGTTGAAAAAGCAATAAAAGATCTACGAAAGAAGCAGCTGGGACTTAAAGTACAGAAGAAACTTAAATCTGATAAATATGATCCCGTAAAAGCAAAATTTGTGAAAGAGTGGCTTAAGGATTTGTACTACATTAGAAATCACTACCCTGGCTATAAACCTCAGTTATCTAAAAGTTATTCTTCGCAGCATTCGAAAGAGGAAATCTTGTTTGACGATCCTGCATTACTAGATTTGGCGGCAAAAACAGACTTCAATGATCCTTTTGAGTTTGTAGAACAAAATACTTCTGAGCGAGTTATTGAGCTTATGGATGATCTCTCAGCGAATGAATGGGAAGCTGTGACAATGGTCTGGCTCCATGGCCTTGGACCTACGGAAGCCGGTAAGTACATGAATTGTACAGCCAAAAATGTTTCAACATACTTGCTGAGGGCGCGTGCAAAAATGCTCAAGAAAATTGAGACACCGGCAAAGCAGATGGTTATATCCGGATTTGATCTTCCACCGACGATTCATCGCAAACGAACAGTTAAAGCATGTGAAATAAGTAAAAAAACTGAAGTTTCTTTTGAGCAGTTAGCAATATTTTAGGAGGGGGTCAGTTTTGGTTGATATTGTACTGATTGATGGTAACAATATTTTATTTCGTTCACATTATGGTAGGCCGCAGATACTTGATCAGAAAGGAAGCCCAATTCAAGGTATTCAAGGTGTAGCAAGTGTTGCTCTTAAGCATTATCTCAAATGGCATCCGAGTCAAATTATTGTTTGTTGGGATGCCCCAGGAAAGACTTTTAGGCATGAATTATATCCAAACTACAAGGGCCATCGCAGTGAGTCTCCTCCAGAATTGCTAGAGCAGATAGCTCGGGCCAAGAAAGCTTTGGATAATCTTGGCCTTAGTCAGATTGAAGCAACCGGCTTCGAGGCGGATGACTGCATTGGCACACTTGCGGATCAAGCGACTTCTGAGAACAAGCTTGTTTCTGTGGTGTCTGGCGATCGTGATCTTTGGCAGCTGATTTCACGTAACGTATCTGTGGAATATTGGCCCATAAAAAAACCTAAGGAGTTGCTCACCCTTCAGATTTTTCAAGAACGATTTAAAATTGAACCCGGCCAAATTTTGGACTATAAAGCTTTAGTCGGGGATGCTTCAGACAATATACATGGTGTGCCAGGGATAGGAGATAAAACAGTCTGGCCACTCCTCCAGCAGGGATTAACGTTAAATGACCTTCTAAAAAAGCCTGATTTATTAAAACCAAGACAGGCCAGAATGTTGCTCATGTACAAAGACCAGGCGTTATTGAGCAGCGAACTTGCAACCATAAAGACTGAGATCCATCTTAACGTGTCTGAAGGACCAATAAATATTACGTCTGATATTGCAAGGTTAACAATACGAACCCTAGGCCTACAGAAATTATGCGCTTAAGCAAACTATCTACAGAGTTAGGGGGAACAAAAATGTACTGTATCACACGGGAAGATATGAAATTTGGCCACTATTTAATCCCAGCAAGAACAAGTGCCGAAGTTGTCAATACTCCTCAGTATCACGAAGTAAATATTCCCGGATTACATTTGCGTATTGCCATTAATTTATTTAATATCCATCCTAAAAAGCATTTAGGAGTGCCCATTTCCGAGATCGAGATTAATAATGAATTTGAAAGATGTGCTTATGGGTCTGCAAAATCAAAAATGATCGGCATAGAAATTGATACCCAAGGCGATCAAGTGTATATAGATGCTGGGGACAAGTTCTATCGAGATGCAACGCTTAGTCAATGGAATGTAGAGAAGATATTTGGCGAAAATACTCCGGATGACTTAACTAAAGCCCCATACAGCCACCTTAAAGAATATAGGCTAGAAAGCATTATTGAATATCTAGAAGAAGAATTTGCTGAGTGGGTTAATGGTAATTGCGAATTTACTATTCTGACTGAAGAGGATATTGAAAACGGGATTGGTTTTGACGGAGCTGGGCCAGGAGACAGAATACTTTCTGATAAAGGCTTAGAGCAATTTAGAGAAAAGCAGCTCGAATATCAGAAAAGACTAGAAAGAACAGGCTTTACCTACAGATTTAAAGGCGGCCTGATCTGGGAGTAATTAATGTGAAAGGCGGGGGTAAGCAGATGAAAGGTGAATATGAAAGTACGGCTAAAAATGAACTCAATAAAGCACGTCATACATGGTGTGATCTGCCTCAATATGTTAATACCGATGCATATGAAGCTGCCTTATTCGGATGGATTGGTCAATGTATAGATCATGGAAGAACGGATATAAAAAACCTTGTCTTGTATGCTTTGGATCACGAGACTGGCGACAAAGAGCCCTATTTCCCCTTTAATCGCAATAAATGAAAAAGAGCCGTTTGAAACGGCATTACAAAATGTTACAAAAATATTTTATCACTCTTTTATAAGACTAAAAAGGTTATTGCTAATAATTTTAACGGTACCTGAGAGGCGGTGGATATAAGTGAGTATTACAAAGATTGAATGGTTAAATAGTCCAGATGGAAAGAAGGGTATGGTCTGGAATCCGATTACGGGTTGTAAAAAAATTTCCGAGGGCTGCCGGAATTGTTATGCTGAACGCATGTCGAAACGACTCGCTGGAAGGTGCGGATATCCAAAGGACGATTCCTTTAAGGTAACGTTGCACCCGGAAAAACTGGATGAGCCATTGAAGTGGAAAAAGCCGCGTAGGATCTTCGTTAATTCCATGAGTGATTTATTCCATGACGATGTTCCAGATGAGTTTATAGACAGGGTTTTTGCGGCAATGGCAGACGCATCACAACATACCTTTATGATTTTAACAAAACGTCCGGAACGAATGAGGAAATATCTTTCTCCTGATAACCCAAGGTACACTGCAAGAAAAGTATTTGATCTAACTCAAAGCGAAGCAGGGAAGTTTGATTGTGATTTGCATTGGCCTTTGTCTAATGTATGGCTCGGTGTTTCAGTTGAAAACCAAGCTGTCGCAGATGAACGGATTCCCTTGCTTTTGCAGACACCGGCAGCGGTGAGGTTCATTAGTATGGAGCCGTTGTTGGGACCTGTGAATTTGACTAATTTGCATTATGAAAGGGTTACATCTATCGACGCATTAAATGGTTTTCACGGATTTCCGAAGCCTCATGCAGAAGGACGAAAACTTGACTGGGTAATCTGCGGTGGAGAAACGGGTCCAGGAGCCAGGCCGTGTCATACAGATTGGATACGGAGCTTAAGAGACCAATGTCAATCTGCAAATATACCTTTTTTCTTTAAGTCATGGGGAGAGTATTGTGCCCCATCACAAATGCCCGAAAACACCTATATGGCCTGGGAATGTCATCATGGTACGGAAAATTGTTGGAGTGAAGATAATCCATCGCCATGGAAGATTGGTAAAAAGAGATCCGGCTGTGAAATCGATGGCCGGACATGGGGAGAATTTCCTAAAGTACGTTTATAAGATAAATATATGACCCTTACTCTCGAATTAACGGGAGATCATTGGAAAACAGAGAGAGGAAAACTAAAGGAGCATATTTTTCCTTTGATCGTTGCAGAGGAAACCTTTTAGGAGGCTGCACAATGACAATCCAATTGGTAAGCTTCTGGCAAAACCTAATCAGAAGCTTTATGGCAATACCTCAGATTGATTTGATATTTAATGAGTTGGAACTAACTGAACTTCTCAAGAGAATCAGGGCTTTGGGGTTAAGCACTTACCATCCTCATACCATCGAAACTGCATTTTTATGGTGGGATACACTAATCCTTATTTTTATAGGATTAATTATTGTTCTTTGGTTCTTATACAGATCAGCAACTTTAAAAAATTTAAATGATCTTTCCCCTATTGAAAATACAGTAGAAGACGATCGAAATTTTATTAGACGAGCTAGCATAGCATTTCGTACAGTTCAGGTATTGGCAGCTTTAGCAGTTTCTCAGCTACTTCTGGGGTGGCCTCTACTTTGGATCGCCTCAATTCTAGTTATTTTGGCTTTGGCATGCGTCGGAATAGGGCTAAAAGTAGCTCTGGTGGAGGCTAAAAACATTGAATTATAAGGTTCAATACATTAATTGAGCTGTGGGTTATTGTCAGTGAAATAGGTTCTAAATCTATTATGCTGATAAAGAAAACCTTCGCAAAAGGACAGAGAGGGGAAAATCAGATGAGGGATTGCTCAAAACCTAATCTTAACCGAAATAATAATCGTATATTTGTCCTTAACGAACTTTCCCTGAGGTTATCTCCTGCATTAGCAAACGAGATCGGCTTAAATGAGTCTATAATGCTCTTGCAAATTGAGTATTGGATTAGGATAGCCCCAGAGAAAAATATCATAGATGGCCGAAAATGGACCTTTCAAAGTGTGAGACAGATGCAGGAGAAAGCCTTTACTTTTTGGAGTATTTCAACGATCAATAGGACTGCAAATGTTTTAATCGATAAAGGTTTCATTATCGAAGGGAACTACAATAAGCACACTTATGATAAAACCCGGTGGTTTGCACTTAATTACGAAAATCTATCCCAATTAGAGGGCATTGTAGTGGGGGGGCATGGAGACACGGGCCCGTATCAAAATGACACAGGCCATGAGACACCCCCGTATCAAAATGACACAGGCTCAAATCAAAATGACACAGGGCTGTGCCAAAATGACACGACGATACCACAGATTACTCCAGAGAATACACCAGAGAGTATTAATACTACTGTTACTGCAGCTGCTGCAGAAAACATCGATCGGAAAATCATTAACCTTGAATCTGAAACCTCATCCCGTGCCTTTGAACCACCAAATGGAGGAACTAACTTTATAGGTGATCGGGCGATTACTTTTGCTGAAGAAAACTTTCAAGACAAACTTAAGCCTTTTGAAAAAAATAAGATAAGGGAATGGTGCATTGAATTTCAAAATCATGGAAGCCGGGACCCCGATGAACTGGTAATCACCGGACTTGAACGATGCATCATGATGAAAAATTATACGCTGGGCTACCTGGAGCCGATAATTTTAGACTATCTCAGGAATAACGTGACTACTGTAGAGAAAATAGCTGAACTCAATGATCAGTTCAAGAAAAGTAGAGAACGGAGAAAAACGCCTGAAACAAAGAAAGCAAGTGAGGCCAAACCCATAGAAAACGATAAATATAAAGATTTTTATCTTTAGGCCGATCGTCTAAGCCATAGAAAGTGGAGTGACGAAGATGGAGACTCAATTGACTATTGCGGACATTTTGAACGCTGTAAATGAGCCAATAGGGGTCGGTGATTATGTTGAACATGTCACAAAGCCAGAAGAGGTTCTTCAGGTGGTAAAAGGGCCTTATATGACAGTTATGAAACATACAGGACTAGATGTCCGCGATCGTAAGGAGCATATTCTTCCGGTTTTATTAAAATACGTCCGCAGAGTTTAAACAGAAAGGTGAAGAAAGTGGCAAGGAAACGTTTGAATAAAAGAATTATTAGCCAAGTGAAGCCAATCCAAAGCAATTCTGAAAAACAAACTTATTGTGTCAATTGCTGCAGCCGGGAAATCCGTAAAATAGCGCGTGATCGGTATTATTGCCCGGACTGTTGTACGGAGTTTGTCACCTTCGGTAATAAAGTGATCATGTATTCTATTACCGAAGATGGGAGCCTGAAAAAAATAGGGTAAAGGAAAGAAGCGAGGAAATGATCAAAGTAATAACCCTAATCGGTTTATTCACGGCTCTAGATCGTATCGTCATGTGGGCACAAGAAGAGGGGGAAGCAAAGTGGAAATAGGGACTCGAAGCCTACTATTCGGAGTTCATCAGTTCGTTTGGCACCCTAACACGGTTTATCTGGCTTGGGTTAATCTTTATGGGAAACCAACGTGGAAGGAAATCGTGTGTATCATTGTTCATGATTGGGGTTATTTTGGAGAACCGGATATGGATGGTGAAGAAGGATTAAAACATCCGGAACTAGGAGCTCGGATCGTGAATAAAATCTGTGGTTCAGAATACCAGGATTTAATTCTCGGTCATAGCCGGTCCTATACAAAGGTTAACGGAAAAGAAATAAGCAAACTCTGCTGGGCGGACAAGCTCTCCATCAAATATGATCCCTTGTGGCTTTATTTGCCCCGTGCCTGGATGAGTAGAGAACTTAAAGAGTATCGGGCCGTAGCTGATCAAAGTGGGTTTGTCGGCCAAGATAAATGCCATAGAACATGGTTACGAAAATTAAAACGGACGCTGATCCAACAGGCAAGGAAAGGAAGTCAAAAATATTTTGGAGATGAGTTGAGATGGATAGCTTGAACAAAGTTAAAAAAACTTATGAATTTAAGGATTTACATTTGTTTTGTGGAAGTGGCGGTGGCCGACTTGGTTTTAGACGTGCCGATGTAAAATTGGCGGGGTTACAAGGGAATTTTAGAAATCTATGCGGCATCGATGTTGATCCAAGAGCGTGCGAGAATTACGAATACTTGACCGGAGATAAAGCTGTTTGCATGGATCTTTTTGAACGCAGGGATTATATTGCATTTCATGGGCAAGAACCAGATGAAACATGGCGTGATGCAACGCCTGAAGATATTCGAAAGGCTGCTAATTATGAATATCCAGATCTTATCTTTCTTTCTCCCCCCTGTAAGGGATTCAGTGGACTTCTACCTCAGAAAACCTTCGAGACCGACAAGTACCAGGCTCTTAATCGCTTGACTGTTCGCGGGATATTCCTAGCGTTAGAAGCGTTCAAAGATGATTTTCCATCCTTTATCTTCTTAGAAAATGTTCCCCGAATTATGAGCAGGGGAAAGAAACTTCTTCATACGATTATGGGGATGCTTGAGGACTATGGCTATGCAGTGAATGGACTGCCCCATGATTGTGGAGAAATTGCCGGCCTTGGTCAGCATCGTAAACGATATTTACTCGTTGCGCGTAATCTGTCTAAAGTATCGACTTTCTTATATCAGCCGCCAAAACAAAGAGTTAAAGCAATTGGTGAAATTCTAAATAAAGTTCCCATGCCGGATGCCCCTTCAGCAGGACCAATGCACAAATTACCGCGCCTTCAATGGAAAACTTGGGTTCGATTAGCGTTAATATCGGCAGGCGGGGATTGGAGAGATTTAAAAAAGATTGCCCCGAAAGAATATCGGCTCGAACATATTCCAAGGGGAGGAGGCTCACATGGAGTTCAGGATTGGAATAGACCTAGTCATACAGTAACAGGAAATGCGAAGGTCAATGGATCAACTGCTGCTTGTATTGCGGACCCAAGGTTAAACTTAAAGAATATGTACCCAAGTGGTTACGGGGTACAGGCTTGGAATAAAGCATCTCAGACAATTCGTTCTGCAGGGAGAGTCATTGTTTAGTCGAAGAAGGAACCAACAAGTAAGATGAACTAACGGATTCATAGTTCAAGAAGTTAATCCGTAAACAATATAAATACATCAAGGATGTTGCAGCCGAAGGATTTTTCTAGAAACGTTATGCCCCGATTTTCAATCGCTGAAAATCGGGGCAAGTTTTTTTATGCAACGCTATTTGTTCCACCGTTTACAAAAAATACCTCCATATTCTTATCTCATGGAGATATTTTCTCAAACGTAGTTACAGGTGACCATGCACCCGAATATTAAACGCTTACATACAACTGATTTCGACAATTGTATCCGACAAAATTCTGTATGTAAAGGAAAAATAAGTAGTTATAATAATAATAATTGTGATCTTAAAATATCGAATTTTTAGGGGGGGAAACTTCAAATGCATAAATTATCAAACAAGTTATTATGTCTCTTCATAATAATATTATTGCAATTATTAACATTCTCAAACGTTGCTATTGCTAAAGGCGCTTCGGTGAAAGGGGTATCTCTGAACAAGACCAGTGACAATATACTAGTAGGAGCCAGTGATACTCTTGTTGCCATGATAACACCAACAAATGCGGCCAATAAAAGTGTAACCTGGACAAGCAGCAATACAGGAGTAGCTACAGTAGATAGCACAGGAAAAGTCACGGGAATAGCAGCAGGGACGGTAAATGTAACAGTGAAGACGGTAGATGGGGGTTACACTGATAATTGTGTAATAACCGTTACAGCTCCGAGCATTTCAGTGACAGGGGTAAGTATGAACAAGACCAGTGACAATATACTAGTAGGAGCCAGTGATACTCTTGTTGCGACGATAGTACCAACAAATGCGACAAATCAGAATGTAACCTGGACAAGCAGTAATACGGGAGTAGCCACAGTAGATAGCACAGGAAAAGTCACGGGAATAGCAGCAGGGACGGTAAATGTAACAGTGAAGACGGTAGATGGGGGTTACACTGACAACTGTGTAATAACCGTTACAGCTTCGAACGCTGTGACTGGGGTAAGTTTGAACAAGGCCAGTGACAGTATAGCAGTAGGAGCAAGTGATACTCTTGTTGCAACGATAACACCAACAAATGCGACAAATCAGAATGTAACCTGGACAAGTAGTAACACAGGAATAGCCACAGTAGATAGTACAGGAAAAATCACGGGAATTGCAGCAGGGATGGTAAATGTAACAGTAAAGACTGTAGATGGGAATTACACAGCGACCTGTGAAGTTACTATAGGCGTACCAGAGATGGTTATAGGATTGAACGTATCTAGCACAAGTTCTACTCAAACCAATTTGAACTGGATCCCAATGAGTGGAGCAACAAGTTATAATATTTATCGTTCAAATAGTATAGCGGGTTCATATACATTGATAGGAACGAGCACGACAGCAAATTACAGCGATATAGGGCTATCGGCTAATACGAGGTATTATTACGAAGTAAGCGCGGTGAACGCCAACGGTGAAGGTGCATATTCGGGGAATGTAGTTTGGGCGACAACACTTGTGGAAACGGTTACTGAACTAAGCGTTTATAGCATCAGTGCGACTCAGGTTAATTTGTTCTGGAATGTAGTAAATGGAGCAACTAGCTATAATATTTATCGTTCCACGAGCGTTACGGGTACATTCACATTGATTGGAACGAGCACAACAATAAACTACAGCGATACAGGCCTAACACCTAACACGACATATTATTATAAGGTAAGCGCGGTGAACGCCAACGGTGAAGGTGGACAATCGAGCGCAGTTACTGCGGATATAGACTTGTTTGGGTTTAGTCCAAGTTCAAACGAGATAGATTTGACATGGAGCCCAGTAAACGGAGCAATAAGCTACAATATTTATCGTTCCATGAGTTTTACAGGTACATTCACGTTGATTGGAACAAGCACGACAACAAGTTACAAAGAGATAGGGATAACGTCTAGTGCCACGTATTATTACAAAGTAAGCGCGGTGTATGCCAATGGTGAAAGTAAACAATCAAGTGCAGTAAGAACGTTATCGGCCTTATCAGAAAGCGTAGGAACGCCTAAGATCGCATCAGGAGGAAACGGATTTGCCTTTTATTTAGACTCAACTGGTCACGTCTGGGCCTGGGGGGGTGGAGTACTAGGTAATGAGACGACAAATAGTTCCAGCGTTCCTGTCCAAGTCTCAAACCTTTCAAATATCGTTGCCATTGCGGGCGGTGGAAACACCGGGTATGCGCTCGACAGTTTCGGTCATGTCTGGGCTTGGGGATATGGCTCGGACGGCAATCTAGGCAATGGAACAGTAGGTAATTCCCTTGTCCCCGTTCAAGTCTCCAACCTAACGAATATTGTCGCCATTACTGCAAGTTATAATAATGCTTATGCACTTGACAGTTCTGGACACGTTTGGGCTTGGGGATCTGGGTCTTTTGGAGAGCTAGGTAATGGGACCGATGGTGTTGTAATATTGGTAAATTCTTATGGAGACAGGTTTTATGGATCTACCACCCCTGTCCAAGTCTCAAACCTTTCGAATATTGTTGCTATTGCGGGCGGAGATGTGTCTACTTATGCGCTTGATAATACTGGACATGTCTGGGCATGGGGTAGAGGGGTTTATGGTGAACTTGGCATAGGGACGAACAGTTATTCTTCTAAAGTCCCTGTCCGAGTCACGAACCTAACGAATATTGTTGAAATAGCGGGTGGATCTTATAAGGGTTATGCGCTTGACAGTTTCGACCAAGTCTGGGCTTGGGGGGGGATGAACTAGGCAATGGGACGAACAGTTATTTCAATGTTCCTATCCAAGTTTCGAACTTAACAAATATCGTTGCCATTGCGGGCGGATGGGCTAACAGTTATGCACTCGACAGTTTAGGTCACGTCTGGGCTTGGGGATATGGGGGGGCACTAGGTAATGGGACGGAAAATAATTCCCTTGTTCCCGTCCAAGTCTCCAACCTTTCAAATATCGTTGCCATTGCGGGCGGTAGAAACACCGGTTTTGCGCTCGACAGTTTCGATCACGTCTGGGCTTGGGGAAGTGCAATGTATGGCTCACTAGGCAATGGGACAACAAGTGATTCTCTTATTCCCGTCCAAGTGTCGAACATTCCAACAAACGGTGGAACTGGCATTTCTGGCAATATTTCTGAGATTCAAATACAGGATCCCAAAGGAATACAGGATTCCGCAAGGTATTATGGTGAGCCAATAGATACTGCTACTGGAGCTCATGTTTTAGATCAAACTCTTTTAAAAGTACAGGGAGCGGAACCTTTTTCGTTTGACCTACACTATAATTCGCTTTTACTAAAGCCAGGTTCTTTTGGGTATGGATGGGAGAGTAATTACAATGCTTCGTTAGAGGCTCAAAGCAGTGGCAATATACTTATTCATTGGTCTATCAATCGTTTTAACACATTTGCACTAATTGGAGATGGCTATGTTCCCCAAGATCAGTCTATTCACTATGATCGATTGGTAAATAATGCTGACGGCTCGTTTACTTTAACTCGTAAAGACAATAGTATTTACCAGTTTGATGCTACTGGCAAGTTAATAAAATTGGGTAATGGACATGGGCAGTTTCTGAATATGTCTTATGATAGTTCGGGCAGACTTGTTCAAGTAATTGAACCTATTTCCGGTCAATTATTTTCTATAAACTATAACTCAACAGGAATGGTACAGTCCGTTACCGATACCGGAAACCAAACAGTAACTTTTACCTATGATGGAAATCAAAATTTGGTGAGTATTTCCAAGCCGAATGGGACACTTAAATACACCTATGACAGTATTGGCAGAGTCCTAACGGGATCGAACCCGTCAGGAGCACAAGTCTTTTCTGACACCTATGATTCGATAGGACGCATTATCAAACAATGTGATGCAAAGAATCAAATTACTACCTTAAGCTACGACGAAAGCAGTCAGCCGGGATATTTGCTGCTCACAATTACAAACCGAAACAAACAAACTGCCGTTTATAAGTATGACGATAAATATGATTTATTGAGCTTAACAGACGGCTTAGGCCATACCACTCAGTATACTTATGACGCCAACAGGAATAAAACAAGCGAAACGGACGCCAATGGGAATATAACTGCTTATACCTATGACACTCAAGGGAATCTTTTAACAATTACAGATCCCCAAGGTCACATAACCATGATGACCTATGATTTGAATAATAATCTGACGAGCATGACAAATGCTGCAGGCAAAACGATATCCTTTACGTATGACAGTATGCATAATTTAACAAGTGTTACTGATCTTTTAGGTCATAAGACGGCATACACTTTTGATAGTAATGGCCTTTTGCAAAGTAAAATAACACCCGAGAACGCCAAGACGCTTTACAACTATATTAATGGGCTACTCCAAAGTATAACGGACGCCGCCGGAAATACGATATCTTATCAATATGACTCAATGGGTCGGAAAATTGGTCAGACAAACCCGGATAACGGTCAGACACAAATGACTTATAACGACGACAATAAACTCACAAGTATCATTGATCCACTTGGAAACACCACCTATTATACCTTTGACGCAAATGGCAACAAACTGAGCGTTACTGATCCAAACGGTAACACGACAACGTACACCTATGACAAGGAAGGTAATCTTATCTGTCAAACCGATCCGCTTGGAAATAAAACACTATACCAATATGACAACGAAAATCATTTAGTACAAGTGACAGATGCTCTCGCAAATATTATTACTTATCAATATGATGATGCAGGACGAAAGATCAGCATGACTGATTCGATGGGTAATGTGATAAAAACACAGTATGATGTTGTAGGCAATTTGACGGGGAATACGGATGCCCTAGGTCACCAAATTCTTACTATAGCTTATGATACGCTCAATAACCCAACAACCCAAACGGACGCTTTTGGCAACAAGATAACCAAGCAGTATGATCTTTTGAATCGCCTAACAGCAACGATTGATCCCTTAGGACATAAGACTCAACTCCAATATGACGATGCGAATCATTTGATCGCATCGACCGATCCCGAGGGTGGAATCAGTGGCCAAGCCTTTGATTCAGATGGAAAAAGAATATCTTTAACCGATCCGAATAATAACCCAACTAATTTTACCTATGATGCTTTGGATCGCTTAACAGGAATAAGCAGCACTACTGGAAGCAGCATTAGCTATCAATATAACTCAAACAGTTTAGTTTCTCAAATGACCAATGGCAGGGGGCAAGTTGCGCAATATCAATATGATAATGCTGGGCGGATTGTTAGTTCAAGTGATTCTACGGGGGCAATAGCTTATACCTATGATAAGAACGGGAATCTTCTCACAGCTAGTGACTCGATTGGCACAATTACCAAATCTTACGATGCACTCAATCGACCGCTAAGTTATACCGATGTATATGGTAATGTAATTCAGTATAAGTACGATGCGGTAGGAAATTTAACTTCTCTTACTTATCCTAATGGTAAGGTCGTGGGTTATACTTACGATAAAGACAACCGTATGACGAGAGTAACTGACTGGGCCGGCAAAATAACATCCTATACTTATGATGCCAATGGGAGATTATTGACAACAACTCGACCCGATGGCTCAGTAGAAACGAGAAGCTATGATGCACAAGGGCAGCTTCTGGAATTAAAAGATGTAGCCCAAGATGGAACGGTAATCAATGATTACAGCTATACGTATGATGCCAATGGAAATATTCTGACCGAAAATAATCCTTCGGTCTTGGAACAAAGTAATACTACAACAGCAAGTGCCATCTCTATGACGTATGGCCCGGGTAACCGTTTGGCAATGTATAACGGACAGCCTGTAATGTATGATGCCGACGGAAATATGACGACTGGACCGTTGGGAAGTAACACAGCAACTCAATTTACCTATAATTCACGGAACCGTTTATTAAGCGCGGGAGGATTAACGTATACTTATGATGCGTTGAGTACACGTGTAGCTGTGACCGATGCCAAAGGAAATGTGACAAGGCTTATTACAAACCCGAACGCGTTCTTAAGCCAAGTGTTGATGGAGACTGATGCAAATGGCAGCATCCTGAAATATTATGTGTATGGTCTTGGCCTTATTAGTAGTGAAGATGTAGCAAGTTATAGTCTCTATCATTTTGACCACAGAGGAAACACAGTTGCTTTGACGGATCAAAGTGGTAAAGTCACGGATCGGATGGAATACGATCCATATGGCACACTATTAAACCGGACAGGTACAACATCGACACAGTTCCTGTTTGATGGCAGAGACGGAGTTTATAGTGATTATAATGGTTTGTTGTATATGCGGGCTAGGTACTATAATCCGATGATACAGAGGTTTATTAGCCAGGATACGCTGTTGGGGAGTATAGGTGTTATTAAGAGTTTAAATCGGTATGCTTATGTAGAAGGTAATCCCATTAGTAATATTGATCCTACAGGAAACTCTCTATGGGATATAAATCATTATATTCAGCCTGGAGTCAAAATCATAAATAAGATTTCTGATGTTACATCAACCGGAGCTACAACAGTAGCTATAGTCTCTGCCGCGGCATCGTTGGGAGGAGTGGACGCTCCAGTAACCCTTACAGTTGCTGGTGGAGCAACAACTGTAGCAACAGTGGCAGGTCAAGTGACCGAGCTTACTGCTGTAAGCATTGCATGGGATGACCCAAGTTCGGAAAATAAAGCAAACTTGGCTTGGGGCACAGCTGCATTAATACCTGGAATGAGGATGGGCAACCTAGGAAAAATGGCCGATCTCGGAGATAGGACCCAAATGATCTTTGATTTAGGAGGTAACATATTGAATGCGCCAGGGACATATATTCCCAAAATAATTGACGCGTACAAATATGCTTTAACCGGGGACATATATTCCCAAAATAATCAAATAAACTTTAAATAAACTTTAAATAAACTATTTCGGGTTAGTCATGTTTATGTACTGAGAAATACCAGGGAGAAGTGAAAGTAAGAATGTTTAATTATACCAATTTTGTGACCTTATTTTTGATGATGAGTTTTACTGCAGTTTTTATATTAGTCTGGGGAATATTACGTAAATGGCAAAGAGACATGTTGCAGAGTGGATTAATTGCATGGGTTTTGGCATGGTTAGGATATCTTATTTTTGATTTAATTCAAGTACCATTGAACTTTAATGTTTTGAAATTCAAAGCCTATGGCTCAACGACGTTAATGGCATTAGGCGTTATTTTAGGCCTTTACTTAGCGATTAAATATAAGTGGCCGCGGAGAAAAGTTGTATTTATGATTATGTTTATATATAATCCATTAATTGGATACTGGTTGATAGCGGTCTTTTCCGCGCCAATATATGTTGCTCTGCCATCCTTTGGTATTATTTCTTTCTTACTTAATTTAGGGGTGAAATATAGAATGGGTTAGTTCTAATTACACGAAGTTGTTTAAAGAAAAGAGGTATGCTCAAATGAAACGAATGTTTCTAATGAAGACCGTGATGACCTTAATGGTTATATTTCTTATTTCTGTATCTCCAGTATTAGCGATGACTTACGGCTACGACGACTTAGGCCGTTTGACATCTGTTACCTATGATTCAGGACAAAGTATAACGTATAATTATGATTCAGCTGGAAATATGATATCGAAAACCAATAGCTTAATATCTGAAACCCTGACGGTTCGCAGCACGACGACCGGTGGAATCACTCTGGCGCTGAGCCCGGCACTAGATGGCTTAAATACAAGCAACTTTAAGCTGGTTGACAGTTCGAACAACCCAGTAACTATAACTGGAGCGGTAACTACTGACAACGGAGCAACTTATCTACTTAGCGCATCGTTAAGTGCTGGTCAAACGTATACGGTCACGGCAACAAAAAGTGGTTATGACTTCGGAGCAGCACAAAACGTAGTAGTACCTGGGCTGATAGCCGAAACTTTAACGGTAAGTAATACGACAAGCAGTGGGATTACAATAGCGTTGAGTCCTGTACTGAATGGATTAACCCTAAGCGACTTCACGTTGATGGATGGCAGTACCCCGGTGACAATCAGCTCAGCCACTACAACGGACAATGGAGCGACCTATACAATTGCGGCGACATTGATAGCTGGCAAAACCTATACGGTAGCGGCCACGAAGAGTGGTTTTGATTTCGGGACAGTACAAACATTTGTGGTCTCCGCGGCAACGATAGCCGAAACTTTAACGGTAAGTAATACGACAAGCAGTGGGATTACAATAGCGTTGAGTCCTGTACTGAATGGATTAACCCTAAGCGACTTCACGTTGATGGATGGCAGTACCCCGGTGACAATCAGCTCAGCCACTACAACGGACAATGGAGCGACCTATACAATTGCGGCGACATTGATAGCTGGCAAAACCTATACGGTAGCGGCCACGAAGAGTGGTTTTGATTTCGGGACAGTACAAACATTTGTGGTCTCCGCGGCAACGATATCCGAAACTTTAACGGTAAGTAACACGACAAGCAGTGGAATAACAGTAGCGTTGAGTCCGGCACTGGACGGCTTAACGGTGAGCAATTTTTCATTGATGGATGGAAGTACCCCGGTGACAATTAGTTCGGCAGCGACAACGGACAATGGAGCGACCTATACAATTGCAGCGACATTGATAGCTGGGAAAACCTATACGATAGCGGGCACGAAGAGTGGTTTTGATTTCGGGACAGTACAAACATTTGAGGTCTCTGCGGCAACGATATCCGAAACTTTAACGGTAAGTAACACGACAAGCAGTGGAATAACAGTAGCGTTGAGTCCGGCACTGGACGGCTTAACGGTGAGCAATTTTTCATTGATGGATGGAAGTACCCCGGTGACAATTAGTTCGGCAGCGACAACGGACAATGGAGCGACCTATACAATTGCAGCGACATTGATAGCTGGCAAAGCCTATATGATAGCGGCCACGAAAAGTGGTTATGACTTCGGAGTAGCACAAACATTTAAGAGCAATTAGATTCAAACTAAAGGAATTATTAAGGTAAATTTATAGGTGCAGGCCAGATTCAGAAAAGCTTTGGATTAGTGGACAGCGGGTATGCGCGAATAGGATTGTGGTTTATAAAGTTTTTGTGCAAACTTATAAAGCCTATTAAAATAGGCAATTTTCGAAAATTCTGTAAACGATTAATAATAGGGTGCCTCTCTTAAAAATCCCTGGTACAATTTATGACGTACCGGGGATTAACTGTTAATGTTTTTTGCTGTAGCAGTAGTCTGGCAGCTTTTATGACCACGGCATCATATCCTCTAGGAGATATGGGTCACTCTTAAAATCTATATTGAAGATATGTACAGGTACATGTACACATTTAGGTTATTCGCTTTTGCTGTTTCCACAATACTATATGCTATGGCGCTGGATTGGGCTCCCTTTTTCGTCTCACTAAACAACCATGATTTCCTTCCCACGCCAAAAGGGCGAACGGCATTTTCTGCCCGATTATTCAACAACTCAATCCGTCCATCTTCTAAGAACTCACTCAGTGATGCTTTTTGGTTTACAGAATAGGTTATGACTTCGTCAAGTTTAGAGCCTTGAAGGACATGAACGGTTTCAAGCCATGCGAAATAAGCGACAAGAACGGGACGTGATCGTTCTTGTCGCTTGAGTTTCCTATCTTTCGGATTAAGTTTATCCAAGTCCTCTTCAATGGCAAAGAGCTGGTTGCAATACTCAAATCCTTGAGTCGCTATCATCTGGTTTACTAATAATTTTTAAATATCGTAGAATATTGGATTCTAAGAAGCTAAATGCTATATTTATGTCGTAGAACATAACAAAACAGTATTAAAAAACCTATTAAATATATGTCGTAGAATACATACTTTATTAAAGAAAACTCGAACCTTGAATATAGTGAATCTGAAGTTTCGCACCCTTTAAATGACGGTTTTGACACTTTCCAAATGGCGTAATCACCATATTTCACTTTCACAATTGACGTTTAGCCAGCTCTTTCAACGTCTTTGAGTTGATTATGTAAGAATGAGTTCTCGAAAAGTTCTTTTAAGTACCGATATTCCTCGGAATTCTTAAATTCCAAAATGTCCACAAAA